>Ga0307471_100000581_pt1 | contig 18865 bp, 25 predicted proteins | sample atmos_gasesAM3C__2_FD_204566 | JGI IMG/M metagenome (GOLD analysis project Ga0307471, IMG submission 204566) | Hardwood forest soil microbial communities from Morgan-Monroe State Forest, Indiana, United States - atmos_gasesAM3C_515 | ecosystem: Environmental > Terrestrial > Soil > Temperate...
GGTATGCAGGAATCCTCCTTGAGGCTGTGACGGCGGAGTGTTCGGATCTACGCCGCTCCAAGTTCCATAGACCGGATTACGGGTCTGGTAAGGCGCTTTAGCAATGGAGGTTGCTTCAGCCGCTGCCGGATTAGCGATGCCAAGTTGCTGCTCGGTAAGCTGCGTGCCGCGCTGCATTGCTTGGGCCGCAATCTGTTGCGGATCTGCTTGCGACTGCACCGGATTCGTCGGCCCTAGGGGAGACTGCTGAGGCGCGACCGATGTCGCTTGCGGAGGCGCACCGCCGCCCTGCATCATCGGCAAGAGTTGCTGCAAGATGTTTGCCGGAATAGCGCTGGGAGTTCCGTCGCCTTCAGCCATTTACCCCTTCGGTATTCCACCGGTGCCGAATATGCCACCAGCCATCTGCCCGATCGCTCCCATCATTTGCGCGGCAGTGTTCTGACCTTGCTGGATGTTGCTTTGCGTCCCTTGCCCGGTCAGGTTGGCGGGATTGAACAAGCTCGCCAAGTTCGATAGTCCTTGCGCTCCCTGCAATTGTAGGTTTTCATTCTGGAAGAGGTTCTGCAGGAACATCTGCGAAAGATTCTGAGCTTGTCCGGTGGCTTCCTGGCCGAGCATCCCGGCCTGAAGTCCAGAGGGCGCATAGCCGTATCCGGAAGAGGCTAAGCGCTGATTGGCGTTGGCTGCGGCGTTTTGGCCCTGATTGACGCCTTGCTCGAGGGACGCGCGCTGCTGCTCTTTGTAGTAGGGTGAGCCTAGGTTCATCAACTGCTTGAAGAAGTCCGATGCCGGGCCGGAAGCGCCGCCAAAGAGCTGCGCGAAAATCGGCAATAACTGATTCCGCAGCGCCCCTGTTTCGTAGTTCTGCTGCGCAAGATTTGAGGCTAATTTGCCTCCACCGGTGGGACTTGGACCAGGAGTAGTGACTCCAGCGAAGGGATTGGTGCTTCCCGGGCTGGGTGTGCCGCCGATCGATGGAGCTCCGGGAACCGATGGTGCGCTGGAAGGCGGCATGTTGGTGCCAGTTGCGCCTGGCCAGCCCAGCGGATTCGAGGCGTTGGTGCCCGTCAGCGGATTAGGCATTGTGCTCATTCGAGCGCCATCCTGCCGCCACGCTGGCTGTTGCCTTGGTTCATAAACTGCTCCAGCCACCGGTTCATGGAAAGCGTGGGATTGCCGATGTCTTCCGTCTTTGGCGTTGGCGGAGTGTAGCTAAACGGATTTCCTCCCAGAGCGTTTTGCAGGAGCGTCGCGGGCATGCCCAGGAGCGGAGCGTTGCCTCCGCCTACGGCTTGTCCGAAGCCTTGGTTGCTCGTGGGATTGAAACTGAGATTTCCTCCCGGCCGGTTGAATAAACCTCCCGCAAAAGTCGCCAAGTCTTGCCGATAAGCATTGTCGAATGGCCCTGAGCCCGTGGCGCGTACGGATTCTGGTGCAACTATATTCGGCTGAGTTGTAGGTCCGCTTGCTGGAGTTGTGCCAAATCCTCCGCCTTTATTCCATGGCGGCGCCTTAGTCCCAGCACCTCCGCCCATGGGCAGAATATTCCTTTGTGTCTGTTCGCCACCAAGAGGTCCGATAGGACCGCCAGGTGACTTTGGCGGTTGGCCGCCAATATACGGAGTCCCAGTCTTGCCGGGGTTGCCCATCATCACCGCCATCGGGTTGTAGGTCATTCCCATTATCTTGGCGGGCTTGGCCCGAATCCTATCTGAATGCTGCGTAAAGCGTAATTTACCCCTACGCCGCTCGGGAAAGTGACGGAAAACTGCAATCGGCGTCCCATGACGAAATTGACTCCGCCGATGCGAAACGCTTCCGGGGAATGCCGAAAAGCCTCGCCGGAGGAGAGCAGGGGATTCCCGCACAGCGTCGAACTGTCATTCACTCCGGGAGTCAGCGTCAAACTGAGCGGAGCGGCAAAAGTATAGAAATCGTCATCGATTCCCAGCGCCTTGAAACTCCAGCCATAAGACACGACTCCGCTGCCGCTCGAGGCATTCGGTCCCTGCTGCGCATAAGTGAAAGTCGTGGGACTCGGAACGGTCGCCACCTGAAATGTTCCGTTGAAAGATGCGTTGGCCATGCCGCCGATAAAGACGATCTGCCCTTGCACCAGGCCATGGGCTGTGGTGGTGGTGACCAGCACGGAATTCGCTGAGCGCACGGCTGTCGATGCGAGAGCGCTGACTTCGCTAGCGAGGGTGCTGGGATCGCGGTTGGTGGTGAACCTCAGCCAAGTGGGACGCTTCAGCATGAACGCCGAATCGTTTCCCCAGGCATGCGTCGTGAATCCCGCTCCGGAAACGGAAATCTCCGTGCCAAACAACCCCGACTGATAGTCGACATCCTGAATCAAATCCGTCGAGCCCACCAGGAGCCTGACCGTTCCTCCGGTCTCGTAGATGGTCTCGAGTGAGTTGCAAGCCACGTTGTAGATCCAGAATGCCGGATGGTTGGTGGCCATGTCGAAGGTGAAAAACGATGCTTGGCCGTTGCTGGCGAGCAGATCCAGATCCAGGCTGATCAGTACATTGTTGGTCGTGCCGTTAGTCAAGGCGATAGAGACCCAGTTGCGGTCCAGCGAATGGTAATAACTCAGACGAATATTGGCGGTCTGGCTGGGCAGGATATTTCTCAGGATGTTCTGAATCGGCCGGCCGATGTTCCTCGGAGCGTATTTGTCGGTGTATAGCCACAACTCCCGGTTGGAAGTCACCCATATGGCTCCCAGCGGCGTCACCACCACGGCAAACGGATTGGCGCATCCCAAGCTATAAGGCAGCGCCACGATCTGCGTCCCGAGGCCCACCGCAGTATTGGCTTGCCCGAGTCCCAGTGGGGTGTTATCTGAGAGAAGCCCAGTCAGGCGGAACATATCGTGCTTGTCGCTCCAGATGATGAGCGAGCCGGGAAGATCAGCCATCCCGGAAATGTTGGCATTCTGAATCGGCAAGGTGATTTGATTGAGCGGAGCAACCGATTCCTGCGCCAAGCCCGCCGTGGTGCTCTCGATGTTGGAGAAAAAGAATGTCTGCCCAGGGATCGTCCCGCCATAGAACAGGAGCCTGGCCTGATATTCCTTGACGAAAGCGCCAACCGGCGGAGGAACGTTGTACAACTGGCTAACTTCAGTCGTGAATGGAAAGTTCGGAGGCTCGGAATTGGCGTTGTCGAAAAACTCCAAGCCAGCTCCTATAGGAGCCGACACTATGGGATTGAAAACGTTGCGCTGCACCCGGAAGTAAGTAGCGCCGCCGTCCGCTGTGGCGTATAGGCGCACATGGGTGGCCTGCGGATCGTAAATCATGAACGATGAGCCAGAAGCAGCATTATTCGTTCCAGTTACGGTCATGGAAGTGGCGCTGGCTACTGCCGTGATGCGTCCCAGAGCATTGCCATTCCCTATTGAGTTTTGCCACAAGTATTTGCCTATCCAGGCTGTCGTGAATGCCGTGCCTACGCCAGTGACGACCGTAGGTCCGCCAGGAGTGGATGGCCAAGAGATGGTGCCCTGTTCAAAGAGGAAGATCAGAGCGTTTTGCCCGTTGTAGAGAACGAACTGCGTGGCTGGCGACGGCGCTCCGACATGGTTCTTGTTGGCGTTCTCCCAAGCCCAAGCATAGGAGCGCCCGACGGACTTCGTGATATTGGTATTCACCGTTCCTGTGGGAGTTAGGAGCGTGGTGTTCTGGCCAAACTGAGCCCAGGTCAGTGTGGCTGTGGTATTGCCGCTAGCCAGCAAAAACGTTCCCGCAAAACTGGTGTCACCGGCGGTGACGGTGACATTGACCTGACCGACGCCATTGCCTCCCGGAACCGTCAATGCACCCGCGAGCGTTACCGTCACCACGCCGTTGGTGCGCTGGATGTTGGTGATGGTCTGACTGGTTCCGGAGCTTATGGTGATCTGCGGAGAAGCGTCCGGAGCGTCCAGGCCCAGAGCCTCGATAGTCAGCGCATTCGCTCCCCGGCCGGTTTGCTTCACCGTGCCATTCACTTCGTACAGGATGTTTTGCAATGGCTCGCGCGACCATGGCCCATTCATGGCAGCCAGCCCTTGGCCGGTAGGATCGATCTGGATATTCACGCGCTGGAAGGCGGAATAGCTCGAGCCAGAATCGAAGCTGAAGAGTTTCCCGTTGGCATCGGCCAGCAAGTAATTGGACAGTCCCGGCAAGGCGAAATACTTCAGCGTCTTATAGGCCACTCCCTGAGCCACATAGCCCGGCGTCATTGTCCCGCCATTGCCCGTCAAATTGTTGTTGCCCGGCAAGACGTAGAAGTACGACGTGGGGCTGTTCACCACCGAGACCGGGAAAGTGCCGTTGTAGGCCGCCACGCTGTTGCCTGCGATGGTGACGATCTGCCCGACTGCCAGTCCGTGTGGCGTGGAAGTGGTCACCGTGGCGACGAAATTTCCATTGAAGTTGGTGTTTCCGGTGATAGTTGAGATGTTTACTGCCGCGCCTTGCAATGTTCCGTTGATGATGTTGGCGAACCTGGAGCGCTGCACGAAGCCGAAAGCCCCGGAAAAGACGTTGGTGGCTGCCGACCATTGCCGAGGATTGCAAAGCGTCGGATCTGTGTAGCCGTTGTAACCCAGGTTTAAACTGGACAAGATTTCAGCAGGTGAGGATTGCTGAGCCCGAGCTGGAGCACGTTGCGGCATCTATCGTAAGAACGTCCTGTTCCTTCTGCCGATGCCATAAGGAAAGCGCTGCTTGGTCGGCGGATTGTTACTTTGCCTTTCGATCAGCGAATCTTTCATCATGGCCAGATTGCTCTGGCTGATGGCTGTCCATTCGCTGACCCTCGAATCATCGCCCGCCACGGAGTACATCTTCCCAAGCGCTATCGCGGCAATCACGCGAATATGCTCTCTCGGAATCTCCGGCAAGGCCGCCAGGACGTAGGACGATCCCGCCGTGAGCGCGGGATTGCAGGCCGTCTGCGTGGTGAGCGTCGTATCGCTTGGAATCGTCGCTACGCGATAGATTTGATTCGGCCCATTGACTTGGCCAGCGACGACGAGTTCCGCCTGAATTTCTTCCTGCCCGCCGGTTGTGGGAACGCTGGCGAGAAAATCGGGCTGCAGCAACTGCGTGAAGTTCGTTCCCGTGCCTGTCACCGTGACGCCGGAAGAAGACACCGTGCCGGCGAAGAGATAGGCGAGCGACAGCGGCCAGAAAGTGTAGGTAAACTCCAGCACCGATCCCACGGCCAGCGGCAACCCCCAGTTGATGTTCCCGCGCCCAGAAAGCCACCAGTAATAGGGCCCGGTTTGTGTCGGAGTTCCGCTGACATTCGCGCTGATGGAAATGAAATCCGGCTCGTTAGGGGTCATGGCCCGAGTGGCTTGGAAGAGTCCTCCTCCGGGAGGCTGCACGCGAATCTTGGTCACTTGATACAGCCGGTTGCTGAGCGCAGCGCTGAGGATTCCCGTGGCCGCAGTGTTGTAGAGCAAATCGAAATTCGATCCCGCCGTCGTTACGTTTACCGTCTTGATGTTCGTGAAATAGTGGTTTTTTAGCTTGGTGACTTCTTCCCAGACATGCACGTAGGCGGCGTTCAGTTCCCGGAGGTATTCGCTGAAATCATAGCCGGGAACGCGCTGCGCCACGAATTGCACCAGCCCGAAGACGTTCGTTGGCGGGCTGACTAAACTTGGGGCTTGTTGGGCTACCGGCACGCATTACGCTCCTACTTCAACGGGCTTTTTGCTGCCTTTCTTCTCATCCTCGCGGCGCTGGTCGAGGCGCGTCAGCACGCCTTCCATGGCCTGCACCAACTCGCGGCCCACCGCTTCTCCAGGATGCCGCTGGGCGCGCATGGCCTCGACGGAATATGGCTTGGTCAGACCCAGCACGGTGTAGCACTTGTCCTCGTAGGGCGTGGGCTTGGTGCGGCCCTGCCCGGTCACTTCCTTCTCGCGCACCTGGTTCTCGTACCATTCCACCTGGCTCATGCGAAAGGCTAGGCTTAGTTTTTCGCAGCGCTCGGCGATGGTTTTCTGCTCGTCCTTCGTCGGTTCATGGTCCAGCAGCACCACGCCGCGCTTCTCGAATCTTGTGCGAATGGCCGCGGCGATGTCTTCCATGTAGATGTATTCCTTGTGCCCCGCCCGGTCGGTCCAGTCATGGTGCCGGATGGTCATGGTGCGCGCCGGAAGGCTGGTCCACATGCCGCCAGGCAGCAGCCCGACGCTGAATCCGCCATGCTTGATGTATTCCGAGTCCGGTGTGTAGCCGGGAATGCCCATCAGCTCTGGGTCAGGCAAGGATTCGTGCGAATAGATGAACCAGTTTCCGGCCATTTAGTCCCTCCAGATGGCGTCCCACTTCTCTTGTGGGATATCGCTAAATCCCACGGTGCAGCCTTTGCGCTCGAATCCGGCATGCACGATCGGCTCGGCGGCGGCAATCCAGTCGCTGTCGTCGAAGCTCAACTGGGCGTCCAGTAGCGCTTCCGGACTTTTGTCCTGCTGCTCGCCAAGCAGGTTCTTTACGAATTCTTTCGCTCCGGATTCCCGGTTACTGTAGCTTTCCCGGTCGGCAGCCTTGAGTTCAGCAATGTCGGTGTCGGTGACATCTGCGGTGTCGGTTGTCCGCACCTTGTAATCGTTCCCAGCATCGTCCTTGCCGATGATGTCCAGCGTCCCTCGGGCGTTCTTTTTCGCCTTGAGGCCCCACGACTTGGGAAGTTCCGGCATTACCCGACCAAGGCCCAAACCACGGCATTGCCGCCATTGGCATCGGTGCGCCCAAAGCGGAATTGCGTCCCCGCTCCGTGCCCTGACACGTTGTATTGGCCTCCAAAAGTGGCGGCGGTATCGCCACCAACTTGACCGGTAATGGCGTAAGGAAAGAAGATTCCGGTAGTCGCAACAACTGGGAAAGTGAACCAAGTCACTCCGCCATCGAGACTGGCCTCGAGAACCGGCGTGGGAGTGGTTCCACCAGCAAGCTGAATGATCAAAAATCCCTGATGCTCCCTGCTAGCCTCGGGAACGGTAAACGCCACAGCATCGCCAGCGGCGACTATCGTCCCGAGCTTGGCAGGAAATCCTCTGGTCAACTTGGTGACTAGCGTGGGAACAACCGCCCCACCAGGAGTCAGCGTATTTTTTATGACTGAAGCCATCTATTTCGTTCCCGAAAAGCGCGGCGGAGGAATGCTCTTGCCGTCCTCGGCCGCAATGCTTACGGTGCGGTGGCGCGGCGAATTCTTGCTGAAATCCGAATCCATGTTGCCATCGTCGCCGGAGCCGGATTTTAGTCCTTGGAGTATCTGCACGTCGCCCGGTTGAGGCTCTTTTAGGCCGTCCCAGGAATCGGCACGGCTGTCGGTGCGGGAACCCCACACATCTTCCGTGCCCTTCCCGGAGGTCAGAGCGCTGGCGGCGATACTCTCCGCCATGGCGTTCGAATCGTCGCCGTAAATATTGGACTTTGGAGGCATCAGGCAAACCTCACACGCAGCGTGCAGGTAAACGTCGAAAGGTTGGTTGTGGCGGTTACATCTACCTGAGCCACGGCTGCTCCAGCAACGGCTTGAGCCCTGGCCATGATCTTGTTCGTGGAGTTGTTCCATACCGCCATGAAAGAAGTTGTGCCACTATCCCAGGGATTCACGACTTCGACGCTTTCGATGGCGGAATAAGCGCCGCCGGAAAGCGTGTTCAGTTGCGTGACGGTGAAGGGATAGCCACCGGCTGGATAGGAACTGTCCCCGGTCACCTGGATCAGCGCATCCAGAAACGACCCAGGAACTTTCTCGGCATGGAACGAGCCGGAGCCTGCTGCCCGGTAAGCGAATGATGCCGACATTAGGTGCCGCCATCCATGCTCTGGCCGCCAGCATCGGAGCCAGAAGCCTTTTCGCCCTGGTCGGATTTGCCGCCACCCTGGGCGCCGTGGTTTCCTTCGCTGACCGCGCGCGGATCGGTCTCGCCGTTGATGTCCAGCGTGGGCGCTGGAATGCCCAGAGCGCGTGCGGAAAGCGATTCCGCTGTTCCTACCGGATCACCGCCATACAGATCGGGATTTAGTTTTGGCATGTTTTCTCCTTTTAGTAGCCAGTCGGAACGCTGAAACCAGTTGTCTTAACGTGAGCGTTCGGCACGTAGGTGCCGAGATTGCCGCGGAAGATCAGGTAAGCCACAAACGCATCCGTATACTGACCTGCGGTGGCGCTGGGCACCTGGCGAAGGATCGAGCCAGTGCGGTCGTCGAAGCTGAGTTCTCTGGCCACTACCTTGAACATCACGTCGCGGTCCACGCCGAAGATGGTGTCCTTCGGAGAGTCTGTGTCGATGATCCAGGGGAATCCTTCCCACTCCACAGCCGTATAGCCGAGGTCCAGCTTCTTGTTGGCATCATTGAACCGCTTGAGCGTCCAGCCCATATCCATGTAGGCATGCAGTTGCGACGGATGGCTCAAGAATTCCAGCGACGGCGAGACGCGGCCTTGCAGAATCTGCACGGTAGCCAGCATCCTGCGCAAATGGTCTCTGGCCAGCGCGGGAGACCCGGAAAGCGCGATTACCCCGGCGTTGTATTGCGGGTTGGTGGAGCGGTTGATGTTCTGGAAAGTGGTCGAGATGGTGCCGTTGTCGATGATGACCTTGAGGCCGGAAATGACGTTGTTGAAGGAATCGGATGCGGCGGTCGTTCCGGTGATGGTCACGATGTCTCCGGAAGCGGTGGTAAACGCCACGTTGGTCGGCCCGATCACGAAGCTGGTTTGCGTGGCGTCTTCAATCGCTCCGGTCATGGAAATGATCGTGCCCGTGCCGCGGACGGTCGAAGTAGCCGCGTTGTGGATGGCTACCTGCATGCCGGGGCGAAGCCAGTGCGTTCCTTCGATGGACCCGGAAGCCACCAGAGTCGCATTGACGGTAGTGGAAGTGAGCACGGCAGTGCCGAGAATGGCGAGAGCCCCGGTCCCATCGAGGAATCCGTAGATGTTCAGGTACTTGATGGCGTTGATGGTGGCCATCTTGATGTTGAAGGCTAGCGCGCGGGCATAGGTTACGGCATCGTTCCCGGCAGCATCTAGCGCCGCGCCGGTCAGTTGCACGGAAAGCTCGAAGCTGAAAAACGACGCCAGAGCGGAAGCCAGGGCTTCAGAACCACCGGAAACCAGGTTGCCGCCGTCGGAGTACCAGTTGAATGCGGCATTGGGATTCAGGTGCGTGGGAATTTCCATGCCGCGGTTGCTGATGGGAATGCCCTTGCCATCGGCATAGCGGTTCCAAAGGACTGCGGCGGAGTTAAATTGCTTGGAAATGCGGGGATTGAAAAAAATCTTCATTAACGGCGCAGCGGCCGTCAAGTTGAATTGTGCGATAGAACTACCCTATTTGGTTAGCGCGCGTTTTGCAGTGCTTTGGCGAGTGCTTCCTCGGTGGCGTCCCAACTATCGGAAACTCCTTCGGGAATCTTCAGCGGTTCCGGTCCACCTGGAAAAGTGTAGCTTGCGCCATCCCGCACGTTATCGCGCTGTTTTGCGGCTGCTTCAGCAGCAGCTTTTTTGTCGGTCTGCCATTTCTCGATGATCGGCTTGAAGGTTGGAGCTACGTCCACGAAGTTGCCATTCGACACGCGCTGCACTACCGCTGGATCGGAAGCAAGTCTCTTGTCCAGCAGGGCGCGGATAGCTTCTTGCTCCGTGCCTGTAAGTTCAAGTTTCTTGATCCCTTCCTGTGAGAAGAAATCATCAACACGGGCATTGTAGCGGCTTGATGTTGCTGCCATCGCCACTGCCGCGTTGCGTTGGTCCTCGCGCGTTTTGAATCCTTTCACTTCGTCTCGGAGTGCTGCAACCTCACCCATCAATTGAGAATCAGGCTGTTTACCGTCTGCTTTCCGCTCGCCCTTGTCGGCGAAGAGTTCAACATACTCCTCGGCAACCGCATCACGGAGCTTACTGGCTCCATCGGGATTCGTCAGGGCGTATTGCTTCACAAACTGCTTGGGATCGGTGTCCAAAAGCGCACGAATGCTCTGTAGCGCGTTGGGCGCTTCGAGCAATTGGTTGATTTGCGCTTTGTTGTAGCCGCTGTTGAGAAGAATCTTTCCTATCTCGGCGGCTTCCGCCTCGGCCGGATCGGTGACGATCGGCTTGGGTTCCTCGGCAGCTTTTTTCTCTGGTTCCTTCGGCTCGGCAGCGTCCGCAGGATTCGGAGAAACGGTTACATCTCTTAAAGTCGCTTCGTCGGGCACTTAGCCCTCCTTTGACATTCTACGCTGGATGTCAAGTTAATCTCTTTCGCTGATACTGGTTGCCGCTGGACGGCTGCCCTCGTGGCCGGGCGGCTTGCCCTTTTTCGGCGCGTTGCTGGCGCTTGGTGGGATTTTGCGGGACTTGCCCGCCATGCGGCTGCTTCTTGTCGGTGCCTTCCGGCTGCTTTGGCCCTGCTTGTTGTGGCTGGCCTCCGGGAGCTTCTCCCGCCGCTCCGGAGATGGCCGCCATCATCATCTGGCTCTTGGCGGCATTCATCATGTGGAGTTGCGCATGCTCGAGCACCAGTTGCGCCAGTTGCGGATCGTCGTCGGCTTCATCGGAGTTCAGCCAGGTGCGGCATACCTGGATATGCGCCATGTCGTTATCGCGGATCAGTACCGGCTGAATCTGTCCTGGTAGAGGAATATTCGGCGCGGGCTGCCCGGCGGCTTGCGCCATCTGGCCCACCACTTGCCTCTGTTGCATCACCTTGGCCATAGCGTCGGGAGGCTGCTGGCTGGCCGATTGCTTCATCTGCTCGATTTCTTTCCATTGTTTCTTGGTGTCTTCGTAGTTGGTGTCCAGTTCAGAGTCCAGGTGCCACAGGTCAAGCGCTTTACGCACCACGCGCGGATCTTGCGGGTTGAGGACGCCGGAAGCTACTGCCTGGGAAAAAGACTCTTGCTCGGCGGGATCGATCGGCAGGATGCGCGTCTCAATGGTGAACTTGTCCATGTCCAGGGCCGACCCGCGAAGCTTAGAGAATTCCCACCGGCCGTTGATGCCGTTGACGGAGCGCACCCGGTCATCGATCCAGTTTTCAGCGGCCAGCTTCAGCACTTGCCGCGCCCAGGTTTCATCGGCAACTTTCCAGAGCATCAGATTTGGTAGGAGCGCGTTGTCACTCTTGGCCGCCGCCGATTCCTGCCCGCCAAAGGTGTTGGTTCCGGTTTCATGCTGCCCCATGGCTGCGGGGCTGACTTGCGCGTGGAATTGCATGTCGGCCAACTGCATGTTCCGCCACATGGCGGTTTCATTGGAGAGGGGCTTCGACTCGATTTCCGCGAAAGCATCCTTGATGGGACGGCCGGCGGACTTGCATTCGATGATGGTACTGGGGTCATTGATGATTTCGTTCTTGTCGATGCGCTGGGAGTCGATCACCAGGAGCGGAGCGGAATTGTAGCCCTGATTCCTTTGGATCAGCCGGTCGGTTTCATCCAGTTTCAGTTGCGGCGGGATCAGGTCGTCGTCGCCATCGCCCCAGATGCGTCCGGGAACCTTATTGAACACGTAATGCGTCCAGTGATCGTCGATGGCTTCGTTCCTAGCCTCCAGCAGCACGTCACCGGTTTTCGAGATATACAGTCCGTCGGGGAAGCGCCTCACCAGTTCTTTATCGAAGAAATAAATGCTGGGGCGCAGCCAAGCCTCGACAAGTAGAGCTTTTGCCGCCGCCGTAGCTCTTTCGTACCAAGCAGCATATTGAGTTGGGTCTCCGGGAAGATCGGCAAGGGACTGCAGATAAATGAGCCCGAGGTCGCCTCCAGTCGAATAAGCTTCGCCACCGCCTTCATCTCCGCGAGGCGCCAGTAGAATATAGGGGTAAGCGGACTGCAGCGCCAGCCGGTCAACCACCCTGTTTCTGACAATGAATGGCGCGTGCCAAAGGTCATAGCTGGAGCTCCTCAGATAGATTTCGAGCGGATTCACAACTTCAGTGATGATTTCCCCTTTAGGATAACGCACAGTTCCGGAAGCAAATGGCGTCCGGGCGACAACTGGCGGAGTATTTTTTCCGATTGCGGCTTGGCATCCCGGACACTGGCTGAAATTTCCCTCGAGAGGTCCGCATTGGTCGCAGATGCTTGCTCCGGGGGATAGCAGAACATCTGCATCCTGATATACGGGCGTCGTGACATAGCCATGCCTCGGATCTTTGCTGAAGTAATTGAAGCGGAAGGAATTCCCGAACAGCCGCAGGTTGAGCGCTTCCTCGACCCGGACCTGATCGTACTTCACGCTTTTCTTGATGATTTCAAGCGCCGTGCGCGCGGCTTTGGCGGCGGCCATGGCTTCGGCATCGTCATTCGACGGCACCGGCTCCATGAGCGGCTCGTTCTGGACGTAGGCGCGGATGCCCTGGCGGATGAGTGAGCGGTAATAGTTGTTGGGGAAGGCATAGTCCCCGGAATCCTGCAGGATGATGTCCCAGGCGACGTTGATTTCGCTCCATTCGAGTTCATGGTAGCCCTGATAGATCAAGGCGTTTCTCATCCACTTGCGCGCAAACTGGATTTTCTCGAACGATCCTTCGCGGTAATAATAATCAGCGAGGCCCAGGAGCCGCTTGTCGATTTTTTCGTCGAACTTGTATTGCGGCTGGATGTCACGTGGACGGGGCTTTTCCGTCTCGCTGTGGATGGGCTTGTCGCGGTTGCCGAAAAGATCCTTGATCGTTCCGCCCACTCCGGAGATGAGCGAGCCGAGTGAGCCGGGAGACTTCCCTTTTTTTCCGTTGGAGGCTTCTGCTGGCACACCGGTGCCGAAGCTGGGAGATCCGCTGCCTGCCGCTAATCCTCCGCGCGGTACGTCGGGCACTATTGCCTGTGCAATTTTCTGTAAACGTCTTTGGCGTAGTCCGCTACGGGAAGAGGAATGCTGAGCCGCTTGCGCGTATCAAGAGGTTTCGCAGCTTTTTCTTCCTTCACGTTACCGTCCATACTTATCTGCGGAATCTCTAAGGATTTCACGCAGAAAATTCTCGTCCACTCTCTCTCCCTCGCGTCGTGCATCCGCTCTCTCAGGTACAGCAGGACGAGCGGAGGGAGGCTTCCCGCCAAGAAGATCAGCAAATTCATCGGCATCGTCGAAGGCGTTTCCATATTTGTTGGGGCTTTCGAGCGGAACGTCAGCCACCGCAGCACCGCCCGCGGAAGCGTTCATGCGTTCCGCTGTCCGACTTGTGGGTTTCCACGTGGATCTTCTCTCCATGCTTGATGATTTGCCCGCAGAATCCGCAGGTGGGAATGGTCACGCCGTAAACGATGGGCGGAGCGTTCTGAATCTCCTTCAGTTCCTGGGCCACCTGCTTGATGAGTTCAGGGCTTGGAGTCATTTGGCTTGCTCCTGCATGATGGAAACGGCTTGCTGCCACGGAATCTTATCATCGTCTCCCCAGGCCGCGCAGTGGTCGCCGTTTTTGACCGTGCTTTGTAAGACACGGCAAAAGCCTTCCGGAGCGTCGCGCTTGTCGTCGATCTTGGTCATGTAGTAGTCGCAGTCGTCGCCATCATTGCCGCCACCGCAGTTGGCTCCGCTCAGCTCGAGCCCCACCTTCGGAGCGTTGATCCACAGCAGATTCATGTAGGTGGGATCGCTCCTGGTGATGAAGGTTTCCGGGCCGTAATCCGGCTGGCCATAGCAATGCGCGGCGCAGTGCGGCCAATATTCGATGGCCTTATCGGGCTGGCCGTAGACGAACTTCTTGATGCGGACTTTTTCTCCGATCAGCTTGCAGGACTTCTCGTAGTTGAAGAAATTGCAGTTGTAGCAGGAGGCCGGCTCGTTATCCAGTTCCGCCGCAGGAGTGAAAAGCACCTGGCCCTTATTGAGCACCGGCTGAACGTAGATGTCGGGCTGGCTGATGGCGCGGCGAATGGCGTTGATCTTCGCCAGATGCTTCGGGCGATAGGTGAGAAAACCACTGGACACTTTATGCGCCTTTAGCTTTTTCCATTTTCGCTTCTTCCTGCTCGGCGGTTTGTTTTAGACGTTCAAGCATCGTGCCGATGGATTGCGTGCCCCAACTTGACCATTCCCTAATGCAATCAGCGGCCAAGCGCAATCCGTCAGCCTTGCCTTGCAAATAATCGTTGCTCATGCCTTTGGCTTCATTTTGATCTTCAGCTTGATGCTTTTGATTTTTCCGGCAATGGCGGCTTTTTTGGCGATGTCGGTGGCGGGCTTCATCAGATCGGCGGGATTTCCGGCCATTATTTGCCTCGATTCTTGAAATACTCGACTTGCCTGAGCCGTTTGATGGCGTTGGCCTTGGTGGTGCGCTTCGAGAGAGTCTTTCCGCTCTCGCTTTTCACCACATAGCCGCTGCCGCTCTTTACGATCATGTCTCGAAGGCCATGTAATTCGGATAGTCGCCGCGGTTGAGGTCCTGAGCGTAGACTTTGGTCACCGTGGCGCCCGTGGCTCCGCCGTTCACCGTGGTGTTGAACGAAGTGAAGTCGGCTGCGGGAATGACCACCGCGAAACGGATGTCGCCGTTGGTGTTCACGCCGTCATTCGTGGATGTGAAGACCAGTTGCACCGTGCCGCTGGCCATTTTCGTGCCGATTACCGCTATGCCGGGGATATTGACTGCCAAGCTACACCTCCAAAACGTTTTTAGGCTGGCTGGCGGCGGCTTGCTTGGATTTCTTCTCAAGCAGTTCCTTGACCGCTTCCATGAGTTCGTCTTTTTTGAGCAATCCTTGTTTTACGAGGATAATTTCGAGCGCTTCGATGCCGCAAGCGCAGGACATGACGTGCGCGAGCATGCGGTCCTCAAGGGCTTGCGCTTCGGCGCGCGAAAGTGGCTTGGCCATCACTTCTTTCCAGCGCGCTTGGCCGGTCAGCATCTACTTCGCGGCTCTTTTGCGCTCCGGAGCGGCTTCTTCGGCTTCCGGCTTCTGCTCGGCGTAGAATTTTTCCACTTCCGCGAGCAGCTCGTGAGTATCCTGCGTAGTGGCGATGCCCTTGTGCACGCGGTTGCGGATGGCCTCAAGGTTGAGCATCAGATTCTCCTATTTTGTAGATGGCGACGGCATCTTGCACGCTTTTCCCGTAGTGGCTTTTGACGGCAACGAATTCAGCTTCGCATCCAGGCCATGGCCAAGGATTATTCATCACCTCGTAGATGTCTACGCTTTGCGCATCGTAGAACACCCAATATTTATGTGGTGCAACTTCCACAGCAGCGGCTTTTTCGAGCGGGACTTTCTCAAATCCGGCGAATGGTGGCCTGATGAATGGAACAGTGGCAAGAGCTTTGAGCAATTCTCTTCGTTCCATGAGGAAATTCTCCTATCGGCGCGAGAGTACTACGCTGGGCTTCCTAAATCTAGTGAATCTTGAGCGCTGGAACTGCACGGGAGCCTTTTCCTTGTCTCCTTCGCGCTGGCGTTTCTCGACTTCATACCAGTACAGGGCACTTTGGGTGTTCAATGCGGGGTTCTGCCAGGCCTTGGCGGGAGCGATTTTCTCCGGCTCGGGGCGGAAGGTATGAATGGCGTAGCGGATGGCGGAAGGGCAATGGGAATTCTCGTGGGCGGGCTCGAATTTGGGGTTTCCGCTGCGGTCCTTGGCCCATTTGTACGTTGCCAGCTCTCTGATTGTGTGACGGCACCGGCTAGAGACAAAGTATCGAGGGCTGCCGAGAATGGCGGGATTAAACGGGTGGGCAAGGCGAGGATCAACGTGCATGTACTGCTCGGTTTTGAATAATCCGGGGGTGACTTCCTTGATGGCGGGCTGGCCATAGATGCCGTGCTCCTCGAGTTCCATGGCCGCGGCGCGCTGCGCGTAGTCATAGGCTATTCCCTCGACAGGGTGATTTCCAATCTTAGCGTGCATTTCCTCGCTGATGGGTCGGATGCGGAGCCCGGAACCATAAACTTCGTCGTACTGGTAGAGACGACCGTCTGGGGCGACGGCGATGATGGGAATGGCCCACGGGTCGCCTTCTTCACCTCCGCCGATATCCATTCCCACAATGACGGGCCAGTCAGACGGGGGATTAACTCCTCCCGAGAAAACATCGTATTCGCGTGATTCGTTCCAGACATGGGTTGGCTCCGTGAATTCCTTGAAGATGAGGTCGCTGAAATCGGCAAAAGATCCGTAGATGAACCGGTCGGCCCAGTCCGGCGGATAGGTATTGAGCATGTTCTCGATGGTTTCCGCCGGCAAGAATACGTTATCCATGCTGGACATGGTGATGCCGAGATTTTCTTGCAGCGCGGACTTGCGCTGCGGGTTGAAAAAGTGCCGCCACACCCAGTCGTGCCCGGCGGGATTCGACGCCAGGCGGATAATTCTTCGCGGAGCGGTCTTTCGGCGCACTCCGCCGAGGATCACGAAGTAAATTTCCTCAGAAATCTCACAAGCCTCGTCGATGAACGCCGCCGAGAGGTTCATGCTCTTGATGTGCCCGACGACCTTGGGGTCGGTGATATCCAGATGCTTGAAAATGGTCTGGTGGCCGTTGCCCCACTGGAAGATTTTCTTCGATTCCTCCCACTTGCCCCAGCCTTCCTCGACAAGTTCTAGGAAAATCTGCATGGTGGAAGTCTCAAGCGCCGGCATGTTCAGGCGCCCGACGAGCGACACGCCGTTCGGATCGGCATTGGCGAAGGTGATGGCTGCGGCGCACAGCGCCACGGACTTTCCCGAACCGCGGCCGCCCACGATGGCGCCCATGCGGTTGGGAGACGCCAGGAACTGGTATTGCTTGGGAGCTTTGGGCAGATTATCGATGAACTGCTTGAAGGTAAGTTCGCCTGCGCGGATGCCCATTCAAGGGAGTGTACTCCACTCCCGGAAGGATTTAACGCAAGAACGGCTGGATGCTCACGTAGCGCGGCTTCTCCGCCCAGGGATTCTTGATGGGTTCGACCTCGCCGTTGCTGAGCCAGGCCCAAAGAAGGGCAATGGGCCACGCCCCGGAAGCGCACAAGAGCACGATCAGCACTACCTTGCCTAGAAATCTCATTCCATCACCGCCAATCCGCCGCATTGCCAACAGCGGAACCCTCGCTCGGTTCCATGCTTGCAAGTTCTCGGCTTTCGTCCATGCTCCTCACCATCTCCAACTGCCACAGCAGCCACGGATTCACCGGGCAATCGCTCAGGCGCAGCAACCCGCCGTCCAGCCAGAGGTAGCCCTCCAGCTTCCCGCACCGCTTTTGCGTCACCCAGCTCAACCAGTACCTCCCGCGCCCACTCCACCACCGTCTTCCCCGCCGCCCGCGCCGTCGCCGTGATCCTCGCCAAGTCCCGCGTCTCCAGGTAAACCACTAACCGCGTGCGCTCTGTGAATATTTTCCGCACAACTGAAGTAGGCCACATGTCGCACATATGTGTCAAGAGAAATGGTGAAAGTTGGGAGGAAAAGGCTAAATATAAATCTGGAGGGGGGTGGTTTTTGGCCGCTTGGATGGTCCCGGCCGCTGTGTCCGGATGGCCACGAGTCCGATAAGAGTTATACTGTCAACTAGAGAAACCTACGAAAACCCGCATAAACATAGGCGAAAACAGGCGAACACACGTAACGATGATTCAGAGTTCGTGCGGGCTGTGTCAGCAAAGCCGCTATTTTGGCTGCGATTCTGCTGATTGCGGAGCGGAGTCGGGAGTCGATTCGGTTTTTGTTTCGCTCACTGGAGTCTCGATCGGCTGTTGATTCGCAAGCGCTTTCTGCTGGAACATGATATTCACAGCATTAGTTAACTCTATGGTAGCTGGTGGCGCTGTTGGTTTCGCGTCTTTGCCGAGTACGCCAATGCCTTCAAGCAGGCGGAATGCGGCTGTTTCGCTATTTTGCGCAAGACGATGCTTCACAACTTTTACGCTCGAAGGAATCAATTCAGCGCAAAGAGTTCTGCCGGAAGTAAGCTGCGAATCGAAATCGCTTAATTCAATGACGGAAGAGACCGTGTTGGGGCTAATTCTCATTTCCTTTGCAATCTGACGCTTGGAAGTACCGATAGCTCTTTTCGCTAGGATAGCTGCTTGAATCGCTGGGGCTTTGCGCGAGCGAAGGGGCTTGTAACCTTTGCGGGTAGTTCTAACGCTTTGTAACTCGCTTGATGGATTGATTTTAGGCTGTTCAACGCTGGAAACACGCTCGGAAGTCATTCAATAGGCTTAACCTGCTTCGCTTGGCGTGTCAATAGATGTGTGCGATGAAAGGTATCAGGCGCCGGCTTTGCCGAAGTACGATTCCAGGATAATCTCGGCCGTGGATCCGATGCTGCGCTTGTCCTGCTTGGCCAGCTCGCGCAAGCGTACCGCCGTCCTCTTGGGAATGCGGAGGTAGATTACCTCGGTGGGCTGCTTCCAGTTGGGGCACCAAGGCCGAATAACGCCAGTTGCCAGCAACTTTTCCCGTGCGGTTCCATTCAAAAGATCGCAGCCAGCCAATCCGATCCGGCGAATCCATACTTCTTCCATCGTGCGGTGCAATCCATGCTTTTTTGTTCGCAGAAACGGAATCATGCGGGGACGTAAACCCAATGAAAAGAGTTCTTTGATCCATTTGGCCTTGGGAGTACGCGCTCGGCGTCTAAATTGCGCTTTCGCCATGTGGGCGTTATAACGGGTGCGCAAGTTTGACGTGCATCCCACATATCGAATCTCGCCATCGCGGGGGTCAATCAGGAAATAGACAGTCCAGACTGTATTGGTGTCGTGATACCAGAGACTCATTTCGCTCCGGTGATGATCGTTACCCGGCTGAGTCCCAAGTTCTCCAATAATTTGTCGCTCGGTTCCCGTTCTCCGCGCAAGATCATATAAAGCAACGACTTGCTGACTTTTAATTTCTTGGCCGCCTCTGGAACAGTTCCCAAGTTATCAATAG
>Ga0307471_100000582_pt1 | contig 18847 bp, 18 predicted proteins | sample atmos_gasesAM3C__2_FD_204566 | JGI IMG/M metagenome (GOLD analysis project Ga0307471, IMG submission 204566) | Hardwood forest soil microbial communities from Morgan-Monroe State Forest, Indiana, United States - atmos_gasesAM3C_515 | ecosystem: Environmental > Terrestrial > Soil > Temperate...
GGCGAGGGCGCCCGCCCAGACGCGACCCATGCCGCTGCAATATTGCCTGATTTGCCGGAAGATCCAAGGATTCGCCGGCGCCGTGCGCCCGATCATTACCGCATCGCATCCCGTCTGCGCCACCATGGCGCAGGCATCTTCCGGCGTGCGGATGTCTCCGTTCCCAATCACTGGAATCTTCACCGCGTCTTTGACCGCGGTAATCCAGTCCCAGCGGGCCTGCCCGCTATAACCCTGCTCGCGGGTGCGAGCGTGCAAAGCCACCGCACACAGCCCGCAATCTTCCGCCATCTTCGCTAACTCGACGCAAACCACGTTCTCGTCATTCCACCCCGCACGGAATTTGACGGTGAACGGAATCGTGACCGCTGCCCGCACCGCCTCAAAGATCTTACCGATAGCGGGCAAATCCTTCAGCAGCCCGGAACCGCCGTTACACTTCACGACTTTCTTCGCCGGGCATCCGAGGTTAAGGTCGACCAGGTCGAAGCCCAGGCCCTCAACCATGCGGGCCGCCTCAGCCATCACTTTGGGATCACTGCCAAAAAGCTGCGCGGAAATCGGATGCTCATCCTCGTAGAAGTGCAGGTAAAGCTTGGCCTTCCGGTCTTTAGAGCGCAGGATGCCGTCCGCCGAGGTGAACTCGGTCATGATCAGCCCGCATCCACCGAGGTTCCGAATGAAGCGCCGAAAGACGGTATCGGTCACCCCAGCCATGGGAGCCAGCACCGTCGCCGGAGCAATCCGCACCTTCCCAATCGTCAGCGAAGACGGCACAGGTTGTGTGGCCGCGGGCGACAGGCCCGCGCCGGGCCCCGAGTTGTCCCAATACTTGCGCACGCCTCTATTCTACCTGTCCGCCAAAAAACAAAGCCCCCGCTAAAAGCAGGGGCTCGAAAATCCGGGCCAATCCGCGAAATCCGTGGCCAAGTCTTACTTCTTAGCTGGCTCCGCCTTGGCATACTTCCGGCGGAAACGTTCCACCCGGCCAGCGGTATCCATAAGCTTCTGCTTGCCGGTAAAGAAAGGATGGCATGCCGAGCAGATTTCCACATGGATATCGCCCTTGTGGGTCGATCGGGTCGTAAAGCTGCTGCCACAAGCGCACATGACGCGTATTTCGTTGTAAGCGGGATGAATAGCTGCCTTCATAGGGTCTCCAAACTTGTTCGAGACATTAGATTCTAAAGGATTACCGCAGGATTCAGCAACCTCGCAGGCCTGGTCTTAGTAGCGCCGGCGTCCCGCCGGCTGTCCCGAGAGCATCTTGCCCTCGGATTCAGGAGTCGATTCAGAGGCAAAAAAAAATCAGCCGAGCCTTGCTCGGCCTGGACAGGTCCTTCGACTTCGCACTGGGCAGGCTCCGACCCGTCCCTACACAGCCTGTGATGACTCGCCTCTGCAGAAGAAAAAACGGCAGGACCGACCTCCTGCCGTCTCAATAAAACGTTTTCGCAGAACCTGGGCCCCTTACTTACCGCGGTTGACCGCTTTCTTGAGTTCGGCTCCGGATGAAAACTTGGCGACTTTCCGGGCAGCGATCTTGATGGTGGCGCCCGTCTGCGGGTTACGCCCGTTGCGGGCTTTTCTCTGCGAGACGGAGAACGTGCCAAAACCAATCAACGCCACTCGATCCCCCTTTTTCAGGGCAGAAGTGATGCTGTCGACAGCAGTGTCGATAGCCGTGGCTGCCGTGGCCTTGCTGATGTGGCAGCTAGCTGAGATTCGGTCAATGAGATCGGCTTTATTCATCTTCTCTCCTGGCAGGCTTCGTTAGTCCCCCAGCGCGCATAGGGGAGGTAAGAATGACACTCGCTGAGTGGGGAAACCCGACGGCCTTATTTAGCTACCGCTTGAAGAGATTGTCAACTGTGGAAATCCGCGCCGGATGCCGATTTTGGGTCACCCCAGCAAGCCGGGGCGCAACCCGAGAAAGAAAAAAGCCACTTCCCCTGCCGGGGACGCCAGAAAGTGGCTCTTCGGCCGAAAAAACCTTAGAGTCGCGCCCGCGTCCTTTCCATTTCAGGAAGAACAATGGGTGCGCTGGCGTGCCTTTCTCCGTGGGGCTTCGCTTCTGAGCCGCTCCCAGCAGGGGACTTGCCTGCCGCAAACTGCTCTGCTTCGGTCGAACCCGCCAGCGCCGTGGTAGATGAGTTTCCGCTCGCGATCACCTGGGTCACCATGTCGAAATAGCCGGTCCCCACGAAGCGCTGATGCTTCACAGCTTCGTATCCGTATAGCTCCGCGCTGCCGAACTCCTTCTCCTGCAATCGGGAGTATGCGCTCATACCGGACGCCTTGTATCCCCGCGCCAGTTCAAACATGCTCAAATTCAGGGCGTGGAAACCCGCAAGCGTAATGAACTGGAACTTGTATCCCATCGTCGCCAGTTCTGTCTGGAAGCGGGCGATGGTCGCATCGTGCAGCTTCTTCTTCCAGTTGAACGATGGTGAGCAGTTGTAGGCCAGCATCTTGTCCGGATGCTGGACGTGGATAGCATCAGCAAAACGCCGAGCCTCTTCCAGATTGGGTTCCGAAGTTTCGCACCAGATCAGGTCCGCATACGGCGCATATGCAATGCCGCGCGCGATAGCGGAGTCCAACCCGCCTCGGATACAGAAGAAACCTTCCGCCGTACGGTTGCCGGTAAGGAACTCGCGGTCCCGAGGATCGGTATCGCTGGTGAGCAGATACGCGCTTTGCGCGTCGGTGCGTGCCATGATCAGCGTCGGCACTCCCAGACAATCTGCGGCCAGCCGCGCCGCCACCAATTTCTGGATCGCCTCCGCCGTCGGCACCAGGACCTTTCCGCCCAAATGTCCACACTTTTTGGCGGAAGACAGCTGATCTTCAAAATGGACGCACGCCGCGCCCGCTTCGATCATGGCCTTCATCAGTTCAAACGCGTTCAGGTTTCCGCCAAAGCCCGCTTCCGCATCCGCAACCAACGGAGCGAACCACTCCACCCCATTCTTCCCCTCGGCATGATGGATCTGGTCGGCCCGAGTAAGCGCTTGGTTGATCCGCCGCACCAGGTTGGGCACACTGTCGGCGGGATACAAACTCTGATCGGGATACATTTGGCCGGCGTCGTTGGCATCGGCCGCCACCTGCCACCCGCTGACGTAAATCGCCTGGAGCCCTGCCTTCACCTGTTGAATGGCCTGGTTTCCGGTCATCGCTCCCAGCGCGGCCACATGGGATTCGCCATGCAGCAGCTGCCAAAGAAGCTCCGCCCCGTGTCGTGCAAGCGTGCACTCGATGTGCAGCGACCCGCACAACCGCTCCACGTCGTGCACGGTATACGGCCGCGTAACCCCAGCCCACCGCGGATTCGAAGCCCAATCCATCCCCAGATCTGAATTCATATTTTGTCCTTGTACCTCGTAGCGCCGTCGTCCCGCCGGCTGAAGGGCGTCTCGCCCTCCCTCTTTCAAATGGGATCAAACTCGCCGTTCAAAATCATCGCCTCACTAATCCGCCGCGCCTCGCGAAACGTATCCACCGTTCCCAAATCCCGCCCCGGATTCGCCACCAGCTTCTCCAACTCCTCGTCAAAAAGACGAGAAACCAGTTCCGGTGTATGCACCACGATCTTCCCATCGTCGGTCACGGGCACATGCCCGTTATGTCGCAAGCGCTGCGCAATCATCAGCCGGTAAATGCGGTCCGTGGCCAGGTCCTCCATGTAGCCATCCAGCAGGCTCGCGCCTTTGCCATTCAATACGCCGTTGCGGTAACGGATGACAGTCCGCACTGCCGCCCGCGTTCCAGCCAGTGTGTGGGCGCCCACATCTTTCGGTACCGGTCGCAGATTGGGATATCGTTCAGCCTGCGCCCGCCGCGCCGCCAACTGGTTAGGAAAGGGAAACTGGTCGATCGCAATCTGATTCTGATCGGGATGCCCGGTCCACGCGCCATCCATCAGGCAGTCTGCTTCATTCTTCTTGTCTTTCTCCAGGCCAGTCAGCGCACGGGTATTGAGTTCGCTATCTTCGCGACTGGGGAAAAGCGCTGTCATGCCACCAATGGCCAACATTCCCCGCTTGTGACAGATCTCTGGCAACAATTCACGCAGGTTCTGGAAAAAAGGAACATTCGAAGGAATCGTATTGCGGTCGGGCAGCACCCATTCCGGATCGTCAAGATTGAAATGGATCAGGCTGGCCATGTAATCCCAGCGCCCCAGGTTCAGCCCCAGAATGTGGTCGCGTAGGTTGTAAAGCAACTCCTCCATCTGAAAAGCCAGCGGATGCGACTCCACCAGCGCCATGCACTTGATGTAGTCGCGCGGCCATCCCCGGGCTTCGGCCAGCGACTGAAACAGGTCCCGCCACCACAGCGCTTCCTCAGCCGACTCCGACTTTGGAATATAGAAAGACAGGGGATGCTTTAGCTCCGCCGGATCAGCCCGGTACACAATACTCGCCACATCGAACAATGACGCCGGCGTAAGCTCCTCGCCAAATATTCCGCCCTGCTGAATATGCAGGCCACGCGGTCGCGTCCAGATGACCGTCGGCCTGGGCTCGATACCGACCACTTTGTTTCGCTTCTTGTCGAAATACGTGAGCGTGCCGCGCAGCGCCTGCAGGATGTTCTCCACGCCCAGTCGCTGATGCTCCCATTCGTTGACCATGGAATCTTCCAGGTCGAGCATCACACCCGGAGCGCCCGAGTTGAGCATCTTTACGACGAGATCCGCGTCGTCGGCCGGACCCGTCATCTGGTTGCGCTGGTCTCGGCACCATTCCGGCAACTCGATGCGCCAGCCCCGGCGGACGGCGTCCCCTGGAAACCTGTGCACCGGCTTTTCCCCCTGATGAGACTGTGCCAGGGCCTCTTTGCGCTCTTCGATCAACAACCGCTGCCAAGGAGCAAAGCGACGATGGAGGGGGGCCAGAAACTCCAGGAACCCCTGAGGCAGGTCGTTCTTCGGATCGAATGTCGCGGGCGGACAGTTCACCTGAAAGCCTTGCAGCACAGCGTTCTTGATAGAAATAGTGGCCATCGCAGTTTCGGCTCCGAACTCAAATTTTTAAGGGGGGAGAGAACTTTCTTGCTTGAGGCAAAAACTTTGCACTCGGTAGAAATGGCCCCATCCCAAGCGGCCATGAGGCGATTCTGTCCACTTTGCCCGCTCCGGTCAAACGGAATGTTTGAATCGACATGATAACTAATATCTATCAGCAGCGCTGCCGCTGATAGTAATATGTTGTCAGCCGGAGGGCTGGCTGAGAACTGAGAGCCTGCCGAACCATGGAAATCGACCAGATCAAAACCTTCCTCGCCGTCGCCACATTTGGCGGCTTTCACCGCGCTGCGGAAGGCTTGCGTATAAGCCAGCCCGCGGTAAGCGCTCGGATCAAGGCCCTGGAAGAGTCGCTCGGAACCAGCCTGTTCGCCCGCTCCCGCAGCGGACTGACTTTGTCCGAGGCCGGCAGAATTCTCCGCCCCTACGCGGAAGAGCTACTGCGCACCGCATCGCTGGCCTCGCAGGCGGTGCATGAATTGAAACCCGCCAGCGCCGGCCCCTTGCAAATCGCGGCCGCACACTCGATTTCCGTCTACTTCCTGCCCGACTTTCTGAAGCGTTTTCAGAGGGTCTATCCCAAAGTCGTCATCTCCATTCGCGCCGGGCATTCCAAGGAAGTGCTGGAGATGGTGTTGAACCAGGAAGCTGAGATCGGATTGGCCCGCTCGTTAAACCATCCCGAGGTTGAGACCCTCAGCCTCCGCGACGATCCCCTCCTCCTTGTCGGACATCCGAAGCACGGCCCCACTCGGGCGCGGCGCGCGCGCCTCGAAGAGGTGGCGAACTGGCCGCTGGTTTTCTACGAACGCGGATCGAGCGACTGGACTCTGACCCACGGTCTTTTCCGCCGCGCCGGCCTGGTGCCAAACGTCGCGCTGGAAGTTGACACCATCGAAACCGCCAAGCGTATGGTCGACCGCGGTCTCGGCATGGCATTCCTTCCTCAACTTGCCGTAGGACAGGAACTCCGTTCGGGAAAGCTGGCGACTGTCAAACTTCTCGACGCGGAACCTCTTGGCCGAAGCCTCGACATCATTCACTCGCGTCACCGCCCGCTGCGAAAAGAGGCGCAGGCATTTCTCCATGTGATCAAGGAGGCGGTCAAGGAATCCTCTACAATCAGGAAGAGCACCCGCCGGAGTGTTCGCCGGTCATAACTTACGATGAGCAGGAAGCCGGACTCTATTTCCTCAGCTCTCCACAAGTCGATCCACAACTTCACAGGATGTACACAGGTACACCGCCTTTGGCACTTGCGCAAAATGCATCGAGGAGTGCAAAGTTAGACAAGGAAAAAGAACCCAGGTCATGAAAGTTTCCGTGGACGTTTGTCCTCTGTGTGAAGGTACTGGCTGGAAATCAGTCTCTATCGGCTCCGAGCGTCGTGTAACCCGCTGTGACTGCCGCCGGCAGGCGCGTACCCAGACTCTGCTCGCGGCCGCGCGCATTCCCAAACGCTACGAGCACTGCGAGCTCTCGAATTTCGAGTTTGACGGCCCCCGTCAGCAATTGTTTCCGGCTCGCATGGCCGCCTGCAAATTTGCGGAGGAGTATCCCATGGAGGGCACTGGCCTGCTGCTGGTGGGAAACATCGGGGTCGGCAAAACCCACCTCGCGGTCGGCATCATTAAGGAACTGGTGCTCAGCAAGGGCATTGCCTGCCTGTTTTACGATTACCGCGAACTACTCAAGCAGATCCAGAATTCCTACAACGATTCGGTGAAGGCCACTGAATTGGACGTCCTGCGCCCGGTGTTCGAAACCGAGGTTTTGGTGCTCGACGAGCTTGGAGCGGTCAAACCCACAGAATGGGTTTGGGACACCGTCAGCCTCATTCTGAACACGCGCTACAATGACAAACGCACGACGATCATCAGCACAAATTTTGCTGACGATGCGAGTCAAGACGGGTACGTGAACCCTTCCTCGGAATTCACCCGTGCCCAGAGGGCTACGCGCCGCGAAACCCTGGGCGATCGCATTGGAGAACGCATGCGCTCCCGTCTTCACGAAATGTGCCGCATCATCAAGATGGACGGCGCAGACTTCCGGCAAATCCGCAGCGCCAGCTTTCGGTAACTGCTTGGCCACGGATCTCTCAGATCCCCGCGGATCAAGACATTGGACTTGTTTAAAATCCGGGTTATCCGTGCTGATCCCTGGCCGAAGTTCCTCCGTGCTCTCGGTGTCCTCCGTGGTTAATTCAAACTAGAATGCCTAAGTGCTGACCGAGCGTCTCGAATTCACCCCCGATCGCGATGCGGAGGTCTTCGCGTCCGCCCCAGCCGCGCCGGCAGTATTCCTCCTCCGCAGCGACGACCCCCAGGCCGAGCCCTACGTCAGCAAGACCGCCAACTTGCGTCGCCGCCTGCAACGCCTCCTCGGCCCTCCGGAACAAACCCGGAGACTGAACCTGCGCGACCGCGTACGCTCCATCGAATACACAGCCACCGGCTCCGACTTCGAATCCGGGTTTCTCCTGTATCGCACGCTGCGCCGCAGTTTCCCGAAAACCTACACCGACCGCCTGCGCCTGCGCTTCGCCCCACTGCTCAAGCTGCACCTCGAAAACGAATATCCGCGCGCCTCGATCACCACACGCCTGGGACGCCCGGGCGGACGCTCTCTCTACTATGGGCCATTCCCATCGCGCACCGCAGCCGAAAAGTTTGCCAACGACTCGCTCGATTTCTTCAAGATGCGCCGCTGCGTCGACGACCTCCATCCTGACCCTCAATTTCCCGGCTGCATCTATTCCGAAATGAAAATGTGCCTCGCGCCTTGCTTCAAGGGCTGCACCGACGCGGAGTATCAGGTTGAGGTCGGCAAGGTGCAGGCTTACTTCGACAGCGGCGGAGACTCCCTGGTCCGGGAGATCACCGGGCAGCGCGACCAGGCATCGTCAAGCCTTTATTTTGAGAACGCCGCCGCCCTGCACGCGAAGGTTGAAAAGCTTAAGCCAGTGCTCGGCCAACTCCCCGAGATCGTGCGCCGCATCGATCAGCTAACGGCGATCATGGTGCAGCCGTCAGCCGCCCCCGAATCGGTGGCGTTCTTCGCCGTCGATGGCGGCTTCATCAGCGGCCCTCTCACCTTCCCCATCCAGGCCACAGAGCACACCAAATCGCAGTCCATGGAGTCCCGGGTGCAGTCCAGGCTGGCCACGATTGCTCCCGCCGAATCGAAAACCGCCCTTGAAACCATGGAGCACCTCGCGCTGCTCAAGCGCTGGTTCTATCGCAGCACCCGGTCGGGAGAAATTTTCTTCGCTGACGTTAAAGGTGGACTGCCCCTGCGCCGCCTGGTGCGCGGCATCGCCCGCGTCTATCGCGGCGAAAAACCCGAGCCCGCTGCCGCGAACCTCGAGGACAGAGTAACGGGCCCCTAATCCGTCCGGCCGGCCTTTGCTCGGCAAGGTTGCCCGCCAGCCTGACAAGCCTCCAAGTGATAGACTGTTTTCGGAAAAAATCCAGGGAGAAATGAAAATATGGCTGACGCCAAAGTTCTGTCGAATCAAAAGACAATCCTGTCCAACCAGGCGACGATCATCAAAAATCAGAAAGCGATCCTCGCCAACCAGATTGCCATCGTGAAAAATCAGAAGACCATCCTCGCCAATCAGGGCGTAATCAAAACGAACCAATCCGCCCTCGACGAAATCCTGAAAAATCAAAAGCTGATTCTCGCTGCCGTCACCAAGTAGCGCTGGTCCATGCACCGACCACGTAGGGGCAGAGCCTGTCCTGAGCAAAGTCGTAAGGATGTCCTCACCTGCACGGGCCGAGCCTCGCTCGGCAAACTCTAAAATTCTGTCATCCCGAGCGAAGTCGAGGGACCTTGCGTCCTGCGCCGGCGTCCAGGCGCACGAGTTTGACTTGCCCACACCGTAGACATACCATGTGCCCGGCCCGAACCCGGTGTGGTCAACCCACTTCAAAAGATAAAGAGAGAGGAATTTCTGATGAGAAGAAATGCCGCAATGGCCGTTGTAGCTCTCCTGTTCGTCTGTGCAGCGTCGAGCGCCGCCTTCGCGCAAAAGGCAACTGTCGTTCGTGTCGTCGTGGTCAAGACGGACAATCCCGCAGCCTACGCTCAGGAAATCGAAAAGGGCAGGCAAATCATGAAGGGTCTGGGAGTGCAGGCAACAACACGAGTGTTCCAGGCCAGATTCGCCGGACCGGAAGCAGGAGCAGTCGTGGTAAGCATCGAGTATCCCAGCATGGACGCTTTTGCCGACGCCTACAAAAAGACCAGCGCCAGCAGCGACTACCAGAATTGGCTGAAGGACCTCGACAAAGTAAGAAAGATCGTCTCCGACAGTCTCTACACCGAATGGTAGCCGCGTAAATCACGGGTATTACGAGACGGTGCGATTCGGAGTCGGTGGTATCCGAATCCAAGGTGTTGGAACCAGATATCGAAGTCCAAGGGTGCCCCATCCTCCTTCGCGTCCTTCGCGAGGAGGGTGGGGCTGTCAATCTCCACATTTGCAGAGCACCGGCCCGCCCGAGACGCCGGCACAAATTCCGCGTAAAATCTCGCCCCATGGACGCCCCGGTTCGCCGCTACCAACTGCTTCGAGCCGGTCTCCCGACAGCCGAGAAGCGTGTGGTTAGTCGCTATCTCGTGCCCCAGTTGGCCGTCGTCCTGGCCGTTGTGCTTGTCTCTTGTGCGATAGCCGCGCGCAACAGCAATAGCACGACGGAGATGACCGTTTTCGCCGTCATCGCTGGACTGTACTTCACCTACGCTGCTTTCGTCTCCCCCAGACGCATGCGTAAGAAGCTCGCCAAAGGCTGGGAAACCTATGTACTCGAGATTGGTCCCGACTACCTGCGTCGGCAGCAGGCCGACACCCCCGACATCCGCCTCCCCTTCCAGGACGTGAAGCGCGTCGAGCATCTCCCCGGACGCTATCTCCGTGTCATCGGTTTGCAGAAACGCAACGTCATCGGCATCCCCGAAAGCATCGAGAGCTTCCCCGACGTCTTGCAAACCGTATCCACTCTTGCCCCCGTCACTACGCTGCACCGCGACCGCAGCGTAAGAGGCACGCTTTACACGATCGTTGGCGGCGTCTCCTACATGGCCATGCTCTGGTCCAGATCGCCGTGGATCGTCCTGCCCATGGGAGCCTTGGTTGCCGGATTAATGTTGTGGCTGATCGTATTCATGCAACGCAGCCCAAACGTCTCCCGCCGCGGCAAACGCGTAGCCTGGCTCTATCTGTTCCTGGTACTCATGTGCGCCTTCAAGGTCTGGATCACGATCAACGCAATGTCGAACCGCTGAACAACACTGACCGCGTGCTGGGGACGGGGAGAAACGGGCGAGCTAATCGCAGCGCCCGGAGATGCTCCCCAAACCTGTCATCCCGACCGAAGCGCAGCGCAGCGCGCGCAGTGGAGGGGCCTTGGGTCGGATGTTATGGGGAAAAATAAAGCACAGACCGGCTCCTAGGAATTGTAGTTCGCCACAACTCGCACCACTTTCCCGCTCGCAGACAGTTCCATGAATTCTGCCGTGCGTGTTCCCTTTTGATTTGTGTAACAGAGCACGATGCTGTTTATACCCCAGAGCACGTCCTCAAGACGAAAGTGGAGTTCCGGATAGGCTTCCAGCCCTCGCTGAAAGTAAGCTCTCAAGTTTGGCTTCCCTGCCACCTTGCCATCCGGCGTCCCCAAAAGACGGGCGGCCACGGGCGAGATCAACTCGATGGCATCCTCATAGTGGGTCATGATCAAGTCCAGATCATGACCGTTCCAGGCCGCAACCCAATGATTGGCCAGACTCCAAGCTTCGTCTCTGGTCACTGCCGCTCCCTCCACTTGATGGCTCAATCCAAAAGCCCACAGCAAAACCGCAACGTCGTCGCACGTCTCTATACTTCTAATATCGGCTTCAAGCGGAGGCAAGTATTGGCGGATGATCCGAGTACCCAGCATGACCGCTTTGCTCCAAGGCGAAGTCAAGCAGGGGTGCGCCACGCGTCACATCCGCCCACAAGACAAAACGGGCGGCGATGAACTCGCCGGCCCGTCTACTTCACTCACCCTTGAGGAATGAGGTGCTGCTGTTATTTCTTCCTTCTAATCGCCGTTCCCGTGGCGCCGTTGAACTGCGCACTGCCGCCGCGCGAGTCGAGCATGCCCGACCCAGCGGTGGAGGAACCCAGGTTAGTTCTCCGCGCTCCGAACCTGCCTTGACCGTCGTGGTCAAGACCCGCCGATCCCTCAAACCCGTTGAGGTGCGCGCCACTGGCCGCTGCCGAGCCCATGCTGGCCCCCTTGGTGCTTCCCGCGCTGTTGAGAGTTCCGTCGGAAGTCGCGCCTGCGTTGCCCATCAGTCCTCTACCGGCGCTGGCGCCAGCAGACTGAGTTCCAGAGACGTTCCCCGAGGACGTGAGCGACTTGTTTCGAGCGTTAGCACCGATGGCAGTGCCAGACTGCAAATCGCTCGCTGCCGCGCCTTGCCGACCGTTCTTGGTGATGGTGGTGTTCACCGCCGCGTTCGTCGAGGTGTTGGAACTTACCTGCCCCGACTTGCCGGCGGAAACCGAAGCGTTGTCCGAAACCGCGGCGCCGCTCTGCGAAGTCGCAGAGGTCTGCGCCAGGGCTGTGCCGACTATGAGACTACCGAAGACAAGTGAAGTGGGAATGATTTTCATTGCCATAATCCTCCGAAAAGGCCAGGGCGTGCACCCCGGCCCGAATGGCAGCTGTGCAACCGCAAGATCCAGGTTGACGCGCTGCCTGTCCTGCTGCGCAAGTTATAAGTGCACCGCGGATGCCAGCCAATGATTTGCCGCTTTCTCAGTGGCTTAACCAACGAGACGAGCCCTGCGACTCTTGCCAACCGTGAAAATACTTCACCCGGGCGAGCAGATAAGAAGTCAGGTTACTGAGTTACTTTGGAGTATTTCTAGAGTAGTTCGCAGGAGATAAACGCGTGATCAGGAAAATCCTGGGTCGAAGTGTATGTGGCGGGTGCCCATTCTAGTCGCGCTCTTTGCGACTAGAATGGGGGTCTTTGACCCTTGAAACTTTCCATCAGCAGACTCTGAGCCCAAGGGTGCGCCACCCGCCCGACGTGAGCCTATCGTATGTCACTTGCCCTTCAGGCCGTCGCGCCAAGCCATTACTTCGAGTTCGACCCGGACTGCGTCCTGGACAGCAATTACGGGGCGTGCCTCCATTTGAAATGCCGGGAGCATCGAGCAAAACTTGTGAATCGTCAGCGGATCGTCGCAGTCCACCAACAAATGCCCACCCCAGTCGCCCACTCGCACTACGAAGAACTCGATCTTAAAATTAGCTGGCGCCTTCCACTGCCCAAACACCTCAAGGATTCGCTTCTGGGCATTCTCGTACTCCGCAGGCGAACCTTGCGGCCGTTCGTTCCAGCTGATCACGTATTTCATCTCATCTCCTTTTTATAGCAAATGGTCTGAGCGATCAGAACCGCTAGAGTCTACTCCTCGGCGGCAACCGGAATTGGGAAGGCGGTGGAACGCCAGGCGGGTGGCCCTTTTCGCACGCCCACTCCTTTTAAGTCGGAAATGTCACCCCAATAAAAAAGCGGCCCGCAGGCCGCGCCAGTTTCGATGTCTTAATTTAATTATGTCAATAAGATATAGAGCAATGGGACATCACAGTCCCACCTATATCTGTCGCTCCTCCACCACGATGCCCCCCATTCGCTTAATTTCTCCCTATTGACAACCACACCCACCACGCCCCGCTCAACCTCCCAAAACCTGTCATCCCGACCGAAGCGAAGCGCAGCAAGCGAAGCGGAGAGCCTGCCCTGAGCGAACTCCGAGTGCCAACGAGGGGTGAGGACCACCTGCCCCTGCGTGAATGTGCTCAGCTACACCCGCTCGTACTCCCGCAGCTCCCGCACCTGTAGCAGCTCCCATTCCGCGTCATGATGGATCCGCAGAAGCTGCAGGTGGGGGCGTCGCCCAGGTCGATGAGTCCGGCGAGAGCGTCGGCGGCGTGGACGGGCCCGGTCCTTGGCCTTTGGTCGTTGGTCGTTGGCCCAGCAGTCGAGCCGGTCACCTCGTCTGCGCCTGACGGCTGAGGTCCGGCGCCCGGCGTCCGCAATCTGAGATTCTCGAACAGCATCCCCTGCTGGCCGGTCAGGAAGCGCAACTGGAGCCAGCGGAAGATGTAGTCCATGATTGACTTGGCGAAGCCGATGTCGGGATTGTTGGTCCAGCCGCTGGGTTCGAAGCGGGTGTGGGCAAACTTTTCGCAGAACAGTTTCAGCGGCACGCCGTGTTGCAGCGCGATGGAGACGGCCAGAGCGAAGCTGTCCATCAGGCCGCTGACCGTGGAGCCTTCCTTGGCCATGGTGATGAAGAGCTCGCCGGGGCTGCCGTCGGGATAGAGGCCGACGGTGATGTAGCCCTCGTGTCCGCCCACGTTGAATTTGTGAGTGATGGACGCGCGCTCCTCCTGCAGTTTGTGGCGGACGGCGCGCGGCGGAGCGTTGAGATTTTCTTCTTCGACGTGCTGGGCAGCGGCCGCTGCGGCAGCATCACCCTTCTTGCTCAGCGCAGTCGTGGTTCCGGACGCGCTCAGCGGTTGCGACTTCTTGCATCCATCACGGTAAACGGCCACAGCCTTCAACCCCAGTTTCCACGCCTGGAGATAAGACTCCATGATGTCTTCGACCGAGGCATTCTCCGGCAGGTTCACCGTCTTGGATATGGCGCCGGAAATAAAAGGTTGCGCCGCCGCCATCATTTTCAGATGGCCCATGTAATGGATCGAGCGCGTCCCCTTGGCCGGCTTGAAGGAGCAATCAAACACCGCCAGATGCTCGTCCTTGATATCGGGCGCGCCTTCGATGGTGCCGGTGGCGTCAATGTAGCTGACGATCTTGTCGGTTCCGTCGTGATCATAGCCCAGCTTGAACAGAGCGGTGGGGACCGTGTTGTTCACGATCTTGATCATCCCGCCGCCCACAAGCTTCTTGTACTTAACCAGCGCCAGATCCGGCTCGATGCCGGTAGTATCGCAATCCATCATGAAACCAATTGTTCCTGTTGGGGCGAGAACTGTGACCTGGGAATTGCGGTAGCCGTGCTTTTCGCCGCTGGCGAGGGCTTCGTCCCAGCAGGCTTTGCTGGAGTCGTAGAGCGGTCCGGGGACATTCGTCTTGTTGATGTTATTTACTGACGCCCGGTGCATGCGGATAACGTCCAAGAATGGTTCGCGGTTGAGGTACCAGCCGGGGCAGGCTCCTCCGGGCATGACATTAGATCCGAGATTAGTTTCGGCTAAGCCCTTCTGTGTGGGCTCTGTGGCCGGCACCAATGCCGGGCATGCCTCGGCAATGCGCGAGGATTGCAGGTAGGCTTCGCCGCACATGATGGCCGTTACGCAGGCGGCGTAGTCGCGTCCGGCGTCGGAGTCGTAGGGGAGACCAGCGGCCATGAGCAGGGCGCCGAGGTTGGCGTAGCCCAGGCCCAGCGGACGGTAGTCGTGCGAATTTTTCGCGATCATCTCCGTTGGGTAGCCGGCGTTGTCGACCAGGATTTCTTGCGCCGTGATCAGGACATCGACCGCGTGGCGATAGGCTTCCACGTCGAAGGTGCCGTTGGGCGCGAACTTCAGCAGGTTCAGGCTGGCCAGGTTGCAGGCGGAATCGTCGAGGAACATGTATTCCGAGCACGGGTTGCTGGCGTTGATTCGGGCTGTGTTTTTCGAGGTGTGCCAGCGATTGACCGTGGTGTCGTACTGCATGCCCGGGTCGCCGCAGCGCCAGGTGGCGTCGGAGATCCGGAACAGCAGGTCTTTGGCTTTGAAGTTCTGCATGGGGCGTCCGTCTTTGACGGCTCGCGTGGTGAAGCCGTTGTCGCGCAGGACCGAGTACATGAAGTCATCGGTGACGCGGACGGAGTTGTTGGCGTTCTGGAAGAAGATGGAAGAGTAGGCATCCGAGTCGGGCGACGAGCCGTCGTATCCCGAAGCGATCAGGGCGTGCGCCTTGGCCTCTTCTTTCGACTTGCATTCGATGAAGTCGATGATGTCAGGATGGTCAATGTTGAGGATGACCATCTTGGCGGCGCGGCGCGTCTTGCCGCCCGACTTGATGACGCCAGCGAAGGCGTCAAAGCCCTTCATGAAGCTGAGCGGACCGCTGGCAGTGCCGCCGCCGCTCAACCCCTCAGTAGAAGACCGCAGCGACGACAGGTTGGTGCCGGTGCCAGATCCCCACTTGAAGAGCATGCCTTCGGTCTTGGCAAGCGTAAGGATGGAATCGAGCGAGTCCTTCACCGAATTGATGAAGCAAGCCGAGCACTGCGGCGTCTTATAGCCGGTGACACTGAATTCGACGCGGGCTCTGGCCGGATCCCAGTGCCAGTTCTGGGCGTCGGAGTTGGGCTCGATGCGGTCGCATCCTACGTTGAACCAGACCGGGGAGTTGAATGCGGCGTACTGGCGCAGCAGGATGTGCGACAGTTCGTCGTGGAAAGTTGCGCCGTCCTCCGGCGTCTTGAAATAGCCCTGCGACAGACCCCAGTCGCGGATGGTCTCGGCCACGCGCGTCACCAGGGCGCGCACGCCACTCTCGCGCTCGGGCGTGCCCAGCGTGCCATGCAGATATTTGCTGGCCACAATGTTCGTGGCAGTCACCGACCAGTCTTTGGGGACTTCGACGTCTTTCTGCTCGAAGATCGCATTGCCCTTGGCGTCCGTGATCAGGGCGGTGCGCTTCTCCCATTCGATTTCGTCGTATGGGGAGACGCCGGTCTTGGTAAAGAAGCGGCGGAAGCTTAGGCCCGGGGCTTTCTTGCTGGGGGTGGCGGTGCTTACCGGGGCCGCGGTGGTCTCGGAGGTTATGGGGGCTCCTGCTTTTACCTCTGCCATTTCTGTATCTTCTTTCCTTGAGATTCTATTCCGGCTGCTGATTTCTAACTTTCATTTTCAGTATCGCGCAAAGCTAAACCCCTTTTAAAACCAGTTTCCAGTTTCTAGTTCTCTGTTCCCAGTTCGGTGCTTCCGGCGGCTGGTTCAGGGGAAGACAGCCGCCGTTGCAGCGCAGCATAGGCGGCATGGCGCTGGGTGGCGTCTTCGATCACTGCGTAGCGGGCGAAGCAGTGGCCGGAGGCCAGGAGCTCGCCAAGCGGGCTGCCAGGCAGAAACAGCCGGCCGAGAGCCATCCCCAAGTCATCGGTCTCAGAGATCTGGAACAGGGCCAGCATGCGCTTGCCGGCCGCTCCGGGAGCAACGATCTCTTCGCCCAGGGCGAAAACTCCTGGTTTGCTGGACATGAGAACCAGGCTGAAGCTGTCGGCACAACGGAACCACCGAGACCACTCTACGCGACGATAGTCAAACGCCGGCTCAACCCCGTGCCGGGCGAATGACTCGCTGACCATGCGCTCCAAACCTTCCATTCCAACCCTCAATTTCTGCCTCGCGAGAAAAGGGTTGCGAGCCCTCTATTCGAGGCATTTTCCACAGCCTGTCTTGTCGACTGTCGTCGCTCCCTCGGGAGGAGTTCAGCGAACCACATACAGAGAACGAGGGAGCGGCCACCGCACTACAAACCCGCCCAAAACGGGGAACACCAGCCAATCTGGCAGGGCCAACGCATGGTCACCTCAACCGAAGCACCGGTCCTTTGTTTTCTTACTTTTGCCCGGCATCGCGACGCCTCCGTTTCGGAGTCGTTCAAAGCCTTATGGGATGCAAACAGTACGCCCGTATGTTGGGGCTGTCAAGAGGGTATCCCTATATATTGTATCTCAGTCTTAGCAAGTGGGATGCTGCCCCCTTCGTCCCCTTTTTCCACAAGGCGACGTTTGGTCGAAAAATCAGGTGGCACATTGCAGTCGTGCCACCCCGGATTTGCCATTGTTCGTGTTTTTCCGTGGCCTGCCAGGTCGCGGTCCAAAATCTGCGAGCCGCTCACGCCAGCATCTCAGCTCGGGCCGAGGTCCGGCGTTTCAGATCTGAAAGAGAAAAATTTCGTCTGTCCAGCAGGGGCCACTTCTCAACGGCGGGACCCATGGCTACGTAGACATCCTCAAAGATTTCACGGGGCGCGATCCTCTGCGTGCCGTCTGAGGACTCCACAAGATAGTCGCCTCTTTGTCCGCGATGTTCACGTCCGAGCGCATCCCGGAACTCCAGGGGACCGGTGAGCTGCCTGGCTCGAATCAGAAATCGCGTCCGATAGACTTGCCATTCGTTTTCTACTTTCCTCACTTTATTCCACCCTTGGGGGAGGGAATATCACTTGGAATTGGTTGTCGGTAAGAACACGGTATTCCTTGGCTGGATTTTCTGTGAAGGTGAAAACGAATCTACGCGCGATCTGCGGCGCGGTCAATCCCAAATAATTGTGCAATTCGAAAATTTGTCAGCGTCATTTTCTATGTGGGCTGCGACGCCGGAGAATCAGTGAAGACTCGCTACTGGAGCGATGCAGAGCATCTCGGGCGGATAGAAGTTACAAGCAAGAGCAAGAATCAACGGCAAGAATTTCCACAAGCAAGAACCACGTAGGGGGCAGATGTCCTCATCTGCCTGGCGGAGCGAAGCTCTCCTGTCTCTGCCCGCTAGAGCTTGTCGAGCTGTCGCTCGACTGGGAGGACATCCGCCCCTACGTAGCTCGTGGACGCTGCCCAGCCTGGCGTCGTACACTCCCTTTCGCCTGCTATGCGGGACAACGGCGATCTACGCGGTCAGGGCCAGTTTCCAGCCACTCGCTGGTCGCTCATTGTGGCCGCGCGGAGCGCTGTGCCGGAGGAACGGCAGCGCGCGCTTGAAGTGCTGACCGCGGCCTACTGGAAGCCGGTTTACAAATACATCCGTCTGCGCTGGGACAAGGACAATGAGCAGGCCCAAGATTTAACTCAGGATTTTTTCCTGCGTATTCTTGAGAAAGAGTTTCTCGCCCGGTACGACCCCCAGCGGGCCCGCTTGCGGACTTTTCTCCGAGTGTGCGTGGACCATTTGATCGCCAATGAAGACAAGGCGGCGCGGCGCTTGAAGCGAGGGGGAGATGTGCAGATCTTTCCGCTCGATTTCGAGTCCGCGGAAGGAGAATTGCAGCAAATCGAGATTCCTTCACCGGATTCGATGGAAGACTTCTTCGAGCGCGAGTGGGTGCGCAGCGTCTTCAGCCTTTCTCTGGAGCGCTTGCGGCAGGAATGCGAACAGCGCGGCAAGCAGATGCACTTTCGCCTGCTTGAGTTCTATGACATCGACGAGGCCGGCAAAGAGTTGACCTATGAACAAGTGGGGCAACGATTTGAATTGAAGACTTCAGACGTTACAAACTATCTGGCCTACGCGCGGCGCGAGTTTCGACGGGTTGTGCTGGAACAACTGCGTGAGATGACGGGCAGCGAAGATGAGTTCCGGCGCGAAGCGCGCACCTTGTTGGGGGTAGCTACGCCATGAGGACCGGCGCGCCATGAAGTGGCTTTCTGACCAAGCATTGGACCGGCTCCGCATGGCCGCCGACGCACCAGACCTCAGCGGCACGGGTTATGTGCTGCTCGACAAGTTGGGCGCTGGCGGCATGGGCAGCGTTTTTCGTGTCCAAGACACCGCCCTCGGCCGGCAAGTCGCGCTGAAAGTGCTCGCGATCGTGGACTCCAATGGGGAATTTGGTGCACGCCTGCTGCGCGAAGCGAAAATAATCGCGCAGCTTGAGCATCCGGGAATTGTCCCCGTTCATGACGTCGGTACGCTGCCCGATGGCCGTGTTTTTTACACCATGAAGCTGGTGCAAGGTCGGCGGCTCGATCAGTACCGGGATGAACTCGGAGGCGTCCCGGAATGTCTA
>Ga0307471_100000583_pt1 | contig 18846 bp, 18 predicted proteins | sample atmos_gasesAM3C__2_FD_204566 | JGI IMG/M metagenome (GOLD analysis project Ga0307471, IMG submission 204566) | Hardwood forest soil microbial communities from Morgan-Monroe State Forest, Indiana, United States - atmos_gasesAM3C_515 | ecosystem: Environmental > Terrestrial > Soil > Temperate...
CCAGCCCTTCCACGTGGCAGAAGTTTTCACCGGCTATAAGGGCCAATATGTTCCAGTTGCGGAAACAGTCCGCGGTTTCAAAGAAATTCTGGACGGCAAACACGACGATGTGCCCGAGCAAAATTTCTACATGAAGGGCAACATCGACACGATCAAAGAAGGTTAAAAAGCAAAAAGCTAAATCGTTAAAACGTTTCCCAATTCCTGTCTTTTAACTTTGTAACTCCGAATCATGACCACGCTAAAGCTCGAGATTGTAACGCCCGAGGAAAAGATTTACTCCGAAGACGTGGAGATGGTCACGTTGCCGGGTTCCGAGGGGGAGCTGGGAGTTTACCCCAAACACGTCCCGCTGCTAACCACCTTGGTGCCGGGTGAGCTGCGTGTCCTGAAAAACGGTCGCGAAACTGTAATGGCGATAGGCGAAGGTTTTGTCGAAATTAAGACCGACGCAGTGTCGGTTTTAACTGACATGGCGCTTGAATCCGAGAAAATCGACGTCTCTGCTGCTGAAGCAGCAGTCGAGCGTGCTAAAGCGGCGATGAAAGAAGATCAAACTCCTGAACAGGTTGCCGCCATTCAAGCATCGCTGCAGAAAGCGCTTGCCCAATTGCACGTCAAACGCCGCCGCCACGGGTAACGATTTGTAGAGGTGCTTGTGTGAAGCGCCTGTCTATTTCAAATTCGGTGCTTGGCACAAGCACCGCTACACGTTTTGGGAATAATAGCCGGCAACGGCGTCTACCCGCGGTTGATCGCGGACGCAGCGCGGAAAGCCGGCGTTAACAAAATCGTCGCTGCCGCTTTCACAGACGAAACGGATCCAGTTCTCGAGCAACAGGTGGATGTCCTCGAATGGATCCGCGTTGGGCAGCTAGGCCGGCTTCTGAAATTTTTTCGCAGCCAAGGTATTCATTACGCGATCATGGCCGGACAAATTGCGCCGAAAAATCTTTTCGATCTGCGGCCGGATTTGAAGGCGCTCATGCTGCTAGGCAAGCTTAAAGAGCGCAACGCTGAATCGATTTTTGCCGCGATGGCAGCCGAACTCGCGAAAATCGACATCGATCTTCTCCCAGCCACAACCTTTCTGGAGGATTCGCTGGCGCGGCCAGGACTAATTGCCGGACCGAAATTGTCACCTCGCCAAGAACACGACGTTGAGCTTGGCTGGAATGTCGCAAAAGAAATTGCCCGACTCGACATCGGGCAAACTATCGTGGTCAAAAACGGCACGATCGTTGCCGTCGAAGCTTTGGAAGGAACAAACGAGGCTATCAAACGCGGTGGAACGCTTACGCGTGAAGGCGCAGTCATGGTCAAAGTCAGCAAACCGAATCAGGACATGCGCTTCGACGTCCCAGTAATCGGAGTCGAAACGGTTCGTATCGCTGCTGAATCGGGAGTACGCGTCATCGCTATTGAAGCCCGAAAGACTTTGCTGCTCGAGCGCGACGCCATTATTGCCCTGGCGAATGGCTTGAAAACGTCAGTCGTCGCGCGGTGATCGCGTTCTGCTCCGACGCCTTCGCTGGTGCTTGATTCGATATGTGAGAAAACACTCACCGCCGACCGTGCGTACGTCGATCAATGAACAATGCACGCTGGCGGGAAGAAACTCCCTGCTTAGACCTGTCAGCGTAGGCGCCTTGCCTCCGCCGAACATGTACGGCGCGATTGTAAGGTTGAGCTGATCGACTAAGCCCTGTTCCAACAAGGATCGAAAAAGAGTCGGACCGCCTTCACACGCCAGCGTGCGGACCTTGTATTGATTACGCAAAGTTTTCAGCATCGCAGCAAGATCAACCTGGTCGGCCTTGGTTAAATGCAGTATGGCCTTTTTTCGTAACGTCTCCTGATTTTTCGAAGGCATCCGTTTAGTTGAAAAAATAATGATCGGCGAGATGTCGGCTTGAAAAATCCTCAGTCGATCATCGATTCTGCCTTTGTTCGAGACGATCACGCGAAGCGGAGAGCGCGACTGACCGCGCTTGCTCCTCAATTCCTGCAGCTCCGTCGGCACTCCCAGCCGCACGTCGTCGCGTTCCAGACTTGTGTGGCCGAGCAGAACCGCATCCGCTGAAGCGCGCTGGCGAAACAAATGCAGCTTGTCTTCACGCGAAGTGAAATCTACCGGCCCGAAATTCTTCGTCGTGACCTTGCCATCGGCGGTCATAGCAAAAGTTGCAACGACGAATGGACGGTTGCGAATACGGGAGCGGCCTTTGTGCCGCGACTTTCGCGACGCTAGGATCTTTCCCACATTCTCATTTCGGTTCTCCGAGCTCATGTTCCAGCGTGACAACTTCCTTTTCCATTTCGCGGAGTTTCACGTGTTCTGCTGCGCCACTTGGCTTGTAAAAGAGGTAAACAAAAGCGCCCGGAAGACAGCAAACGAGAATTATAACGAAACTCAGCGACCCGATGAGAATGGCTTTTGCTTCCGGAACGCCACAGAGGCCATTGAGCATGATCTGCAAAACTTTTTCGCGAAGTCCAATTCCGGCAAAACTGATCGGCAAGGCCGAGATCGTTCGTTCAACCGGCATGATGGCAAAAAAATCGACTAGCGGCACCCAGACACCCAACGCGTACGCGGCAAACAGGAAAGCCGTAAACGTTGCAAGATGCGCCACGATCGACACGCCAAACGCAACAAGGGATGCCCGCCAATGACGCGCATACAGATGATAGGCCGCGAAGATCTCAATCAGTTTATCGCGTCCCGGAAAATGTGCCGGGAAAAAATGGAACAGTTTGAATCCACTGATGACGAACGTCGCAACTAGGAAGGCAATCGACGCGCTCAGAAGAATGAGCAACAACCAGAGTAAATTCCTGGTCTCCGGTTTCTGGGAAAGAAAATCATATCGCAACGCGATCAGGGTGGCCGTGATGGCAACGAGCGCAACGAGTCCGATGAATCGATCGAACACTACCGCCAGCAGTGCGCCCGCTTTCTTGTCAGGCGTTTCCTTCAGCAGATAATAACTCTTGATGATGTCGCCGCCGGTGCCCCCGGGCAGAAATTGGTTGTAAAACAACCCGATGAAAAAGAGTCCCATCAGGCGAGGGAGACTGAGGTAAATCTTCTGCACTTTCAGCAAAACGTGCCAGCGAAAAGCCGCCGCCGCTTCCACCAGTAGATAGGCCAGCATCGCCATCAGAACCCAGCGATACTCCGCGTTGCGGAGCGCCTCGAGCATCTGCGCGCGCCGGTTTGGATCGTGGTAAACCCAATATAGCACCCCGATGGTGACGCTAAGCTGGAAAATCGTGACCAGAACCTTTTTCATTCGCCAAAGCGTTCCTTCCAGATCCGAACGGACTGGCGAATCGCATCCGCCGTTTTGTTCGGGCTCATTTCCCAGACAAATAAGCAGTTTGTGGGAAGAAGCGGAACAAGTTTATCGAAATCTATCCCGCCGGTAAAAGGCGCTTCATGGTCTTTGGCCGGCCAGACGCAGTCCTGCACGTGGCAGCCTAGTGCCATGGAGCCGACCGCGCTTAACCACTCAGCGTGATCAATGAACCCCAAATTCTCCTTGATTTGGGAGTGGCCGAAGTCGTGCCAGTAGCCGACGTGTCCCGAATTCAATTCGTCCAGCAAGCTCGGCAACTCGCATTCGCTTGGAATTTCTTCGTAACCGCGCCGGCTTTCTAAGGCGATCCGGACATTTTTCGAAGTTGCGTGCTCAACAATGCGGCGAAGGCAATCCTTCACCCGCTGCAAATGAGCGGGCGCGCGTCGTTCGCGCGTTTCCACCGCTTTCAGTTTAGCTCGTACGTATGCGCGAGAGAGGTGCTTGCCCGCTTTCGTCATATTGATCAATCGATCGGTAATTGGCCGCATTTTCACCTGGCCCAAATGCAGCACTACAAACGGTGCGCCCAGTCGTTCGGCAAAATCAATTGTTTGAAAGGTTTGTTTCACGGCGCGCTCGCGTTCCTCGGGAGAAATAGCAGAAAGCTGATAACAATCCGGCGAAGCCACCATCACTTCGACGGGCAACGGACAAAAATTATGCAAACTTGTGAAGCGCACCTGATCTGAATCGACCATTTTCTGAATTCCCGGCATCAGCGACAGGCGTATCCCGTGCCCCAATTCGATCGAATCAAACCCGAGTTCGGTTTTGATTTCGCGGAGCATTTCATCTCCGGCGGTATGGCGTCCGGAGTTCCAGCAGGTGGAAAAGGCGATCACGCTAAATAGCAGCAGCGACCGGCGGCGCGGGCGCTTCAGCGCTAGGCGTTTCTGCCACCGCAGGTTGCGCGCACTGGCGGCGCACCCGTCCCAGCACAATCAACGCGATCACAGCGTAACAGCCAGCCGCGATCGCCAGCGCCGTGCGCATTCCGATGAGATCCGATAGACCAGTAATTCCCAATCCAGCGACCGGCATGAGACCAACAAAGCTCAACATAAACACCGCCGAGACGCGCCCGCGCAAATAATCGGGCGCCCGTTCCTGCACAATTGTGTTCGCCAACCCGAAGTTCATCGCCAAGCCTAGTGAATTAAAAATCAACAGCGCGGTTGCGAGATAAAAACTTGGCGCACGCGACAAGCTAAAAATCGCTAATGCGACGATCCCGACGTTTACCATCATGATCGGCACGCGTTTATCGCGCGGAATGCTGATTAAGAAAATTGCGCCGATCACCGAGCCGACCGCCGAAGCGCCCATCAAAAAGCCGAGTCGATCCGCACCGAGCCCGAGCACCAGTCGCACATACAGTGGCATCATTACTGTGATAATTGGGAAAATGAAAACCGTAGTCGCTGCAATAAGGCCGATCATCGCGAGACTTGGTTTGTCTTTCGCGACGTAGCGAAAACCTTCCTTGATTCCACTGGCGCGTTTGTGTTCCTCTTCGGCAGTGCCGCGCTGACGCGGCGGCATCGTCAATAAGGCGATGATCAGCGCCACGAATGAAATGGCGTTGAAAAAGAAGGCCGAAGCCGCGCCCCACGCGCTAATGAAAATTCCGGCGAGCGACGGACCTACCACTCGTGATCCGTGAAAGACCGCGCGATCGACAGCGATCGCGCTTTGAATTTCATCACGCGTCACTAGTTCGGGGACGAGCGCATTAAGCGTCGGCATTTCAAATGAATTCGAAATACCGAGCGCGCCCGCAAACGCCAGGATGTGCCAGATCTGGAGCTTGCCGCTCATGATCAAAAGCCCGATGGATATTGCGAGCGCGATCTGGACATACTGAGTCGCGAGAAGAATTTTCCGTTTATCGAAACGATCCGCCGCCGAACCGCCGACCATCGTTAAAAGGAGCATCGGCAGACCGGCAGCGAGATTGGCCATTCCGAGCATGAGCGCCTTGTTCGTGAGCGTGCTCATCACGTAACCTTGAGCCATCACCTGCATCCACGTTCCTGTATCGGAAATAGCGCTACCGATGATGTATCGGCGAAACGGGCCAGGGCGCAAAACGCGCAACGCATGTCGCGTGCTCAATTTCACTTCCGTACTCATCGCAAACACTCATCGTTGTAGAGGCGTTTGTGTCAAACGCCTGAGTCTGCAGGAGGCGCGATAGTTCAATGGTTACGGAAAGTTCGCTCATGTTGTTTACTCAAGGGCAATTGCCCACTGAATCCCGTCTGTTATTTTGAACCCATGCGCATTGACAGATACACGCAGAAGATGCAGGAGGCGTTGCAAGCAGCGCAGGACCTCGCGTCCCAGAATAATCATCCGGAAATCACGAATGAACACTTTCTTTCCGTGCTTCTGGATCAGAGCGATGGCATAGCGCGGCCGCTTCTAGAGAAGATCGGCGCAAATGTGGATCAATTGCGCGAACGGCTGCGTTCGGATCTGGAGGCTCGCCCGAAAATCCACGGCGCCGCCGCCGATTTGCGGATCTCCAACGAGCTCCGCAGCGTGCTAGACAATGCCGAAAAGGAGATGGCGAAACTCAAGGATGACTTTACGAGCGCTGAACATTATTTGCTCGCGTTGGCCGGGGCCAATGTTCCTGCGGCAAAGTTCCTCAAGGACGCTGGCATAAGTCGCGACAAGCTTATGCAGGGCCTTCAGCAGGTGCGCGGCTCGCAGCGCGTCACCGACCAAAATCCCGAGGGCAAATTTCAGGCGCTGGAGAAATACGGACGCGACCTCACGGAGTTGGCCCGCCGCGGAAAGATCGATCCGGTGATTGGACGCGACAACGAAATTCGTCGCGTAATGCAGGTGCTTTCGCGCCGGACAAAAAACAATCCGGTGCTCATCGGCGATCCGGGTGTCGGTAAGACGGCGATTGTGGAAGGCCTGGCACGCCGCATCATCAGTGGCGATGTCCCGGATTCGTTGAAAAACAAACGCATCATTGCGATGGACATCGGCGCAATGGTCGCAGGCGCGAAGTACCGCGGAGAATTTGAAGACCGGCTCAAAGCATTCTTGAAAGAGGTGACCGACGCACAGGGCCAAATCATTCTCTTCATTGACGAATTGCACACGATCGTGGGCGCCGGTGCCGCAGAAGGGTCGGTGGACGCGTCGAATATGCTTAAGCCGATGCTGGCGCGTGGCGAGCTGCGTACCATCGGAGCGACCACGATTGATGAGTATCGCAAATACATCGAGAAAGACGCGGCGTTGGAGCGGCGTTTTCAGCCAGTGCTCGTGGATGAGCCAACCGTGGAAGACACAATCGCTATCCTACGCGGATTGAAAGAGCGTTACGAAGTGCACCATGGCGTGCGGATCACCGACGGCGCATTGGTTGCAGCAGCGGTACTGTCGCATCGTTACATCACGGATCGTTTTCTGCCGGATAAGGCAATCGACCTGGTCGATGAAGCGGGGTCGCGTTTGAAGATCGAGCTCGATTCTATGCCGACAGAAATCGACGTCATCGAGCGCCAGATCATGCAGCATGAGATGGAACGGCAGGCGCTCAAGAAAGAAAAGGATCCAGCCAGCAAGGAGCGTTTGAAGAAGCTCGAGAAGGAATTGGCTGAGCTGAAGGAAAAATCCAACGCGCTGAAAGCCGAGTGGCAAAAGGAGAAAGCGCTCATCGATGAGCAGCGGAAAGTCAAGGAAGACATCGATCGATTCCGGACGGAATTAGAGCGCGCGCAGCGCCGCGGCGAATTGGGCAAGGCGAGCGAAATTCAATACGGCCGCATTCCTGAATCGGAAAAAAAATTGGCCGATCTCACCGCGAAATCGGCCAAGACTAAAAAGCGTTTGCTCCGCGAAGAAGTAACAGAGGAGGACATCGCCGAGGTCGTATCGAGCTGGACCGGCATTCCGGTTTCTCGTTTACGGGAGGGCGAGCGCGAGAAACTCATAAAACTGGAGGGGCATTTGCATCTGCGCGTCGTTGGCCAGGACGAAGCGATCAAGGCCGTAGCAAACGCCGTCCGCCGCGCCCGAGCAGGTCTGCAAGATCCGAATCGACCGCTGGGTTCATTCATTTTTCTCGGACCAACTGGCGTGGGCAAAACGGAATTGGCCCGCGCGCTCGCAGAATTTTTGTTCGATGACGAGAACGCCATGGTCCGCATCGACATGAGTGAGTACATGGAGAAACACACCGTGGCGCGCTTGATCGGCGCCCCGCCGGGCTACGTCGGTTACGAGGAAGGCGGCCAGCTTTCGGAAGCAGTGCGTCGCAAGCTGTATTCGGTCGTCCTCTTTGACGAAATTGAAAAAGCGCATCCCGACGTATTCAACGTGCTGCTGCAAGTGCTCGACGACGGCCGCATCACGGACGGGCAGGGGAGGACGGTCGATTTCAAGAACACGGTCGTAATCATGACTTCCAACATCGGCTCGCAATACATTACGGAGGAAGAATCTCCCGAAGCGCGCCGGCGACTGGTGATGGACGCATTGCGGGCGCATTTTCGTCCTGAGTTTTTAAATCGTGTCGACGAGATCATTATTTTTGACCGGCTCAGTGAAGAGGAGTTGAAGAAGATCGTTGAAATTCAGCTTGGCCGATTGTCGAAACGACTAGAGCAACAAAAGATCACGCTCAAGCTGTCCGATTCGGCCAAGGCACTGCTCGCGCGCGAAGGCTACGATCCCGTTTACGGCGCGCGACCCTTGCGGCGCGCCATTCAAAGAGAAATTCTCGATCCGCTCAGCATCGATATTCTCGAAGGCAAAGTCCGCGAAGGTCAGACCGTTCACGTTGACGCCAAAGACGGCGCCCTTGAATTTCGCGAAAAATAGTTCTCACTACTGGTCCTTGTAGTGAGTGCGAAGCCCAAGACGAACATCCGGTTCAACGGCCGCGAATATGCGAACGCGGATGAAATGCCGTCAGATGTGAGAGCGGCATATGATCGCGTTCGAGACGACATGGCACTGCTTCATTCCGGGGCGCGGCTCGCGGCGAAACTGAACGCGAAGATCATCGTCAACGGCAACGAATTTAATAATGCCGGCGAACTGTCAGTAGACGATCGACATTTGTATCACGAAGCGCTCGAGGCGCTCTTCCCGCCAGATATTGGCATATCGGCAGGTGAGCCAAATGAAACCAACGGCGAGAAACGCTCGCCGACTACGGGTAGGGTCAGGAGCTGGTTATCGCAAGCTGCAAGAGTTCTTAGATAAGGCCCTGAGCTTGCTTCGGCTGGCGACTGGCCAACCGCCGCTACAACTTTCCGCGTTAAGCGGTCACTTGTTTAAACGCGCTGACAAAACTTTCCATCTCGGTTTGTTTCCCGATCGTAACGCGCATGTGATTTGGCAAAGCGGGGAATACCCGGCCGACATGGACGTTTTGTTCTTTCATTGCCTGGATTAACGGCACGACAGGACGTTTGCAATCGAACATGATGAAGTTGGCTTGTGACGGAATTTGTTTATAGCCCATCTTGTCGAGCTCGGAGGTCACGAATTTTTTCGCTTCACGGTTCAAACGTTGACCGTTTGGGACATGATCAAGATCATCAAGACTCGCGATTGCTGCGGCTAGTGCCATGCAGTTGACGCTGTCCCACATTTGATTTCGGCGCAGCCGATCGATCGTTTCCTTCTGGGCGACACAATAGCCGCAGCGCAATCCTGCCATGCCGTAAATTTTCGAGAATGTGCGTGAGACAATCAGGTTCGGACGATCTTTCACGAGCGCGATCACGCTGTCGTAGTTGGGGCTATCGGCATAATGAAAATACGCTTCGTCTACGAGAATCGTCGTCTGCGGCGGGGTCCTTGCGATGAAATCTCGCAGTTCGTCCTTTGGCGTGATGCTGGCGGTTGGATTGTTCGGGTTGCAGACGTAAATCAGACCCGCTTTCGCAGAATCAAGCATTTTCGGCAGATCATGCCCAAAGCTGCTGGTCAATGGGACCTTGACGACCTCAGCGCCATTAGCGCTGGCATTATTGAGAATTGCTTCAAAGGTTGGATCCGCTGCCACAAGCTTCCCGTTCTGGGGTCCAGTGAACGTTTCTGCACAGAGTTTCAGAATTTCGCCGGAACCATCACCGAGCAGGATTTGATCGTGATTGACGCTGTTCAGCTTCGCCAGCTTATCAATTAGCACGTTGTTGTGTTCGTCCGGATAACGACAGGCAATCTCAAAGGAATCGGTCATTGCCTTGAGCGCTTTCAGCGATGGGCCATAGGGATTTTCGTTGGCGCTCAATCGCACAATACTGCCGGTCGCGGGGACGTGCTCGGCCTCTTTTGCCAATGAACCTGCTGGGCTAACGAGCGCGGCTGCCGCGCCAGCGCCGAGTAAGCGTGCAAAGTCACGGCGGGAAATGGGGATGCTGTTCATGGTAATCATCCATAGGACTTTTCAGGATTAATGCGAGAGAATTGCGATATCTGGGAGCGCACGCGTCCCGCGTATCGGTGTCGGGGTCACACCGAAACAGTCTCTTGCGTTGGTTTCGTCATCGGCGAGTTGAAATCAATCTGAAGGAAAGTTCGCGATGGCGAGGACACGCTCGCCAGCACGCGAGACGCGTGCGTTCCCCAGATGCGGCGTTTAGATTGCGTTGTGATCGTTTCCTGGCTCAGACAGCGCCGGCAACGGCGTTTGCGAGCCCGGCCATTTCCGAAAGAATGGTTCACGCTCATTCAGCGCCATGTGGTATTTTTCCGCCGGCTGCCCGCGAGCGACCGCGCGGAACTGCTTGGCCACGTTCAGGTGTTTCTTGCCGAAAAACGTTTTGAGGGATGTGGCGGTTTCGCGATTACCGACGAGGTTCGCGTGACCATCGCGGCACAAGCTTGTCTGCTATTGTTGCACCGCAAAACGGATTATTTCCCCGGTCTGCTCACGATTCTCGTTTATCCATTGTCGTACATGGTCGAAGCAAAACGACAGATCGGAGAGCATCTTTGGGAAGAGGGGACTGTGAGTCGGCTTGGCGAGACCGGCCGTAGAATGGGCTCCTTGGTTCTCTCCTGGGGCGCGATTAAACATGGCGCAGCGGATCCTTCCGATGGAAAGAACGTTGTTCTTCATGAATTTGCTCACCAGCTCGACTTCGAAAATGACGCAGCCGACGGGGTGCCGCGGTTGGCCACGCGCGAACAGCAATTAGCCTGGGCCGCAGTGATGAGATCCGAGTTTGCGTCGCTCCGTGCTGCCGACGAGAGCGGCATTCCCACGCTGCTCGACACGTACGGAGCAACTGATGCTGCTGAGTTTTTTGCCGTATCAGTTGAGGCGTTTTTTGAACAACCGCGAGCGTTGCTGGCTCGTCATCCGAAGCTTTACACACAGTTGCAGAATTATTTTCAGCAGGACCCGGTGGAATTTTCCGCCGAATTATTGTGACGCCGCAGTTCAACTAAGACTGTCATCGCGGACTTTGTCCGGCGCGTTGCGGCCTCGACTTCGCTCGGAATGACGGCGTAACGAAGTTATTGCGGCTGGGGAACGATCCGAAGATAGGGCTTCGGCGCTTTCCAACCTTGTGGATACCGCCGCTTTGCTTCCTCATCAGACACCGAACCGGCGATGATGACATCGTCCCCCGGCAACCAATTGACTGGTGTAGCTACCTGGTGCTTCGCGGTCAGTTGCAGCGAGTCCATCACCCGGAGGACTTCATCAAAATTCCGGCCGGTGGTCATTGGATAGACAAGTATCAGCTTGATCTTTTTGTCTGGACCAATCACGAACACGTTGCGCACAGTCGCGTTGTCGGCGGGTGTGCGCTTCTTTGGGTCGCCTTCGACATCGGCCGGAAGCATGCCGTACAACTTGGCGACCTTGAATTCAGCGTCGCCTATGATTGGGTAATTGGGCGCCTGGCCCTGAGTTTCCTCGATGTCTTTCGCCCATCCTTCATGATCACCCGTCGAATCGACCGACAATCCCATGACCTTCACATTTCGCCGTTCGAACTCCGGCATAATTTTCGCCATGTAACCGAGCTCGGTCGTACAGACTGGTGTGAAATCCTTGGGGTGTGAAAACATAATCGCCCAGGAGTCGCCGATCCAATCGTGAAACCGGATCCGGCCCTCAGTAGTTTCTGCTTCAAAATCAGGTGCTGTATCTCCAATTTTCATTTTTTCTCCTTTTTTGCTTCCCGGGGTTATTTCAAACTCCGAAGCAAAAGTCAATATTCGCGTTGCGAGATCAACTCGCAGAATTTTTCCAGATCGATGTTGCCACCAGAGATGATCGCGACGATCGGCCCTTTGCCAGCTTTCCCACTTAACGCCGCCGCAACTGGCAGCGCTCCAGCGCCCTCGGAAATGATGCGCACTTTTTCAGCCAATAGTCGCATCGCATTCTTTGTGTCCTTGAGAGAGACAACCAGGTAGCCGTCCACAACTGGTTTCATGCGTTCCCACATGCGCGGGAACATGCTTTGACCCCCGGCGCCATCTACGAATGATGATTTCCAGTTTGGAAAAACCTGCGGCGAACCCTTTTCGAACGACAGCGCTGCGGGCGCTGCGGTCTGCGGTTCAACGCCGAATATTTTTACTTCCGGCCTCAGGGCCTTCACCGCGCTAGCCACGCCTGTGATTAGTCCGCCGCCACCAATGCTGGCGATGACGGCGGCCGCGTCTGGCGCGTCTTCGAGAATTTCCAATCCCATCGTGCCATGACCGGCAATGAAATCGTCGTCATCGAACGGATGAATGAATGTTCCGCCAACTTCCGGAAAGGCTCTTTCATCGAGGGCTTTCCAAGCAATGTCGTAGGGGACGGGAATAAGTGTGGCCCCAAGCGCTTTCATTCGCTCCAATTTTGATTTCGGCGCGGTCTCAACAACCACAACGGTGCACGGCACGCGTGCTGCCCTCGCTGCATAAGCAACGCCCTGGCCAGCATTTCCCGCGCTGATTGTCCAGACGCCGCGTTTGCGATCCGCCTGAGGTAGCATCGCCACGGCATTGGCTGCGCCGCGCAACTTGTAGGCGTTGATCGGTTGCAGGTTCTCCAGCTTGAGACGGATGTCCGCAAATTCCGGTCCGAGCTCGAGGCGAACGAGTGGCGTGCGTACGATAGTCTTCGAGATGCGTTCGCGGGCAGCGCGTATTTCCGATAACTCAATCGGTCGAACGGGTTTCAGCGTCGTAAGCATGCGACCAGTGTAAAGGCCACTTCAATCGCCGCAATCTGATCTTGTCATGTTGAGGGTTGCCGAAGAAAAAACATCCGAGATTCTTCGCTCCGCTCAGAATGACAGTTGAAGTACGAGCAGTAATTCGTTAGGCAATACGGTTATCTAAAACGTTTTGTCAGAGTCCAAAAGGATGGTCACGGGACCTTCATTCACCAATTCCACCGACATTATTGCGCCGAAAACTCCTGTCGCGACGGTGACTCCCAAGCCGCGCAGCGCTTCCAAAAATTCTTCGTACAGCTTGTTCGCTTGTTCAGAAGGCGCAGCAGCAACAAAGCTCGGTCTGCGTTGGCCGCGTGCGTCGCCATAAAGCGTAAACTGCGAGACGACGAGCGCGCTGCCTTTTACGTCCAGCAACGAGCGGTTCATTTTTCGCTGATCGTCCTCGAAGATCCTTAGGTTTGCGATTCTCTTGGCCAAGCCTGCGGCGACGGCAGAAGTGTCGTTGCGCCCCACGCCGAGCAGGATCAAAAGGCCCGACATGATTTCTCCGGTGACACTGCCATTCGCGTTTACGCGCGCTCGGCTTACACGCTGGACAACGACTCGCATTGTAGTTTGAAAAATTTCTGGTGTTGGCAGGACTTCAACAGCTGAGTCCTTCGCTACAAAATCTTCTGCAGTAAATCGGCAAGGCGCCAGCCAGCTTTGTGCAGCTCGTTGCGCACGACGCTGGTTGCCCAAGTGCGATACAGCATTTGATCTGGCGCTGGTTTTTCGATTGCCTCGCCGGCCGCAACGACTCGGTTGCCATCGAGCAACGGCTTTACATTTCTAAGGTCCAGACGAGCATGCGCCTCGCGCGCGATCGGCAGGATTTCGTCCGCCCAAATTTCGGCGTAGCTGTCGATCGAGACATTCGATGGCATTTGCCAGTTGTGGGGTTCCTGAGTCGCCATCTCGTGGACCAGTTGCTGTTTGAAAGGGTCGATTTGCGCTTCGAGTTCCCTTTTCGGCAAAGTGCCGCGCACTTGAGGGAACAGCGTGTTTACCGCATCGTAATCCCAAAACCCGTGGAATTTCTTCTTGCGAATGCCTCGACGGCGCCGCGGCTCATCGCTTAGCTCGAGTGTAAATGCATTTCCGCCTTCATCAGCCAAGGCTGACTTGTCCATGTCGGGATCGGCGACGCGGCCCTGTCCATCGAAGTAGTCCGCACCGACATGCAACGGCTGATGAATATCCGCGACGTAATGCGCCAGGAGAATAACGGCAACAGGCTTCGTGATCTTGCGGTCGTTCTGTTCGGGAATTCGCCCTTGTAAGACATCGATGCAGAACGGAATCATGTGCACGATGTCCCATTTGCTCCGACCGGCATATCCGTCGCGATATCGTTGCGCGGGCATCACCGGGACATCAGTGTAGTGAAACCAGTGGTGCGAAGGCGTGGGGGAATTGTGATCCTGCGTTGGCTGATTCGCTCGCCAGAAATCACGCAGTTGCCTGTCGATGCCGCGATGGGCGGAGTAGTGAAACGATCTCGGATCGTCGACCCCTTTTTTGTCCCAGCTTTTAATTTCGTCCGCTATGAGAGAGGCTTTCGCCAGGTTGATGCCGTCGAGTAGCAATGCAATTTTTGCAGCCGTTGGTGTCCCGGCCAGTCGTTCATCCGCAATAGCACCGACAATTTCGTGACCCAAAGGGCCGTAGGCTTCTACCGTAGCGGCAAATCGGAGAGCGATTGGAATTCCCAGCAACAGAGCTGGGCGAGGCGCAAATTTCATTCTCAGGATTGGTGGCAACACAGTCTTAATTGAAACTGCAGACCAGCATTGGCAGTCAAAGCTGGTAGAACACGCCGGCGAGCGCCAGTGGACATTACAAGCACTGTGCCCGAATCGCTTCGAGCCGTTTCTGAAGTTTCTCGAAATGCGAACCGGCCCAGTAGATCTGCTTGCAGCCAGAACAACGGCGGAACTGGTCGTAATAGATTTTGGTAAGCGGCTCGAGTTTGTCGATTATGTCGGCCTTGGCTGCCTCTTGCAACGGTGAGTTACATCGCAGGCACCGCGTGAAAGGCGAGATCAATTCCGAAAGGTCAAAACGGCGGATGACTTCGATCGCCTGTTCGTCGGCGCTTTGGGAGCGCGGATAGTACCCGTGCTGAACGACGGCGTGCATGAGCAGTCGGCGGTCGCGTGTTAAGAGGGCCCGGTTTTCGCGGGCCATCACCTCGAGCAGTTGCCGGTCATCAGCGTTTCGGCGGTAGGCGACATCAAATCCGAGCAGGCGCAGATCGCGCGTTAGTGCTCCCAAGTGTCCATCAGCAACAAATCTTATGATGCCAATAGTTTGCAAGTGTTTTCCCGTTCGATACGTGCCACGATTTTGAACCGGGAAAACCTCTACTTTTGCGTCGTTCGCCAGCGTATGATCAAAACCGACCGCCTGCCCCTCCGCTAAAATCGAATCAATCTCCGGGTGCGGAACGCCACACGACTCAATTACGTCTTTTATGGACGTCTTTTCCGCGAGCCGTCGCTCGATAACTGTGTCGCCGGCTTTTGACCGAAGAAAAAAATGGAGATCGCCGTGAAAGCGAAGCCGAACGGTGAACGCGTTCACGTTAATTCGTGACGCGTGCGTTGGCATATGCGTACTCAAAGGTAGTCGCCCGCGGACGACCTTGGAGCTTGCCGGGTCCGAGCGGTTCATCTTCGCCGAAATAACAATCGATCTGCCATCGCCGCAGGCCGCCGCCGGTATCCATGATCTTCCAGCGGTTGCTCCCGAAGATTTTCTGAAGCTCGGGGGATGTTGTCTCGATAACCGCTCCGCGACGCAAGCCACCGTGGCCTCCCCTCATCGCCGCCGAATAGCGCGGCACCAAAACACCGCCTCCACCTGTAGCATGTGAAGCAAACGCATATGAGTCGCGGCCATTGTAGCGGACATAATATCGTCCGTTAACAGGCGTAGTAATTCGGCCGAAGCCTTCCTTTTTTACCGAGCGGAGAAAATCGCTCGGATATTTTCGGCCGTGCAATCCGGGCTTCGTAACCGGCGTCGCATCAAAGCCGCGCTCAAAAGTAAAACCCGATTCCTTCGGGGTGTAATAGAGCGTGCAAACGACAAAGTATTCACCGTTATGTCCCTGTGGACGCCGCGCCAGTTTGTCGTTCTCGTACGCAAGCCGCTGCACGACTTCCGGCCATGGGATGTCCGCGCGCAGCTGCGAATTGAGCGGTGCTGCGAGAATGAAACCCAGGAACGCGAGGATCAGTCGCCAAAAACCGATTCGATTGGACCTCCGATTAGGATTTCCATGGGGAGTCGCTTCCATTCGTATTCATAAGGGGGTTGTTTCCATTGAAAATGCTCAGAATAAGTGTTGCGGATGTGCTTGATAATTTCCACCCCGACGCGAAACGGCTGGAAACGCTCGCGATCGATCACGTGAATTTGCGCGCCGCCACAGAGTTGACCGGCAAATTTTTGGAAGGTTGGCTGGAAATAATTTTCGCGGAAGAAAACGCCGGGCAACTTTAGGCGGTTGAGCTCGGTGCAAAGTTTCACCGCGTCGATAAATGGCGCGCCAAAAATTTCGAATGGTCGTGTCGTGCCGCGTCCCTCGGAAATATTCGTGCCTTCGAACAGACACATGCCGGGGTAAACCGTGGCGGTGTCGAGCGTCGGCATGTTGGGTGATGGCATCACCCATGGCAGACCGGTTTGGTCAAACCACATCGCGCGCTCCCAGTTTTTCATCGGCAGGATGGACAGTTCACACTTAAGAAATGCTTCGTCACGGAATTGCTGTGCCAGTTCGCCAATTGTGCGGCCATGCCGAACTGGAATAGGATGCATGCCGACGAACGATTTATAATTCGGGTCAACCACCGGCCCTTCACTCGTTACGCCGTTGATCGGGTTTGGCCGATCCAACACAATGACTGCTGTGTCGCATCTCTCGCACGCCCGGATGCAGAGGTAGAGCGTCCAAATAAAAGTGTAGTAACGCGATCCGATGTCTTGAAGATCGACCAACAAAGCATCCAGTCCTGCCAGCATTTCTGCTGTCGGTTCGCGACGGTCGCCGTAAAGACTGTAGACCGGGATGTCCAAACGCGGATGCTCGTAACTCTTCCATTCCACCATGTTGTCCTGCGTCTGGCCGAGGAATCCGTGTTGAGGACCAAAAAATGCGGCGAGGAGAAACAAATCGCCACTGTGTCGCTCCAGGATTCGTGACACGTGTTCGAGTTCCGAGGAAACCGAAGCGGGATGAACCACCGCACCGATACGCGCGCCGCGAAATTTGTTAGGCCAAAGTTCTGGCAAATGATCAAGCGGCAGTTCGACGCGCATTGGTGCTCTTTTATCACACTGCTGGGATTCCTGCGAGTTGTACCGGTGCTTGTGTCAATCACTCAACACAAACGCCTCTATACCCGTTTCCAACGACGTACACCGAAAAGTACGAGAATTGAAACCAGCGTGATTGCTGCGCACGTCTTCGCGAATAGCTCGTCATGCCGGGCATAAAACGTCAGCTCTTGCTCGGTCGGCACTTTGATTTCGCCGGCAAGTATGCCCTCAGTAAACGTGCTACCTGTTTCATCCCGTAGCACCTGAGTGACGCGGCCAAATTGGTTGATGAAACAGGTCACCCCCGTATTCGCGGCGCGAACCATCGGTCGACGCGTTTCTACGCAGCGAAAGATTGCATTCGCCAGGTGCTGGCGCGATCCAGCGGACCGCTGAAACCAGCCGTCGTTCGTCACATCTACGAGCAGGTTCGCGCCCGGACTTGTCTCGGTTGGAAGGACAAATTGTCTGGTGAGCTCGCCAATCGTGTCTTCGAAACAAATCAACGGCGCCACATGGACATCGCTGGTGGTCAGAGTGAACACGGTGTGTTCTCTACCTTCTTTAAAATCGCCGGGGACCTGATCGCCTACAATCTGCGCAAGCAGCGGCACTGTATGTCGACCGGGAACATATTCGCCAAAAGGTACGAGATGGACCTTTCGATAGACCTGCACGCGTTCGCCGCCATCGGAGACAAGCAGCGCCGCGTTGTAAACGTCGCCCTTGTCGACGTCGATCGTTCCCAACAGAAGGTCCGTCTCCGAGGCCGCGGCCAAATCCATCACAAATTTGTGGCTCTCCGGATCTGCGAGAACTGGTCCTGGCATGGAGCTCTCCGGCCAAACCAACAAATCAGGTGGGGGATTGGAGCGCAGCGCGATTTCGCTCAACCGCTGGAATTGATCGAAAATTCTGCTGGTGAACTGCGGATCGAACTTTCGATTTTGCGGAACGTTCGATTGCACGGCGGCGACGCGGAGCGGTTTTGTTTGCGGCGAAACCTGGGTCGCGCGGAGTCCAAAAACCAAAACGCCCACAATGGCCGCCATTGTGAGGGTGAAATCAAAATGCGGTCGCATCGTGCGCGTGCGCGCCTCCACGACCAGGCGATACGCGGTCGTCAGAACGATCACATTGGCAAACGCAACCATGAACGACAACCCGGCAACACCAGTGAGCTCTGTGATTTGAATTAAAGGCCAATTATCGTGTAGCGCCACACCGAGGCCATTCCAGCCAAAGCCGGAGAAGACCCAGCCCCGCAACCATTCAAGCGTGGTCCACGCCGCCGCCAGGATGAAAGCGAGTCGCAGATTGCTCGTTGATTTTGTCCACGGTGATTGCGCGCGGGTCGCTGTGCTTCGGGCATGGGCGAGCATCTGGTCCCATTTGCTCGCGCCGAGTGATTGCCAACGGCCTGGTCGTGGCCGCAGCAGATCGCAAACCCACGCCCAGATCGCGAAATAAATCGCCATGTAAAACTCGAGGGCAAACCAACCCAGGACGGTGACGGTCGTGAGCCAGGAGAATACGATCCAAAAAAATGTCAGCCCGGCGACGTAGCCGAGAAGCAGGTTCCGAAGCCAGGGATGACGTGACCCCGTGCCGGAAAACCAAATTGCGGCGATGAGCGGGGTCAGCGAAATCCAGCAGAACCACGTCAGGTTGAACGGCGCAAAGCAAACCGCGTAAAGAAGCCCGCTGCAGATTGCAGCCAACCACGGCCACGCTGTCACTAATCTTTTCATCGATGCCGCAGAAAAGCGACGGGATTGCACGCGCGCACTCCAAACGCTGCCGCGAAACTAAGGACACGTTCGTGGTGAATGTCGCACGAAGTGCGTTGGAGTGCGATGCGCCCTCGCATCGCTTTCATTGTCCCACTGCGTCCGGTTCCGCTCGCAGCCGCGACTCAGCATCCTTTCGCAGCCAGCCCCAAA
>Ga0307471_100000585_pt1 | contig 18807 bp, 18 predicted proteins | sample atmos_gasesAM3C__2_FD_204566 | JGI IMG/M metagenome (GOLD analysis project Ga0307471, IMG submission 204566) | Hardwood forest soil microbial communities from Morgan-Monroe State Forest, Indiana, United States - atmos_gasesAM3C_515 | ecosystem: Environmental > Terrestrial > Soil > Temperate...
CACCAGGATGAGGGCGGCGGCCCCCACCCCGACCCTCCCCCGCAAGCGGGGGAGAGGGATAGCGAGGAGTGCGCCGCCGACAAGGGCGGCCTTCACCACCAGAGCCCACCCGTAGTCGGTGGTTACCAGCGCTGCCGGCGATCCGAGGTGGGCGAGAGCGAGGAGGAGCCCGCTGCCGATGACGACCGCAAGCCCGCCGATTGCGTAGCGCCGGAAGCGTCGGTCGGGGGCGACAAGGAATGCGATGAGCCCACCGACCCAGAGTCCCATCGCGGCGACATGAACGGCGTCGAGCAACAGGCCCGCGCCCGGCAATCCCGGAATCGCATGCGCGCTCGCCCCATCGATCAACGCCATGACGCCGCCCAGGCCAAGCACCGGCCATGGGGATTCGAGGGTGAGCAGCGCCCACACCAGCAAGGCGATCCCGAGGCGTAGGCCAAGGAGGCGACCGAAGGGGGAGGCCAGCACGGCGATCGTCGTGTCGCCGTCGAACGAGAGGCTCGCGAGCTGCGCGACGAGCGCCACCAGCTCAGCGGCGATCAGCAGCACCACTCCCGCGACCGCCAACCGTCGGAGTCGCGGCTCGCGTCGCGTCAAAACCTGGTATGCAATGGTCCCGAATGTCAGCGCCACACCCAGGAAGTGCATCCAGCGCGCCAGTGCCTGGAGCACGAACCCGAGCGGCGTGGCGGTCCCAATCTCGCCACCCGAAAGGGCGGGCAAATACGGATTGGCACTCGGCTGGCCCACAACGAAGCGGAATGCGCCTCGCGATGGATGGGTATCCGCAGCCAGCGCCTGCCAAATGACGACGTACGTTCCGATTTCCGTGGACCTGATCGGTGCCGTGAGCACGTGACCGTCGACGTGAGCGGGCCCCGCGACCTGCCGGCCGCTCGGGCTGAAGACCTTGATCCCCTTGCCGGCTGGAATGACCGATTCCGAGAAGGTCAAGGAGACAGCCGTGGGCGGTGCACTGAGAACCGCATCCGGCGACGGCTCAGAGCCGAACAGCACCGCATGGGCTGACGCCGTGCGTGGCGCGAGGGCCAGGATAAGCGCCAGGCCGACGACAAGGAGTCGCCGGCCCAAATTCAGGAGTAGGCGGGCGCCTCGGCGGGAGCCGGCAATCCCGGTCCCTCCGTCCGGCGCGTGCGCACGATTCGAAGCACCAGGCCGGCCGCGATCAGGCAGAGCAGCCCGGAGCTCATGAAGGCCAGCTGGTAGTCGCCAAAAAAGGTCCGCACCGCGCCTGCCGCAAACGCAATCGACGCGGCCCCGAGTTGGTGCGCGGCGAAGATCCATCCGTACACGATCGTGAAGTTCTGCTGTCCGAAGAGCTTGCGGGCCAGCTGGACGGTGGGCGGCACTGTCGCGACCCAGTCGAGCCCGTAGAAGACGATGAACAGGATCAGGCCGAAGTAGGCAGTGCCGAACGCGTAGGGGAGGAACAGCAGCGAGAGGCCTCGCAGGCCGTAGTACCAGAACAGCAACCAGCGGCTGTCGAAGCGGTCGGTCAGGACCCCGGACACGATCGTGCCGATCACGTCGAAGATGCCGACCAGGGCCAGCAGGCTGGCCGCCGTCACCTCGGCCATGCCGTGGTCCATCGAGGCCGGAATCAGGTGCGTGCCGATCAGGCCGTTGGTCGATGCTCCACAGATGAAGAAGCTACCGGCGAGCAACCAGAAATCGCGCGAGCGGACTCCGATGCCGAGCCCGCGAAAGGCGTTGCCGATGGGGTTGCCGACCGCGAGCGGCCCCGAGTCCGCCTCGGTCGCGCCATACGCGCGCAGGCCGAGATCGGCCGGGCGGTTGCGGAGAAAGAGCGCGACGACTGGGACCACCGCGAGCGCCGAGACGCCAACGGTGATCGCAGCGCTGCGCCAGCCGCGGTTCTGTGCCAGCCAACCCAGAAATGGCAAGAAGATCAGCTGCCCGGTCGCGCCCGCCGCTGTCAGCGCCCCGAGCACCAGTCCACGACGCTGCACGAACCAGCGACTGGCGACGGTCGCGGCGAGCACGGAGGCCATGCACCCGGTGCCGAGGCCGACGACCACGCCCCAGAGGAGGTACAGCTGCCAGGGCGCCGTCATGACCGTGGTCAGCAGCGCACCGGATGCCACCGTGACCAGCGCGCCGACGGTCACGCTGCGGACGCCGAACCGATTCATGAGCGCCGCGGCAAAGGGTCCGGTGAGTCCGAACAGCAGGAGGTTGATAAAAACGGCGACCGAGATGATCGCTCGGTTCCACCCGAACTCGTGCTCCAGCGGCACGATCAGCACGCCGGGCGTCGCGCGAAACCCCGCGGCCCCCATGAGCGCCACGAACGTGACCGCGGCTACGATCCACGCGTAGTGGATGCGTTTCAGTGGGATGTCCTCCGAGGCCAGCCGCTCAGCAGACTGGTTGCCATCTCTCGGGCATGGCGGGCGGCTTCGGGTCGGTGTTCGCGAGAGGCGGTCACCATCGCGCCGTCGATCAGCACCATGAATCGCCTGGCCAGCGACCCGCTGTCGCGGTAGCCGGATTCCTCCAGGAGTGTTCGAACGTAATCCTGCACCTTGGCTTTATGCTGGGCGGCGGCGATGTACCCGGGGTGCTCTCGATCGTCGAGTTCTGCCATGGCGTTGATGAAGGCGCAGCCGCGAAACTCGGGATCGGCAAAGCGCTCGCCGAGGGCGTCGAAGATCGCGAGTGGGCGCCGGGAAGCTTCCCGGTGGGCGTGGCGCTCGACGGCGTCCTTGAACCATTCGCGCCAGCGCTGGTCACGACGAGCAAGGTACACGCGCACCAACTCCTCCTTGGATCCGTAGCATGCGTAGAGCGTCATCTTTGTCATGCCGGACTCTGCCGCAATCGAATCGACGCCGGTTGCCCTGATCCCCTTCTGATAGAAGAGCCTGGAGGCGCTGTCAAGGATCCGTTCGGCGGCGGCCTGGCTGGGCATCCTGGGATTATACAGACCTGTAAGTAAGCATGCTGATCGATGAGTTCGACCGAACTTGCCTGTCTTAGGTTGCGTAAGGAGGCGTGAAATGGAACAGAAGAATCTCGACATCTACGGCAACGCACCGATTCCCTGGTCGCGCGCGCTCGCGGCTCTCGAGGAGCCCCCGACGAAATTCGGCGAGGCCGGCGGCGCACCGAACACCTACTGGCTGGCCACCAGTCGGCCCGACGGGCGGCCGCACATCGCGGGAGTGGGCGCGCTTTGGCTCGACGGCAGGTTCTATTTCGTGAGTGGCCCTGGGACGCGCAAGAGCCAGAACCTCGCGAAGAATCCGAACTGCGCCATCTCGGTGATCCTCCTAGGGATCGACCTGGTCGTCGAGGGGACTGCCCGCGTGGTCACCGATGAGCCGACGCTCCAGCGCCTGGTGAAACGCTACAACGCGGAGGGGTGGCCGGCCAGCGTGAGTGGTGGCGCCTTCACCGCCGAGTACAGCGCGCCAAGCGCCGGGCCCCCGCCCTGGAACCTTTACGTCATGACCCCGTCGACCGCCTTCGGTGTGGCAGGCGCGGAGCCATATGGCGCGACCCGCTGGCGCTTCTAGGATGACTGAGGCGGCGCCTCAAGGCATCCGGCTGCGGCAAGCGCTGGCGAGCGACGCCCAGGCGATCGGAGCTGTCTTCGATGCGGCGGTCCGTGAGGGCTGGGGATACCTCGGAGAGCTGGCCAGGGAGCCAATGTTCACGGCGGCCGATTGGGACAAGGACGTTGCCGACCATGCGCCACCGAATCTCATGCTGGTCGCCACGGACGAGGGTGGTCGGGTCCTTGGCTTCACGGCCGTCCATCCGAAGGACTGCGAGATGTACCTGCTCTTCGTCCATCCCGATGCGGCGGGGCGCGGCATTGGGCGGATGCTTCTCAGCGCGGCCGACGGCGCCCTTCGCGCGGCGGGCTGCAGCGAGGCCTTCCTGTACACCCACGAGCAGAATGACCGCGCGCTGCACGTCTACGCCAGCGCAGGCTACCGCCTGGACGGATCGGTACGAGAGTCGGACTTCCGTGGGACGAAACTGCGCGAGCTCCGCCTGGTCAAGCGGCTCTAGAGACGACGACCGGCGTCCCACCGCCGGGCTTACGATGAGGGCGGCGACACGACAAGGGAGGTGACGCATCGAACAGGTACTGACGATCTCGACGACCTGGGGAACGAATGACCCCACCAAGGCGACCATCCCGTTTCACCTGGCTCGCGGGGCCAAGCAGACCGGCGTTGACGTCCGCATCGTTCTCGCGGGGGACTCGACGGACCTGATCCGATCGGGCGTGGCAGCGACGGTGCGAGGAAAGGGTGTGCCGCCGCTTACGGAGGTTCTGGACTTCGCCCGCGAGAATAAGATCCCAATCCACGTCTGAAAGGGTTGTGCTGAGGCCCGTGGGGTCTCTCAGGCTGAGGTCGATGCCGTCGGAGGATCGTGGATCGACCCGAAAGGTTGGACGCGCTTGATCATCGAGGGACGTAACATCACGTTCTGAAGGCTACTTGGCTAGGCGCGTTTGGGATCGATAACCTTCGCGAGGTTGTCGAGCTCGTTTTCGCGGCCCATTACCAGCCGCTCTGTCCACACCTCGTCGTGGATGGGGTCGACGGTCATGACCACGCGCACGCCGTCGCCGCTCGGGTTCAGTTCAACGGCCGTGAGAAATTCGTACGACTCAACACCGGGGATGAAATCGGCCAGCGACGTGTACGCGATGCGCTTTGGCGGGTTCAACTCGGTGAAGGTCTTCCGCGACTCCGTCGTTAGCGGCATCCCGGCCGTCTTCATGAACTCGACCTGCTCGGGACCGGTCGCCGTCATGGCGTATACGAGTTCACCGCCCGGTCGTAGGTCAAGTTGCCGGACTTCGACCTTGAAGCCGTCGGGTGCCCACCACGACTCGATCCCCTTGCTGGTCGTCCACAGATCCCACACCTCGTTGGCCGACGCGGGGTAGCTTCGCTCGATGCGAATCTTCGTTGAGGTCGTTTTCGGTGAAGACTCATTGGCCATGAGTTGGATCGTACCGCGCTGACTACCCTGCATAGGTGGCTGCGGTGCCATTCGCGATCGTCTGAAGTGTGGCGGCTAGCTCCTTGGCCTCATTCGGGTCGAGGTCGGTTGTGGTGATTCGGATCCCAGGCGGCGTGTTGAAGCGGTAGCGCTCACCAGGGCTCACGGCCCAGCCACGTTCGAGCAACAGCTGGACGGTGGCCGTCTCTTCCGCGAGGGGAACCCAGACGCCAAGGCCGGAGCTGCCATAGGCAGTGATTCCATATTGGGCAAGCGCGTCGATGAGCGCGGCCCGACGCTGGGCGTAGGTGTGTTCCGCCCGCGCGAGCAGCTTCCTGGTTGCGGCGCTCGCCCAGAGGTGCGCCGCCGTCTGTTGCAGGAGGTGGCTTACCCACCCTGGTCCGAGCAGCTGACGCCCCTCGACGCGACTGATCGTCAGTGAGTCGCCGGCCATGGGAGCAATGCGCAGGTCAGGGCCAAGAACTTTCGATAGGGAGCGGATCACCGCCCAGCGTGCAGTCGTCCCGCGCAAGGGAACGTAAGGCGCGCCAGCCACGGCGCCGACGTAGTCGTCCTCGACGACGACGACACCAGGATGCTGACCGAGCAGTTTGCGCATGAGGCGCCCCCGCTCGGCATCGACGGCCGCTCCTGTCGGATTCTGGCCGCGCGGAGTGGCAATGACCGCTTTCGCGCCGCGCTCGAGGGCGTGCTCGAGCTCGTCGGGGATGAGCCCGCGCTGATCGACGCGCACCGGCTCGGGTTGGAGTCCGAGGGCGTGGATGAGGTCGGCGATACGCGGCCAGCTTGGGTCCTCGACGACCACGCGATCGCCGGGCCGGAGCTGCGTCTGAAGGACACGTTCGATGCCGTCGAGGGCGCCGCCGACGACGGCGATGTCGCCAGAGATCCCATCGCCGGCGAAGTCTGCTTTGGCTAACTCGGCAAGCCGTGGCAGCGTGATTGGCCCGCCGTAGAGCTTGTGTTTGGGATCGACATGGGAGAGCGCCGGCCCGAGCGGTGGTAGCAAGGCCGGGTCGGGGTTGCCGCTGGAGAGGTCGCGCGTGTTGGCAGGCAGCGGCCTGGCGCTCCGTACTCGCAGCGGCGGCTGCGTCGTGATGACGGTGCCGCGGCGCCGATTGGCGCTGACGAGGCCGCGCTGCTTTAGCGTGCGGTAGGCAGCGGCGACCGTGGCCGGGCTCACGTGGAGTCCCGACGCCAGCTCGCGCACCGCCGGCAGTCGCGTGGCCGGCGGGAGTTTCCCGTCGGAAATCGCCGTCTCGATTTTCGCCGCGATCACCGCAGCGCCGGAACTCCGGTCGATATACTGTGTTAGATAAAACACGCCAGTGTACTATAACAAATGATCGGGGCAACCGGCAGGACGAGACGAACGCAGGCCGAGCGGGAGCGGCTCCTCGCGCTCGGCGCGGCACTCGTCACCGTCTCGCTTTGGGCGTCAGCGTTTGTCGGCATCCGCGCGGCGTCGCAGCAACTGTCGCCGGAAGCACTCGCCCTCGGGCGGTTGACGATCGCGAGCATCGCGCTCGGGTTGCTCGTGCTCGCGCGGCGGGAGCCGTTGCCATCTCCGCGCGACCTGGCGGCGATTGCGTTCGTCGGCGTTTTCTGGTTCGCGCTGTACAACATCGCGCTGATGGAGGGTGAGCGGCGTGTCGATGCCGGCACCGCCGCCATGCTGGTCAACGTCGGTCCGATCCTGATCCCCCTCCTTGCCGGCGTCTTTCTGCGCGAGGGTTTTCCGCCTCGGCTGCTCGCAGGCTGCGCCGTCGCCTTTGGGGGCGCCATCGTGATCGGCAGCGCAACCTCGAAGCATGGGTTCGCGCTGGGTTGGGGCGTGACGCTGTGCCTGGCCGCGGCGCTCTTCTACGCCGTTGCGGTCGTGGCGCAAAAGCCACTCTTGACGCGGGTATCGGCGCTGCAGATCACGTGGCTCGCCGCCACCGTCGGTGCGCTGGTCTGCCTACCGTTCGCCGGCGTGCTCCTCGCCCAGATTCCGCACGCGCATGTGGACACGATCGGCTGGATGGCCTACCTGGCGCTCGGGCCGATGGCCCTCGGCTTCCTGACCTGGGGCTACGCGCTCAAGCGCACGACCGCCGGACGAATGGGTTCGACAACTTACCTCGTTCCGCCAATCGCGATTCTGCTTGGCTGGCTGCTGCTGGGCGAGATTCCCCCGACGCTTGCCTTTGCCGGCGGTGCCCTCTGCCTCGCGGGTGTCTACCTGGCCCGACGCCGGTAAGCGGAGGGCCCAAACCGGGAATCATGGGGCGCCGCCTCGGCTTTGGTCTCTCGCGCGAGCTGTGGCTCGTGCAGGTCGGAATCTTCCTGAATTCTTTCGGGTACGGTGCCGTCCTTCCCTTCGAGGTCATCTATCTGCACGATGGTCGCGGGTTCAGCCTTGGCGCCGCTGGTCTCGTAGTCGGGCTGATCACCGGGGTTGCGGTCGTAACGGCACCCCTTGCGGGCCGGCTCATCGACCGCTTCGGCGCTCGGGCTACCGCGACCGGCGGCGGTATCGCGCTGGCCGCCGGTTATGCCGGCCTGGCGTTTGCTTATGCGCCCGCCTTTGCCTTCGCGGCCGCCGCCCTGGCGGGAGCCGGAAACGGCGCGCTGAATCCAAGCCAGTCGACGCTGCTGGCGGCGCTTGCGCCGTCGCAGATGCGGCATCGGGCAACCGCCGTCTCGCGAGTGGCGGCGAATGCTGGGATGGGGCTGGGTGCCGGGCTCGGCGGAATCGTCGCCGCCTACGGATTGACGGGGTTTGTCGCGCTGTTCCTGGCCAACGCCCTCACCTATCTGATTTACGTGGCCGTTCTGGCGGCCGTCGTGCGCGAGGGCGTGCGAGCGGAACCGATCACCGGCGGATACCGGCTCGTTTTACGAGACCGCGCGTTCATCCACCTCGCCCTCACCAACGTCGCCATGATTGCGGTCGGCTGGGGTGTCTTCACGTGGGTCATGCCGCCGTACGCCAGGAACCAGATCGGCATCAACCCAGGCCTGATCGGGCTGCTGCTGCTCGCCAACGCCGCCACGGTCGTGGTCGCGCAGGTACCAATCGCCAAACTCGCCGAAGGCCAGCGGCGCGTCGTGATGATCGCGGTGGCAGCAACGATCTTCGTGGTGGCGTGTTTTCTAGCCATTGCTGCCGGGCTGATCAGTTCGACGGCGTATGCGGCATTGATCGCGGCATCGATTCTGGTCGCCCTCGGCGAGTGCTTCCATACCTCGGCCCTGATGCCGCTCGTCGCCGATCTCGCCCCAGCGAGCTTACGAGGCCGCTACATGGCGTCGATGGGCCTGTCGTGGTGGATCGGACTCGCACTGGCACCGACCCTGGGCCTCCCGCTGCTGAGCGTCTCGCCCATGGCAACATTCCTCGTTGCTGCCGGTGTGGCGGCGGCGGCCGGGGTGTCGGCCCTCGCCCTGGAACGGCGGCTGCCCGTGGCGTCTCGGCTAACGCCCCGTCCGATCGCAACCTAGCCGCGTGGTGGCGCCCAGGGGCTGCGCCCGGCCCGCGAAAGGACGATCGAGAGGAGCGCGCACGTCGTCGCGGCCGCAAGAGGGAATGCCAGTGGCTGGACACCCGCGAGTGCCCCGGCGGCCGGGGGGCCGACCATGAACCCTGCCTGCCAGGCGAAACCGGTAATCGCGAGGTAGCGGCCGCGCAGCATGGGTGGCGCGATCGCGGCGGCGGTCGGCGTGACGACCGCCGTGTAAATGCATTCACCGATCGCATAAACCGTCATGGCTCCGGCCAGCGCGATGACGGCCGCCAACCCCTCGAGCAGCCACCCCGTGACCGCGATCATTCCCCAGGCTACTGTCCAGACGGCGGCGCCGATCGCCAGCATCAGGGCGGGCGAGCGTCCGGCGACGCTCCTGGTGATGCGAAGCTGCGTCAGCAAGATCACCGCGGTGTTGACCGCGTAGATCAGACCGATCGAGCCTGCGGCGACGCCGGGAATGCCCCGGGCGAAAGCCGGCAGGATCAGGAGCATCGGAGCGATCCCAGCCGCAACCATCACAAGGCTGACGCCGGCCAGCATTCGCAGTCGGGGATCGCCGAGCGCCACGCGATAGCCGCCCGATCCTGGACCGCGCTCGATGCGCGGGTTCGGCAGCGCGGCGAGCACCAGGAGCGCGTACGCGAGGAAGGTCGCCGAGTCCAGCACCAAGAGAAGCGTGTAGACGGACGGCGTGCCGGCGGCAACCAGCGCGGCGCCGGCGAGCCCTCCCAGGCTCAAGCCGATGATGGCACTCATCCGCTGCTGGGACAGGGCGGCAGCGCGTAGCTGAGGAGGTACCAACCCGGACAGGAGTGCCTGGACACTCGGACCGTATCCGCCGGTCCCGATGCCTACCGCCATGCCCACGACGAATGCCTGCCACGAGACGTGAACCTGGGCGTACGCCCCATAGGCGATGGCATTCGCCGTCATCGCGAGTGTGACGCAGGTCCGGGGCCCGAAGCGGTCTACGAGCGGCCCGACCACGAGGCCGGAGATCGTGGCCAAAATTCCTCCCGATCCGATCGCCAGCGCGGCGAGGGAAAGCGGGATGCCGCGGTCGAAGTGGAGATAGATGACGAGATAGGGGGCGACGAGGCCGTTGCCGAAGAAGTTCAGCACGACGCCCGCCTGCAGAAGCCATGCCTCCCTGGGCAGGCCCGGGGTCACCAACCGCCGGGTAACCGCCGAGGGGCTCAGGGGGAAATGTAACTTACGTTGCACTGGCAACCTAGGTTACACTGATCGCATCCGTCCTCTGTACCGATGGTTGGTTCTCATCTGGCGCTTGCCGACTGGCGTTAGCACGCCACGGGTCACAGCCTGGCGCCGGCTGAGGCGCCTGGGCGCTCTTCCGCTCACCCCCGGCGCCGCCATCGTGGCCTACTCGGAGGATCTGCACGAGCAGATGGACTGGATCGCAGAAGACATCGCCGACTGGGGTGGCGACGCTTGGGTGCTTCCGGTCGGCACGCTCCCGGCTGCGGACGAGGCGCGGATCCGACGGGCCACCGGTGGTAAAGCCGCAGCCGGACGGTCGGCGAGACCCGCGTTGTCGCGCCGGGCGAGGTGATGCCGATGCGGTTCGTCACGCGCTCGAAGGTGCATGTCGACCGCATCGCCACGGCCTGGGCGATCCGGCGCTTCATCGATAAAGACGCGACGTTCCTCTTCGTCGATCGCAACGACGACGTGAGCGCCCTCGACGCGATCCCGTTTGACATCCGCGGCGCAGAACTCGGGCACCACGGCGGCCGCTGCACGTTCGAGGTTCTCCTCGACAGTTATGAGTTGCGTGACCCGGCTCTGCGCCGAATGGGAGCGATCGTCCGGGCGATCGACCTGCCTTTTGATTCAGCCATGACGGAGGAGGTGGCGGCGTGGACGGCCGCCTTCGACGAGCTACGAGATGCCAATACCAGCGATGTAGAGCGCCTTAATCGTGGCGGGGTGCTTTGCGACGAGCTCTACACGAACTGCAGTGGGAGTCGGGAGGAGGTTCAGGAATGAAGTGGGTCACGCGAAAGAATGCCAACGTCGACCGGATAGCCTGCCCGTGGCTCATCAAGCGCTTCGTTGATAAGGATGCGGACTTCCTTTTCGTCCCGACTGAGGAGGTTTCGGCGGTGGCGCAGCGAGAAGGCGCCATCCCATACGACGTCAAGGGGGCCGAGTTGGGGCACGTGGACGGACGATGCAGTTTCGAGTCCATCATCGTCAAGTACAAACTGACCGACCCGGCGCTGCAGAGGCTCGCCAAGATTGTCCACGGCGCGGATGTATCGGCCGACATCAACATCGTGCCGGAGTCGGCTGGGCTACAGGCCATTGCGCACGGCTTCGCCCTGGCGCATGGCGACAACGACCACGAGAAGATTCGACTTGAAACGCCAATGTATGACGCTCTCTACGCGTGGTGCCGGGAACAGGTCGATCAGGCCGCCGGCACGGCGGCGTCGACGTCCTTGAGGTAAGGCATCGCCTCTGAGCAGGGGATCTGGCTGGCGACGTAGGCGCCAGCCCAGTTGGCGCGCCGGACCGCGGTCTCCAGGTCGATGCCGCGCAGCAGACCGTGGGTCACCGACGCGAGAAAGGCGTCGCCCGCGCCCAAGCCGTTGACGACCTCCATGCGCACCGGAGGCACCTCGACGACGCGATCGCCGTCGAACAGCGCGGCACCCTCGCCCCCGCGCTTCAGGATAACGACGCGCGGCCCAAGCGTGCGCAGGCTGACGATCCCCTTCCGCGGGTCCTCGACGCCGGTGGCGGCGCGGACCTCGTCTTCGTTCCCCACGACGATGTCTGCGTATGGCAGCGCGGCCTGGACGGCACGCTGATAGGCGTGCGCTTCGGACCAGAACATGGGGCGGTAGTCCAGGTCGAAGATCGCCGTGTGCTGGTGATGCTTTAGCGCCGCCATGTGCGCGCCCTTGCTCTTGTCCCGCGCGAGACCAGTGCCGGAAGCGAGAAGGATCGGCGCATCGGCGACCGCTTCGAGGTCGAAGTCTTCCGTGGTCAACTCCCAGTCGGGACAGGTTGGCGTGCGATAGAAGAGCAGCGGGAAGCGATCGGGCGGCCAGATCTCGCAGAAGACGACGGGCGTGTTCAGGGTGTGGTCGATGCGGAGCCAACCGCTGTCCACGCCTTCACGCGAAAGGAAGTCGCGGATGAACTCGCCGTGCCCATCGTTGCCAACCTTGCTGACGATCGCCGTGCGCGCCTGCAACCGAGCCAGGCCGGTGGAGACGTTGCCGGCGAAGCCACCCACGTAGCGGACATAGTTCCGTTGGTCGCGCAATGGGGTTCGGATCTGGGCCGGGTAGATGTCGGCGCTGAGCCGGCCCATCACGACCACCTCGGCGCCGCCGGCCGCGGTCCATGAGCGAAGACTCATGATTTCTTCCAGTCCATCAGCCATTCGTGGTCTGGATCCGTGGTGAAGAGCCATTCGCGGACGGCCCCGGCCATCGCGTTCAGGTAATAGCAGGCGTAGCCCGGCGCGGCGGAAACCACGTGGTAACCGCGCGGAACCAGGACGAGGTCATCGTGGCGGGCGCGGATGGAGACGTTGAGGGACCCCCCACCGTGACCCTCCCCCCCAAGGGGGGAGGGAGGTTTCGTGTAGATACCCTGGAAGGCAAAACCCTGCTCGGGGTTGAACCGGTAGTAATAGAGCTCCTCTAGGGCGCGCTCGACGCCGGCCTTGTCCTCGTCGTGCTTGTGCGGCGGATAGGTCGACCAGTGGCCCGCCGGCGTGAGGACTTCGACCAGCAGCAGCCGCGCGGCTGCGTCCTTCTCGGAAAGAATCCAGTGGATCCGCCGTTCGGTGACGCCCTTGCCTCGGATCTCGACACGCACCTCATCAGGCCGGATCACCCGCGCGGGGAGCGTCGATTTGGCCGGTGCCGAGACGATTGCCAGGTGCAATGCCGTCCGGGCGCGGACCCGATAGCTCGCCCCCGGCGGCAGCAAGAGCGCCGACGGTTTGCCGCCGAAGACGTCGGCGCGGTCGCCCACGCTGCCAAAGCCCTCGACGTCCGCGGTACCGCCGAGCCAGATGAGCGCGGTCTCTTCGTTGCCCGTTTCACCGGCGAGCTCTTCGCCCGGCTGGCGCCGAACCGTTCGAAACGAGAGGTAGGTCCAGCCGGCGGTGGCGGGATGGATGCCTTCGGCGGCATTCCGGACGAGGCCTGAGTCGCTCATAGGCCGCGGGCGCGGAGATACGCACGGTTTCGGTCCTGATCGAGCGCGGCCGCCCCGGGCGGGGTTTCGGGGCCGGGGATCATGTCCTGTTCGACCACCAGCCAGCCGCGGTAGTTGATGGCCCGCAGGCCATCGAGGATGGCATCGATGTCGAGGTCGCCAGTGCCCAGCCGGCAGAAGGCACCACGGCGCCAGACCTGCATCAAGTCGCCGCCCTCGCGGATCACCGCGTCGATCACGGAACGCCGGACATCTTTGAGGTGAACGTGGTTGATGCGCGGACCCCAGTCCCGGATGGCGCGAACCGGGTCGCCGCCGCCGAGCACGAGGTGACCGGTATCGAGGCAGAGGCCGACGTCACTGCGCGCCAGCAACTCCTCGATCTCCCAGGGCGCTTCGACGTAGGTGCCCGCGTGATGGTGGAAGGACGGCTCGAAGCCCCGCGCGCGGCAGAGTTCGACGGCTCGCTGAAGGTTGGCCGCGAGGCGATCCCAGCCTTCGGGCTGCAGCCCGAGACTGCGGTCCGAGTGGGCCCGGCCTGGCGCCAGGCGGCGCGCGGCGGAGCCGCCGTCAGCCAGCGTTGGCTTCGGCGCCGGAATGTCGTCGGGGTTTTTCGCGCTGTCGAACAGATCCAGAAGCGTGCGAAGTTCGGCGATGGCCGGCTCCATGCCGGCGGGATCCGAGAGTGGCAGGGAAGTATAGCCGCCGGACAGGTGAAGTCCGCGACTTGCCAGGTGCTGCCGCAAGTTTTCCTGTGTTCCCAGGTAACCGATCGGTCCCAGATCGATGCCGTCGTAGCCGTCACGCTGCACCGCATCGAGGACGCTGACCGCATCGGGGACGTTCGGATCGATGCCGACCGTGACCTCAAAGGCGCCGAACGAGACCGGCGCACCGGCGACGGCGATCGGTTTTTTCAGCGCTTCGGGCACGCGATAGATTGACCGGTCATCGGTGGTCGGAGTATAGTCGCGCGCAGCTTGGCTCAGCCTCGACTGCGCGTCGGCATCATCGGCTGCGGACTGATCGCGCAGGTGATGCACCTGCATTACCTGCGGGAGCTGAGCGACCGTTACGAGATCGCGGCTGTCTGCGATCTGTCGCGGACCGTCGTCGATCGGGTGGGAGAGGCGTACGGCGTCGACCGCCGCTTCACCGATTGGACGGCGCTGCTCGACGTACCGCTGGACGCGGTGTTCGTGCTCACCACCGGCAGCCACGAGCCGATGGCCGTTGCGGCGGCGCAGGCGGGTCGCCACGTCTTGATCGAGAAGCCGATCGCACTCTCCGAGGCGGAAGGCCGGGCGATCATCGCGGCTGGCAAGAAGGCGGGAGTGCGGCTGATGGTCGGCTACATGAAGCGCTACGACCCGGCGGTCGAGCGGATGGCGGACGAGTTGCGGAACCTGCACCCGCTGCGCTTCGCCCAATCCACCACAGCGGAGTACCCACTGAAGTGGTATGTAGCGCATTACCCGATCGTCCGTGGTACCGACATCGACGCGAAGACGCTCGCCGCCCTGCAGGCGGACGATGAGGCCAGGGTTACGGCGGCGACCCAGCTGACCGACCCGGCGCTGCGCTATGCGTACCGGCACTCGCTGCTGGACAGCATGATCCACGACATCAACCTCATGCGCGGCCTGCTCGGGGAGCCGAAGGGGCTCCGCTTCGCTAGCGTCGCGCAGGAAGCCATCTCGGTATTTCTCGAGTTTCCGCAAACGACGGCGGCCATGCACTGGGTCAACCTGACGGACGGGGTGGCCCGCTACCGGCAGGAGTTCGCCTTCTTCTACCCGGAGCGGCGGGCGACCCTGGTGTTTCCCTCGCCGTTCCTGCGCAGCGCCCCCGTCGAGCTGGTGCTGGAGGGCGGAAGCCAGGAGAGCCCGCGCTCGTGGCGGACGGTCGAGACGCTCTCGTTCCAGTCGGCGTTCAAACGCGAGCTGCTCGAGTTCTACGCCTGTATAACCGACAATCGCGAGCCGCGTACCACCGCCGAGGACGCGGTTCGCGATGTCGCGCTGTGCCAGGCGATCATCCGGCAGCACCTCGCCGAGCCCCCACCCTAGCGCTTCTCCAGCCAGAGATTGAGGTGAAGGCCGCGGTCGTTGGCGGCGGCCCGGTCATCGAAGCCTTCGAGCCACCACCACAGCCGCTGATCGTTCAGACCGAACCGCGCGGCCGGAAGGTGCAGCGCCAGCTGCCAGACCTTGGACCAGTGTCCGGAATAGACCACCCGGACGGGCTCCAGTCCGGCCAGCGTGCCGCACTCACGCAGTTCCGCCGGCGAGTAGTGGCGCAAGTGTCCGACGCGCCGATCGTGCCACTGGTAGACCTGGCGCAGCGGAAAAGGCATGCGTTCGACGCTGTTTGGTACCGCGAGGAAGACCTGGCCGCCCTTCCGCGTCACGCGCGAGAGTTCGCGGATCGCCTGGCGCTCATCAGGAACGTGCTCAAGCACCGCGATCGCCGCGGCGGCCCCGAAGGCGCCGTCCGCGAAGGGCAGTCGCTCGGCGCTGCAGGTGACAAACAGGCAGCGATCGGCCACCCCCTGGTCGCGCGCCAATCGAGCCGCCGTGCGCATCCCTTCGAGCGAAATATCGCAGCCGACCGCGGGAATTCCGGCGCGGGCGGCCTCCATGACGGTGTAGGCGCTGCCCCCCGCACCGGCGTCGAGGTAGGGCGTGCTCGGTCCGCACCGCTCCCAGAGCGAGGCCAACCGGCGGATGTACGAACGCTGCCAGTTCTCCAGGTGGTAGACGGGGATGGCGGCGTACTCGCGGTCGTAAAGGTCGCGCTGGTGGTCGTGCTGGTGAGCCTCAGCCTGCGACTCCTCGGCGAGGGTGAGCACCGGAATGCCGTCTTCCAGTGGAAAACGATGCCCGGTGGCGCAGACCAGTTCGGCTCCCCAGGTGAAGGCGGCCTGGCAGGACGGACAGCGGAGTCGGTCTCGAAGGGCAGCGGTGGCGGCGGAGATCTGCGGCAGGGTCGAGCCGGCTACAGCTGCAGCTCGCGGCGCGCCAGCTCGACGCCCGCGGTCATGTTGCGCAGCTTCTCGTAGGCAACCTTCCAGGACCGCGTGCGCAAACCGCAATCGGGCGTGACGTGGATCCGCGCGGGGTCGCCGAAGACCTTGACGGCATAGAGCACCCGGTCGCGCACCAGCTCGGGCGACTCGATGAAGTCGCTGTGGATGTCCAGCACCCCCAGGCCGAGGGCCGGCTTGTAGGGCAGGTCGCGGAACTTCTTGATCACCTGGTAGCCGGGCCGATCCGCATCAGAGGCACCCAGCTCGCGGCTGTCGTAGTTGGCGAAACCGACCGCGAACTGGCGGCACTGCTCCATCCGTTCGATCGCCGGGAAGAAGAGGTTGTAATCAGAGAAACAGAGGTGGGTCGAGAACATGGCGTTGAGGCCCTCGACGCTGGCGTTGAAGCTATCCACGAAGAGGTCGAGCTCGTCGGCCTCGGTCGACGCCCCCGGCTCGTCGACCTGGATCCAGCGCGCCCCAAGCGCGATCAGGGCCTCGAGGTTGGGGCGGATCATGTTGCGGGCGACCTCCAGGACGAAGTCGCGACGGGCCGCATGGCGCTGACGGGCGCGTTCCGCAGCCGGCTGAAGCAGGTTCTCGGGGGCGCGGTTGCGCTCGTCGAACGACCAGTCGGCGATCGTGTAGGCGCCGGTGACGGGGATCTTGAGCTCGGCTTCGGCCACGGACACGAGGTACGAGAACTCGGCGTTGTGGAATGGCGAGCGGAGCGAGATCGGGCCGACGACCGCCTCCTTGGTGTAGTACTTATTGTCGAACGCCCGAACGCTGCCGCGGCGTTCGAAGCCGTTTGTATGGCTGACCGCCCAGTCGTACATCTCGGTGCGCTGCTGCTCGCCGTCGTAGACGACGTCGAGGCCGGCACTCTCCTCCAGCCGGACGGCGTAAAGGCTCGACCAGCGCTGCAGCTCGGCCTTCTGCTCCTTGTCGAAGGGCGCATGCCGCAACAGGTCGAGCAGTCGCTCATACTCCGGAACCTGGAGGCGCTCGCCCCAGGCGCGCGCTTCCTCGAGGTCTTTGGCGTCGAGCGGTTTGCCCGCGTAGGCCTTGACCCGCCAGCCGGGCTTATCCAGCGATCCCACCTCGTGCGTCAGCAGCGGCTTGTGAGCGACGATCTCGTTCATACCGACACCAGCTCCTTAACCTTGCGCGCCGCGTCCCCGAGGCGCTGCACCTTCTGCTCGGCGACAACCGTCGGGAGATACCCCAGTTCGGAATTCGACGAAAGATAAAGGTTGCGGGGCCGAACCGTATCGGCGAGGTAGCGCGCGACATCGACGAGGTCCTTTGGCGATTCGAGGATCGAACTTCTGCCATTGATAACGCCGGCGACAAGGCCCTTGTTCCACCCCGAGCCGAGCGCCTTGACGTCGGTCTGTACGAGGTCTACGCCGATCGCATCCACGGGAAGTTGCAGCAGTTGACCGATGTGGGGCGCGGCGTCTCCGAAGTAGACATGGAAGGCCAGTGTCGCCTTGAGGTCCCGATGCAGGATCGTCAATGCGTCCGTCAGCGGCGCCCAATCCTCGCGCGTGATGCCGACGTAACCCAGCCAGGGATCCTCCAGGTGGATCATTTCGGACCCCGCACGCACGGCGGCGTCAATTGCTGGCCGTAGGACCTGCTCGGCCAGCCCAACCATAAGCCGGTTGCGATCCTGGTCGGTGTGCGCAGCACGCGAGAACATGTACGGGGAGGGGAGCGTGGTCACTCGGGGACGCGGCACGCTGGCGTCAGGAACGACGCCATCGGGGTTGGTTGGGGTGGCCAGTGGACCAGACAGCTCGGGCTCGCGGAAAAACGTGTTGGTGTCGAACCAGCGAACGAGGGTATGCGGCTTGACGCCGAGCGCCTCCGTTAGCGGCCGGAAGATGTCCTGCCACCTCAGAAGCCCGTCAGAGAAATAGTCCAGGCCGGCGTCTTTCTGGACCCGAACGAACGCCGCTAGGTCATCGGCGAACGCGCGGTCGACCGCATCGACGCCGACGCGGCCGCGGTCAATCCCTCGAGTTGCTGCGACGACCTGCTCCGAACGCGGATAGATGCCGTGCTGATAGGCAAAGACGTTGATCTGGAAAGTTTAGTTGACCCCAACCCCGGCCCTCCCCCCGCGAGCGCGGAGGGAGACGGATTAGCTGGGTCGGGCGAGGAAGGCGGACAGTTCGGGACTGAGCGTGCCGCCGGCCACACCGCGATGCATGACGACAGTTGTTCCTCGAGAACAGGCGACCCCGTAGCCGTTGGCCAGGGCGCCGCTTATGGTTGCGCGGATCTGCGCCACCTCGTCGGGCAACTGACGGCGCACATCGCTGGCGACGTCGAGCGCCAGGTAGTCGGCGTCGCCTTTCATTGTCAACAGGTAGATCTGGCGCCGGTGGCTGAGGTGAGGCAACAGGACAATCGCCGCCGAGACGCTCGCATCGGCCGGAATGACAGCGAGACAGGACTCGATGTCCGCCACCTGGCGTTCGGAGATATAGGTGCCGAGCTCGTCCAGGGGGCGGACCAGCCCAAAGCTCAGTATGAGTCCCGCGGCGAGTACGGCAAGCGAGGCTCCCGCAGCGACCCGCCCCCGGATGCGGGGGCGGAAATTTGTGAGCCGGGCGATGCTGTCGATGGTCGCGAAGGCGAGCACCGGGGCGACCACCAGCGAGTAGTGGAAACTCGCGCTCCACAGCGCCGGGTTCCGCGACCACAGCCGTTCGAGCAATGTTGGGGCCGCCACCAGCAGCACTGGCGAGAGCACTGGGAGGAAGGCAAAAGCGCCCAGTAGGCCGCCCCAGAGCTTGAGCTTGGTGGGGTTGTCGACGAGGAGTTGCAGCGACGCAATGGGATGCCGGATCAGGTAAAGGAACGCACTGCCAGGCCCAGCTCCCAACGCCTCATAGGTCCAGTGGCCGTAGGGGGCGCCAGCGATTGCCGGCATGACGATCTCGATCAATGCCGCGAACCACGCCGTGCAAATAACGACCATCGCGGCGCTGAGCCGCCACCGGTGCTGCACCAGGC
>Ga0307471_100000586_pt1 | contig 18778 bp, 16 predicted proteins | sample atmos_gasesAM3C__2_FD_204566 | JGI IMG/M metagenome (GOLD analysis project Ga0307471, IMG submission 204566) | Hardwood forest soil microbial communities from Morgan-Monroe State Forest, Indiana, United States - atmos_gasesAM3C_515 | ecosystem: Environmental > Terrestrial > Soil > Temperate...
AAACACGGCGCTTTGCTGATCGCCGACGAAATTCAGTGCGGTCTTGGTCGCACCGGCCGCCATTTCGCCTATCAGGCCTTCTCCACCAAGCCCGATATCGCTGTAGTCGCCAAGCCGCTCGCCGCGGGTTTGCCGCTCGGCGCCATAATCACCAACAAAGCCGTCGCGTCGCGCATTTCGCCTGGACTTCACGGCACCACCTTCGGCGGCGGCCCGCTGATCTGCGCCACCGCTCTTGAAACGCTCTCGATCATCGAGGACGAAAGACTGCTCGAAAATGTCCGCGCGCGTGGCGCTGAAATTCGCGATGGCATCGCCGCGCTGGCCAAAAAATTCACTTTCGTCCGTGAAATTCGCGGTGAAGGCCTCATGATCGGCGTCGAGCTCTCCATCGAAGGCACGCCGTTGGTCACCGAGGCCATGAATCGCGGCCTGCTGATGAACTGCACGCACGAGTTCACGCTGCGGCTGCTTCCATCTTTCATCATCACCAAGGCTCAGGTGCGCGATTTTCTTCGCGCGTTTGAGTCGGTTCTTGCATCCAACGTAGTTTTGCAATCCACGCCGGTGTCCCCGGAGAAGGAAAACTCGCCTCGCTTGGCGCAGTCCGCCGCGAGGTAAAAGCCAAAAATGCCCACTGCTACTCTCACTGCAACCGCACCGATCCTGCTCGTCAACGACTTGCTCACCGGAGCTGAGTGGAGCCCCGCGCAAACGCGCGAACTCCTGCAACTCACCGGCGAGATCAAAGCGCATCCCGGGCGCTACGACCGCACGCTGCGCGGCAAATTCCTCGCGCTGATATTCGAAAAGCCCTCGCTCCGCACTCGCGTCACTTTCGAAGTTGGCATTCAGAGCATGGGCGGACAGGTGGTGTTCCTCGACCACACGCAAGCCCGTCTGGGCGAGCGCGAATCGATCGCCGACGTCGCGCGCAATCTCGAGCGCTGGGTTCACGGCATCGTGGCACGCGTCTATGAGCAGCGGGTACTGGAACAGATGGCCGCTAACGCGGATATTCCGGTGATCAACGCGCTTTCCGACAGATTCCATCCGTGCCAGGCGCTCGCCGATTTCTTCACGCTTGAAGAAAAATTCGGCTCGCTCCGCGGCTTCAAGCTCGCCTATGTCGGCGATGGCAACAACGTTTGCCACTCGCTGATTTTTTTGGCAGCGCGGCTCGGAGTGAATTTGCGCATCGCCACTCCGGCAAACTACGCGCCGGAGCCGGAAGTCCTCACCGAAGGGAAGCGCGCCGCTCGCGAAACACGCGCGAAGATTGAATTGTTCACCGACCCGCGCGAAGCAGTTGCCGGCGCCCAGGGCGTGTACACCGATTCATGGACCAGCATGGGATTTGAAAAAGAGGAGAAAGTGCGGAACGCCGTGTTCGCCCCTTACCAGGTGAACGCCCAGCTGATGGCGCTTGCTGCGCCCGGCGCTGTGTTCCTGCACTGTCTTCCGGCGCACCGCGGCCACGAAGTCACTCCCGAAATTCTCGACGGGCCGCAATCGATCGTCCTCGACCAGTCCGAAAATCGCATGTACGCGCAGAAAGCGATCCTGCAAGCGCTCTACGCTTGATTGGCCCAGTCGCACGAAACGTGCCTGTAGCCGCCGTCTTCAGACGGCGGGGTTTAGACGACCGGGTGGCACAAACACGTCGGTGTCGCCGAACCGTGGTCGCGATCGAAATGTGCGCCTGGTAACTGTCCGCCCGAACCCGGTCGCGCTTTTTGCGGCCGGTGTGAGGGATCTATTTCTGTGGCACCGGCAACTCAACGCAGCAAGTTCGAGGCCGGTACCGGGATTACACAAACTCTCTGATCCGAACGAAAGGAACTCCGTGAACAAGCAGCAGCTCCGGAAACCCAAGAAAGTCGTCCTCGCCTACTCCGGCGGGCTGGACACCTCGATCATCATTCCCTGGCTCAAGGAAAACTACGGCTGCGAGGTTATCGCCATGATCGGCGACGTCGGCCAGCAGGAGGATTTGCAGGCCGCGAACAACAAAGCCCTCGCCACCGGCGCTTCCTCCGCCTCGATTGAAGATCTCCGCGAGGAATTTGTCCGCGACTACATCTGGCCAACGCTGCGGGCCGGTGCTGTTTACGAGCACACCTATCTGCTCGGCACTTCGATGGCGCGACCGGTCATCGCCAAGCGCCAGGCCGAAATCGCGCTGAAGCTCGGCGCCGATGGTCTCGCTCATGGCTGCACCGGAAAAGGCAACGACCAGGTGCGCTTCGAACTCGCCTACAAAGCAATCGCGCCCAACGTGCAGATCATCGCGCCCTGGCGGGAATGGGACATCGACTCCCGCGAAGACGCTATCGCTTACGCCGAAAAACACAACGTGCAGGTCGAGCAAAGCAAAAAGAACATCTACAGCCGCGATCGCAACATCTGGCACCTCAGCCACGAAGGCGGAGAGCTCGAAGATCCCGCCAATTCGCCCAGCGAAGCCATGTGGCAATGGGTCGTTTCGCCCGACAAGGCGCCCGACAAGCCCGAGGAAGTCGAAATCGGTTTCGAGTCCGGCACGCCAGTTTCCGTGAACGGCACGAAGCTCGGCCCCGTCGATCTGCTCAACCAGCTCAACGACATCGCCGCACGCAACGGCATCGGCCGCACCGACCTTGTCGAGAATCGTCTCGTGGGAATGAAATCGCGCGGCGCCTACGAAACTCCCGGCGGCACGCTACTGGTCAAGGCGCACCAGGAACTCGAGCGCCTCACGGTCGATCGTGAGACCGCGCACTTCGAGCAGGCGCTGTCGCACCGCTACGCTGAACTTGTCTACAACGGCGTGTGGTTCTCCACTTTGCGCGAATCGCTCGACGGCTTCTTCAAGGTGGCCCAGCAATTCGTTACCGGTTCGGTCGGCTTGAAGCTCTGGAAGGGCACGCTCAACGTAACCAGCCGCAAGTCGCCCTTCTCTCTCTATCGCGCCGATTTGGCCAGCTTCACCATGGGCCGCTACAACCCGAAAGACGCCGAAGGCTTCATCAATCTTTTCGCGCTTCCGGTAACGGTGCGTCCGAAAGCAAAAGCCGAAGGCGGCCGCGACTAACGACTCATCTCTTTGGTAGGGGCGCAGCATGCTGCGCCTCAGTTTGGCAACCGACGATCAGATGATGAAATGCCCATGACCGAACGCAAAGACGACCGACTCTGGGGTGGCCGCTTCGACCGCGAACCAAACGCGGACTTCGACGCCTTCCAGCGCAGCTTCGCGTTCGATCGCCGTCTGCTGCCTTACGAGCTCGCCGTAGATCGCGCCTGGGCACGGGCGTTGCAAAAAATAGGCATCCTCACCGAAGGTGAGGTCAACGACACGATCAAAGCGATCGACCATATCGCGACCCAACTGCAAGTCGATCCTTCGTTCCTCGACGGCTCGCAGGCCGAAGACGTTCACCACTTTGTCGAAAGCGCTTTGGTGCACGAACTCGGCCCGCTCGGTTGGAAGCTCCACACCGGGCGAAGCCGCAACGAACTTGTCGCCACTGATTTCCGCCTCTTCGTCATCGAAGCCGCTGCCGAAACCCGGCGCGGGCTCGCAGCACTGTTAAATGCATTGCTGGAGCAAGCCAGAGCAAAGCTCGGCGTCCCCATGGCGGGAATGACGCACCTGCAACACGCCCAGCCGATTCTGCTCTCGCATTTTCTGCTGGCTCACGCGGAAGCCTTCCTGCGCGACGTCACTCGCCTGCAGCAAGCCGCTGCGACCGCCGATGCGTGTCCGATGGGCTCGGGCGCGCTTGCTGGAAACAGCTTTGGAATTGATCGCGAAGCCATCGCTCGAGATCTCGGCTTTTCGAAGATTACCGCCAACAGCCTCGACGCCGTCAGCGATCGCGATTTTGCGCTCGACTATCTTTTCGCTCTCGTCGGCGTGGCCACGCATCTTTCGCGGCTCGCCGAAGACTTCATTCTGTTTGCGTCGCAGGAATTTTCCTACGTCATTCTTCCCGACGAATACTCCACCGGCAGCAGCCTGATGCCGCAGAAGAAAAATCCCGACTCTTGGGAATTGCTGCGCGGCAAGACCGGTCGCATCACCGGAGCGCTGATCGCTCTTCTCACTACGTTGAAAGGGCTGCCGACCAGTTACCAGCGTGACCTGCAGGAAGACAAGGAAGCACTGTTCGCCGCTCACGACCAGGTCCGCGACATGCTCGGCGTCGCCACCGGCGCGATCGCCGGAACGCAGTTTCGCGAAGACCGTCTGCGCGCCGCGGCCGCCAACCCAGCGCTTCTGGCAACCGAAGCGGCGGACTACCTTGTTCACAAAGGCGTTCCGTTCCGCCAGGCTCATGACTTCGTGGGCAAAATGCTTCGCGAGGCTGAAAAACAAAATATTCCATGGACCCAATTATCGCTCGAAGCGCTTAAGAACATTTCACCTGCGTTCGAGAGCGACCTCATCGGCGGCCCATCGGTGGAAAATGCTATTGCCACAAAGGTTGTTCCCGGAGGCACGGCGATCGAGCCGGTTCGCGCCGCCATCGCGATTTTGCAGAACCGTATCACTTCTCTCGTCTACAAACTCGAAACCAAAGGAGAAAAAGCATGAGGACGCAAAACGTAACGCTTAGCCAGCAGTCATTCGCGCAAGTCGCGGAGGATCGGAGGTCCCTTCCGGCAGTCCCACGCTAAAACTTCCGCGGCGACCGATGTTCGAAGCACGCAAGTTGCGGCTGGAACTGGAGGCAAGCTCCAGGCACCGAATTTCGCCGGGCGAAAAACGGCGGACGCCGCACGCACCGCTGAACGCAAGCCGCAAGCCGAGCACGCAAAGCGCAAGACCAATCCGAAACGCCACCGGGAATTCGCTGAAATGAAACACGCCCTCTCTGAAGCTTCTTTGCCGCGCGGTTTTCGCTTTGCCGCGATTGCTTGCGGCCTGAAAAAAACCGGCGCGCTCGATCTCGCGGTCATTTCCAGCGACGTTCCTGCCTCGGCGGCCGCGGTGTTCACGCAGAATCTTGTGGTCGCACCTCCGGTACTGGTCTCCAAGGCCAATCTGCGCGCGTCCCGAGGCCGCATGCGCGGCGTCGTGGTGAACGCCGGCAACGCCAACTGCGCCACCGGCGCGGACGGTCTGGCCGCTGCGGCGCGCACCGTCGCCGAAACGGCCCGCCAGTTGAATTGCAAGCCGGAAGAAATGTTCGTCTGTTCCACCGGCGTGATCGGCGTGCCGCTGGCGCTGGAAAAAATCCTGCGCCGCCTGCCGCTGCTGCTGCGAAATCGCCGTCCGTCGTCACGCTCGTTCGCGGAATTGTCGCTGGCGATCTGCACCACGGACACGCGCCCGAAAACGGCCGCGGCCTGGTTCAAGATGGCGGGCAAGCGCGTGCACCTGGTCGGTTGTGCCAAAGGCGCGGGAATGATTCATCCGAACATGGCCACCACGCTCGCGTTTGTCGCCACCGATGCCGCCATCGCGCCGGCGCTGCTCCAAAAAACGCTGCGCGACGTCACCACGCGGACTTTCAACTCGATCAGCATCGACGGCGATACCTCGACCAACGACACGCTGCTGGTGCTCGCAAACGGCGAAGCCGGCGCTCCCTCGATCAAAGCGGGAAGCACGGCGCATCGCGCGTTCATCGCGGCGCTCGAAGACGTATGCCACTCGCTCGCTTTGCAAATCGTGGCCGACGGCGAAGGCGCGCAACGCGTGATCGAAATCGTGGTGCGCGGCGCGAAGACCGAAGCCGGAGCACGCCGAATCGCGCAGACGATTGCAACTTCGCCGCTGGTGAAGACCGCGTTCGCGGGGGGCGACCCGAACTGGGGCCGCGTGTTTGCCGCCGCCGGCCGCGCCGGAGTTGCTTTCGACACGTCGAAAGTGGACATCTTCATGGCCGGGATCCACGTCCTCAGCCGGGGAAAGCCGCTCGACTTCAACGAGCGCGCCGCCAGCAACCGCCTGCTCGCCGACCACGTGCCGATCGTGATGGACCTGCACGCCGGCTGGGAAAGCGCCCGCTACTGGACGTGCGACTTCACGGCCGAATACGTCCGCATCAACGCTTCGTACCGCACCTAAAAGGTGCGAGACGTTCTGAAAGTTGGCGGTGAATTGAACGCGAAATACCCGGGAAGAACCGAGGATCTGAAGCGGCGACGGAAAGCGCAAGGCATGAGATCGTCAACCGAGGCAAGCGGCAATTCGTAGCGGAGCACGAGAAAAAACTCGCGTCCATCTAAGTTTCGGAAACGGCAAGGCTTGCGGGCTGGTCGCCTGACAACCGCGATCTATCCCTCGTGCCAGTGGAAATCGGCGAATTGTTCGCGGAGGGCGGTCTTTTTGAATTTGCCGACGCTGGTGCGGGGGATTTCGGCCATGAAGACGAAGGCATCGGGGAGTTGCCACTTGGCGAAGGATTGCGCAAGGAAGGCGCGAAGCTCTGCAGGGGTAGCGGTGGCGCCATCCTTCAGAACGACCGCGGCTAACGGACGTTCCTGCCATTTCGGATGGGGGATGCCGACGACGGCCGCCTCCTTCACCGCGGGGTGACCCATCAGGGTGTTTTCCAGGTCAACCGAGCTGATCCATTCTCCACCGGACTTCACCAGATCCTTGGCACGATCGACCAGCTTGATATAGCCCTCGTCATCCATCGTCGCGACGTCGCCGGTCTTGAACCAGCCGTCTTCGGTCCAGCGGTGGGTCTGGTCGGGCGCATTGTAATAGCTGCCGGCAACCCAGGGGCCGCGGACTTCAAGTTCGCCGGGAGTCTGACCGTCGCGCGGAGCTTCGACCATGCGACCGGCAGCACCTTGCTGGCCCTCCGGACGCCTGACACGCAGTTCGACGAAGGGACTGGGCCAGCCCTGCTTGCTGCGTATGTCGTAGCGAGCGTCTTCGGGCCAGTCGCGCATGTGGGATTTCAGGAGGCCGAGGGTGGCGAGCGGCGTCGTCTCGGTCATGCCCCACAAGTGCATGATGTGAAGATTGTGCTTGTCGAGCGCGCGCATGAGGCGAACGGGCGGAGCGGTGCCTCCGCAAAGGATACGGACGGGCGAAGCAATGGTCCAACGACCGGGATTGTTTTCCAGAGCGGATAGCACGGCCAGCCATACGGTGGGGACGCCGCAGGCGGCGGTGACTTTCTCTTGTTCGATCAGGTCGAGCACGCTCTCCGGGTCCACATGGGGGCCCGGGAGGATCAGGCGGGCACCGGTCATCACGCAGGTATAGGGCATGCCCCAGGCGTTGGCGTGAAACATGGGAGCAATGGGCAGAACCGTATCGTGGTTGCTGACGGCGAACGCGTCGGCCATGGCGCAAGCGAAGGAGTGCAGGACCAGGGCACGGTGCGAATAGATGACGCCCTTGGAGAACCCCGTGGTGCCGGAGGTGAAACACATGGCGGCGCCATCGTTTTCGTCGAGCTTGGGATACTGGAAGTCGCTGGTGGAGTCCGCGAGCAGACTTTCATAGTTGAGGAATTCCGGGGGAATATCGCCGCCGCATCCGTAAGGCACGACGACGACTTTCTCAAAGTGGACATCGTTGCGAATCTTTTCGTAAACGGGAAGCAGCACGTCGTCGACGATGAGAAAGCGATCCCCCGCGTGTTTGGCAATAGCGGAGATTTCCTGAGGGTGGAGACGAAGGTTAAGCGTATGCAAGATCCCGCCCGAACAGGGCACGCCGAAGAAGACTTCCAGGTGCCCAATATGGTTCCACATCATGGAGGCGACGCGGTCGCCGGGTTGGAGGCCGAGTTTGGCGAGCGCGGAGGCCAAACGACGGGCGCGGCGATAGAACTCGCCATGGCAAGTGCGCACGACGGAACGGTCCGGACGGCGGGAGACAATCTCCACTCTGGAGAAAAGATTGCCGGAACGCTCCAGCAAGGTGGGCAGCGTAAGGGGAAAATCCATCATGGTTCCGCGCATGGGAGCCTCGGGAGGGTCCAGAGTGGGAGGGATGGTACCACGGCGCAATGAAGTGGCAAGCAGGGTTGCTATAGAAGGGCAGGTAACCGGGTAGTGCTGGAAAGAAAAGGGAAAATACGGTCTTTCCCATTGCAAAAGGCGTTAATTTTGGAGACGATGCCCTGGACCGCTGAAGCGCCTGTCTCGCGCCCGTGGTGGCTGGGCTACCCGGACTGCCCGTGTACGACGCTCGTCACTTCGGCGCGCTCCGAGAATGGTAGGTTAGGTTCCGGGCAGAAGGAGTGGGCAGGTGAAGAAGCTCTATGTTGGTAATCTTCCGTTTTCCTCCACGGAAGACCAGCTCCACGAATGGTTCTCGCAAGTAGGTGTAACTCCCTCGGGTGTCAATTTGATCCGCGACCGGTTTACGGGGCAATCGCGCGGATTCGCGTTCGTTGAAGTGACCAATGACGAGGATGCGGATCGAGCGATCAATTCGTTGAACGGTCAGAACTTCGGCGGGCGAAACCTCGTGGTGAATGAAGCGCGGCCGCAAGCAGAGCGCGGTGGCGGTGGCGGCGGCGGACGAGGCGGGTATGGCGGCGGACGCGGCGGTCACGGCGGCGGTGGCGGTGGTCGCGGCGGCCATGGTGGTGGTGGCGGGCGCGGGGGCGATCGAGGAGATCGCGGCGACCGCGGGAATCGCTGGTAGGTAGAAAGCTCTCTCCAGTTCGGAACGCGGTGCGTATCCCAGGTGCGCCGCTGGAATCCCTCCTGAAAAGCTCTCTTTGGGAGGTGTGTGTCTAACGCACGTAAATAGGTCTACGTCCCGCGGTCTGACCCTTCACCGGCCTTCGGCGGGCTCGGGCAACAGACCGCAACTACGATGTTGTTTGCGCCGTGACCTTGCAGCTCCGGTAGTGTTCGACTTTGCCGTCCACGTAGCGGAAGCGTTCCAACTGGATGGAGTGGAGAGCGCGCTCGACAAGCGCGTTCACGTCGTAGGTTTGTTCGGCGACGTCGAGCAGTTCCGGACTGGCATAGAGCGCCGGAGACTTTGGCTGGAAGACCGGGCAACAATCGTGGAAGGGCTCGGCGGAGATGTCGTGCGTCCCGATACGGCGCGCCAGCTCCTGGATTTCGAGTTTGTCGTCGCCGACCAGAGGACGATAGAGCGGGAGGCGGGCGATCGAACCGACGGCCTGCATATTAAGCAAGGTCTGCGAAGCCACCTGACCGAGGCTATCGCCGGTGACGACGCCTTTGCAGCCGCCGCGCAGCGCCACGCGGTCGGCGATACGCAGCATCAGGCGGCGATAAAGAAGGATGCGCAGCGGCTCGGGCGCCGCCGCGACGATTTCGCGCTGCAAGGGTTCGAAAGGAATCAAGTTCAGTCGCGCAGTGAACTGCCACGGAACAAGCCTCTCGACCAGCTGGCGCGCGACGTGAACTGAAGATTCGCCCGGCAACCCGCCGCCTCCCCAGAAGTGCACGAAGCTCAGATGTGCGCCGCGCTTCATCATTTTGTACGCCGCGACTGCGGAATCGAATCCTCCCGACAGCAAGCAGAGAAGTTTTCCAGAGGTGTTCGGTGGAAGGCCTCCCGCGCCGGGAATGCGGCGCGCGTAGACCAGAAGCGGACCGCGGGTGATTTCGATGTGACAGGTGAGCGCAGGATTTTTCAGGTCGACGCGAGCCGGGCGGCCGGCGGCCACGAGAAAATCGTAGACGTTGCCGCCGATTTCGCGCTCGAGGGCCATCGCGTTTAGCGGGAAACTCTTGTCGCTGCGGGTTGCGCGGACCGCGAAGGTGGAGAAATTTTCCGTGCGCACTTGTTCCCAGGCAGCCAAGCGAATAGGAGCAAGAGGATCGCCGGAAGCGGCAGCCTTGGCCAGCGTGCGGCGGTCGATGACGCGAGCGACGCCCAGGTACGAAATTCCGAAAACGAAGTGAAGGCGCCGAAGGGCTCGTTCGAGGTCGGAGGCGCGAGAGATTTCCAGAATCAGCCGGTCGCCGGGGCGAGAAATGCGCGCGACGGCAATGCCACCGAGAGCGCGGCGAAGGGCTTCGCGAAGCTGATGAAGAAAGAAATTGCGATTTCCTTTCTTGAGCCAGAGCTCGTGGTAGTGAACGACGACGGTCGCCGAAGGCGAAGCAGCGCCGGCGGAAGTTGCGACGCGATCGGCGGCGAAATCTTGAGTGGAAGTCACTTTTCTCTAGCCAACGGCGCGGGACTGTGCGTAGTATACAGCCGCTCGTCGACGGCTTCGCAGGGACAACTACTGGCCGGTTCCCCCTCCCGGTCGCAAGCGAAAGCGTCGAAGTACTTGTCTGGGCACAGGTCCACGAAACAATTAACCCGGTAACGGGTTTGAAACAGCAGGTGAGGAAAAGTCTCGCCGGGCCGGAGGAGGCGTATATCTTCGGTGGGCGAGCCGGTGAAGCAGAGGTCTACAGGGTTCTCCGAAGCAAGACCTGGAGAAATAAGGTGAACCCAAAATCGAGACTCTGCATCCAACGGCATAGCGGAAACGTAGGAGTGAATAGAGAGAGCAGCAGAAATAGATGACGACCTGGCACAAACGCGATTGGCAGCAATTTTACGAAATTGCGCGCCGCCCCTGGCAACGGCATCGGCCACCGCGGCCGATTTATCCGACGGGATTGAACCGCGTGCTGCCGGCACAAGGGTTCAGTCTGTCCGAACTGGATGATGCGGGTGTGGATCTGGATCAGGCGGAACAGCTTGGTTTGCCGGTCGACGCGGGACGCATCGGCGCGTACGGGCCCAATGTGACCGTGCTCCGGGACTTTGTGCGGTCGTCACGCCAGCCACTATAAGGGTCCTTCGAATTACCAGCCAAAATCAGCAAGCAATCTCACCAAGAGCGAGTCGAAGTGTACCCGCGCGGTTCGGGTAAGGCGGGGCTAGAATAGCGGGCCCTTTGGAGGCTTGATGAAAGCACACCTGCTCGCATTGACGATCGCGCTTGCGGTGATCGTCTCCACCGCGTCGTCGCCGGACTATTCCATTCAGGAAATCCGATTTGCCGATTCGCCGGGCGACCGGGTGTCCGACATGGTGATGGGCGCGTCGAACGGCGAAAGGATCGACACGATCTATGCGGTGTGGCTGATCCGGGGAGGCGGGCGAAATATTTTGTTCGACAGCGGTTTCCACCGCGAGCGGTGGTTCAAGGAATGGGTGGTGAAGGATTACATGCGGCCGGATGAAGCGGTGCGCCTTGCGGGAGTGGCCCCGGAGGAAGTGACAGACGTCGTTATCAGTCATGCGCACTGGGACCACATGGGCGGAATAGATTTGTTTCCGAAGGCGACCGTGTGGATTCAGAAGGAGGAGTTTCACTACTACACCGGGGACGCGTGGCAGGCCGGCGTCAAGCATGGCGGAATCGACCCCGACGACGTTCGCGAGCTCGTGCGGCTGAATACGCAAGGGCGACTGCGGCTGGTGGACGGCGACGATCGCGAGATTTTTCCGGGAATCCGCGCGTACACGGGTGCGCGACATACCTACGCGTCGCAGTATTTGTGCGTGGCGAGCAATCCGGCGTTTGTTCTGGCGTCCGACAACGTGTACTTGTACCGCAATCTGGCGGAACACAAGGCGAGCGCGACCTTCAGCGAAGCCGACCATGCCGCGAATGTTGCGGCGCAGAAACGCATGATCGAACTGGCCGGCTCGGTGGATCGCGTGGTGCCGGGACACGACGCGCTGCCGTTCCAGCGATTTCCGACCCAAGGACGGATCGCGAAGATCCGCTAGCGAGCAGAAGGGTTACTGCTTGGGCTGTTCGGTGGTGGCGTTCTTGATGGCGACGAGGTTTTTGGATTTAGTGTCGCCTTCCTGAACCGAGACGCTCTCGCCCTTTTTCTTCTCGATGAATTCCTTCATGAAATCGGGATCTTCCCAGGCGCCTTCTTCGATTTCGGTCCAACTGAAAAGGAGATAGTCACCCGGGGCGATACCACGAAGATCGAAGTGGCCGTATTGGTCCGTGGTGATGGATTTGTAGAAGCGATGCCTTGCGCGGCGAGCTTCAGTATCGGGAACGAGGGCGACATAGACGCCCGGAGCGGGCAGACCGTCTTCATCGGTGACGGTACCTTGAACGCGCGCGCCGCGCGAGCTGATGGTGATTTCGAGCAAAGCGGCCGAGCCGCGCGCAAAGTTGAATCCCTCTTCTAAAGCTGCACGCCCAGCGTAGACGATATCTTTTATGTAGCAGTCCTCGGACTCGCCGAAGGTGACCACATTGAAAGAACCGTCGCTAACATCCGGAATTGAGAAGGAACCGTCCGAACTTACACGCGCCGGTGCGTGGAAGACGAGCGAATTGTCGACAGTTCCCAGCTGAATGCTCAGGTCGTCTTTATCGAGGGCAGGCTGGCCGTCCCACATGACGCGACCGTTCAGGGGAGCGCCGGGAGTGATGTTCAAGGAGATGCCGTCGACGTCGGCGTTGCCGACTTCGACCGGAACGCGCGCAAGATAGTTCTTGCCCTGGTCGGACCAAAAGCTGGTGACGATGTAAGAACCCGGCAGCACATCGTGAATGTCGAAGGAACCGTCGCGCTTCTGAACCATGGTGAAAGAGTCGGCGAAATCTCCCTGCTGGCTGGGCGTCTTGGGCAGCAGAAGGATGTAGGAATCAGCACCGGGCCGGTGCGTGACCTGGTTAAAAACGTGGCCGCGGATGTGATAGACGAGAACCTGCCGCATGAGGATTTCGATGGAAGGGATTTCCTCGCCGGACTTAATCGCGATGCTGCTAGCCCTGGAGCGATCGGCAACTCCGGGGTAATACATCCTCGCGTAGCCCTGCGAGGAGGATTGGGCCTGCTCTTCGCCCGCATCGACACCTCGTCTCCAATTCTCCTGGCGCGCGCTGACAAAGTAGCGGCCGGGAGCCAAACCGAAGAGACGATACTCGCCGAGATCGTTGGTTTCGGCAGAGGCGCCCGCAACAAGGTTTCGTTTCCCCTTGTCGTAGGTTTCGCGAAGCGCGCTCACGCTGACCGAGGGAAGCGGCTCGCCGTCTTCGTCGAGGACGCGACCGGCGATGACCGCGCAGGGAATCATGCGGAACTGGAGATCTCTCAGTTCCTGAGTGGGCCGGAGAGTGAGGGTGGCGCCGGGATCGGTGGGTTTGCGTTGACCGTATTTCTGCGTGACGTAGCCAACGCGGGAAACCGTGAGCTGATAGGGGCCGGGCTGAAGCCCTTTTATTTCAAAACGGCCGCCGGGATCGGTGGTTGCCGAAATCATGCGCATGCGGTCGGCCGTGCCCTGCACGAGGACGCGGGCCTTGCGTAGCGGCTCGCTTCCAGCAAGTGTCACGACAGTTCCGGAAATGCTGGCTTCGTCGCGCTTTTTGACGGCGGCGGAGTCGGGTTGCTGGGCGCGAGCCGGGAGACAGGAAGCGAGGAAAAAGAGGAGGAGCAGTGGTGGAGGGCGGCGCATCGTTGATTTCCGGCTGGGTCTCCGGTTGCGGCAGAGTATACGCTACGAGACGTGGCAAGCGCGGTACGGGTTGCCTGATCCAGCCGATGCGAACTGCCACTGCTACAATGACGCGCTCGCGCGCGGGTTGAAACGCGTCTCTTACAAGGAGCTCCGGTGTATCGACTAATTTCGCTCGCTTTGCTGTTCACGTTTTGGTTGGCCGGTGGGCCGGCTTCGCCCGGTGCGAATGACTACTCGATCCAGGCGCTGCGATACGCGACCATCCCGGGATTTCCGGTGTCTGGACTGGTGATGGGCGCGCCCGCGGACCAGAAGATCGACATCGCCATGGTGATCTGGCTGATTCGCGGCGGCGGACACAACGTGCTGTTCGACAGCGGCTTTCATCGCGAGAAGTGGTTCAAGGAATTCACGGTGACCGAGTTCTTGTCCCCCGATGAACTCGTGAAGCTCGCAGGCGTACCGCCCGCCCAGATCACCGACATCGTGATCAGTCACGCGCATTGGGATCACCTGGGTGGGATCGACTTGTTTCCGAAGGCCACGGTGTGGATTCAGAAGGAGGAATTTCGCTACTACACCGGAGAAGCGTGGCAGGCCAGTGGCGAACACGGAGGTATCGATCCGCAGGACGTGGAAGAGTTGGTAAAGCTGAATACGCAGGGACGGTTGCGACTGGTGGACGGAGATAACCGGGAGATTCTGCCTGGGATTCGCGCGCTTACGGGAGCGCGGCATACGTACGCATCGGAATATTTGTGGGTCGAGACGGCGGATGGCAAGCCGTTCGTGCTGGCTTCGGACAATTGCTACCTCTACCGGAACCTGGCGGAGCGTGCGGCCAGCGCGACGTTCAGCGACGCGGATCATGCGGCGAACATTGCGGCGCAAAAGCGAATGGTCGAGCTGGCGGGCTCACCCGATCGCGTCGTGCCCGGCCACGATCCCGCCCAATTTCAGCGCTACCCCACCCAGGGCCGTATCGCCAAAATTCACTGACCAACCTGTGGTGTGCGGCGTCAACAAACACTCCTACCAGTCCAGCGCGTCGCCGTCGATCAGCACATCGGTTTGTCCCCCGCCCCCGTCTCACGTAAAATAATCCTTCGCGCCCAAGCCATGGCTTCACCCTTCTACATCATCTCCAACACCGGACCGGCGATCCCGATACCTTCGCCCAGTGCCCACCCACGCCCGGACTGGCTGCGGGTGAAGTTTTTCGGCGGGGAGCGCTACCAGGATCTGAAGCGGATCATGCGCACATTGGATCTGCATACGGTGTGCGAAAGCGCGCGCTGCCCGAATATGGGCGAGTGTTGGGAGCATGGGACCGCTACGTTCATGATTCTGGGAGACATCTGCACGCGCGCGTGCGGATTTTGCGCGGTGCCTTCGGGCAAGCCGGTTGGCCCTCCGGATGAAGAAGAACCGCGTCGCGTGGCGGAAGCGGTTGCGCGGATGGGATTGCGGTACGCGGTGGTGACGTCGGTCAATCGCGACGACCAGCCGGACGGTGGTGCCCACATTTTTGCGCGAACCATCGAGGAAATCCGGCGTCGCGTGCCGGGATGCAAGGTGGAAGTGCTGATTCCGGATTTTCGCGGAGACTGGAAGGCGCTGGACGTGGTGCTGGCTACGCGGCCGGATGTGCTAAATCACAACACCGAGACGGTGCCGCGGCTCTACCGGCAGGTGCGCAAGGGCGCGGTGTACGAGAGGTCATTGGAATTGCTGCGGCGGGCGAAGCAGGGGTACCCGGAAACGCCGACCAAGACGGGCTTGATGCTGGGGCTTGGCGAGGAGAAGGATGAAGTCCTGGGGACGATGCGGGACCTGGCGGCGCAGGGCACCGACATTCTGACGCTAGGCCAGTATCTGCAGCCGACCAAAGAGCATTTGCCGATCGTGCGGTACATGCACCCGGACGAATTCGCGGAGTTCAAGGTACTCGGCGAAGAGATGGGCTTCAAGCACGTGGAAGCGGGACCGCTGGTGCGGTCTTCGTATCATGCGTTTGAGCAGACCGAAGCGGCTACGAGTTGATTGATCGGTCCGCTCGCCGTCTTACTTTGGAGCTGCGACCGACCAGTCGGTCAGCGGAACGGCGCGGCCTCCGCGGACGATTGTAGCAATGACGTGGTCGAAGCCTTTGTGTTCCTTCGCCGAGTAATTCACTTTGAGTTCTGGGCCTAGGCCCAGGTCCACCTCGTGCATGGATTCGATTCCACGGACCAAGCCTTCCCGGGTCAGCTCTTTCCCGGCGCGCTTCAATCCATCGACCATGATCATGGCGTCTACGAATCCCTCGAGGCTCACAAAGGTGGGGCGCTCGGAGGGGAAATATTGCGTCAGGGCGCGGCGGTACATCGCCACGGTTTTCAGGTCGGTGAGGTAGTACGGCGGCACGACCTGGGTGATCACCATTCCGTCGGCGTCGGTGCCGGCCTGGGAAATCAACTCATCGGTGCCAACGAAAGAAACGCTGAGAAACAGCGGATTCCAGCCCGAGGCGTGCGCTTTCTTGAGAATCGGCGCCACGGTATTCGGCGGGCCCACCACGACGACCGCTTGCGGATTGGCTGCCCGCACGGTAGCGATTGCGGAGTCCACAGCAGCGGTCTGGCGAGGATAGGACGCAACGGCGGCGGGTTCCGAACCGTGCGTTTTCAGTGCCTCACGGACACCTTCCAGGACCGCCGCGCCGAACGGATCGTCGGGATGAATGACGCCGACCGTTCGGAAATTCAATGTGTTCCAGAGCCCGTTGATTTGAGCGCGCGTTTCGTCGAAGTATGACGCGCGCACGTTGATGATCCAGTGCCGCAGCGGCGTGTAGAGTACCTGGGCGCCGGTGAACAGCCCCACGACGGGGATCTTATTGGCATCTGCCATCGGCAAGTATTTTACGGCGGTGGGCGTGCCAACAAAAAATCCCATCGCGAAAACCTTTTCGGCCAAAAGTTTGTCGAAACAAGCTTGCGTTTTGGTGGGGTCGTAACTGTCGTCGTAGGAAATCAGCTTAAGGTTTCGACCGTGGACGCCGCCCTCGGAGTTGACTGTGGCGAAGTACGCTTTCGCGCCGACGACGGTCTGCGTGCCGAGGGAACTAGAAGGGCCTTCCAGAGCAGCGCAGGAACCGATCAGGATTTCCTTGTCGGTCACGCCCGGGGCGTTCTGGCCCCAAGCTGGTGCGGAAATGGCGGCGAGTTCAAGCAGGAGCAGGATCGCGACTCTGAGGGCCGAGGCGGTGCCGGGAACTTGCATGGGGTTACCTCACGGAAAGGGATCGTGGGCCCGACGGCAGCCATAAACGGATGGTGAGGCGCAGCGGAGCAAAGGTCAACTCGAATAGATACACGATTCGATACACATACTAAAAGCTACCGATTCAAGTCACTCTGAAGACACCCCTGCGCCGGAACGGGCGCAGAAGCGGGAACAAACAGGAAGGAAAGAAGCCTAGGAACGACCAGCGGCGGCGGCGGCGGCCTTTTCCGCTTTCTTGGCAGCTTTGGCGGCAGTCGAGGCCTTGCGGCGGCGCTTGGTCTTGGGCGGCGTCGCAGGAGCTTCGCCGATGAGCTCAGCGGTCATGATGCTGGTAACGAACAGCTTCGGGCCGTGGTCGTCGAAATCGACCGCGGTGCGCTCTTGATCGGATGAGGTCACGACACCCAGTCCGTAAACTTCATGCTTGATGGTCTGACCTTCTTGCATTGCTTGCACGATGTCCTCCTGGACCATTCACTCGACGCTGGGAGAAACTCTTTGGCTCGAAGGCTTCGATCGAGTGTCCCGGTGCGGACCGGGACACCCCAGATCAACAGACTAGAGACTGGTAACGTTCTCTGCCTGAAGGCCCTTGGGGCCTTTCTTCACTTCGAACTCCACCGCTTGACCTTCATTGAGGGACTTGTAGCCGTCCATCATGATTGCGGAGAAGTGCACGAAAACATCCTCTCCTGTTTGACGCTGGATGAAGCCGTAGCCCTTCGATGCGTTAAACCACTTCACTGTTCCTTGTTCCTTCACCGCCACTACCTCTCATTACGCGCGACCGCCCCCGTTTCAACCACTTGGTCCAGCCAGACGCGATCGACGCTTGGAATTGCTTTGCTTCTCTTGATCCGTTCTTGGAGACCCCAAAATCCCCTGTCCCAAGCGCCGTGACACCCGTCAGCCCACAAAAAAAGCTGCAAGGTGATGCCTTGCAGCGCCTTTTGCACGGGCCAAAAGGTAGTACAAGAGCAACAAACGCTGAAACCCATGATAGCACGAAAATGGGGCATTGTCCACGGCGGATGGAAGCGGTGTGCGAGGCAGGCTATCTCGTTAAGTTATTATAAATAATAGAGTTAGCCTGCGATTGATGGGCTGTGGATATCCGGCGGAGCTTAATCGAGCGATTCTGGCTGGAGGGTCGCTTCGCCCACTCCGGTACTCTTTTTTTCCCAGTACTTCCGGACCCAAGCTTCCCAGCTTTTGCCGGCGGCAGGGTCGCGTCCAGAAAACGCCAGTGCCGCGATATCGGCATAGGAAAGCTTGAGGCGCGGGGCTGAATCCTTGGGCAAAACTCGAACGAACGAAGCCGCGAGCGTGGGACCGGTGACGCGATCGAAGACATAGCCTTCAATCTTCGAGCCGTCTTTGCAAGTGATGGTGACGTCGCCGCGATAGTCGAACGCTTTTTCGAGCGCGGAGCGAATTTCGTCGTCGGTTGCGAGAGTGGGCACCCAGCCTTCGACGCTTTCTCGCTGCGAGCCGGGCGCCACTTCCAATTTTTCAGGATCGAGCTCCGCGTTCACAGGAGTCTCGCGCGGCGCATGAGTCGGAGCGCTCACGCGCGCGTCTCCTCGAGCGGAGCGTCCTGCGCGCTGATCTGCACCAGCGGATTGAATGCGTGCACCGGCTTCACCGGCTCATTCAACAATTCCAGAGCAGCGGGGTCTTCGTACGCTCCCGCGAAGGTCGCTTTCGCCGTTTCCCAGATGCCGCGCAGGCCACTGAACGTGTAATCGACGGCGGAAGCTTCGTATCCGCTGTGCACCATGCAGTTCGCGCACTTGGGATTACCGGACTCAGTGCCATAATTTTGCCACTCGACGGAATTCAGCAATTCCTGGAAGGTGTCGGCGTAGCCGTCCTGCAGGAGGTAGCACGGCTTCTGCCACCCGAAGATGTTGTACGTGGGCATGCCCCAAGGTGTGCAGGCGTAATTGCGCTTGCCCATCAAGAATTCCAGGAAGAGAACGGACTGATTGAAGCGCCAGTTCTTTTTGCGATTCGACAGAATGGCTCGGAACAAGCGGCGTGTTCGGGCGCGGCCGAGGAAGTGCTTTTGATCCGGGGCTTTCTCATAGGAATAGCCCGGCGAAAGCATCTTGCCTTCGACGCCCA
>Ga0307471_100000587_pt1 | contig 18771 bp, 18 predicted proteins | sample atmos_gasesAM3C__2_FD_204566 | JGI IMG/M metagenome (GOLD analysis project Ga0307471, IMG submission 204566) | Hardwood forest soil microbial communities from Morgan-Monroe State Forest, Indiana, United States - atmos_gasesAM3C_515 | ecosystem: Environmental > Terrestrial > Soil > Temperate...
CCGTTGGCGATCAGCGATTTCACGACGTTCTTCGCCATGTTACTGGTGATCGCCAGGCCGATGCCCTGGAAGCCGCCGCTGCGGCTCTTGATGGCGGCGTTGATGCCGATCACCTTGCCTTCGAGGTTGACGAGCGGGCCGCCGGAGTTACCCGGATTGATGGCCGCGTCGGTTTGTAGGAATCTCTGGAATTGCTGCCCGATGTTGGTACGGTCCTTGGCGCTGATGATTCCCGCCGTGACTGTGGCCTGCAATCCAAACGGACTGCCAATGGCCAAGACCCAGTCGCCCACTTGCACGCCATCCGAATTGCCAAGTTTCGCCACAGGCAATTCTTTATTCGCGTCAATTTTGACGACCGCGAGGTCGGTATCCTCATCCACGCCTACGAGCTTCGCCGTGTACCGCGTTGTGTCCCCATTCAACTGCACTTGAATCTTCGTGGCTTGCTCGACGACATGATTGTTGGTGAGGATGTACCCGCGCTTGTCAACAATGACGCCTGAACCGAGGCTGCGATCCGCTTGCGGAGGCCCATCGGGGCGTCCATCGAAGAAGCGGTCGAAGAAATCCTGCATGGGATCATCTTGATCGTAGGGCTGCGAGCGGCGCTTGCGCGTTTGCTTGCGCTCGAGCACTTGCGTGGTGGCGATGTTGACCACCGCAGGCTCGACTTTGTTCACGATGCCCGCAAAAGTATTTGTCGCCGGAATGGGGTCTGGCACGGTAAGCGGCGTCGCCGTGGTGCCGGCAAATCCAAACCCTTTCGTCGCGGAAACCCGGCCAGAAACCACCGAGCCGATCAGGATTCCCACAAGCAATGTCAAAGCGACAAATGCGGCTGCCAGGATTTTTCGTTGGCGCGCCCAGTTCAATATCTCCCTAACTTGTTCTCCCATTTCCCCTTACTCCTTATAGGCTGGCCCCCATGCCGGTTTGATTATAGACAAGCAACACTCATCGAGAGTTTGGATTCTTTTCCAAAACTGCCGGGCAGACTACCTCGCCCGCCACGTAGTATAACACTGCCATCTCTTTGTAGTTGCTGCCCTTCCGGTGAGTCACCGAAGCGATAACTACCCGCCTGGCCGGGAGCCTTCTCATTTTTCCCACATTTACATTGGACGCAGGAACCTACCATTTTGTTGTCAAAAGCTATTTTCGTGAGCGGGCTTGCGTAAGTTGCTGGCGGGCAAGGAGTAAGCGGGGACTTTGTTCTGCTCCACCGACCCTTGCTTGTTAACATTGAGGGTGCTGTGCGCGTCTGGATGATTTGGAGGGGGCGATTCGGTTATCGTTCCTGGATTGCACTTGGGATAGAACTTGGGACACGTCCTTGACTTTCGAGACGCGAGCATGGAACGTCGGGCTGTGATTGCCCAGCCTACGACGGGCACTTCCGCTGACGACGCGCTGGTGAGCGCGGCGCGCGCAGGCGACCGCTCCGCGTTTGGCCTGCTCTACGATCGCTATGCGCGGATGGTGCATGGAATTCTACTCTGCCGCGTGCCGCCGCGCGAAGTGGACGACCTGGTCCAAGAAGTTTTTTTGCTGGCACTCAGGAAGCTCGATTCGTTGCGGGATATTTCGCGTTTTGGCGCGTGGCTCGGCACCATCACCCGCAATCGCGCTAACGATCACTATCGCAGGGCGAACCGCGCGGAGCAGCCTATGGAGCCGGCGGAAGAAGAAAAGGCCCAGAGCCGTTCGAACGATCATGTCGCCGAACAGGAAGCAGCGATGACGCTGGCTGTGCTTCGCATGCTACCGGAAACGTATCGGGAGCCGCTGATGCTTCGGCTCGTCGAAGGAATGACCGGCCCGGAGATCGCTGCGCGGATGGGGCTGACGCATGGCTCGGTGCGCGTGAACCTGCATCGCGGCATGCAGATGCTGCGGGAAAAGCTGGCTGAGAAAGCGGCTCCGTGCACCGAACGGAACGCGAGTGCAAACAAAGCGAGTGGACAAAATGAGTGAGAAGGATCGCGCCATGAAAGACGATTATTTGTGGGACGGCTCGGGCGAGCCGGACCCCGAAGTGCAAAAGCTGGAGAATGTGCTCGGGCGCTACCGGCACGATCAGCCGGCGCCTGCGCCCGTGGTTGAACAGGTCTTTGATCAACTTGCTGCAGAAAAGCCTGTGCGGCGTCGTTGGAGTTTTTTCCTGTCTCGCCTCTCCTTCCAACTTGCTGCCGCTACGGCTGTGGTTTTGATTGGGATCACAACGTTCCTTGTTGTTCGCGCGAGAAGGGCGAATGATGCCGGGCCCGCCTGGGAGATAGCACGTATTGAAGGAGCGCCGCGCGTTGGCTGGCATTCTCTGAGGGGAAATTCGGAAACCGCGCAGTTGAAAGTCGGTCAAACACTGGTCACCGACAATACTTCGCGCGCCAGCATCACCCTTGACGAAACCGGCACCATCGAAGTTGATCCTGCTTCACGCCTGCGCGTCGTCGCAAGTGGGCTAAACCGGAAGCGGCTGTCGCTCGAGCGCGGAACCATTCATGCGACCATCTGGGCGCCGCCAGGCGAATTCGTCGTGGACACGCCTTCTGCGGTGGCCGTGGATTTGGGATGCGTGTACACGTTGCATGTGGACGATTCCGGCACGGGTTTGCTGCGCACGACGATGGGCTGGGTCGGCTTCAAGCTGAACGGCCACGAATCGTTTATTCCTGCCGGCGCGGTGTGTGCCACGCGGCCGAAAATCGGGCCGGGCACGCCGTACTTTGAAGACGCGTCCGCTTCTTTTCGCGACGCATTGACGAAATTTGATTTTGCGAAGATTACACCGCAGGAACGCAATGCGTTGCTCGGAATTCTCCTCGTTGATGCTAGGAAAGAAGACGCGCTCACGCTGTGGCATTTACTGTCGCGTGTGAGCGATGCCGAGCGCCCTGGCGTTTACGATCGGCTCGCCGTGCTGGCTCCGCCGCCCAAGGACGTCACGCGGGAAGGCATTCTGCGGCTCGATCAGAAAATGCTGGATTCGTGGTGGAATTCGTTCGGCTACGGCGATGTTTATCTCTGGCACATGTACGAGCGCACCTGGTCGGAGAAGTGATTGAGAGCAGTTAACACAACAAGAGAGCCAAGCGTCTTGCCTCCTGAAGTTTGAAATTATTAGGAGGAGACAAATCATGAAGACAGCCCAACAAAATCACGCATCCCGGTTCGCTTTAGTTCTCGTAATCATTACTCTCTGCTTTGCACGGTTCGCTTTGGCGGGACCGCCGCTCATTTGCCACGCATTTGAAATTGGGCAGGCACAATCGTTGCCGCTGGCCAGCCACAGTTGGAACCTGAGCGGAGCGGAAAACTACGACACGAAGAATCTCGCCAAAGACACACTGGGAATCCTCACGCCGGACACGCCGGTGCTCGTTCGTATGGAAACGTTGCGGCGTGCCACCCTGTATGCGCGCAAGAATCCCGTTGCTGCAAAGGAACTGCTTGCGAAGCTACATGCTCGCGCCACGTCCGCGGAGTCCGCCGGACGTCCCGATGCTCTGGCGTGGTTCGACGCCGGCTACCTCGTCGAAACCTACAAGCAGTGGATTGGGCAAAACTTGCCGCACATGACTGACGGCATGCGCCTGGATGCAAATCCGGCGGCAGGGGTGGACGGTTACGCCATGATCAAGAGAGCGATTGAGCTTCGCGGCGCCGCGTTGCATGAAGACGACGCGCAAATGGAATTTGCCGCCGCGCTGATTACGCTTTCCGGTCCTCGCGACGAACACGCGCAGCATGCGCAAAAAGCCATCGCCGGCGCCAGGACCGACACGCTCCTTGCGCAGAACCTTGCCACGCACTTCCTCGGCCCCAACGAGACCGTGTCCCAAATGCTGGCGAAGAATTGAGACAGCGGTTCGCTTAGCCGGGAGGAAGATGGCGAGCGGGGCATCAAACCCCGCCCGCCGTCACATGGTCCATTTGGAGTGTTCCCCCGCGCTGTGCGCACAAAGGATCAGGAGAAGAAAACTCCGTTGCGCTCCCGCCCTAACACCGAGATCAAGTTCGCGTTCGGGTCGGGCGGCGCGTCTGAATCGAATCGAAAGCCAGCTTGCTCGGCGGACCACCGAATCGTGGCTCCGGTGCTTAAGAAACTGCCCTTGAAATTCTGTGAGCTATTTTCAATTGGTGCCATCGCCAGAGCCCCATTCCATTCCACGTCGAAGGAAACCTTCGCGCGGACTGGGGGAACCCCCGGGATGGCAGGAATTCCCGCCACGATGGGGGGGTTGGGGAGCCCCAGCCCTTGGGTCAGCGAGTTGGCAAGGTCATGGTCGTCGAATGCGCTTAGGTCATGCACTCGCAGGCTGGCTCGTGCGCCGTTGAAGTCAACCTCAACGGCATCGTGCCTCACTGGAATCATCCAGAACACATCGTTTCGATCAACATGCACGTTGTAGTCGTGAATCTGTTGGGGGAGGCTGGCCGATCCAACCGGACCGGTATACACGTCAAGTCAAACAAAAGCGAACGTGCCTCGATGTTGCTGGCCGTCCGTACCGATGAATTTGCCCTGGCTGAAACCCATATCGGCCTGGAACGCCAGCGGTGTGGTGGCGCCTGTCCCGGTATCTGTTCCTGTCCCGCCACCGCGGATGTGCGTCAATCCCACGAACCCGTCGAAGTCTGTAATCTGCGATGGGTCGTTGATATCGGCCAGCGCCTTGGCGGGATTGAGCGGATTGTGGTGGATGAAGATCCCGAAGGGCGTAAGTCCCTTGACCCCTCCGGGAATCGGATTAGGACCAACGCATGCGGCGCGTTCGCTGTCGCCATCCTCGTCGGCGTGGGCCAACTTTGGACGGAATAGACCCGCTCCCAGCGCCGTGCCCGCCGCTCCGCGGATGAGACTGCGGCGGCTTAGCCAGTGCTCCTGAAATTTTTTCCATGGACTGTAGCCCGGTTCGTTCATTTGTCGTTCTCCTTACACATCTCTGCGCAGATAAAATGAACCTGCGCACCTGCGAGTGATGGCCAAGGGTCCCGGAAATACAAAGTGAAAAATCATTTGGGGAAAGCACCAGAAAACGGGAAACAAGGGGGAAACTCCGCCAACTCTGCTCCCGCCTGACTGGATTGTCAAGCAGGAACACAGCGTGGAAACCGAAGAGCGGGAGTGCCGCCCGAGTCAAGGCAATCCGGAAACTGGCCAACTACGATTGCGCGAATGCTATTGACTTTCCGCCCCGGATTAGGCATAAAGGAGTCAGCTGCGGTTGCGGCGACACGTGGCGATTTAGGGCAACTTGCTCCACGTAAAAAACTGCTAAAGAGCTGGTAGAGTTTCTTAGAGACCCTCCGAGCACTTTGGCACGGAGGGTTTTTCGTTTTTCCTCCCTGCTGCCCGAATCGAATTTCACGTAACGACGTCATGCCCTCAGCGAATCCATGAGCGGGGCGGCGGATCAGTTGAGATCCTTCGCTGCGCCTGCCTACGGCAGACTGGCTCAGGATGACAAGTCGTCGTGGCCAAGCTTTAGGCCAACAGTTTAGGCCAACAAAGGGTAACTAACATGTCCGTCCACTATGAATTGCGATGCCGCGAATGCGGCAAAACCTGGGGTAACGTGCCTCGGTCGTTTTGCGAAGACTGTTTTTCTCCGCTCGAAGTCGCTTACGATTACGATGCGCTGAAGAGAATCGCCAAGCGCGAAAATCTTTCTTCGCGCTCTTTCAACATGTGGCGCTATTCCGAATTGTTGCCGCTCACGGAGGATTTCACTCCAACCAACGCAACCGGAGGGACGCCGCTGGTGGCTTCGCGCAAGCTGGCGGCGCACTGGGGGCTAAAGAGCCTCTATCTGAAGAATGATGCGGTGTGCTTCCCTTCTCTCTCATTCAAGGATCGCGTGGTCGGCACGGCGCTCGTGGCGGCACGCCGCTTCGGTTTTGAAACGGTGGGCTGTTCGTCAACGGGAAATCTTGCCAACGCCGTCGCGGCGCAGGCTGCGCAGCAAGGCTTTAACGCATGCGTGTTCATTCCCGCGGATCTGGAGCCCGCCAAAGTGCTGAACACGGCGGTTTATGGCGCGCGCATCGTGCGAATCAATGGCAACTACGATCATGTCAACCGGCTGTGCGCGCAAATTGCGGATCGTTTCCCGTGGGGCTTGGTCAATGTAAACCTGCGGCCTTACTACTCGGAAGGCTCAAAAACGCACGGCTACGAAATTGCGGAACAGCTCGGATGGAAGCTTCCGGACAACGTCATAGTGCCCATGGCTGGCGGCTCGCTGATTACGAAAATCGCGAAGGCGTTCAAGGAGTTAGTGACATTAGGCTGGGTGGAAGACAAACCGGTGAAGTTCTTTGGCGCGCAAGCTACCGGGTGCTCGCCAATTTCCGATGGCGTGAAGCGCAATCTTGCGCGATTCGAACCGCAGAAGCCTAATACCATCGCGCGTTCGCTGGCGATCGGCAATCCTGCCGACGGCCCGTTTGCGATGAAGCTGATTCGCGAATCCGGCGGTTGGGCCGAAGACGTGTCCGATCCCGAGATTGTAGACGCCATCAAGCTGCTCGCGGAAACCGAAGGCATTTTCACGGAGACGGCCGGAGGCGTAACCGCAGGAGTCACGAAGAAACTGCTTGCGCAGAACCGCATCAAGCCGGAGGAGACTACCGTGGTTTGCATTACGGGAAATGGCCTGAAGACCACCGACGCGATTGCCGCCGAATTCCCTGTGAGGGAGGCCATAGCGCCGCGATTGGAAGCGTTCGAGGCGTATCTCGACGCACAACTCGGCGCTACGGCGGCAGGGGCCAAAGCTTGAATTTCACAGATTCTTTTGGTTGTGTACGAGGAGGTTTTACCAGCAATGCCAGTTACGATAGAAATCCCCACGGCTTTCCGGCGCTTTACGGACGGCGCGCCCAAGGTGGATTGTAGCGCCGCCACCGTTGCCGAGGCGCTGGACGCCCTGACGAAGCGCTTCCCGGAGTTGTCCCGCCACGTACGCGACGAAAGCGGGCAAATCCGGCAATTCCTGAATATCTATCTCAATGAAGAGGACATACGATTCCTCGGCGGCGAGTCCTGCTCGCTCCAGGAAGGCGATCGCGTTCTGCTCGTTCCGTCGATTGCGGGCGGCTAGTTCCCTGCTGATCGCCACCTCCAAAACACTGCTAAACTAGCGCGCATTTCCGCGTGGCACGGAAGGAATGTGACAAAAAATACGCTTGATCCAAAGTTTCTTCCCCTGCTCGAAGGGCGCCGTATCGCTTCCCTCGGAACTCTGAATGAGGATGGCTCCCCTCATCTCACCGCCGTCTGGTACCTCTATCAAGACGGCTATTTCTTCGTGGCGACTTCCTCGAGGAGCCGCAAAGCACGCAACCTCGCCGAGCGTCCGACTGCTACCCTTATGGTGGAGGCCTGAAAGCCCGGCTCCGAGCGCGGCGTAACCGCGACCGGTTCCATAGAAATCGTGTCAGGGGAAAAAGCACATCAATTCAACTTGCAGATTCACCGCCGTTATTTGAGCGCCGCCATTGCGGACCCGCAAGTCGGAGGCGTGTTTGCGCAATTCGACGACATCGCCCTCAAACTACGGCCAAGCGTCTGGAGCTGGTGGGACATGCCGGAGCTTGATGCCATGTACTTCGGTGGGCGGTTTGGCAGCACTCCCGGCTACCTCCTATCCCAGGAGCTTTGAGACTCCAGAGTATTTTGCATCGACGGTTCGCTGCCTCGATTGCCGGCGGTTGCTAAATCCGCGCGCCGGTTCCTTCTACGAAACGGTCACACCGTCCGCGCATAAAGCTCGACAGGCTCTAGGGTGCCCTGCTTCATCATTGCCAAAACATTTTTAATCATCACGGGTGCCAGGTTCCCCATAAGCAAGTGAAGCGCGAGCGCTGGTTGCCCATCCCGGGCCGCGCGGGCAATCGCCCGTTCTGTAAACTCGATGGCGAAGGCGGTCCGCGCCCTCTCTCGCTCGACATGGAATCCAGCTTTTTGCAATGCCTCAAGATAGCTTCCCTTGCCCACAACAAAGCTTGTTTCTTCGCTGGACGCCCATGGAACCGGGTAGGTAATCGGGACGTCTCCGGTACGAACAAAGTCAAAAATGGCAAACTTGCCGGCGGGCTTCAGCACACGCCGCACTTCGCGGAAAACACCGGCTTTGTCAGGAATATTCATGCCGACGCGAATCATATAGGCGCGATCAAACGTCTTGGCTTGAAATCCTGTATCCAGGGCACTGCCTTGGACAAATTCCACCAAGTGGTCCAGCTTCGTTCGGCGCGTCAGGCTCCGCGCCACCTGTACGAACTCCTCGGTAAAATCAATTCCGGTCACCTTGCAGTGATGCTCGGCCCCGAAGTAGCGAGCAGGCCCGCCAATGCCGCTGCCGACGTCAAGCACGCGCAATCCCGGCTGCAGGTCCATCTGGGCGGCCAATTCCTGGGTTGCATCGAGCCCGCCAACGTGAAATTCGTCCACGGGGCCAAGTCAATTGCGTTAAGCCGCTCCGGGTCGAGCCCCATTCGCGCCACGGCCAAAAGGATGGTTTCTTCGAGGCCGCCGCGTGTGTAATGGTCGGCAACCTTGGCTTCAGTGCTCATGCACGGTGCTCCTCAAGGCGGAATTGTTGCGCGAGGGATAGATACTGGTACTAAAGCCCATTCGGCATTCGGCCGCGGGCTTGCTTCGTCGAAGCGCGAAACCAAAAATCACGGAACATTTTGCGGCTTAGCCGCGTTCAATCTATAACGAACGAAGGAGTGCGTCTATGGCTAAAGCAATCTGCACAGTGGCCCTGGCCTTGTTAGCGGCTTTCTCGGCTCCCTTGGCCTTTGCCCAATCGAAGAGAGTGGAGGCGACGAACCTCCCGGACCATCCTTTTCAAGTGGACTACCCGGCGGGCAGCCAGCTAAGCGTGTATTTGCGCTCCGGCGACGTTCGCGTGGTGGGCGGCACGGAGAACAAGGTCTCTGTCCGCGTGGATGCCAAGGATATGGAGAAGGCGCGCGAAGTCCGGGTGACTTTTGACCGCTCCGAGCACTCGGCCGAACTCCACGTTTCAGGCGGCCCCAGGAACGACATTCAAATCACCGTGGAAGTTCCAAAGGACACCGGTCTTTACGTTCGAATGCCCGCCGGCCAACTGGAAATCACCGACGTTGCCGGTGACAAAGACGTGCAGCTTCACGCCGGCGAATTGATCCTCCATGTAGGCAGCCCGGCCGACTATTCTTACGTGGAAGCGTCCGTCACCACTGGCGGGCTCGAAGCGCCACCTTTTCACGAGGACCATGGCGGGCTTTTTCGCTCCTTCCACAAGAGCGGGAATGGCAAGTACCGGCTTCATGCCCACGTTGGCGCGGGGGACCTGACTCTCCGCTAAGGATTTCACCCTATATTTCCTGACGGCCGCCGCAACCTTTTGTTACAACGAGTGTTTGAGTAACTATGAGGATGCGGCTACTTATTTACGCTGTGGCTTCGCTGATCTTGCTGGCGTTTTACGCGCCCGCGAAGGCCATGACGTCGCTCTTCTCAAACTGGCAGGACATGTAACTTTGCCTAAGTTCTTGGAGTTTCCCACCGCTTGGTATCCGCTGACTTAAAGATCGCTTCGATGACCGCTATGTTGGCGATGGCATCTTCGAGGGGCACGGGCACCTCGGCTCCTGCACGAATGGCCTTGGAAAACGCGTCGCCCTGAATCGTGTACTGGTCGCACACGGGAATGGCTTCCTGGGTGATTCCACCTCCAAAGACATCCTTACCGTTGTCTATGAGGATTTCGCACGGGCGGTCGTTTGGCGCATTGAAGGGAATCTTGATTTCGATGCGGCCTTCGGTGCCTAGAAATTGCATGCGCTGATAAGGAACAAGCTGCGTGCTGCAAGTGAACACGGAATGCCCGGAGGGAAATTCCAGCATCGCGGAGCTTAGCCGGTCTGTTCCAAACTCCGGGTCGGCTTCCAGCATTCCGCAAACGCGCAGAGGCTCCTCGCCGAAAATCCATCGCGAGGTCGTAATAGGATAGCAACCGATGTCCATGAGCCCGCCGCCGCCCCACTCCACAATGTTGCGCACATTTTTCGGGTCGCGATTGAAGTAGCTGAACGTGCCAACAATGGAACGCAGCTTTCCCACCACTCCCTTGCCTATGAGGTCCCGGACTCTCAGCCACTGCGGATGCGTCTTCACCATAAAAGCTTCGCCGATTTTCACGCCGCAGCGGTCGCGTACTCTAAGCAGCTCTTTCGCCTCGCGAACTGTCAGGCTTAGAGGTTTTTCACAGAGGACGTGCTTCCCGGCTTCGGCAGCTTTGATAGACCACGGAACGTGCAGATGATTCGGAAGCGGGTTATAGATGGCTTCGATTTCCGGGTCCGCGAGAAGCTCCTCGTAAGAGCCGTAAGCCTTGGGGATGCCCAGTTGCTGGGCGCCTTTCTCAGCTTTGCTCAGTTCGCGCGAGGCAATGGCGGCGATTTCGCACCACTCGCCCTTTTGCATCGCGGGAATCACTTTCTTCACCGCGATGGCGGCTACTCCCAGCACACCCCATTTAACTTTTTGTCTGCTCATGCTGTTTCCTTGGTATTTGACACTTGAACTATTGGCTTGCACTTGTGGCGTACGGGCTCGCCGCGCGGTATCGCTTCTCGAATTCCTCTTTCGTGCAAACCGTCTTCAAGTCCGTAACGCGGTCGATGCAAAGGATTCCGTCCAGATGATCGATTTCATGCTGAAGCAACTCGGAAAGGTCCCGGAGTTCTCCGGCGCGAACCTCGCGCGTTTTTCCCTGCAAGTCTTGATATTGGACGGTGATTTCGCGGTTCCGCTCGACTTGCATAAAGATGGACAAAAAACTGAGGCAGGCGTCCCACACGACGATGCGTTCGGCGCTGCGCTCGATAATTTTTGGATTTACGAGGGGCCAGGGGTTTTCGCCCGGCAAGCGCAGAAAGATAACGCGCTGCAAAACTCCAATTTGCGGCGCGGCGATGCCCCGTCCATAGCCGGTGGTTTTGCGCCAAAACGCGAGCGTGTCTTGCAGGTCTTCGACGAGCGCGCGAATTTCGGGGGCGGACGCGTCTTGCACCGGGCCGCATTTCTCGCGCAAAACGGGATCCCCGAGTTGCCGAACCGTCCGGACCGCCATGGCCGCCACCTCCACCGCGCATTGACGATACCGCGATTCTTGACCTGCGAAAAGACGCATCCTCTGGTATTATTCGCCTACGGCCAGCTCATGGGACGGCTGACGCGACAGAACATCTGAGGAGGAACAGACGAATGCGAAGAGGACTCATGGTCCCGGTATTCGGATTGGCGTTGGGGATGACCGTTCTGGGCGGCCTTGCCTCCCTGAACCGTGTTGGGGCGCAGGAGAAAAAGGACGCTATGCCCGAACCCACCGTGAAGGTGGGAGACATGGCCCCGGACTTTACCCTGCGCGACACGCATGGCAAAGAAGTGTCGCTGCATGAGTTCCGCGGCAAGAAGAGTGTGGCGCTGGCGTTTTATATTTTCGCGTTCACCGGTGGCTGAACGAAGCAGATGCAGAACTTCCAGCAGAACCTGGCGAAGCTGGAAGCTGCAGACACCCAAGTATTGGGTGTGAGCATGGACAGCATGTTCAGCAATAACGCCTGGGCGGAAAAAATCGGAGTGACCTTTCCGCTGCTGAGCGACTGGGGCGGCGACGTGACCAAGCAATACGGCCTTTACAACCCGAAATACAAAGCGGCGCGGCGCATCAATTATCTGATCGACAAAGAAGGCAAAGTTGTCGAGATGCAGATCGACAATGAGGCGATCGACCCAACCAAGATCGTCACGCTCTGCGAACGCCGGAAATCTTCCGGCGATTAGCGCGAGGGCAAGCCAGCCAAAAGCCCGTTCGTATAGAGCTCAAGTTGCGGCGGATCTGCCGTTAATGCCGGTACTGGTGTGCGCCCATGCGATTTGCGTTGCCGTATGGGAGTGCTAGAATTCTCAGTGAACCGCCATGCCACCAAGAACCCTTTATCAAAAAATCTGGGACAACCACGTTGTCTGGGAAGAGCCGGGCCAGCCCGCGCTCATTTACATTGACCGGCACCTCATCCATGAAGGAACTTCTCCGCAGGCGTTTGCGGGCTTGCGCTCAGAGGGCCGCAAGGTCCGCCGGCCGGACCTGACGTTCGCGGTGATGGATCATTCCGTTCCGACCACCGATCGCACGCTGCCCATTCTGGATAACGACGCCAAGCTGCAGTTTGATGCGCTGGAGAAGAATTGCCACGAATTCGGAGTGCGGTTGTTTGACATGAACAGCCGCAACCAGGGCATCGTGCACATCATCGGGCCGGAGCTGGGCATCACGCAGCCGGGGCAGACCGTCGTTTGTGGAGATAGTCACACTTCGACACACGGTGCGTTTGGCACGCTGGCGTTTGGGATTGGCACGAGCGAAGTAGAACATGTCCTTGCCACTCAGTGTCTGGTGCAGTCGCGCTCGAAGACGCTGCACATTCAGGTGCATGGGAAGCGGCCAAAGGGCGTGACCGCGAAAGACATTATTCTCGCCATTATTGGGAAAATCGGGATCGGGGGCGGAAACGGCCACGTGGCGGAATACGGCGGCGAAGCCATCCGCGCGCTCTCAATGGACGGTCGCATGACCGTCTGCAACATGACGATTGAGGGCGGCGCCCGCGCAGGCATGGTGGCGCCCGATGAAACCACGTTTGCTTATCTCGAAGGCCGCCCGTTTGTGGCGCGCGGCAAAGCGTTCCAGGAAGCGGTCGAGCGCTGGAAGCAGTTGCGTACCGATGACGGCGCGAAGTTTGACATGACAGTCGAACTTCATGCTGAGCAGCTTGCTCCGCAAGTCACCTGGGGCACGAATCCCGGTATGGTCACGAGCGTGACTGCGCGCGTGCCCGATCCGCATGACTTCAAGGATCTCAACGATCAGAAAGCCACCGAAAGCGCGCTGAAATATATGGGGCTGAAGCCGGGCACGCCGATTATGGACATTCCCGTGGACCGCGTATTCATTGGGTCGTGCACAAATTCGCGGCTCGATGACTTGCGCGCGGCGGCGCATCTGGTGGCCGGAAAGCACGTGGCGAAGAACATCAAGCAGGCGCTGATTGTGCCAGGTTCGCGTGGCATCAAAGCGCAAGCCGAGAAGGAAGGCTTGGACAAAGTCTTCACCGCCGCGGGCTTCGAGTGGCGCGATGCGGGCTGCAGCATGTGCATTGGTATGAACGCGGACGTTTTGCCGCCACACGAGCGCAGCGCCAGCACAAGCAATCGCAATTTCGAAGGCCGCCAAGGCAAGGACAGCCGGACGCACTTGGTCAGCCCGGTGATGGCCGCGGCCGCCGCCATCGCCGGTCATTTCGTCGACGTTCGCGAGTTCGACGTCGCCCACGTGGAGTAAGTCTTAACGATGCAACTCACTCGCGAACTTCAAGACAAATCACTTCGTATCGAGTTTAACGACGGCGAGATTGCTGACATCAAGGTCTTGGTGGTTAGCGAGTGTAACGAACACGAAGATTGTAGAGGCATTACTTATGACTTGATCTCGACGAATCGCCCAAATCGCGCCAAAGAGGGTTCTGCTTATTGGGCCGATTCCAGAGATATCCGGAGTTTTGAGGTAATTGGAGAACGGACTTAATGCAGCCATTCACTGCGCATACCGGCATGGTCGCGCCGTTGGATAGGGTTAACGTGGACACCGACCAGATGGTGCCGAAACAGTTCCTGAAGGCGCTGACGCGCGAAGGCTTTGGGCGCATCCTTTTTTACGACTGGCGCTACCTGCCGGGCGAAAAACCGAACCCGGAGTTCGTGCTGAATTTTCCGCGCTACAATGGCGCCTCGGTGTTGCTGGCGCGCGCCAATTTCGGCTGCGGCTCAAGCCGCGAGCACGCGCCCTGGGGCGTCAGGGACTACGGCTTCCGCGTCATTGTCGCGCCTAGCTATGCGGACATCTTCTACAACAACTGCTTCAAAAACGGAATTCTTCCCGCCACCTTGTCCGAAGAGCAGGTCGAGGAGCTTTTTCAGCGCACGGAAAAAGAGGAAGGCTACTCGCTGACTGTGAATCTACCGAACCAAACCATCGCGGACAAGCACGGCCTGATGTTCAAATTCGAAATCGCGCCATCGCGCAAGGAAGTCTTGCTGAAGGGCTTGGACGACATAGGCACCTCCATGCAGCACGCCGCCGCCATTGATGCCTACGAAAAAGCCCACGCCGCCACCGCCACGATGTTCGATCCCGTCGATGTGAAGTACTATTCCAACGGCCGCTGAGCAGTTTCAGTTTGCTGTTCTTGGCTATGAGCTGTCAGCTTCTTGCTCTCGCCTCATGTTTTGTCTTTTCCAGCCAGTTGAGCTCCTGCTTCGCTCAAAGATTCCCTGACTGAACGGAGCAAAAGAAAAGGGGAAAGCCTTTCGGCTTCCCCCTTTTCATCAGTGAGTCTGCCGCGACTCGCCGAGGAAGTTAGAAGTGCACCCGGAGGCCAAACTCCATTTGCCGAGGATTGGCGGTGGACGCCGTGATCACACCGAAAGTGCGCGGACTGCCCAAGGCAAAACTTGGCGCACTCATGATCACGTGGTTCAGCACGTTGGTAGATTGGAAGATGAGCTGCATGCCGAACCGCTCGCGGAACGTAATGTCCTTGGTGACGGTTGCGTCCAGATCCCACGCGGGCAAGCCGCGGATGACGCCGCCGCCGCCGGAGTTGGTGTCCGTGGGAAGAGCGTACCGGAACGAATTATATACGGCGCAAGGATTCGCGAATAGGTTGAGGCCGGTTCCTCCACCGGCGGCATTACCCGCAGTTCCCACGTTAAGTCCCGCGCAGGAGGAAATGTTGGTGGTGTTGACGCCATAGTGAGCCGAATTGCCAGCCGTGTAAGGAGCCGTCAAGATGGCATTCTCGCCCGTGGTTCCCAGCGTCGTGACGCACGAGACTTCGCCCCAGGCGGACTGGCAACCGGAAGTGTCGCTTCGCACGAGGAGAGGAGCGCCGCTGTTGGCGGTGAACAGGGGAGCAATCGACCATCCTCCAAGCACGTGTCCAAGCAAGCCATGCTGGCCTTTGAAATACGGCGGCTGATAAAGCAGCGAGAGGTTGTAGAGGAACCGGTAGTCAAAAGACTGCGGTCCATAACCGTAGTGCAGGTCGAAGGGATTGGGGACGCTCGTCGAGCTCGTCGCCTGCGTGGTGTCCCCCGTTCCTAGCGAGCGGCTCCAAGTGAAATTGGAGCGAGCGGTTATGCCGTGCCAGTTGCGGGCGGTCAGCGAAACGATGGCGCCGTTATAATTCCCCCAGCCCATGCTGGTCTCCATGAAGATGCTGTTGAGCTGGTTCTGGCTGTACACCGTTGACAGAGCTGCAGCAGTGCCAAAGGTCATCGGCAGGACGGACCACATCGGATAGAGCAGGCCGTTCTTGATGTTGCTGCCTTGTTTCGCAACCACTGCAGCGGTACAGCTGGCGTAAGGAACGCCTGCGGTCGTATTGAAACAGTAGTTCGACACCCAGTTGCCAGAAGCGTTCTGGAAGGCACCTGGCGAGTTGGCGGGCATGGCGAAAGCGCTCTCAAAGAATGCTTGAGTCGTGACGGGCGACACGGGGTTCTTGGGGCACACCCCGCCAGCAGCTGGGCCGCAGAGGTCCGTGTAGAGGTTGGAGAACGCCGTGGCAAAGGACTCGCCGCCCAATGTGGTCATGAACGGCACGGAGCTCAGGTCGATGGCCTGATATTCGTTGCGAAGAATCCGGCCAACGTACCCGACTTCCAGCATCAACTTGGGCGACAGCTCGCGTTGAATGCTCAAGGAAAGCTCGTCGGACCTGGAGGGCTTGAAGTTCGGGTCGAGTTCAGAAGTATCGCCCGCTTTGGCGGAAGTGATACCGCTGAAGTTCGGTTGAGCCAGTGTGGGCGATGGCGTTGGGAGAGGCGCGGTGGTCCCGTCGGTGCCAATGCGGAAAGCATTCGTCGGGTCCACGTTCCCTGCTCCTGCGCAGGTTCCCGTCATGCTCGGTCCGGGGCAAGTGATCGGCTGCAAAGAACCCGCACCCAGCAGCGGTACAAGAACCAAGTCCACACCGTTGAGCCGGCCGTAGATGCGACTCCATCCTCCGCGGATCACGGTGTGGCCGCCGCCAAGGAACTTCCCAAGGATGCCATCGTTAAAGGACGGTCTCCAGGCTCCCGCAAGGTGCGGGCTGAATCCTCCGTAATATGGATTGTAGGCATACTTGTTGCCGCTGTTTTTTACGAGTTCGTAACCTATCTCGGGAAGATAAACTTGCCCATTCAACGCGGCCTGCTCGCGGTTTCGCAAGAAGTTTGCTGCAGTAACCTGCTGGCCGCTGGCATCCACGAGTGTGGTGTCCAAACCGGTCGTCTCGTTAGGCGGCATCTCGAGCGTCCAGGCAAGGCCGTAGCTGAAGGTGAAGGACGGCTTCATGTGCCAAGCGTCGCTGAAATAAACGTTATAGGTCGGAACGATACTGTGCGACAGCACGGGAGGAAAAGCGGTCGTGCTGGCGTTGCCGTTAAGGGCCAAGTTCGGACCAGAGCGGGAAGCGATGATTTGAGGAAGGTTGATGATGCCAAGAGCCTCCTCATAAAGCGGCAACCACGTGCCGGTGAGTTGACTCTGGGGCAAGCAGTTCGTCTGCGTTGTGCTGGCGCACGTGGGCGGCGCCCAATTGGAACCCAACGGCAGGGACATAGCTAAGGCTGCGCCTCCGCCACTCACGTAAGTGAGGCCGGTGAAAGTGGAGACGCCATTATCATCGCGTTGGTGGATGTCCAGAGTGTGTTGATACATCCCGCCAAACTGGAACAGATGATTGCCGTGAATCAGGCTCAGATCATCGCGGAGGGCATGATCGTGGCCATCCCAGTAGCGTTCCCGGACATCCTGCGTGTCCACGTTGTAAGGAATGAACGAATTGGAGGTTTCTCCGCCGATCTCGAGCGGCGCCGATAGAGCCGCCAAGCCGCCAGAGAACGGCTGGGGTGGCGCAAGAGCCGAGTTCCACAGCCAGAAATTACGCGTGTAACTGTAATGGAAGTCGTTCGTCAAAAATGGCGTAATGTTGGTGGTGAGACCGGCGACATAGTAGGCCGGAACGAGCGGACGGCTGATCTGCGATTTGTACTGGCCCAGCGTGTCCCCAGGGAGAGCCCCGCCGACGTCGACTTGATTGGTAGTCACGTTGGCGAAATGATAGTAGCGGTAGCTGCCCATGAAATGCCAACTCTTGCCGAAGTCATGGTCGAGGCGAGCGACGCCAAAGTTCGAAGTCACGGGCAAGCTGATGGGGCTGCGATATCCCTGAATGTTGAGCCCGTCGCCCACGGCTCCGCTGCTGGCGGCCCCCAGTTGGTCATTGGGCATCGGCAGCATGTTGTTCCAGATCTGCGAAACATAAGAATTAATGCCAATCCCGCGGGGATCACAAGGCAAAGAGCCTGCAGCCTGCGTCGCGGTCTGGGAGCCGCATCCCGAAGTTCCGGCCGGATAAACTGTAGTTTGATGGGTGAAGGGGTCGGTAACTGTGACCGGGGTAGGGTTCAAGTTGAATGCGGAGACCGTCGAGCCGTTCTGAATCAGGATTACACCTTGACGAAGAGTGGCGGACGGCACCAACTTGTCCAACGTCGTGCTGAACGGATAGCGAAGCCCCTCATAGTTCACGAAGATATAGGTTTTGCCGCCCCAAAACGAGGGAGTCAAAGGTCCGCCAACGGCGCCTCCGAAGCGGTTGCGGTGAGCCTGCGGAATGGGCTGTTTCAACCGGTTGTTATCCCATGTATTCGCGCCGCCCACAACGTTGTTTAGATAATATTCGTAAAGCGCGCCATGGTATTGGTTAGTGCCGCGCTTGGTTACCATCTGCACCTGGCTGCCTGCCGAGCCGTTGAAGTCCGCGGTTTGATTGCTGGTGTTGACGCGAAATTCCTCGATGCTTTCGACAGGCGTAGGAATCACGCCGGTGGCCGCGCCACCGGTCGTTACCGGATTGGTATTGGCGAAACTTGGCGTATAAACGTTATTGGATCCAGCCATGTCGTCAGAAATGTTGCCGCCGTCAAGCAAGTAAGTATTCTGATCGTTGACCACACCAGCCGTGTAACCGTTGGGTGTGACTCCGGGCTGGAGAGTGGCGAGAGCCGCGGTTTCGCGCCCGATGTTGGGCAGCATCAGCAGCGCGTCACCGACAATGGTCGTCCCCATCGTGGCGTTCGTCGTCTGTAGCTCCGCGCCGGTCGTGGTTACTTCCACCGTTTGTGCCATGGTGCCGAGCTCCAACGCAAAATTGATTGTTAGAGGTGTGCCAACCGTTACTTCGACCTGGCTGACTTTGGCCACACGGAAACCGGTCTTGTTGGCCGTGATCTCATAAGCGCCAGGAGGTATGCTGGCGAAGACGTACCGTCCTGCTTCGTTCGAAGTCGTCGTTCGAGGAATATTGGTAGCCTTATCCGTAAGCGTGACTGTCGCCCCGGCGACAACGCCGCCGGAAGTGTCGGTTACCTGGCCAGCAACTGCTCCTGAATTGGAGGTCGCCTGGGAGAACAACGCAGAAGGAGTTAGAAGGAGCAGGCAGACCAGACCACAAAGAAGAAACACCACTCGATTCACGCGCATAACACCCCCTCGCTTAAACTGGGAGAGGTCTGCAAGTTGAAGCACGCAGAGCGGAACTCGCCTTACTGGTTTCCACTTCGGGCAACCGCCGACCACCCAGCGAAAACACCACTGG
>Ga0307471_100000588_pt1 | contig 18763 bp, 16 predicted proteins | sample atmos_gasesAM3C__2_FD_204566 | JGI IMG/M metagenome (GOLD analysis project Ga0307471, IMG submission 204566) | Hardwood forest soil microbial communities from Morgan-Monroe State Forest, Indiana, United States - atmos_gasesAM3C_515 | ecosystem: Environmental > Terrestrial > Soil > Temperate...
ACGGACGCCCGGATGCTTTTCGAGCTGCTCGATGAACGGGAGATAGGATGTTTCGTAAGCTTTTTCGAGCACATGCTCGAAATTGCCGCAGGGTTGGTGCGCGTGGATAAGCAGAGCGAGATGGAAACTCTGGGGCATGGGGACAGTTTTTTCTCTTTAGCATGATACCCTGCCGGGCGATTTTGTGAATTCAAGGCACGGATGGCAGGTGCGAATCGCGCACCTCGAACGATGCGAGGGAGCGGCTGGGCAGGAACGTGCTTCGTCAAGGAGCCGTGTGCTTCAACACCCAATCGGAGATGGCGTTGAGGGCTTCGGGCGCGATAGTCTCTTCGATGCTCCCGTATTCAGTCGGCAAGCCCGTTGCGCAGTGCTGGAAAAGATGGTTCAGGCCAGGCAGTTCAGCGGTCTGAAAATCCTTGTTGCCGCCGTCTTGCAAGGCTTTCTGGATCTTGGCGAGATTTTCTTTCGAAGGGACCTGGAGATCCTTTTCGCCATTGAGGGCGAGGACGGGACACATCGTATTTTGCAGCGCTGGAACTGGATCATAGTCGAGGAAGTATCGGAACCATGGCGAAACCAGCATTTGAATTTGCGTCTGTAGGGCCGCGGTTGGGGCCGACACGCTCATGCTGTTTGTCTCCACCAGGTTTTTCAATTTGGTTTCCAGCTTGGCGGGATCACTCTCCTGGCGGACAAGGGCATACGATTGTTTGTCGAAACCGAGAGTTCGCTGAATTTCGCCATCGCTTGCGCCGTACATCTTCAGGAGAGCTTCGGATTGGAGAAGCAAGGTGTCCTCGCCCTTCAGACCGGGACCGGCAAGCAACACGATCCAGGCAACATCCTTGGAACGCGTGGCGACGAGGGGTGCGATGATGCCGCCCTCACTGTGGCCAATGAGGCCGATCTTCTTCGGGTCAATCTCCTTGCGGGTTTTGAGGTAGGCGATGGCAGCTTCGGCGTCACTGGCAAGATCCTCGCTGGTCGCCGCCGCGTAATTGCCGGTGGATTGTCCAATTCCGCGTTTGTCAAAACGAAGAACGGCAATCCCCTTGCGCGTGAGGTGGTCCGCGAGCACCAGAAAAGGGTGATGTCCGGCGATGAGCTCATCGCGATCGTGCGGCCCAGAACCACTGATAAGAATGGCAGCGGGAAAGGGCCCCGGACCGGGAGGAATGGTCAGAGTCCCTGCCAATACGATCCTGGCTTTTTCGTTTGGAAAGGTTTTTTCCTCTTCTCGATACGGGTAGGGCTTCACCGGATTTTGCGGGCGGAGCAATTCGAGGAGTTGATCGGAGCGATGAAAATCCAGCTTTTGTTCAACGCTGTTCTGCAACCACTTCCCAGTAATAGCGGTCTTTGCGGCGCTCAAGGTGCCGTCATAGACGCCGTTGACTACTGGAATTTCGAAATGAAAGGCCGATTCCTTCTGGCTCACTTTGACGGCAGGCATCCCGCCAACGCCCTGGTCGGGACTATCGAGCGCGGCAACAAGCTGCTTCGCGTCATCGTGTGAGACGTGAAGCTGGAGGCGAAGACGCATCCCGTTGCCCTCCAGCGCGCCTTGCCAAACGCCTTCCGCGCTAGCGATGGCATTGGCGGGTTTACCTGCGCCGGCTCCGGCGGCCTGGCGATGAAAAACAAGCGCAAGACTGGCGCTGCCTTGTGTCCACGCGCCTTCGATGTGGCCATGATCCGGGGAAAACTTTCCCTCATACGAAGCGGCCACCGAAGGCACGTTGAATTTGAGGACGGTACCTTTCAGTGCGAGCGAACTCACTTCGATGCCGTAAACACCCTGATCCAAGCTGTCAATCGTAGCTTTGAAGGAGCCGTCCGCAGCTTTCGAGACGTGGAGAACGAGATGAAGAACCGCTTCACCTGCCTGGAGCGAGCCGGCCCAGTGGCCTTCCATGGAGGGGGAGCTGTGGTGTGGCTCCGGCTTGTGAAGGACTTGCGTTTGTGCGGAGGCAATGGAGAAAAGAAAGAGACTCGAGATGGAAAGCTGGAAAACGAGACTCTTGATTCTGCGCTGCACGCGGGACCTCCACATGTCACTCACAAGATGGTAGATGATTCCTGATGAAAAAGAGTTGGCAACGTGGGCTGTGCAGTAGCCGCTGAGCACGGAATCGCATTGAAAGAATGCCTGATCGCCGAGGTAGACATAAGAAAAGCGGCACGCATGACCGTGCCGCTCACTTCACTAGTAAATTCTTGGCGCTACAGGAGACGAAGCTACTTCCCCTGTTTGGCGTACCAATCGGCGTTGATCGGCGTGAAGCTATTCCATTTTTCCGGAAGATCTTCGAGCGCGAAGATGGCAGTCACGGGGCAAACCGGGACGCATGCGCCGCAGTCGATGCATTCAGTCGGGTGGATGTACAGTTGCGTCTCGGCCTCGAAAGCCGGTTCGTCCTTGCGCGGATGGATGCAGTCCACCGGGCAGACATCCACGCAAGCGGTGTCTTTCGTGCCGATGCACGGCTCGGCAATCACGTAAGCCATTAAGGGTCTCCTTTGTTCGGACTGCAGCCGGCAGGCTACACATCGAAACAGCACAACCGGCAAAAAATCCTTATACCACGCAGCGGCTCCGTGCGACAAGCCGCATAAGGGAATTGTACTTGGTGGGAATGAGTTTCTCAACCGGAGTCGGTCCGGATAGAATGGGAGCGGAAGGTAGACCATGAGAATTCGGACCGTCTTTGTCGTACTTTGTTTGCTAGCCGCAGCGACGACGCTGGCTGCGCCGCAGACCCCGAAGACCGCGGCTCCCCGCGACCCAGAGATGATCGACTTGCAGGCTTATCAAAAACTGCTCGGGCAATACCACGGCAAGCCGCTGCTGGTGAACTTTTGGGCGACATGGTGCGAGCCTTGCCGTCACGAGTACCCCATGCTGAATGAATTGGCCAAACAGTACGCGCCGCAGGGATTGAAGGTCGTGGGAGTGAGCCTCGATGACGACGGCGATTTGATCCTGATGCGGCGATTTCTGGCCCGTTATAAGCCCGTATTCCCCAATTACCGAAAAAAGGCCGGCGAAATGGCAACATTCACGCAAGGAATACTGCCAGGCTGGAGCGGCTCGCTTCCCGTTTCGATCTTGTACGGGAAAGATGGCCAGCAGGCGGGACATGTGCTTGGCGAAGGCACGCGGGAGACGTATGAGGCGGCTATCCAAAAGCTGCTTGCCTCGGGATCCAACTGAAGTTAATCCAGACCGTCAGATTTACGCGCTCAAGCCGGGAGAGAAACTATGATTCGCACGGAGAATCTGCGCAGCGGGTTCATTCTGGACGACGTCGAGGAATATCTTTACAAACTGCTGCCGGGGCGTGATGCCGTGGTGGCGGAGATGGAAGATTATGCGGCGCAGAACCGCATTCCGATTATCGGGCCGGCGGTGGCGCGAATGCTGGCGCTGTTCGTGCAAGTTTCGGGCGCAAAGCGAATTTTTGAGATGGGTTCGGCGATTGGCTATTCCACGATCTGGCTGGCGCGCGCGGCAGGGCCGAAAGCGAAGGTGATCTACACGGACGGCGATCCCGAGAAAGCGCGCCGGGCGAAGGAATATTTTCGCCGGGCAGGCGTGGCCAAGCGGATCGACGTACGAGTTGGCGATGCGCTGGAACTGATGAAAAAGGCGCCGGGCAAATTCGATCTGATTTTCAACGATGTGGACAAGCACCAATACCCTGACGCACTGCGCGTGGCGCTCCCCAAACTGCAGCGCGGCGGCTTGTTCATCACCGACAACACGATTTGGTCGGGCAAAGCCGCGCGTCCCGCCGCGCCGGAAGACCGGGACACTCAGGGAGTTCAGGAATTCAACCGGCTGGTCTACGCCGCGAAAGAGCTTTATCCCGTTCTCATCCCGCTGCGCGACGGCGTTACTGTCTGCCAGAAGCTATGACGGAGAGACAAACCTACTTGCGGAAGAAATTGCGAACAAGGAAGGCGACATTGGCGGGACGCTCGGCCAAGCGGCGCATGAAGTAGGGAAACCAGTCATTGCCAAACGGGATGTAAATGCGCACACGGTAGCCATCCCGCACCAGACGGCGCTGAAGATCGGTCCGCACACCGTAGAGCATCTGAAATTCGAAATCATCCTTGGAAATCTGCTTCGCAGCGGCATGGCGGATCGTGGCTGCGATCATCCGTGGATCGTGGGTGGCGATTCCGTGGTAAAAGCCGCTGGACAGAAGCATCTGCATCAAGCGGATATAATTGGCGTCCACATCGGCTTTCTGCGGGAACGCAACTTCCTCGGATTCCTTGTAAGCACCCTTGCAAAGGCGGATGCGGCATCCATAAGCCAGAAGGTCCGAAATGTCGGTTTCGCTGCGGTAGAGGTAAGACTGGATCACCGTGCCGACAGCGGGATTCCTCGAGCGGACGCGTTTGACTAAGTCAATTGTGCGCTGCGTGTAGATCGAGCCTTCCATGTCCACGCGCAGAAAATTGTCAAAGCCGAGGGCGCGTTCCACGATGGAGAGAACCAGGCCTTCGCAAAATTCATTGTTGATGTCGAGACCTAGTTGCGTGAGCTTGCAGGAGACGTTGGCATGGAGCTTTTCCTGGGCAATGCGTTCGAATACCTCGAGGTAGGCGTCCCGCGAATGCTGTGCATCCGTGATGGTGGCAACATTTTCCCCGAGGTAATCGAGGCTGACGAGCATGCCTCCGTCATTACAGACGCGGGCAGCGGCGATGGCCTCATCCAGGGTCTCCCCGGCGACAAAGCGGCGCGCCATACGGCGCGTAGTGCCATTGGAAGTGACCCAACCGGCAAAGCCTCTGTTTTCGGAGAGCTTGAGGAGTGTCGACCGAATCATGCGGGATTAATTATGGCAGGGTGGGAAGAGCGAAACTAGTGTTTGTGCTCTTCCAGGAACTTTTCTGCATCAATGGCGGCCATGCAGCCGGACCCTGCAGCGGTAACGGCCTGGCGGTAACGGTGGTCCTGAACGTCACCGGCGACAAACACGCCTGGAATGGAAGTCAGGCTGCCGTGCTTGGCGAGCAGGTAGCCATTCGAATCCATTTCGAGTTTGCCCTTGAAGACCGTGGTATTAGGGTCGTGGCCGATAGCAACGAATACGCCTTCAAGCGCAATTTCGCGCCGTTCTTTTGTTTCTGGATTGCGCAGCCGCACGCCTTCGACGTGGCCTTTGGGCGCGACAATTTCTTCAATCACTTGTGGCGTAACCAATTCTACTTTTTCATTGGCGTGGACGCGGTCAATCATGATCTTGGAAGCGCGAAATTCGTTCCGGCGGTGGATTAAATAGACTTTACTGGCGTAGCGCGAGAGAAAACTGGCTTCTTCCATCGCGGAATCGCCGCCGCCAACAATGGCGATGGGCTTGCCGCGGAAAAAATAACCGTCGCAGGTAGCACAAGTCGAGACGCCATGGCCAATCAGTTCTTTTTCGCCCGGTAAGCCCAGCAGGCGGGCTGACGCGCCGGCGGCGACGATCAAAGCCTGTGTTTCGAAGGTTTCTTTCGCGGTCGTAATTTTGAACGGGCGCTGCCGGAGATCAACTTCTGCCACCGCTCCTGCTTTGAATTCGGCGCCAAACTTTTGCGCCTGCTTGCGCATGTTTTCGATGAGTTCCGGCCCCATGATGCCGTCCGGGAAACCGGGAAAATTCTCAACGTGCGTGGTAAGGGAGAGCTGGCCGCCGGGCTCATGGCCGTCGAGGACTAAGGGCTTCAGATTCGCTCGCGCGGCATAGATGGCAGCAGTAAGACCGGCGCAGCCGCTGCCGATGATGACGACGTTGTACATTCGATTGTTCTCCACTCATTAGATTCAGCAATGCGCCCGCCGGATACACCGGGGAGGTATTGTAACATCCTACCGTCGGCGATTCGGAACGCGGCGGCCAAATTGGAGAGGGTTTTGGCCGCGAGGAGTGTTGACCCGTTCGAACGGCAATCGCTATAGTTCGAGGAAAGTACAGGTTGCCCCAGGAGACAATCACCATGGATTCGCGCTACCCGATTGGAGATTTTGCAATGCCTGCGCAAGTGACGCCCGCACGGCGGCAGCAGGCGATCGAAGAGATCGCGGCGACGCCGGCGAAAATGCGCGCTGCAGTGAAGGGGCTTAACGATGCGCAACTGGACACGCCGTATCGCGAAGGCGGCTGGACGGTGCGGCAGGTTGTTCATCACGTCCCGGACAGCCACTTAAACGCGTTTATAAGATTAAAGCTGGCGCTCACCGAGAATAGGCCAACTATCAAACCGTACAACGAAGCAGCCTGGGCCGAACTGGCTGACTCCAAATCGACGCCCATCGAGGTTTCGCAGACGTTGCTCGATTCGGTGCACGTCCGATTTGTCCAACTATGGCGGTCGCTCAAGCCTGAACATTTCGCCAGGACTTTCGTCCACCCCGACCATGGCGAACGGACCGTTGACTGGCTGCTGTTTCTTTACGAATGGCACGGAAAACATCACACCGCCCACATCACGGAGCTTCGCAAACTAAAGGGCTGGTAACGCAAAGGCTATTGAAACCGGCGGCCCCTCGATTCTTCACAAATTCGTGCTGTGCGACGACCCCGAAGTGGCGCGGCGTATACACCGTCGTGTAGGATGATGCGGTGCAAAAGGAGACCGCATGAGCCGACCGGCAGGAACTTACGCCATTTTTGAAACTTCTCAGGGAAACATTGTGATTCGCTTGCTCGAAAAAGAAGCGCCGAAGACAGTAGCGAATTTCGTCGGGCTTGCCGAAGGCACTAAAGAATTCACGAACGAAAAAACGGGCCAGAAGGAAAAGAGGCCGTTTTACGACGGTTTGATTTTTCACCGCGTGATTCCCAAATTCATGATTCAGGGAGGCTGTCCACAGGGCAGCGGAATGGGGGGGCCGGGGTACAAATTTGCCGATGAGTTTCACCCCTCGCTGAAGCATTCGAAGGCAGGGAAACTTTCCATGGCCAATTCCGGTCCGGGAACGAACGGAAGCCAATTTTTTATTACCGTGGCGGAGACCTCCTGGCTGGACAACCGGCATACGATCTTTGGCGAAGTCGTGGAAGGCCAAGACGTGGCCGACAAAATTTCGAATCTACCGCGCGATTCGAACGACCGCCCAAAAACTCCGGTGACCATCCAGAAACTGCGCATCGAACGCGTGGCCTGAGCGGACGCTGAGCAATGCTCCCGCCCGAGCGACTGCTGCGAATGATCATTGAATTCATTTTTGTTTTGCTCGGGCTCCTGTTGGTTTGGCTGGGACTTGCCGGCCCCATTTATGGCCGCACCGTCGACCGCCACGGTCTTGGCTGGAAAATTCTCAGTGTGGCGTTGATTATCTGGGGCCTTCGCGCGCTTCCATGGCGGCGCCAATGGCGGGCGAGCTGGGAGCATTGGACCCGCGGGCTCTCCCTCGTGGTGCTTGGCGTCTTGATGCTGCTGATCACACAAGCGCCGTTCAGCTGGGTAGGTCCGATGCTGGCGGCTGGGGGCGCGGTGCTCTCGTTGCGCGGGATCATCGGCTCGGGGCTTATTTTACGGCCACGATAGTTAAGGAAACTTTTCCACGCGCTGTGGATAGCAGTAATCCATCGCCACAGGCATCCTGTCTGTATTTTAGTTCTGCTTCGGATATAATCCGCGCCGCGGACAGCCCTCCCAGACTCAGTGAATTCGCCAGCGGCCGTCGTTCAGCTACATCGAAAGAGCAAAGGAGAAAGCACATGCTGAAGGAATTCAAAGAATTTGCCATGCGGGGTAGTGTGGTGGATTTGGCGGTTGGGGTCATCATCGGTGGCGCCTTTGGGAAAATTGTGTCCTCGCTGGTGGAAGACGTGATCATGCCGCCGTTCGGGCGGCTGCTGGGGCACGTGGATTTTTCCGGGTTGTTCATCAATCTGAGCGACAAATCCTTTGAGACGCTGGCCGCCGCAAAGGCCGCGGGTGCACCGACGCTGAATTATGGTCTGTTCATCAACACGGTCATCAATTTTCTGATTGTAGCTTTTTGCATTTTTCTGGTGGTCAAGCAGATCAATCGCTTCTCGGCAAAGCCGGCGCCGGCTGCGGCACCGACGACCAAGGACTGTCCGCAGTGCGCCATGGCGATTCCTCTGGCTGCAAAGCGCTGCGGCCACTGCACGACTCAGCTGAGCTGACCAAAAGGAAATACTAGGAAACCTGGGATTCTTAGGGTTTAGGCGTCTTTTTCTTTTGGTTTTCCTCGAGGTGCTTGCGGAGGCGGTTGAGGACGATGTCTTCGTGGCCTTCGTCCAACTCTTTCTGGACTTCCTCGAGGGCGAAGTGGACGACATCGTGGTGGTGCATCTCCAGGGGCGCCACGGCATCACTGAAGCGCAGCCACAGCCGGTGCAAAAGGTTTACTTCGTTGGCGGTCAGATTCGGCGCATGCGGCCCAAGGACTTTGTAAATCTTGTCGCCATTGGGCAAGTGAATTTCCAGGTTGAACTGCGGCTTCTGATCGCCAAGTTTTTCCCAGGCTTCACCAATCTGCCGCGCTTGCTCCTCGTTGGATTCCTTTGTGGAGCGCCCCGCAACAATAGTGCTGGATTGCAGTGAAGCCGCGGCACGCAGGATGCCGTCCCACAAATCGTTTGCGGCGACGACGGCGAGGCGAATGGACTTGCCCCGCTTTTCAGCCATGGAAAGCGCTTGCGAAAAGAGCTGCTGCTCGATGCTGCCGAAAAGCTGATCGGCCTCGAATTCATTTTCGCCGGAAGCTGAGCGGCGCAAGAGCCGGACGTGGAGGACGACGACGTCGCGGCGCCCGGGCTTAATGCGGTCCAACACGTTTCCAAGATGATAGAGCGCGTAATGGTTGCTGATGGGAACGAGGATGTTGCCGGGGCGCGCCCCTACGGCCGCGGGAGTCAATTCCGATTCCAACTCGAGATTGAACTGGTCCATCTCGACGTGAGCCGCGCCGCCGTGCCTGCCACGAAGTTCCGAAATCGTGAACACCATGTAAAGCAGAATGGAAAACGCGCCGCCCGCCATGGTGGCAATGGGCTTGGTGAATAGGTTTACGACGGCGATCAAGAACAACATCGTGGTGATCAGCGCAAGACCCACGGGAAACTGCACGCCGCGAATGGTGAAATTCAGCGGAACCTGAAATTCGCGCTGCCCGGGACTGGTGTAGCGGAGAACGAGAACGGCGAGGCCATTCATCGCGAAGCTCCAGATCACGCCGAAAGCGTAGAGGTTCGCGAGAAAGGTGACGTCGCCGCGGCTGATGATGATGGTGATGACCTGGAGGGCCACGACGATATTGATGATGCGATAGCTGGTGCCGAAGCGCTTGTGCGGCTGGCGGAACCAGGCGCTGAGCACGCCATCTTCCGAAACGCGGTTGAGCACGCCGTTGGAGCCGACGATGGCAGTGTTCACCGCGCCCGCCAGGATCAAGGTGCCAACGACGACAACGAAGCCGTGAAATATCAGACGGGCGAAAAAGGGCCCCTGGAGATTCATGGCCAGCCCGCCAATCAGATTTTCGAGGAAGTTTTGGCGCACATCGTCTGGAATAATCATCACGGCAAAAAAGGAAACCAGCGAGGTAAAGACCAAACTGTAGATAAAAATGACCGCGCCGGCCTTTTTCAAGTTGGGGAGCTTGGGGCTTTCGATTTCGCGATAGACCTGCGCAAGCGATTCCTCGCCGCTCATGGCCAGGACGGAATGGCCGAGAGCGATGAAGATGGCGATAATGCCGAACATGTGCGGGAGGCTGCTGTGGGCGAGCCAGCCAAGGGCGCTGGTGCTGAGCCGGAGGTTGCGCGGGTGCGGCCAGGGAGGCAGGGCGGAATGGCGCACAGCCACGGTGTAGATGCACCAGGCGATGAGCAACACGACCATCACGGTAACCAGCTTCATGATTTGCAGAGCTTTTTCGCTGGATTCGGCAACGCCCTTGGTGTTTTGCCACCAAAAATAGAGCGTGACGACAATGGCAAAGCTGGCAGCAATCAGGCTGATTGTTCCGGAAGAGAGCGGGCCACTCACGTGAAAGTATTGAAGGAGTTCGTTGATCAATCCTGCGAGATACTGACCGGCCGCGACGCCGCTGATCGGCCCTGTGAGGATGTAGTCAAACATGAGCGCGGAAACGCTGAATTTCGCCAGCGTTCCGCCGAGTGACATTTTTACCGCGCGGTATACGCCGCCGCGGACAAACATGCTGCAGCTTTCCACGTAAACCGCGCGGACCGCGTAGGAGAACAACATGATGGCGAGGATGAACCACGGTGCGGTCTTGCCGATGTAGCCTTCAGCTTCGCCTCCGGCGTAGTAGGCAGAGGAGGCGAGATCGTTCAAAACGATTGCAGCAGCACGCCAGAAGGAGATGAATGTTAGGAGGGCGGTAGTAGCAACAATGACGCGCGGGATACCGTTGCCGCGGCTGCCTGCGGCAGCAGGGCTATTGGGAATGCTGCTCATGTGTGGGTATCGTTAAATTGCAGGTTGAAATGCTCGCATTTTTCGCGCGGGAAGTCTAGCCATCGGGCCATCATTCGAATCGTTGGAAAAGCTTATCCCGCTGCCGTGCGGAAGGCTTTGGCGCAATCTTCACAGGGGCAGATGATTCTGAGGTAATCGTAGCTGTAAATGCCGGTGGAATGGCCGTCCGAGAAATTGATTTGAATGGCGTAGCTGCCTACTTGCGTGGCGGCTTGGGCGCGTGGCTTGGGCTTGAACATGGGAAGCGCAGGCGAGGACATAAGCGTTGGAGCGGCATCTGCTCCGAGCGAAGCCTTCTTTTCCCGCGCATCATTGCATGTGGCGCAGGGGCATTCCTCCCGCAAATAAGTGAAATCATAGTGGCTGGCGTGCCCATCGGCCCACACGATATCTACGCCCGTGCCAGCCGAAACATGAATCTTGATGCTCGCTGGCTTTTTTCTCTGATCGATGGGAGTCGGCATGGTCTCGCGAAGGGCTCAGCTCTTTGGCTTACCGTTGCAGCAATCGCCAGGGGGAATGGGATTCCCGTGCGGGCAAGTTTTCGGGTGGCCCAGGAAAGTGCAAATGCGTTCGTCCAGCTCCGGGCTAATGATGTGTTCGAATCGGCAGGCTTGATTGCGCGCTTCGGAATCGTCAACGGAAAAAGTGTCTTTGAAGAGGCGCTCGGCGAGTCGATGGCGGCGGACGACGTCGCGGGCGCGCTGGCTGCCCGCGGTTGTGAGTTGCACTTCGCCCTTTTGCATGGCCACTAGGCGCAGATCAGCCATGCGGGACAAAACGCGCGCGGCGGGTTCGTCGCTCACCAGGGGAAGCTTTCCAGCCGGACCCGTGGCGTGGAGGCGTTCCGGCTGGGCAGGTTTCCCTTCCTCGCCGCAGATCCAGATTTGCCCGAGGAGATGATCAAAACGGATTTCATCGTCGGTGGAAATCGGTGTGCAACAGTCCGCTGTGTCGGCCAACGGACACGCGAGAGGATGGCCCGGACCATGCAGAGCGGTGTCAAAATGCAAGTGGCCGTGGGCGAGTTCGATGCGGCGGTTGGCTTGGCGTGCGATGTCCGGATCGTGAGTGACCATCAGGATGGTGTGTCCCGCGTTGTGCAGCTCGCGGAAGATTTGGAGGACGATGGCTTCGTTGGCCTCGTCGAGATTGCCGGTGGGCTCGTCGGCGAGAATCAACTTTGGCTGATTAATCAGCGCTCTCGCGATGGCCACACGTTGCTGTTCGCCGCCGGAAAGCTGTGCAGGGAGATGTGTGAGCCGGTCGCCAAGGCCGACACGCTTCAGCGCTTCTGCGGCTTGTTTTTCATCAGTGACGCTGTGGAAATACTGGGCGAGCATCACGTTTTCGAGAGCCGTGAGATACGGCACGAGATGAAATTGCTGGAAGACGAAGCCGACTTTTTCCGCGCGATAACGCACCAGGTCGTGTTCGCTAAGTTTTGAAAGATCGACGCCGTCAACGACCACGGTGCCGGAAGTGAGTGTGTCGAGCCCGCCGAGAATGTTGATGAGCGTGGTTTTCCCAGAGCCGGAGGGGCCCATGAGCGCGACCCATTCGCCGGAGTTCACGCCAAAGCTGATGCCGCCGAGCGCGCGTAGCGTGCCGTACTGCTTGACGAGACTGTTGATGACCACTTGCTGCGCCGCGATTAGCGGCGGCGCTGGAGCAACGGAGCTCACGCTTCACCTCTGAAAACCGATGCGGGGCGGATGCTCGCGAGGCGCCGCAGCGGAAAAGCGCTAAGAATCGCGACGATTACGGTCAGCGCCACAGCTACAGGATACACAATCAGCCGCGGACGCGCCGCTACACCAAAGACTGCTTTGCCCAAACCAATGGAAAGAAAAATCCCGGCCGCCGCGCCGATTAGTCCACCTGTAAAACCTAAGAGTGCCGCTTCCACGAGAAAGAGCCGGAGCACGCGCCGCGTTGCTCCTCCAATAGCTTTCATCAAGCCGACGTCCATTTTTCGTTCCATGGCCACGTTGGTCATCGCCGCCATCACGCACAGCGCCGTCAGCAGCAGCACGATCCCTACGGTCGCCGTTAACAAGCCGCTGATGCGGTTGTAGATCTTTGCTTCGCCTTCGGTGAATTGGCGAAGCGGGCGGACTTCTACTTCGGGAAGCAGACGCTGAAGATCCGTGATGTAACTTTGAATTTCCCCGGGAGTGCCTGGAACGATGAGCTCAATTACATTGATGCGGCCGGGCAGATTCGCTAACCTCTGAGCCGTCCGCAGATCAATGCCGATTTGATCGTCTTCCGGTCCACCGCTCTCCGCAAGACCTGCGCTGACGCACGCTTCCTTTTGATCTCCATTGCTCAAGGTGAGTCGAGAACCTTGAACGACACGCAATTGCCTGCCGATTCGCCCTCCCACCATACAAATAGGTTCAGTGGGAATTGGTGAGAGGCCCGTGGGAGGAGAAAGAGCGGGCCGGGAAGCTACCCACCCGACAAGCCTCGGACTGGCTCCGACAACAACCGTAGAAAACGGTTTCTGCGACTGCTCCGAAAAAGCCGTTGCGATAACGAAGAGTGACGACGTTGCAGTAACTTGAGTATTTCCGATATTCCGGGGCACAGAACGAATTGTCGATTCTGGCAAGGTCTCCATCCCCGAAAAGGATGAATTTGTCGGGAGTATAAGCACGTTTGGTCCGAAAGCGCGGAACTCGGTGGTGAGGCGGCGCTTAGCGTCGACCTGGAGATTGAGGAGGGCAGCGGTGACGGCGGCGCCGGCGCCGAGGGCGAGCAGAATGACGAAAAGCCGGCCACGGTTCCCGTTGAGCAGACGGCGGATGATGCGCCAGAACATGGCTCGATTGGTGGTGAGGAGGACGGTCATCACTCGCCTCGCAGGATGGGCGCCGGATCGTAGAGTGAAGCGCGGCGCAGGGGGATGGCGCTGCCGAGAAGCGTCACGAGAGCGGCGAGCGCAAGAATCGCCAGAAAAACGATGAGCGACGGCTCAGGCGCGGCGCCAAAGATTTTCTCGCCGAGGAGGCGCGCCAAAATAATCCCAAGCGCATAGCCTATGCCGCCGCCCCCGAACGCGAGCAACAGTTGTTCGGCAGCGAGCAGGAAGCCGACAGTCGCCGCCCTCGCGCCGAGCGCCTTCATCAAGCCGATTTCCGTGCGCCGCTCGAGCACCGAGGCCGCCGAAGACGCGCCCACCGCCACCGCCGCCGCGAGCAGCGCCATGCCTGTGACCAGCCACAACAACATTCGAACGCGCGTGAGGATTTGGCCCTCGCCTTCCGCGACACGGCGAATCACGCGCACATCGGTTCCCGGCAACTCCTGCCGAATCTGAAACGCAATCGAAGAAATATAGGCGGTGCAGAACCAGCGGTCGTATTCCGCCGGCGTAAACGACTTCGGATCGCGCTTTGCGAACCCGTCTTCCGGCTTGGTCAGGGCGCTGACATAAAGCTTTCGGTACTTTCCTGGCTGGCCTGCAAGCGCTTGCGCGCGGGAGAGCGGAACCACAATAGACCCATCTTCTGGACCGCCCGAACTGAGGACGCCCGTGACTTTGAGTGGAGCAGGAATCTTGGTGACGCCACCCGTGGCCAAGGATATTGAGTCACCGATCTTGATGTGATTTTTCTTTGCGAACGCCGCTCCAACCACGCATTCCTTGGCATCGTCTGAAAACCATTTGCCCTCGATTTGCCACCAAGGGTTCGTCTTGGCAATTCCGGTCTGAAATTCTCCGCCATCCGGGAGAGGGACAACATGGTAACCCCAGGTTCCGACGAGGGGAACGTCGGTGATCCAACTCCCTGGCCGGTACTCCCCGTCTTCCCGAGCAAACGGCAATGCCTCGGCCCGAACCTCGAGTATCGGCGCGAAGGCCATAACGTTGTTATGCCAGAAAATCGTTTTGAGCTTAGGGATGTCCGCTTCGGGAAGGTACGCGCCGGCATTCACGGGGCGATAGTCCACGCCGCCAATTTCGAGCGGGAGTGAATCGGCTTGCGGCGTAACCAGAAGATTCGCGCCGAGGCTACGGAATTCCTTGGCCAGTCGGTCGCCGACGTCGAGCGCGACACTCAGAGCGGCGGTGGCCACGGCCATTCCTAGAGCCAGCGCGGCTCCGGTCAGGAGCTTGCGGCGCGGACGCCGTCCAAAGGAATCGGTAACAAGTCTCAAAAACATAAGTTTGCTGTTTGAGTGGGCAGGGGCACGATTCTCCTATCCCCTACTGGGGAATCTCCTTCGCCGCCTGCGTCAAGGACGAAATATCGAGCACGAGATCGCCTCCATCCAGGTGGAAAGGCACGCCAATGGGATTACAGCCTCCCTGATCGCCGATGGAAGGGATATAAATCGCCGACGCGCAGTGCCGGCAAATGACGTTCTGTCCATCCTGACGATAGCCTTCGGCTCCGCAGATGCGGCAAGCGTCCAGCGCCACGCCCCAGCCGTTCGGCTTCTTGATAATCATGAAGCGCATGGACTGACTGCCCGCATGGACCGTAAAGAGATGCAGGCCGCTGTCCTGAACTTCGCCTAGCGGAACTCGCACGATATTGCCGGCGGCTTCGATCGGGCGAGCCGATGGCGGAGCGGAGTTCGCCCGCGCGTAGATGAAATCGGCGGTGAGCACAAGAATCACCGTCAGGGACGCAGTAGCCGCCGCCATCATCCAGCGCCGCTGGTGGCGATTCTGGGATTCGAGCAGGCGCTTCTCCGCATCGTTCATCAATTCATTAGCGATCCTGCCGCGCGCGGAGGATTGCCATTCGCGCAAGATCAGCAGCGCTGCAGTGCCAAAAATAAACACGAAGAAAAAAAGTTCGTTTCGAACGATAGGGCCGAGAATGGCCATCTCCGCCTTGCTGGAAGGCAACCAGCGCGCTTCGCTAAGCTCGTGAACGCCCGTCAGAGCGAGCTGAAACGCGACGAGCATCAGGATAACGCTGGTTACAGCGAAAAAGCGGTGCAGCGGCACGCGCAAAGTGCCCTTGAAGAAGAAAAGCCCAACGGCGACGGCCGCAGCGATCCCGGCAATCGTGCCAATCCAAGTTTGCAAGCCTTCGCTGGAGAGTTCCACGGCGCGCAGGATGATGGCCAGCTCCGCGCCTTCGCGCAAAACCATCAGGAACACGAAAAGGAAGATGCCCCAGCCGGCAGCCCTCCCCACCTTCTCCGCGTAGGCTTCGACCTTAGCCTCAATTTCTTTTTTCAGGTGGCGCGCAACTCGGTTCATCCATAGGATCATCGTAACTACGAAGACTGCGGCCACCAGGAGCATCAGCCCTTCGAAGCCATCTTCGCTAATGCGCCAGCGCTCCAGGGCGACCGCCACACCCAGGCTGAGGGCTGCCGCAGCGGCCACCCCGTACCAAACGAAACGCGCCAGGCGCTCCCTGCCTGTGCGGGAGAGATAGACGAGGATGATGCCAACGACGAGAGAGGCTTCAACGCCTTCACGAAGGGCGATCAGGAGAGCAGAAAGCACGAAAACTCCAGTTGTAAGTCATTTGCAACTACCGTTACAGTTTACTCTGCGGCTGAGCCTGCGTCAACCGGACCAAGTTAGTCCGATATCGATTTTGACCGGATAGGATATCCTGTCACCTGCTCAATGCCCACTCTTCGTCAAGCTTGTTCGCTGCTCGCCTCGATCTTGCTGCTCTGCGGCCAGGCTCCTGCGCAAACACCAGCAGCGGCACAAGGTCAGGCCACAATCACGCGTAGCGACGCGAAGCGCGCACAGAAAGCGGTCGAACAGGGTGAGAAGGCGGAAACTGCCGGCCGCCTGGTTGAAGCACTCGCAGCTTATGAAGAAGCCGCTCGATATGCCCCAGGCGATATGAATATCATCGAGCACAGCGCTGCACTTCGTTCCAGGCTGGTGCGGAGTCACGTGGAAGCGGCGGAGCGGGACGCCTTAGCCGGACACTTCAACGAAGCCACCGAAGAATTATTCACCGCACTACAAATTGATCCCGGTAACGCCATCGTCGCGGAGCGGCTGGGGCAAATGAAGCGCATGGAAGGAGATCCGGCGCCGAGAGCCGTGACGGAGATCTCCGGACTTCCGCGGCTGCAACCGCAGCCCGGGAAACGCAACGTCAACCTGCGCGGCGATACGAAGACCGTATACGAACAACTGTCGGGCCTCTTCGGCGTCAAGGCGACTTTCGATCCGGATTTGAATCCGCGCAACGTGCAGCTTCGTGTTGACAACGTGGACTTCAATGTTGCCGCGTCTCTCCTCGCTGAACAAACCGGAACGTTTTGGCGCCCGCTGAACTCCAATCTGATGTTCGTCGCGCAGGACACGCCAGACAAGCGCCGTCAATTTGGGCTGGAGGCGGAGCAAGCCTTTCCGCTATCCTCGGCCGTCGGCACCGAGGATGCAACCGAGATGCTCCGCGTCCTCCGCGATATTACCGGAGCAACGCATATTAACCTGGACCCCCGCAGTCGTACCATCACGATGCGGGACACACCGGAACGGCTGGCCCTTACCGGGCAATTGATTGAACAGCTGCAAAGAGCCCACGGCGAAGTCATGCTGGAAATTGAACTGCTCGAGATCAGCCGGCACACCGCCCGAAAACTGGGTATTGAAACTCCGTCGAAAGTCCGGCTCTTTGCTATCCCGCCCAATCTCATCGGCCAGCTGAGCCAGGCAACTAGTCTTGCTGCGCTTCAAACGCTCCTCGCTGGAATCTTTGGCGGAACAGCGGGCAGCGGCAGTTCGGTGAGTTCACTGATTCCTCCGATCATCGCCGTGGGTGGCGGAAAATCGACCTTTCTTTTGACATTGCCCGGAGCCGCGGCGGACTTTTCCGATGGACTGTCCCTGGTGCAAAGCGGCCGCCAGATTCTTTTGCGTGCGCAGGACGGCAAAGCCGCCACGTTTTTCGTAGGAGACCGGTTTCCGGTCACGCTCTCGCTGCTCTCCAACAGTTTGGGCACCGCAGGTTTCACGGCAAATCCAGGAGGATCGAGCAATCCCTTCCCAGGTACTTCTTATCCAACTGGTGTTGGCCCGGCGGGACTGGTGGCCGTCGATTTGGAGAACAACGGTTTGCTCGATCTGGCGGTTGTGAATCAGATCGATAACTCTCTGACGATTTACCTGAATCAGAGCGGCACTCAGGGGACTCTCGTCCAAGCCACTAATTCGCCGATCTCACTCGGCACGCCACGCACCGCCGCTCCGGCTATCCCCCCCGCCATCGCCTCTGCAGTGCTCACCACAAGCGGTTTCCGCGACCTATTGGTGACTGATCCTGATCCCACCGCGAACTCGGTGAACATTTTCTTCGGCAACGGAGACGGCACCTTTCAAACTCCGCCAACCTCCATCCCCGTGGGCCGCGGGCCCAGCGCCATTGTCACCGCGGACTTCAACAGCGATGGAAAACAGGATTTTGCTGTACTCAATTTCACGGACAATTCATTTTCTGTTTTTCTCGGCGGCGTTGACACGAATGGGAAACCTACATTCACGCCGGCAGCAGGCTCTCCTTTTGCCCTTCCGGCGAGCGTAAGCGGCCCGGCTGCCTTGACCGTCGCTGATTTCAATGCTGACGGCAAACCGGATCTCGCTATCTCGACTGTAAATCAGCCAACACTCGCCAACCCCGCTGCCACAACGGGCAGCCTTGTCGTTCTGCAGGGCGCCGGGGACGGTACGTTCACGGAATTCAGCGGCTCCCCCTTAGTCGTAGGAAAACTTCCTATTGCCATTGCCACTTCCGATCTGGACGGCAGTGGAACGGCCGATCTTGCCGTCCTTAATCGGACGGATAATTCCGTAACCATCCTGCTCAACAACGGCGATGGTACATTTGTTGCCGGCCCAAATTCACCTCTGGCAACAGCTTCGAATCCTACGGGAATTGCTATCGCTGATTTCAATCAGGACGGTCAGGCCGACATCGTTGTTACCAGCGGGGACGCAAACACGTTTGAGGTATTCCTGGGAGTATCGGCGGGACTGCTCACCTTTGCTTTCGAACCGCCCGCGGGACCCGTGGGGAGTTCCCCAACGGCCATCGTGGCAGGCAGTTTTGTGAGCGGCGGCTTCCCGGATGTGGCCATCACCAACAGCTTTTCCGGCGCTGCCGGAGACGTCACTGTATTCCTGAGCCCAGCCAACCTCTTCGCAAGCACTGCTCAGGGACAAGTGCAGCAGCCCTATCCGGCGTCCGAGTACATCGATTTGGGCATCAAAGTGAAGGCCACCCCCACTTTGCATCCCAACAATGAAGTGACTCTGCAACTTGAATTCGAAATTCGC
>Ga0307471_100000589_pt1 | contig 18758 bp, 17 predicted proteins | sample atmos_gasesAM3C__2_FD_204566 | JGI IMG/M metagenome (GOLD analysis project Ga0307471, IMG submission 204566) | Hardwood forest soil microbial communities from Morgan-Monroe State Forest, Indiana, United States - atmos_gasesAM3C_515 | ecosystem: Environmental > Terrestrial > Soil > Temperate...
GCCGCAAACTCCATCGGCGTCACCGATCTCCCTGGCGTTCTCACCTATCACAACAACCCGTCGCGTGACGGCACAAACACGCGAGAGTTTGCGCTCACGACCTCGAACGTCAACTCCTCCACCTTCGGGAAGCTCTTCTCCTGCCCGGCCGATGGCGCAATTTATGCGCAGCCGCTTTGGATGCCGAACCTCACGGTGGCCGGCGCTTCTCACAACATTATCATCGTGGCCACGCAGCACGAGAGCCTCTACGCGTTTGATGCGGATGCCAGTCCCTGCAAGACGCTATGGCACGCCAATTTGATCGACTCCGCACACGGTGGCACTTCCGGCGAAACTTCTGTTCCCTCCGCCGGAGCAGGCGCACTCGTCGGCAGCGGTTTCGGAGATATCTCTCCGGAAGTTGGTATCACCGGTACGCCCGTCATCGATCCAGCTACCAACACGCTTTATGTCGTCAGCAAGTCCGTCAACGCCAGCACACAATTCTTCCAGCGCCTGCATGCCATTGACGTTACAACCGGCAACGAACGTGTCGCCCCTCAGAGCATTGACTCTTCCATTTCTGTTCCTGGCACCGGGGCTGGTTCTGTGACGGGACAAGTGGCTTTCGACCCGCGCAATGAAAACCAGCGCCCCAGTCTGGTTCTTTCCAATGCTGTGGTTTACGTCGCCTGGGCTTCCCACGAAGACCACGATCCATACCATGGCTGGGTGATCGGCTTTAACGGCTCCACTCTAGTGCCGATGGCCAGCGCCGTGTTCAACTCCACGCCAAATCAGGTTGGCACGCTCTCTTATTCTCGCGGGGGCATCTGGATGGGTGGCGGCGCTCCCGCCGTCGATTCCAGCGGAAATCTCTTCTTCATAACCGGCAATGGGACTTTCGACGCAAACACCGGCGGCTCAAACTATGGTGATAGCGTTGTAAAGCTGAGCACAGCCAGCGGTCTTTCCGTGGCTGATTATTTCACCCCTCTCGATCAAGCCTCGCTCGACGCCAATGACACTGACTTTGGTTCTGGTGCTGCGACCATTCTCGTCGATCAACCAGCTGGGCCCATTACGCACCTGGTGATCGGAGGAGGGAAGCAGGGCAACCTGTTCCTTCTCAATCGCGACAACATGGGAAAGTTCAACAGTTCCACCAACAACGTCATCCAGACCATCAATCTGGGGAATTCCATTTTCGCTACGCCGGCCTTTTGGCAGAATAATCTGTACGTCGCGGGTGTCGGCCCCCTCAAGCAATTTGCCTTTAACAGTGCCACCGGCAAGTTCAACGGCGCGCCTTTGTCTCAATCCTCTTCGAGTTACAGGTTTCCGGGTGCCACCCCGTCGATTTCCTCGAATGGATCCGCCAACGGCATCGTCTGGGCGCTGGACAATGGTCTCTATTGCACTCCTCAATCGCCGGGATGCGGCGCGTCAGTCCTTCACGCTTATGACGCCAGCAGTCTAGCCACCGAATTGTGGAATAGTTCACAGGCCGCCGGGAATCGGGATCTGGCAGGGCACGCCGTAAAATTTACTGTGCCCACCATTGCTAATGGAAGGGTCTATGTGGGCACTCGAGGCAACGACTCCTCCGTGTTGGGAGAGCTCGAAGTCTACGGCCTCCTGCCAAACTGAACCGAAAGTCCCGGGTTTTTGCGTCATGCCTAGCTTTTCGGTCCGTAGTCGCTACCAGAAAAAGTCGTGAGCCGCGTAATAAGAAAAGGTAGGAAGAAGGATGTTTCTGCGGAAAAAGAAAAGGTGAGTGCCCCAGCACCCACCTTTTGTTGTCTATGGTTGTTTTATCGTTGTTCAACCTGCGGTCTAAGCACGATTAGTTGCGCCTGCCTTCAGCCGTTGTTTCGATATCCTTGTCGGTAGCCGTCTCGGTAGGCCTGGAGGTCAGTCGCATCGCTGGGCTGCTGGTGATCGCTGCGGCTGCCGCCATTCTGGCGATCGTTGCGGCCATCTCGCACACCCTGCTCGAAGTAATTCACGTTTTCTCTTCGATCATACTGTTGATTGGACGCCGTGTTCCGGAAGCCCTGTTTGTAGCCGTCGCGGTAGGAACGTAGATTTCTCCCGTTTCTCGGTTGGTTGTGATCGCTGCGGTTGCCGCCAAATTGACGGTCGTGCTGGCCATCGCGGACGCCCTGCTCGAAGAAACTGAGCGGTGCGTTTCGATAGTTTTGTTGATCGGGCGCCGTGTTCCGGAAGCCCTGCCGGTAGCCCTCTTGGTAGGCGCGGAGATCGTTCGGATCGTTGGGTTGCTGGTGATCGCTGCGATTGCCGCCGTACTGGCGATCGTGCTGGCCGTCCTGCACGCCTTGCTGAAAGTTCGCTCGTTGGTATTGACCGTCGTTGCGGTCCGGGTTCTGGTTGCGGTCCTGATCCTGGCCTTGCTGCGCGGGAACCGCGGCAGCCAACCTGGTCGTGCTGAGCCCGGTAAATGCAACTCCAAGAGCCAACACCCATAGTGATTGTTTCAGAATTCGATTCATGTAATCTCCGATTCTTATAATGTCGAGGGATGCGAGAGAGCGACACGGACTCTTCTGGGAGTCGAAAGTATTGCCGTCTGTAAAGACATCCTGGCAGATCGAAGGCTGGGAAGATGCCCTTTTAAACACACATGCGCGTGAGGACTCCTGACCATTTTAAGCTCGCGAATAAGAAAAGGCCGGCAGAAAGACGTTTCTGCCGGCCCAATAATCGCTGATTACGTCAGTTCACCGGTTTGCGACGTTAGCAGCCTGCATTCGGAAGTGAACCGCCTTTTTTCCAATTGGCTCGCAAGTGAATCGAGAGGTTCATACCCGGAGTTGGGGTTGCAGCGCGCCCCGAACCATTTGACTGAGACTCGTAAGGCTGTATGGTTTTTGCAGGATCACCGCACCCTTTTCAACCATGGACACCAGAGCCCGCGCTTCCGGCGTGTAGCCGGTCGTAAAGATCACTCGAACGCCCGGCCGCAGAGCGGACATTTCCAGATAGGCCTCGGGACCGCTCATGGAAGGCATCACCACATCCATGACAATCAAATCAATCTGCTTCGAATTCGCCTTGAAGAGTTCAACGGCTTTTCTGCCATCCGACGCGACAAGCATGTGATAGCCCAGCCCCTGCAGGATTTCCTGCGCCGTGTCTCGAAGCCCGTCGTGGTCTTCGGCCAAGAGGATGGTTTCGGTGCCTCGCAAGGGCTTATCGTCACGGGATGCCTCGCGAGGTTCATGACTGCCATCGGCAGCAGGGAGGTAGACCCGGAACGAAGCTCCCTTGCCGGGTTCACTGCTTGCGAAGATGAATCCGCCATGTTGTTTCACAATGCCGTAAACAGTTGCCAATCCAAGTCCCGTGCCCTTGCCAAGCTCCTTGGTCGTAAAGAAGGGCTCAAACATGTGCTCGATCGTCGCTGTGTCCATTCCCATGCCGGTGTCGGAAACCGTAAGCAATACGTAGCTTCCTGCGCGGCCAAAAGCATGTTCGCGGCAGAACTCCGGCCCGAGCTCGACGTTCTGGGTTTCGACGAGGAGTTGTCCTCCTTTTACCATGGCATCGCGCGCGTTTAGGCAGAGATTCATCAGCACTTGCTCCATCTGAGAAGGATCGGCAAGCGTAACGCGCAGGTCCGGAGCGACAAGAATCCGGACCTCGATATCCGCTCCGATAATTCTGCTCAGCAGACTCATTTCTTCCTGGACGAGTGTGTTCAGATTGACCTTTCGCGGTTGCAGGATTTGTCCTCCCGCAAACGCCAGGAGTTGCGAAGTCAATTTCCCGGCGCGCAGGGATTGTTCACGAATTTTCTGAAAACGATCGTGCAATCGAGTCAAGGGTTGAGTTTCCTCAGAACCCATTTCCGCCCAGCCCAGAATGGCGCCAATCATATTGTTGAAGTCATGCGCGATCCCGCCGACGAGCCTGCCAATCGCTTCAAATTTCTGCAATTGCTGCACGCGCCCTTCCAGACGTTTTCGCTCCTGGCGTTCCCCGGCATCCCGAAGCTCGCGTTGAACGGCCGGAACCAGGCGCTTGAGATTTGTCTTCATGACGTAATCCTGAGCCCCGGTTCTCATCGCTTCAGTAGCCGCGTCCTCGCCGATGGTGCCGGAAACGAAGATGAAAGGAACCTCGAGATCTCTCAATCTCACCATTTTCAACGCTTCGGTACCGGAGAACTGCGGCATGGAATGATCCGAAATAACGATGTCCCACTTTTTATTGAGAGCTTGCGCCAGGCCAACTGCCGAGTACACTCGCTCCGAGTGGACTTGGTATCCCGCTTGACGCAGAAGCAGCAGCACCAGAGCGGCGTCGTCTTCGGAATCCTCAACAATCAGCAGTCGAAGAGAAGTTGCCATCTAGAGTCTCCTTGGTGGCGGCTCGTTTAGAACCAGCCAATACAAACCGAGCTGCGTGGCGGCATCAAGGAACTGATCGAAGTCCACCGGCTTTCGAACGTAACTATTCGCCCCCAGATCGTAGCTCTTCATGCGATCCTGTTCCTCGTTCGATGATGTGAGGATGACCACGGGAAGCAGTTTTGTGCGGGCATCAGAGCGCAGGCGGCGAAGTACTCCCAGCCCATCCAACTTGGGCAACTTCAAATCAAGCAGAACGACCTGGGGCATTCGCGTGACGTCGCGCCCCGCATAACCGCCATCGCCAAACAGGTATTCCAAAGCCTCCACGCCATCGCGGACGATCACAACTTCGTTCACAATGTTGTTTTTCCTCAGCGCTCGCAAGGTCAGGGCCTCATCGTCCGGATTGTCTTCCACGAGCAAAATCACCTTGTTGTTCATAACCGCTCCTCAGGAATCCGTCTCACTCAGAGTGAAATAGAATGTCGCACCCTGCCCAAGCGCGCTCTCCGCCCAGATGCGTCCTCCGTGCCTGTGAACGATACGTTGCACGGTGGCCAAGCCGACACCCGTCCCGGCAAACTCCGTCATGGCGTGAAGCCGCTGGAAAGCGCCGAAGAGCCGGTCGGCGAAGGCGGGATCGAATCCCGCGCCGTCGTCACGCACGAAAAAGGCCGGCGTTCCATTGCCACGCGCCATGCCAAACGCGATATGCGCGGACGCATGCTTGGATGTGAATTTCCATGCATTGTTCAGCAGGTTCTCCAGCACGACGCGCAATAATCCCGGGTCCGCCCTGGTTTTGAGGCCATCCTCAATTTGTAGTTCGATCTGACGCTCGGGCTGGGCGTTCTGAAGATCATTCGCGATGGAGCAGGCCAGGGCACTGATATCGAGATTTTGCGTATGCATCTCTGTCCGTGATACGCGTGAAAGGTTCAGGAGGTCTTCAATCAAGAAACCCATCCGTTGTGTCGCTTTACGGATGCGCTGAAGGTGCGCCCGTCCGTCGTCATTCAGCGTTTCAGAACAGTCTTCGAGCAGGGCCTGACTGAAGCCATCTATGCTTCGAAGCGGGGCGCGGAGGTCATGGGAAACGGAGTAAGAAAAGGACTCCAGCTCCTTGTTGGCTGCTGCAAGCTGAAAGGTGCGTTCGCTGACACGCTGTTCCAACTCAGCGTGCGCCAATTGCAGAGCTCCATCGCGGCCTTGGATCTGTGTCAACATATCGTTGAAGGATTCAATCAACGTGGATAGTTCGTCGCGGCTCTTTGGGAGCGTGGCCCGGACCGTGTAGTTCTTGTCGCGAGAAACCATGCCTGCCACGTCTGCCAGATGCCGGATGGGTTCAGTAATGGATCGCCGGAATACCGACGAGAGCCAAAGCGCCGTCCCGAGCGAGGCGGCCAACACCGCTGCGGCAATGATTGCGTAAAGCTGTAGTTGCGCATTCAGCGCGCGCAGATCCGATCGGATGTACACCATGCCCGTCGGCTTGCCCTGAAATACGATGGAATTGGTGACGATGACGCTGCCGTCCTTGAACGAGTGTGTTTCGTCATGGTCTGCCGAAATGAACCGCGGCAATTGCGTGCCGGGTTCGCGCTCGTAGGCGGCGAAGATCTGGCCATCGAGTGTGTAGATTCCCGCGGACACGATGTTCGGAGCAGCCTTCAGAGCGGACAGCGTGTTTTCCGCGGTGTGCGAATCGTTGAAAACCAAGGCGGTCACACTGTTCGAACCGGCAACGCGAGCTTGAATCGAAAGATTTCGCACGATGGTTTCTCGAAACGCGAAGAGGTCATAGGTAACAAACGATGCGCAGGCCATCAACAATGCCGCGCCACTCACCAGCATGTTCATTCGCGTGAGTTTCTTAGTGATCGTATTGTTTTGGATTCTAAACATCGGCTTTCAATCGCCAGCCTGAGAATTCCTTTTCACCGCGATGGCCACTTTGAGCAACTCGGAGCTCAATTTCAGGCCCGTGCGCTCAACGTTCGTCAGGTTGACCTCGAATCGAATCTTGTCTTTTTCCAGAACGAATTGAATCATCCCGCCTCGTTCCGAGAAGCGCGACATGTCACTAACCGTGAGCACATTTAATCTGTCGAGTACTGGAAGGATGTTGTTCAGCCGGACGTCCTCCGACGAACTGATAAAAAGGACCTGGCAACTTGTTGCGTCCTGGGGTTTTGAGATTCGCCTGGCCACTACTTTCTTTTGGTCGATGAGCTCGCCTGCAAGCGTGTTGTCGAGTGCTCGTCCAAACGGGTCCTGGCCAATCACGCAGACGGAGAACGAATCGTTCTTTCCCGCCGGCAGGGTCGAGGACCAATCGACGAACCTGCCGAAGTTGTAAAGATATACAGCCTTGACTTGATATTCGCTTGGCTTGGATTGTTGGCCGTCAAGGCTGGAGGCGAATAGCGCGCACGCGATTGCGAACGTCGTAATGGACCAACGCATTGCCGGCCCTCGTTGCGAGGGAGGCAAAAGACCCAAGCCGGAAGTGACTCGCTCGGGCATTAGTTCCTGGCAGGGCGCCATATCAGCTTTGCGTAGACGTTTCGCCTGATGCCAACAAGACCACCGGCGTCACCGCCAAATTCCGGGTGATGCGGCTGCAAAAGGTTACGTCCGGCAACGGACAATTCCAGTTCTGGTGTGAGGTGCCAGCCAAATCGCGCGTCCATCGTGCCGTAACTGGACACTCCCTGGGCTGGCAGATCGCTGACGTAACGATACGTCTGGTCAAACTCCAGTTTTCTTGGCAGGTTCAAGTAAGACTGAATCACCAGCTGGTGGTGCGGGCTCGAGCCTTCGACAATGGGGCCACTTGTCGGGTCATTGCTCCCGAGCTTGTTTTCCAATTCCATATTCAGGTACGAATAGGAAAGTTTCACCTCCCACCATTCTGCCGGCTTCCAATGCGGCCCCACCTCAAATCCATTCGTGGCGCCTTTGATCCCGTTTCTGGTCAATATAGGAATGACCGCGTGCACCGGAGCGGGTGTTGGCTCGAGAAATGGCGCGCCCACCTGAAAGCTGGAGAGATAGTTGTAATCGTTATGAAACACTGCCACATCCAGAGAGAACTCGGGCGTCACAAGTGCCCGGTAACCAGCCTCGTAGCCGAGCAATTCTTCGGCACGGAACTGGCCATCGCCGACGGCGCGCAGATAAATCGGCAGCGGCGTTACCGTCGCGAAAAATGTGATTTGGATGTCCTCTTCGAGGCGGGAAGGTGTACGGACCGCCCTTGTGAAGGAGGCCCAGAAAGCGTGTCGCGGAGTGATGCTCCAAAGGAGACGGCCGCTGGGCTGAAATTCAAAGCCGGTATAGTTATTGTGTTCGATTTTCGAGCCCACTGTTACCAAGAGCCGGTCGTCAAGAAAACCAATCTCGTCCTGCAGGAAGGCGCTGTAGACCTGGTCCGTCAGATGGTGCGGTAGGAAGTCAATCGTAGGCACACGCTGGACAAAATTTCCCGGACTCACGCGAGCCCCAAGCCCCCAAAGAAAGTCCTGATGCTTGGGCAGCTTCAAATGGTGAAGAAAATCGATGTCGAAGGTATTGCGAGTCTCGCCGATCTCCGGTTCGAAGTGGCTGGTGCGGTCATAGTAGGTCTGAAGCTCAAAGTCCGATCGCTCGTTCAGTACGCGTTTCCAGCGGCCCAAAAGATTCCCGCCGGCCAAATCGGCGTTCCCGTCAATCGTTACTTCGGAGGGCGGTGAGTACAATGAGACGCCGGTCGTTTGGCCCGCAATCTCGCTATACATGTCGCCTTGAAGCGTGAAGCTATCACGAGCGTCTTTATTCCAGTCTGCCCGGAATCCGGCCTGGCCCATTCGCCAGTCATCGAAGTTCCTGCCGTCGAAGTGAAACGCGGGGCTCCGGGTGAAGCCCATGGCATAAAAACGGTAATCGAGGCCGCGGCCGTTGCCACCCCCGTAGCGATAAGAGGCAGTGGCCTGATCCACGTTGCCGCCGCCCATGGACACCATGGACCCGTGCGTATCTTTTGCGCTTTTGGTGATGATATTGATGATTCCGTTGACGGCATTCGCTCCCCAGATGGTGCCGCCAGGCCCGCGGATCACTTCAATGCGGTCAATGTCTTCAAGCGGCGTGGCCTGGACATTCCAATAGACTCCGGCGAACAGCGGCGTGTAAATGCTTCGGCCGTCGATCAGTACGAGCAGTTTGCTGGCTAGAACAGCCCCAAATCCTCGAATGGCGACGGACCAGTGATCGGCGTCAACTTGAGCGACCTCAACCCCAGGCACCAGCCGCAGCACGTCGGGGAGAGTTGTGGCCCCCGACCGGCGGATGTCCTCCTGGGTGACCACATAGATGGCCGCTGGGACTTTCCGAAGTGGCTCCGGTTCCTTGGTCGCCGTCGTGACCGCAAGGTTACCGAGCTGTTCCAAGCTCAATTGTTTGAGACGCCCCGAGCTGTCACTTCCTTCCTGGGGCAAGTCGGCGCGGCTTGGTTCGATACCCCCGAGCAGCAGCAAGGAAGCAAGCATGGTTGAGGCTGCCCTCCACCATGCGGATTTTTTAGACTGCAAAAACGTGCGGCATCGTGGCCACTTGCTCATGAGCGGATTCCTCTGGCTCCACGAAGAAAACTATCCCGCGTTGCGGGCGTGGAACCTGGCTGGCGAGCACAGGTGGAGAGGAATCAAACAGGTGAAACACACTTATTCGCGCCAGACAATTTTCTGGAAGGGGACTTCATCCTGACATAAGGCAGCGCGGTGTCAACGCCGGCGAAGGTCGCGGGGGCGTTGTGGTTACCCTCTGGCGCTATCCGGGCGGCAAGAAGAGCAAGATCTGTTGCGCATTGTCCTCTGTTCATGGGGTGGTCGTGCCAATAAAAAAGGCCGGCAGCAGGACGACTCTGCCGGCCAAATAATTGCAAACTAAATCAGTTACCCGCTTTTGAGACGTTTGCAGCCTGGGGACCTTTCGGGCCTTGGACAATCTCAAACTCGACAGGATCTCCCTCTTGCAAGGTGCGATACCCTTCACCGACGATGGCGGAATAATGCACAAATACGTCTGGTCCATCATCCCGCCCGATAAAGCCGTATCCCTTTGAATTATTGAACCACTTTACCGTTCCTTGCACTTCTCTCAGCCTCCTGACCCAAACTTTGAGATTTCAAACAACGGCGCGCGGGAATAACCCTAACGCCGTTAAAGCTACGATTGCGCGGAGTGTATGCAGAATGAGTTTCCGAGTCAATAGGACAATCGTGTCCCTGCTAGAAAAAAGTAGGCTTATGCCTAATATAAAAACGATTTAACGCCTTGGTGTGGAACAACACTTAGGCCGTGGAAAATCTTTTCCTAACTGAGGAAGCGCAGATAGTAGAGGATTCCGGCGATGGATTTTGCGTCGCGAAGTGTCCCGTTTCGAATCATCTCCTCTAGTTGCTTACGGTTATAAGCCCGGGAAACAATTTTCTCATCTTCCTCGGGCTGCGCTTCACCGGCCCTCAGCCCTTCTGCGAGCAGGATGAACATACGCTCTTCGAGGAACCCGGGGGTGGGGAAAATGTCCAAAAATATGTGGAATTTCGTCGCGCGATAGCCGGTTTCCTCGATTAGCTCCCGCGCCGCCGCCTCGCGGGGAGTTTCGCCGCCATCAATGCGCCCGGCGACCAGTTCCCACAGATACTGCCGCGTGGCGTGCCGGTATTGCTGAATAAGCAAGATTTGGCCGTCGGGAAGAACGGGAAGGACGACCACGGAACCGGGATGCGTGACTACTTCGCGGATAGCGCGGACGCCGCTGGGCTCGATCACTTCGTCGCGGCGGACGCCGAAGACCGCGCCTTCGTAAACGATTTTGCTGCTAAGTACTTTTGCTTTCTTCTTGCGCGGTGTAGCTGAAGATTTTTTCATCTTTGGATTCCTTGTTCTGTTTCTGAAGGGACATGATACCGGGAAACACATAATTCGCCACACTGAGCCGTGCCCCCAACGCGACGTGGTAGGGGCGCCCGCCGCGGCGGGCGTCCCGCGTTTCCTTCTCGGGAACACGCAGCTGTCCAGTTTGCCTGAGGTGACGACGTGCGCCTATACTCGCTTTGCGTGAACGCAGTGGTCTTTGAAGAAGCCGGACTTTAGCCCGGCGTTCGAATCAAAAATATTGATTTGTAGAAGCCTGGCTTCAACCAGGCGTTCGAATCAACCCGGCGTTCGAATCATGGCGAGAAACAATGCCCATTAACACCATCATCGTGGATGACGAGAAGCCGGCGCGGGAAGAACTCGCGTACCTCCTCAAGGCCTTTCCGGAAATCAACGTGATTGGCATGGGAAAGAACGGTGTGGAAGCCGTGTCGCTGATCAAAGAGCATTCTCCGGACCTTGTTTTTCTCGACGTGCAAATGCCCGGTCTGGACGGCTTCGGGGTCCTGAAAAAACTAGTTGAAAAAAAGATGAAAGTGCCGCACGTGGTTTTTGCGACGGCCTTTGACCACTACGCGGTACAGGCGTTTGACGTAAACGCCGTGGATTACGTTCTCAAGCCGTTTGATAAAGCGCGCATTTCGAAAACGATTCAGAGGGCGCGGCGCGAAATCGAAGCGCAGACCAGCCCGACCGAGCGGCTCGAGCGTTTGGTCAGTCAGTTGGGTGCCGCGAAGCAATTATCAGCACCGCCCGTGAAAGTGCTGGTAAGGTCGCAACAGAAAATGCTTTTGATCGATGGCGAGGATTTGATCTGGGCGTCCATCGAGCGCGGTTCGATCTCCGTGATGGCGCGCGACGTCGAGGGCAGTTCGAATTACCGCACCCTCGAAGAACTAAACGCTGCGCTGGAATCGGAATCGTTCTGGCGTCCGCACCGTTCCTTCCTGGTGAACATTCACTACATCAAGGAAGTTGTGCCGTGGTTCAACGCCACCTACATGCTGAAAATGGACGACAAGAAGCACACGGAAATTCCCGTAAGCCGCTCGCAGATCCGGCGCATGCGGGAGCTCTTTAAGCTGTAGGCGGCCACCTAGAGGGCAGTAATTAGAAAAGGGACAAGAGAAAGACCCGCCCTTGCAAAAGACAAACCCGCAAGGAGGGGGGCACCCAAAGGCCAAGGCTTTTTGGGAATTAAGGCGCGGCCACCCGGCTTCAGTCATTCGCATTTGTGGACAGCGAGCCGAGTTTATGATTCAATCTCCGCACCCACCCATCGCTTTTTGGTGACTGCCACGCCATGTCGCAATTCGACATTTTTAAGGTGCAGCCTGATGGCAGCCTTCGTTGGCTGGCGGAGGCAGCAAGTATGGAAACTGCCGAGGGGCGTGTTAAAACGTTTCCGCCAGGAAACTATGTCATCATCGCCGACCAACATCCGCCAAAAAGAATTTCAATCAAGTCGCCAGCAAAACAGATAGTTTTTCAGATCGGCTACGATGACGAAAAGGGGTCGAGCGCAAGGGAAGCGCTGTTCAGAAGTTTCGGCCATGAGGTCACTTCGGTTGCGGACAACGACGCTGCAAAGCGCGCGCTTGCTTCGATTTCCAACGTGGATGTGTTTGTCCTCGGCCACGCCGCATCCGATCAAACACAAAAAGAGATGGTCGATTGGCTGAAGGTGAGTTTTCCGAACGCGAGGATAGTTGCACTGATTCCGTCCGCCAGTCCCCAGTTGTTATGTGCCGATTACAATGTGCCGCAGAGTGATTGGGCCGCGTGGGTTTCTCTATTCGCCACGAGTTGAGACCACGCCACAGAATCGAACCCCGCATGCGGTCACACATTCTAGTGGTGATTACAGAACAAGCATCAGGGAAGTGCCTGATTAAGGCGCGGCCACCCGCCCTAAGGCGACTTGCGAACGTGCGGGGCCAGCCAGGTTCGCATTGTCGCCCGAAGAGACGACGAAGTCTGTCGAAATGTTCTGCCACACAGGGCATCAGGCAACCAAAAGAAGAGATGTAGCCTCCTACCTCGTATCAGATTCCAGGGGCGAGTTGTGGTTCACACAACTCGCCCCTTTCTTTTTCTCCGTGACCTCTGTGCTCCAAACTCTGTGCTCGGCGCCTGCCCCGACCTGGTCGGGGTGTTAAGTCTTTGTCCTTCTTTAGTTTGTGAACTGGTAGCGGTCGACTTTCAACTTCTCTCTTTGCCCTGATCGTCCCCAAATCTCACTTTGGCGCGCCCGCCGCGGCGGGCCTGCGTACTCTGGACCTAACCATGAAAAACAAGAAACCCGACACCACACAAATCTGGAAACAGTTTGAAGACGTTCTCGTTCCCCGGCTGCCCCTGACCGTCACGGACCGCGCCATCTATTCTCATCTCTTGCGGCACAGCCGCCTCGAAGGCAAGCTCCGCCTCCCCTTTACGATTCCCTGGCTCGCCCGCGGTGCTCGCGTTTCCGTCGGCTCAGCGCGAGAAGCCGTCCGCCGGCTCGTTGCCAAGGGTGCTTTGCGCCTAGTGGAACGCAGCAGACAAGGTCACGTGGTCGACGTCCGCTTGCCGGAGGAGATTCGCGCTGCCCGCCCCAGCCGCATCGCGGGTGGCGAAGCGGCGCTCCTGCCTGGTGCCGGGAGCCTCGAGGAGACAGACTTCCTGAAAACGAAGGCGCTTCGACAAACTATCCACTTGCGCGAGCGCGGCTCCTGCTTTTATTGTTTGCGCCGGGTCAACACTCGCGTGCGGTGCCTCGACCATGTCCTGCCGCGCGTTCACTCGGGGCGCAATTCCTATCGCAACCTGGTCTCCAGCTGTGTGGAATGCAACTCCAAGAAAGGGGAGAAGCCTGCCGAGGACTTCCTCCGCGGGCTCTACCGCCGCCGCCGCTTGACCGACGCCGAACTCACCGCCCGCCTCCGCGCGCTGGACGACCTCGCCTCCGGCAAGCTCCCGCCCCCTCTGGCCACCTCCGCCAATCCGCTCCCCCGCAAAGGCCGCCCCGCACTTCATTCCGCAGCCTCATATGTCACTTCCAAACAAATATGACATGTGCTATAATAATGTCATAGAAGAGAGAAATGACATGAAGACAAAAACAAGCATGCGCATCAATGAGAACGGGCGTGTGGTCATTCCTGCCTCCTTTCGCAAGCGGCTGGGCATCCGTGCGGGTGATGAGGTGATCTTGCGGATCGAGGGCGACGAGTTACGAATCACCAGCTTGAAACGCAACATTGAGCGCGCTCAGCGGCTTGTCCGCAAGCATGTGAAACCGGGTACCTCTCTAGTTGACGAATTGATTGCCGAGCGCCGCGAGGCCGCGCGCAATGAATAAGGTTGTGCTGGACGCCTCCGCCCTGCTCGCCATTCTCAATCAGGAGCCCGGAGCCGAGAAGTTGACGCCGGAACTTTTGAGCGCCGCAGCCATCAGCACTGTCAATCTGGCCGAAGTGCATGGCAAACTTGTTGGCCGGGGACTCCGCCCTGACGATGCGTGGGAAGCTGCACTGAGCCCTATCCGTGAAGCCGTTCCTTTCACCTCGGAGCACGCCAGGTTGGTGGGCGATCTGGTCGCGCGAACCCGCCCCCTTGGCTTGTCATTGGGCGACCGGGCCTGCTTGGCGCTCGGGCTCGCTTTGAAGGCTCCCGTGTATACGGCGGACCAGTCATGGAAGAAACTGAAGGTCGGCGCGCGTATCCACGTCATCCGGTGACAGGTCATTCTGTCCAACAGCCCGCCTTCTGCTTGCTGCTTGGCTGTGCTAGCATCGTGCGTACCCCGCGTGCTGTCATTTGTGCGGCCGCGAAGCGGCCGACGACACGATGGATTTTTCGCTTAACGACCATCAAAAACTGATTCGGGATACTGTCCGCCAATTCATGGAAGCGGAGGTGCGCCCGTTCGTCAAGGAGATGGAGAAGGCGGAAAAATTTCCGGCGGAGGCCATCAAGAAACTGGGTGAGATGGGCTGTTGCGGAGTGCTGATGCCCGAGGAGTGGGGCGGGCCAGGGCTCGATACGGTCTCGTATGCGCTGATCATGGAGGAAGTAGCGCGCGTGTTCACGGCGTTGTCCACGGCCATTGGCGTGACGTGTTCCGCGGTGCAGGCGCCGCTACTGATGTTCGGCACGGAAGCGCAGAAGAAAAAATATTTGCGGCGCATGGCCACCGGCGAGACGCTTGGCGCGTTTTGCTTGACGGAGCCGGCCGCGGGCTCGGACGCGGCGGGGATTCAGGCGCGCGCCGTGCGCGACGGGAATTGCTACAAGCTCAACGGAACCAAAACCTGGGTTTCCAACGGAAGCGTCGCGGGCGTGTTGCTGGTCTTTGCGAAAACCGATCCGGCGGCCGGCGGGAAGGGCATCAGCGCGTTTTTGGTCGAGCCGGGGTTTGCAGGGTTTCGCGTCGGGCGGCATGAGGACAAGATGGGGCAGCGCTCGTCGCCCTCGGTCGAGATTTTGCTGAATGATTGCGTGGTGCCGGTGGAGAACCGGCTGGGTGAAGAAGGCCAAGGGCTGAAAATTGCTTTGAGCGCGCTGGATGGCGGACGCATCGGAATTGCGGCGCAAGCCGTTGGGCTGGCGCAAGGAGCGCTCGAAGAGACCATCAAGTACGCGAAGCAGCGCAGAGCGTTTGGGAAAAGCATCAGCGAGTTTCAGGCGATTCAATGGATGATTGCCGACATGCAGACGGAGATTGAAGCGGCGCGCGGGCTGACGCATTACGCGGCGTGGTTGAAGGATGCGCATCCCACCAAAGTGGGCGCAAGTTCTTCCAAGGCCAAGCTGTATGCGAGCGAGATGGTGAACCGCGTGGTGTATAAAGCAGTGCAAGTCCACGGCAGCAGCGGCTATTCGCGCGAAACAGATGTGGAACGCATGTACCGCGATGCGCGCGTGATTACAATCTACGAAGGGACGAGCGAAGTGCAGCGGATGATCATTGCGCGGGAACTGTTGGGCGAAGGCGGGAAACAGAAGGGCGCGGCGAGTTAGGGTTCATTTTGGGGAAAGGGTAGTGGATATCGTTTTCAAGTTCCTGATCCCGGCGTTCATTGGACTCTATTTCCTGATTGGCGCCGTTAGTGGGAGGCTGGGAGGAGGGGGCAGAGGAGGTCGAGGACTGGGAGGTGGGTCTCCCATCCCAAACTGGGCGCGACTCGTTTGCTTGTTGCTTGCTGGCGGTTTTGGTGCGTTGTCTCTGTTTGTTCTGTTGAGGTATTTCAACTACCGACTGTAGTCGGGGCGGATCTTAGGAGATGAATTTGGGGATTGAGGGGAAAAAGGGCCGAGTGTTGAGCGGGATGCGCCCGACAGGGCGCCTGCATATCGGGCATTACTTCGGTGCCCTACAGAATTGGGTGCGGCTCCAGAATGATCCCACCTACGACTGCTTCTACTTCATTGCGGACTGGCACGCCCTGACCAGCGATTACGCGGATACGTCGGCGGTGGCGGAGAACACCCTGCAGATCATGATCGATTATCTGGCGGCGGGGCTCAATCCGCAGAAGTCGGTCCTGTTTCAGCAGTCAGTCATTCCGGAACATGCGGAGTTGCATTTACTACTGTCCATGGTGACGCCGCTAGGCTGGCTGGAGCGCGTCCCGACGTACAAGGAGGCCCTGGAGAACGTCAAGGATAAGGACCTTCACAATTACGGATTCCTGGGCTATCCGATTCTGCAGTGCGCCGACATTGTGATTTACAGCAACCCAGGCGCGGCGCTTTATGTACCTGTCGGAGAAGACCAAGTCTCGCACGTAGAAATTTCGCGCGAAATTGTGCGCCGATTCAATCTGCTAAATGGATTCGAGTTGGACGAAGGACTAAGGAAAAAGGAATGGGCCGGGACACTTGGGGAGATCCGACACGCTTTGATGATCCCGGACCTTTTCGCATCTCTCATCGAGTACCCTCTGGATGATGAGAAATGGATTCGGATTCAGTCGCTAATAAAGACAAAGTTTCTAGAAATGGGCATTCAAAACGCTCTGACGCACATGGAGTACGCCCAATCGGCGGGTTCAGTTCGCCTTCAGCGAGTGCTCAGCGAGCCCGAGGCGATGCTGACCAAAACGCCGAGGATACCGGGTCTTGATGGGCGGAAGATGTCGAAGAGTTATGGGAATGCAATTACGTTGAGCGAAAGCGACGCGGACATTCGTGCGAAGACGAAAGTGATGGTGACGGACCCGGCGCGGAAGCGGCGGACGGATCCGGGAAATCCGGACGTGTGTCCGGTGTATGACTGGCATAAACTGTTCTCGGCGGAAGAACCGGGGCGGCTGGAGTGGGTTCGAACGGGTTGCACAACAGCAGGAATCGGATGCATCGAGTGCAAAGCCGCAATGGCGGAAAATTTGATCAAGTGGATCGCGCCCGTGCGCGAACGGCGCGTGCAATACGAAAACAACCCGAAGCGTGTACTAGAAATCCTGGATGACGGTTCGAATCGCGCGCGAAAAGTCGCGCAAGGCACGATGGAGCGAGTCCGCGAAGCCGTTTTCGGCTGGGACAAGAAACGAAAAGAGATTGGCGGGGCGGCCGCGAAGGCGTAAGAGCTGAAAGACAAGAATTAACACAGAGAACACGGAGATTCGAACACAGAGGGCACAGAGAAGAGCATGGCGACGCCGTACAAAATAAATATCCCGATGTATGAAGGGCCTTTAGACCTGCTGCTCGATTTGATCCGGCAGCAGAAGATGAATATTCACGATATTCAGATTTCGAAAATTACGGCGCAATATTTGGATTACCTGCACAAATTGGAAGAGCTGGACGTGGATGTTTCCTCGGAATTTATTTATATGGCCGCGACGCTGATTTACATCAAGAGCAAGATGTTGTTGCCGCCGGATCCGCTGGCGGGGCCTGAAGAATTGGAAGACCCGCGCAAGGACCTGGTGCAGCGGCTGGTGGAACACGAAAAATTCAAGAACGCGGCGCAGCTTTTGTATCAGAAGCAGCAGATTGAAGAAAACGTGTGGTCAAAACCGGACAAGTCGCTCTACCACGACGAAGGGACTGAGGGCGAGCTGGTGGTTTCGCTTGTGGATTTGGTGCGCGTGTTCCAGCAGGTTTTGGAGCGGAAGAAAGAAGTTTCGCGGATCGAGCTGCAGCATGAGCAATTCACGGTGGCGCAGATGATTGCGGCGTTGCGGGCGCAGATTATCGCGAGCGCGGACAATACGGTGAATTTGATTCAGTTTTTCGAGGCGTGCCCTTCGCGGCACGCGATGATCGTGGCGTTTCTGGCGGTGCTGGAGATGGTGAAATTGCAGGCGGTGGCGTTGGCGCAGGAAAAGCAGTTTGGAGAAATTGTGGTGCGGAAACATAAGATGTTTGATTTGGTTTTTGATGAGAGCGGCGGGATCAAGCAGATTGATGAGGAGTACAAGTAAGAAGTGGCTAGGAAGGAAAGAGCGGGAGAAAGATAACGCAGAGACGCAGAGCGCGCAGAGATATCGCAGAGAAGAGAGACGCGGGATGACTAACGAAGAGAGAAAAGCGGCGTTGGAAGCGATTATTTATGCGGCGGATGATCCGGCGACGATCGACCAGCTGACGCGGGCGCTCGGAGAAGAAAAGCTCGCGGTGCAGGCTTCGCTGGACGAACTGGTGGCGGGCTACGCTGCGGACGAGCGTGGGATTGAGATTCGCAAGGTAGCGGGCGGATACAAACTGTTTACCAAGCCGCAGCAGCATGACGTGGTGCGAAGGTTCATCAAGAGTTTGCGGCCGCCGCTGCGGCTATCTATGCCGGCGCTGGAGACGCTGGCGGTGATTGCCTACAAGCAGCCGGTGACTTCGCCGGAGATTTCGGAGATTCGCGGGGTGAACACAGCGGGCGTGATCAGCACACTGCTGGACAAGCACTTGATTACCACGGCGGGGCGCAAGGAAGTGATCGGGCGGCCAATTCTGTACAAGACGTCGAAAGAGTTTTTAATGCGATTTGGGTTGAGCGATTTGGAAGAGTTGCCGAGTTTGAAGGAGTTTGAGGCGCTGGCGCGGGAAGCGCTGGGGAGTGATGAGGGATTCGCGCCGGTAGATGAGTCAGCGATAGGTGATCATTTGCATGAAACGTCATCGGACGCTATCGCTCACGTTGGAGAAGAACTAGCCGAGGCAGAAGCAGAACGAGAACATGAGGCGGCAGCGACGTCTGAAGGTATGCCTTCCGGCCAACTGGATGAAGATCCGCCCGCGGTGAAGTCTACGGCAGTGGGGGAGTAGGACGGAGATTCAACACAGAAATCGCAGAGGTCGGAGCACAGAGAAGAAACGCCGAGAATTGACGCCACGCTAACCGGAAGAAGGGCAACCACCGCGGCGGATGCCCCTACCAGAGAAGTTCGTAAGAAAGAGACAATGCAGGAAAGATTGCAGAAAATTATTGCGCGGGCGGGGATTGCTTCGCGGCGGCATGCGGAGTTGCTGATCACCAGCGGACAGGTGCGC
>Ga0307471_100000590_pt1 | contig 18749 bp, 12 predicted proteins | sample atmos_gasesAM3C__2_FD_204566 | JGI IMG/M metagenome (GOLD analysis project Ga0307471, IMG submission 204566) | Hardwood forest soil microbial communities from Morgan-Monroe State Forest, Indiana, United States - atmos_gasesAM3C_515 | ecosystem: Environmental > Terrestrial > Soil > Temperate...
GTGTCCGCCAGCGACGGCCTGAAATTCAAGCCGGCTATTAGCAACTGGCACTTGGCAATTAGCAATTGGCGTAGGGCTATTTGCGGCATTTCCTATGGTCAAGACTTCAGTGATCACCATTCGCGACGTGGCCAAGGAGAGCGGCTTTTCCTCGACCACTGTGTCCATTGTCCTCAATGATGCTCCTTTGGCGCGTTACATTCCGCCGGCGACCAAGAAGCGAATTGAGAAGGCAGCCAAGAAACTCGGCTACCGCCCCAACCTGTTCGCCCGTTCGCTGCGCAGCAAACGTAGTCACACCGTCGGCGTGATGGTGTTCGACATGACCGATCCGTACTGCACGCTGATTCTGCGCGGCATTGAAAACTCTCTTTACCAATCCTCTTTCCTGCCCCTTCTGACCGATGTGCATAACGAGCGCAGCCGCTTCGAGCGCTATCTGGAGATGCTGCTGGATCGCCGCGTGGAAGCCTTGATCGTCCTGGCCAACTGGTTGTTTGTGGATATTGATGTTTTGGCCGATCTTGAAAAGAGCAGTATTCCCAGCGTGATGATCGCGCGCGAGCTGCAAACCGATTCCGTCAGCTCGGTGATCGTAGACAACGAGATGGGAGGGTACTCCGCGGTGGAGCATTTGCACTCGCTGGGACATCGCAAGATCGCATTTATCCGCGGGCCCAAGACGTTGGGAGACAGCGCGCCGCGCTGGCACGGGGTCCGCTCCTTTGCGAAGAGTGCCGGTCTGGAACTCGATCCGCGCCTGATTGTGGACCTCCCGGAATCCGGAGACCCGATTTCAAGTTTTGAAGCCGGCTACAAATTAACGGAGGAACTAATCAAACGGAAGCGGCCATTCACTGCATTGATGGCCTTTGACGACATGACGGCGTTTGGCGCAATACGTGCACTGGCGAAGGCAGGGCTGCGTGTCCCGGAGCATTGCTCGGTCATCGGCTTTGATGATGTCGCGGCTTGCAGTCTGTATACGCCGCCGCTCACCACCATTCGCCAGCCCATGGAAGCTATGGGAGCAATGGCGGCAAATCTGGCGATCGAACGGATCAATGCCGTACTGGAAAAACGGGAAATAGCGGCAGTACACCGCAAGATGGCGCCCGAATTGGCGGTGCGAGAGTCCACCCGCAGCCTGCCCTAGGCAAAAACATGGTAAAAAGCCGTGGTTTGCCCGGTCATTCAAAAAGCTGATCGGCATCATTTTCCGCCTTTTTTTCTTGACACTGCCTACTCAATTCCCGCAATATTCGAGCCATTGATTCGTTTTAATAAACGCTTTCACGGAACTAGTGCAGCGTGAGGCCAACCCAGGATACTAAACGGATGCGCACGCTATTTGAGCTCCGCGTGAAGGAAAGAACACGAGTAGGATTCTGATTAGAGATGGCTGCGCAATTTTTGCGTGGACGAAAAATATTTGGGGGTATCTGTCATGAAGACCCGTCTGCTTTGGCTTGCTGTTTGTCTGTCTCTTTCGCTTGCTGCCTGGGGTCAGGACTCCGCGTCCATTACCGGTACGGTCACCGACCCGAGCGGCGCCGCAGTCGCCAACGCCCAGGTCACGCTCAGCAGTCCCGAGCGCGGCATCAACCGCACCAGCCAAACCAACGAAAGCGGTGACTATCTGTTTGGCGCCGTGCCCAGCGGCTCCTATGACCTGGTCATCGTGGCAGCTGGATTCACGAAGTACCAGGCCAAGAGCGTGAAGCTGGAAGTAGGGCAAAAGGCGCGCGCCGACGTGGCGCTGCAGGTGGGAGCGGCGAATACTACTGTCGAGGTGGAGGGCTCGAGCGTGGCGTCGGTCGAAACCCAATCCTCAGATCTCTCCGGCACGGTCACCGGCAAGGAAATCACGCAGCTCGAGTTAAATGGCCGGAATTTTACTCAGTTGGCGACGCTGGTTCCGGGAGTCAGCAACCAGTCCGGACAAGATGACGCCGGCGTGGGCGTGGGAGGCAACGTTGCTTTCAGCATGAATGGCGGCCGCACTGAATACAATAACTGGGAACTGGACAGCGGCGACAACATGGATAACGGCAGCAACACCACGCTGAACGTCTATCCCAGCCTGGAGGCCATCGCCGAGTTCAAGGTGCTGACTTCGAATTACGGCGCCCAGTACGGTCGCAACGGCTCCGGCACCGTGGAAGTTGAAACCAAGTCCGGTACCAGAAGCTTTCATGGAAATGCTTACGAATTTGTCCGCAACGACATTTTTAACGCCAATACATTTCCCCAAAGCAGCGTGCCTGCGTACAAAAAGAACGACTTCGGATACACCGTCGGAGGGCCGGTGTTTATTCCCGGGCTTTACAACAAAGATCGCAGCAGGACTTTCTTCTTCTGGTCGCAGGAGTGGCGGCGGGAGCGGGTTCCGGCGAATCTCGGCAGCGTAACGGTTCCGTCGCTGGCAGAGCGCGGCGGTGACTTCAGCGACCTCTGTCCGGGCACCGATTGTCCGATTGACCCTGGCACCGGCTTGCCATTTCCAGGAAACATCGTACCGGTTGATACCGTAAACTCGCCGGCGCTGGTGGCCCAGATTCCAGAACCGACGCAGGGAACGAACACCTGGAATGCTTCTCCCACGCTGCCTACCACGTGGCGGGAAGAATTGATTCGGGTGGACCACAATTTCACGGACAAGATTCGTGGCACTTTCCGCTACATCTACGACTCCTGGAACCAGACTTATCCCACTCCGCTCTGGACCAACGGGACCAGTTTTCCCACGATCCAGACCGCTTTTGGTGGACCCGGACTCAGCATGGTGGCGCGTCTGACTGCGACTGCCTCCCCCACTCTGCTGAACGAGTTCGTTGCCAGCTACACCACAGACCACATCACGCTAACTCCGCTCGGCGCGTTTAAGCGCCCGGCCACGATGACTTTCGGCCTTTTCCCAGGCGTAGAACAAGGCAAGGTTCCGGGCATTAGTCTCGGCGGCGGCGGCATCTTTGATTTTGGAGAGGACGTGGGATATCTGCCCGGTCCTTACAACTCCAACCCGACCTACACCTACCGGGACAACGTCACCAAGATTATCGGCAAACACAACCTCGTGTTTGGCGGCTACTTCGTGGCGGCCCAGAAAAATGAACTGGCGCAGCCCGCGATTGCGACCAACGGATCGTTGTCATTTGATACCAGCAATTCAGTAAGCACCGGCAACGCTTTCGCGGATCTGCTCATTGGCCGCGTTGCGACTTTCACCCAGACCAGCGCCCAGCCCAAGTTCTACAATCGCTACAAAATCTTCGAGCCCTATTTCCAGGATGACTGGCATGCCACCAGCCATCTCACCCTGAACCTGGGCTTGCGGGTGAGCGTGTTCGGCACTTACTACGAGCGTTACCACAACGAATACAACTTCGACGTCACCCGCTATGTGGCGGGCGCAAGCAGTACGGACCCGGTCACGGGATTCGTCACCGGCGACCCATTTAACGGCGTGGTGCAATGCGGTGTGACCCAGGGCGTGCCCGATAGCTGTATGAAGGGCCATCCCTTCAATCCTGCGCCGCGAATCGGTTTCGCCTGGGACCCGAAGGGCAATGGCAAGACAGCCATCCGAGGCGGCTACGGAATTTTCTTCGAACACACCAACGGCAACGAAGCCACGGCGGAGTCGCTCGAACCTGCTGCCAGTCCGGCGGTGCAAACTGTCAGCACGCACAACCTGACGGCGTATGACCAGATCGTTCCAGTGCCCGCGGGCCAGTCCAATCCTCTGGCCATGATTTCCATTCCCAACAAGGCGGTTTGGCCGTACGTGCAGCAATGGCACCTGGACGTGCAGCATGAGATCTTCAGAAACACAGTGGCGACGGTCAGCTATGTGGGGAGCAAGGGAACGCACCTGACTCGTTTCTTCGATCTCAATCAACTCAAGTCTGTGCCCTCCAGCCAGAATCCTTACAAGGTAGGGGAGCCGATCAGTGATTGCGGCACCACATTCGACGCCGCCGGCGTGCCCATGGATGCGGTTACCCCAAGTGGTGCTCCGGTGCCGTACAATGCGCCAGGAGCGAACGGACTGGCCTCCGGTCCCGCGGTTAATCTCGGACTGGCATGCGGAACGATTGCCAACCCGGACGCCTTCCGCACTCAATTCCCCGGCGTCGGGTCGGTCAGTGCGCTGCGTGAGCAAGCCTCTTCGACCTATCACGGCCTCCAGACCTCAGTCCGGCGCAATGTGGGCGGACTGCAGCTGAGCCTGGCTTACACCTACAGCCATTCCATTGATGATTCTTCCTCTGCCCGGGACGCCATCATCCTGGATACCTACGACCTAGCCCGGGCCCGCGCCAGCTCCAACTTCGACCAGCGTCATATGTTCAACCTGGGCTACGTCTACGACCTGCCGTTTTTCAAGAGTCCTGGCTTAACGCAAAAGATTCTGGGCGGGTGGCAGTGGTCCGGACTGGTCACGATTCAGAGCGGCACGCCCTTCAGTCCGGGGAACGGAGTGACCGCAGACAATTCCGGAGTTCTTAACGGGGTCAGCAGTAACTCGTCACAGTCTTATCCCGACGTGGTGGGCGATCCCAGAGCCAACGTGCCCAACTTCGCCTTTCCGGATGGCGGTTTTGGACCGCTCTTGTATAACCCTTCCGCATTCGCGGCACCGCGAGGGCTGACCTTTGGCAATATGCCCAGGAACTTCCTGACCAATCCCAGACGGACCAACTTCGACATGGCGTTGTTCAAGCATTTCGCCATTACCGAGCGCATGGGCTTCGAGTTCCGGGCTGAGGCTTTCAACGTCTTCAACCACATCGAATATGCCTGGCTGGGTGGAGACGGCGGATCGGCGGCCAACAATAGCCCGTTCGGCAGTTCGAACAGCACTCTGACCTGCTACGGCGGGGCGGGCAATACTGCTGGCGATCCAGGCTGTACGTCGGCGAATGCATATCTGAGGCCCGCTGTGGCACACAACGGTCGCATCCTGCAACTGGGAGCGAAGTTCATTTTCTAGATGTCATCCTGAACGAAGTGTGTGCTTCGCAAAGCGAAGCACACATGCAGTCGAAGCACCCTACTCGCGGAACTGACCCCGCGGCGCGGGGGGTCGAGATTCTAAGTCCGCCAAGCAACGTCCCACACATCGGTGACGCTATAGGGGGCCTTCGACTTCGTAGCCGCTTCGCTGCGCGAAGCGGCTACTCCGCTCAGGGACAGGGTTATCCAACTTGGGCGTGCTGCCGGGTCCTGGCCACCACCGTCAGGGCGTGCTCCAGATCGGCGATCAGGTCGTCGGCATTTTCGATTCCCACCGCAAGCCGGATTAACTGGTCGGTTACTCCCATCTTCTGGCGGTGGTCGGCAGAGATCATGGCGTGCGACGTGAGCGCTGGAATGGTGACCAGCGAGCCTACTCCGCCGAGGCTTGGGGCCAGCGAGAACAGGCGTAGAGCTTCCGTCAGACGTTTGGCGTCTTCTCCGGCGCCGTCTACTTCGAAACTCAGGACACCGCCGCCGCCATGCATCTGTTCCATCGCCAAGGCACGCTGGGGATGGCCTTCGACGAAGGGGTAGTGGACGCGCCGAACCTGGACGTGTCGAGCCAGAAATTGGGCGACGCGCAACGCGTTGTCGTTCTGCCGCTGCACCCGCACCGCCAGCGTTTTGATGCCGCGCAGCAGCAGCCAGGCAGCATGGGGATCCATAACGCCGCCCAGAGTGGTGCGAGTCTCGTGGATCTCCTGGATGAGGTCCTGGCGTCCGGCAACGATGCCGCAGATCAGGTCGGAGTGTCCCGCGAAATATTTGGTGCCGGAGTGCATGACCAGGTCAATGCCGAAGTCCCCGGGGCGCTGGTTGATGGGCGTGGCAAACGTGCTGTCGATGAGGCTAGTGAGATTGTGTTGCTTGGCCAGGGCCGTCACCTTGCGCAAGTCAACCACCCGCAGCGTCGGGTTGGTCGGCGATTCCAGATAGAGAAGCTTGGTGTTCGGACGGATGGCGCGGGCGTGCTGATCGTAGTCGGTGGTGTCCACGAAAGTCGTTTCGACGCCGAGCTTGGGCAGCCATTGGCTGAAGAATTTCGTGGCGCCGCCGTAAATATCGCGCTGGGCAACGACGTGGTCGCCACTCTTCAGCAGGGACAGGACCGAGGTCGTGATGGCACTCATGCCGGAGGCGAAGAGCAGCGCGGCGTCCACGCCCTCCAGTTCGGCGATGGCATTTTCGGCGACGGTGTGCGTGGGGTTGCCATAGCGCGTGTAAAACATGTCCGTGGACGTCGCGCGCAACTGCTCGTCGTTGTCGGTGACCTCAAATGTGGAAGTCTGATAAATCGGAGTGGTGACCGGTCCATTCTTCTTGTCGAGATCGGTTCCGGCTCGGACTGCCTCGGTTTCGGGATGGTGCTTGTGCTCTTTCAATGACGGCTCCTTCGCTGTGTTCCAAGGGTAGCGTTCACCGATAAACCGGGCAAGGGTTTCCTTTGCGCACTTTGCGGTTCACTGCGACCTTCGCGGTCAAAATCTTTAACCGCAAAGGGCGCAAAGACACCGCAAAGGTTGCAAAGGATTTATCCATCTATAATTCGAGAGCATGGATCTTGGACTGAAGGGCAAGGTTGCGATTGTTGCCGCATCCAGTCAGGGCATTGGGCTGGCGACGGCCGCGGCTTTTGCAGCCGAGGGATGTAGAGTCGCTATGTGCGCCCGGAACGAACAGACCCTGGCCCGGGCGGTGGAGGGCATAAGGAAACAGTACAGCGCTGAAGTGTTTGCATCCGCGCTCGACGTGGCCGACGCGGCCGCGGTTCGCCAATTTGTAGAAGGTGTGGTGCTGAAATTCGACGGGGCCGACATTTGCGTGACCAACGCCGGAGGGCCGCCCGCCAAAGGTTTCCTGGCGTCGAGTGTGGAAGACTGGCGGAAAGCGATCGACGCTAATTTCATGAGCACGGTGTATTTTGCGCAAGAAGTCATCCCGCACATGCAGCGTAGACGCTGGGGCCGGATCATCACCTTGACCTCTATCACCACCAAGCAGCCATTGGCTGATCTGGTGCTTTCAAACGCGGTTCGGGCTGCCGTGGTCGGCCTGGTAAAAAGTCTGGCCAACGAATTCGGTAAGGACGGCATTCTGGTGAATAACGTGGGTCCGGGCTTTACTGCAACGGACCGTCTCAAAGAGCTGGCCAAAAGCCGTTCCGCCGCCTCGGGCACGCCCGAGAAGCAGATATTTGAAGGATGGGTAGCGGATGCCCCATTACAACGGCTGGGCGAACCGGCTGAAGTCGCCGACACTATCGTATGGCTGGCCTCGGATCGCGCCTCCTACGTTACCGGCCAAACCGTGCTCGTGGACGGTGGGATGTACAAGGGTTTGTAACAAATGTTTCATACCGCCTGATCTCACTTCGGCGGTTGCCACGCCCCGTCAACTTCTCGTAAGCTGGGCGGACTCTCCTGATTCTCCGGGAAAGGTGTGCTGCAATGGCAAAGGCAAAAGTGAAGTCCGTTGCGAAAAAACGCAAGCGAGAGAGATCAGCCGGGCACAAACCCGCCGGATCTAAGAGCGCTCGCCTTAAGACCGCGACGAAAAACCGCGCCAGCAAGATGGAACTCAAACACGTTCCCTGGCATACCGTCGAACTGGAAGACCTGAAGCCGCTGCTGCAGCGCCAATTTGTTGTCGGTCAGGCCATCATGGTCGCGCGCGTCCTGATGAAGAAGGGCTGCATCATCCCATTGCACAGCCATCACAATGAGCAGTTCACATATGTTCTGGAAGGCGCGCTCAAGTTCTGGATCGACGACAAGGAGATCGTGGTGAATGCCGGCGAAGTCCTGACCATCCCTCCGCACATGCCGCACCAGGCGGAAGCCCTGGAGGACACGGTTGACCTCGATATATTCAATCCGCCGCGCGCCGACTGGGTTAACAAGACTGATCAATACCTGCGTGGAGACAAGTGATTCCTCCATCCCGTATGCTAGAAGTGAATGACTGACCAGGCCGTATTGGCTTCCAAATTGGAAACAGGCGTATCGCAATTGCGCTGTATTGCGTGCGGAGCTGTGGGCGAAGAGGGGGCCAAGAGCGTCCGCTGCGCACAGTGCGGCGACCTGCTGGAAGTTCTTTATCCCGGCTGGAAGACAAGCGCCGGAGCGCGCGCCGCCGGACTGGACGCCGCCGGCCTCAAGAAACTCTGGTTGCAGCGGCGGACTTCCTGGAATGCGTTGGATGAAAGCGGCGTCTGGCGCTTTCGCGAAATCCTTCCCGCCTTACATGATTGGAACCACGTCATCACCCTGCGCGAAGGGAATACTCCGGTGTATCAATTGCCCTCCTGTGGGCGCGCCGCCGGCATCGAGCAACTTTTTGCCAAGCACCAGGGCATGAATCCCACGGGATCCTTCAAGGACACAGGCATGACCGCGGCCGCGTCGTTCGCCCGGCAAGGAGGTTTTCGCTGGGTGGCCTGCGCTTCGACGGGCAATACCTCTGCGTCCATGGCGGCTTACGCAGCGCGTGCAGGAATGCGCAGCCTCGTCCTGATTCCGCAAGGCCAGATCACATGGGGGAAACTTTCGCAAGCGCTCGATTATGGCGCTGTGACCTGCCAGTTGAAGACTGACTTCGATGGCTGCATGCGCGTGCTGGATGAAGTCGGGCAGCGCATGCCAGTTTACCTGTTGAACTCGGTAAACCCGTATCGCCTCGAAGGCCAGAAAACAGCCGCCATCGAGTTGCTGGAACGATTTGACTGGCAACCTCCCGACCACATCATTGTCCCGGGAGGAAACCTGGGGAATTCTTCCGCCATCGGCAAGGCGCTGCTGGAGATGAAGGAGCTAGGTCTTATCACCAGGCTGCCTAAGCTTTCGGTGATTCAGGCCGAGGGCGCTAATGCGCTGGTGCGGACCATGCGTGAAACTGGGGGTAAGGAACTCATCTCGGTGCATGCTGAGACAATGGCGACTGCGATCAAGATTGGAAGTCCAGCTTCGTGGAAAAAAGCCGTGCGCGTGATTGAGACGACGGGCGGTGTGGTCGAACAGGTGAGCGAAGTTGAAATGGCATTGGCCAAGGCGGAAATCGGGGCGGACGGCATCGGCTGCGAACCAGCATCGGCGGTCACTCTCGCCGGATTGAAGAAGCTGGTCAAACAGGGATTTGTGAGGAAGAACGAAACCGTGGTGCTGATCCTGACCGGCAACCTGCTCAAGGACCCCGATTTCACGCTCAAGTTCCATCGTGGAGACCTGTTCGCAGGCACCGAGCACGAAGAGGAAGCCGCCGAGGTTCTGGCCCCTCGACAGCGCGCTCCCATGGTGCTCGACGCCAGCGCGAATGCCGTGGTGAAGGTGCTGGAGTACGCGGAGCAGACTGATCCGCGAAAGTAAATTTGCGTTCGCAGCTGCGCTCTTTAGGGTGGAGCAGCGCTTCAGCGCTGCGTAAGAGCCACCGTGCGGGGGCGGCTTTAGCCGCTGAGGTGCCTGACACACCCTTGTATATGTGTGATACGTGGAAAATCTTGGCAAATGAGAACCGCAAAGAAAAATCGCGTCGCTATCTCTTCACTGGATCTGGTGCTGCCTGCCACGTCCGCCAATCTGGGTCCGGCATTTGACGCTGCGGCTCTTGCCTTCGGGTTGTTCCTGAGAGTTCGTGCCACTCCCGCGGATGACTTTTCCATCACGGTTCGCGGTCGGGACGCCGAAATCTGCGGCCGGGTCGAGAACCATCTCATCCTGACGACCTATCGTGAAGTCTTACAAGAAGCTGGCAAACCGGCGCAGCCCCTGGCTCTGCAGCTCGACAACCAGATTCCGATCGGCAAGGGATGTGGTTCGTCGGCCGCAGCGCGTCTGGCTGGAATTGCGCTGGCAGTGCACTTTGGCAAATTGCGCTGGACGAACAGCCGAATCGTCGGCGAAGCTTCGCGGCGAGAGCATCATCCCGATAACGCCGCCGCCTGCTGGATGGGTGGACTCGCGGTAGCGAGAATGTCAGCTGACAGCGAGGCTCAAGTCGCCTGCGTGATTCCAAGAGGGAAGTGGCCGCTGCTGCTGGCGGTTCCGGACGAGGCGCTGGCCACCGAAGAAGCCCGCCGCGTGCTTCCGTCGCAGTATTCCCGGGCAGATGCTGTAACCAACGTCCAGAATTCCATGCTGTTGCTGGCGGCCTTCGTGCAAGGCCGGCGCGATCTGCTGACCTCGGCGCTCGACGACCGCATGCATCAGCCTTATCGTGCTGCGTTGTGTCCGCTGTTGCCGGCGCTACAGAAAGTGGCGGCAGGCACGCCAGGCGTCCTAGGAGCAGTCTTGAGCGGAGCGGGACCGTCAGTACTAATTTTTCTGGATAACAAAGTTGGCGCAGAACGCGCCAAGGCACAAGTACGGAGACAGCTTCAAGCTCGCGGGCTCAAAGCAGAACTAATCGCGACGGCGATTACCAAACAAGGAGCTGGCCGAGGCAAAGCCTGGACCCAGCGACGCGCCTAACCGCGGCGGCGCTCTTCTCCTTCCGCCAACCGGCTTGTAGCCGCAAGGCGGAAGAAATGCTGTTCAAAACTCAGATGAGGTTCGCTGGCAAAGCGATCCGCATAAGAATTAAGAGCTCTCTTGAAGTGCTCGATCTCGCGCCGGGCGTCGCGCTCGAAGGCAGCGCTCGATGAAGACGGCGTGATCCGACGATGTTTGCTGGTTTTCATTTCCACCACTCCTGGGACTCGTTCCCGGCCCGCTCTGCCCATCGACACGGGCACTCGCGGTAGCATCCTGTGGAAGTACCAGTAACTGTCCGGCGAACTTCTCTACAGAATCAGGGGAAGCCAGTAAACTACGGTCAGCCTGCGGAAGTGTAAATGGCACTGTCGTGCTATATGGGGGAAAGAGGGTCGGCTAAAGGACAAATACCCCTGTCTCCCCAGCCGACGACCGTGTGCTTACTAGCGGCTGGCGGGCGGAACAATGCCGTTCAAACGCAGGTATTCGACCATCTGTCCGTAGTGATCGAAACAATGGCCCACTGCCCCGGGGGCCAGTGCCAGACGGGTCGCTGTGCCTTCGCCGAAGGGATTCTTGACAGGGGCGACCAGGTTTTTTTCGTTGATGCTTAATGTCGCCTTATGAAGGTACACGAAGGAATCCTTCAAGTATTTGATGATATCTGCTTTGCTTGTGACCAAGTCTGGGCCGTTTTCTCCACCTGTGTCGACGGGTGATTTCTCTTCCAGAATGGCGGCAGCCAAAATGTAGTTGACTGCGGCCACGTGCTTGACCTGTTGGGCGAACGTGCGGACGCCCTTGAACTCGCCGGTCGTCGGAGCGAAAGAGTACTTGTCCTCGGGCATGGCGTCGGCTGCGGGCACAAATTCATTTTCCACGTTGGTGACGGAACCGTTCAGAACCTGGCTTACGGTCTTGGGTTCTGGTTTTGCAGCTTGAGCGAGAGCGATGCCGGTGAGCAAGAGCAAACAGGCGCATACAGTGTGAAACTTCTGCATTGAGTTTCTCCTTGAAGTGCTTCGAATTTCGAACATTAAATGTGGGCGCGAGCGTCCATGCTCGTGCGGGAGCCAGCCGCGTCCTGGTTCGTGATCACAACCGCACGAGCGCGGACGCTCGCGCTTACATTTAATCTCGAACGACTGACGGCGTTAATTCCAATTGCTGGGACGTGAGGCGATGGCGGCGGACTGCCAGCAGTCCTACGACCATCGCGACCGCTGAACACAATAGAGCTGCCGGGACACCTACTCGAGTCGCCAGAGCTCCCCAGACTGTGCTACCCAAGGCCATGCCTCCCTGCAGAACCAGCAGGTACATGGACAGCGCGCGGGCACGCAGGAATGACGGACACATGGTCTGCGCCGCAACGTTCAAACAGGCCAGGATTCCAATCCACGCCGTGCCGCCGACAAACATTACCAGACAGAGCAGGGAGAACGTTTGAACCCGTCCGGCGGCGAAGGTCATGGCGGCGAAGAGCAGGATGTCGAAGGCCACCAGACCATCTACGGAAAGGCGAGTGCGCACACGAGGCAGAACGGCCGCGCCGGCGAGAGCTCCGAGACCAAAGAATCCCAGAAGAAGGCCGTAGCCGGTCGCGCCGTGCGGGCGAGCCAGGATTGGCAGCAATGCGGGCAGGGAACTGGCCGCCAAACTGAACGCTCCGGTGCGGATCAGAATAGACCGCACCTGGGGGGCGCCCCGCACATAGCGCAGACCCGCGATCATGGCGTCGCGCACGCGCCCGGTGGCAACGTGCTCGTAGTGAGGACGTTTCCATTGGTAGAGAAAGAAGATCACGCCGAAGAACGATGCCGCATTGAGCAGAAACGCCACTCCGGAGCCCGCCGCCGCGATCACCAGTCCGCCGAGCGCCGGGCCGAAGGCGCGGGCGACGTTGAAGCCGACAGAATTCAGCGCCACCGCCGAGGCATGATTCTCCGGGCAGACCACCTCCGGCGTGATGGCCTGCCACGCCGGGTCGTTCATGACCGCGCCCAGCCCCAGGATGAAAGTAAAGAGCAAAAGCATCCACGGGGTGACATGGTGGTAAAGCGTCAGCACGCCCAGCACTCCGGCGGCTACCACCATCCAGCTCTGGGTGATGAGCAGAAATCGTCGCCGGTCAACCATATCTGCCAGAGCGCCCGCAGGCAGGATCACCAGAAATACTGGAAGAGTAGTGGCGGCCGTGACCAGGCTGACCATCAACGGAGACATGGTCAGCTGCGTCATCAGCCAACCCGCGCCGACGTTTTGCATCCAGGTTCCGGTGTAGGAGATTACTGCGGCGATCCAAAGCGACCGGAACAGCGGCTCGCCTAGCGGAGCCCATGCTGAATTTGCCCGCTGCGGAGGCAGGCTCGCGGACGCCGGGATCTTGATAGCTTCCGACATGGTCAGTGGCTCGCCGTTCCATTTGCTGCAACGGGGCTGAGTTCAAACGGCCATTCTTTATTTCGCCACGCCCGAATCATGTAAATAGCGATGCCGGTAATCAGGATAACCAGTGCGTAGCGTACTTGCTTCAACGAGTTGGTGCGGGAAACCAGCACGAAAATGAATCCGATTGAGGCAAACAACGCGGGCAGCGGATACAGCCACATCCGAAAAGGGCGAGGCAACTCAGGCCGCCGGATGCGCAATACGATGACGCCGATGGCCTGGACGAGGAACTGCAGTGTGATCCGAATTACTACCAGTGCTGCGATCACGTCGGCCAGCGAAAAAAAACAAAACAGCACTGCGACTCCACCCAGAGCCAGCAACGAAACGTAGGGGAATCGATGTTGCGGATGTACCCGGGCGAAGGCCTGGAAATAATTCCCGTCAAGCGCCGCGGCGTAAGGCACGCGTGAATAGCCCAGCAGCAGCGAGAAAACCGAAGCAAATGCCGTCCACATCACCAGGGCGGTGACCAGATTGGCCGCCCAGGTCCCGTAAATCTTTTGCATGAAAATGGAAACCACATACAAACCGCGATTGGAATGGCCGGTATAGGTGATTTCCTGCCAGGGCACCACGCCCAGGATGCTGATGTTCATCAACACGTATAGACATCCCACCAAAAGAATGGATAGCAGCAGCGCCCGCGGGATGGTCTTGCCCGGGTCCTTTACTTCATCGCCCAGAAAGCAAACGTTGTAGTAGCCCCAATAGTCGTAAGTGGCGATGAGCATGGCCGAGCCCAAGCCGAGAAAGAAATTGTGTGACAAGGTAAAAGCACCCGCTGGAAAGCTGAAGGCCCGCGCCGCATCGAAGTGGGTGAATCCGGCAATGATGATCCAACCGATGGTGATCAAAACCCCAGCCAGAAGCAGCTTGGACAACCATCCGATGCTGGTGATCTTGCGGTAAAGCAATATCACCGCCAATACGACAATACCGATCGCTACAAATGTCGCGCCGGACATCAACCAGCGCAGTTGCAGCGTGCCCAGCAATGGAAGATGCAATTCCCAGAGATAGTCAGCGTACTGATGTTCGAGTCTCGGCCAAAAGTAGGATGCGTAGCCAGCCAGCCCAATCGCTCCCGACGCCACCGAAAGAGGCGCACTAAAAGAAAGCTGCCAAATAAAAAGAAAAGAAATCAGCCGTCCGAGGCGGCGAGGACCGTAAATCTCGCGCAGATAGTTGTACGATCCACCCGACTTGGGCATTGCCGCACCTAGCTCCGCCCACACCAGCCCATCACACATGGCGAAGATTGCGCCGAGGATCCAACCCAACATGGCCTGCGGACCGCCCATGGCCCCGACGATCAAGGGGATGGTGATGAACGGCCCCACGCCAATCATGTCGATCATATTGAGCGCGGTGGCGGCGCTCACCCCGATTCCGCGGATGAGAGGCGGGGAAGAGTCGTTGGTCGAGGAGAAGTCGTTGGTCGTCGGTCGTTGGTCGTTGGCCTTAGCCATAAGTGCATTTGTAATGCGCGAGTTTGATCTATCGCGGAAGCCTGACTGCATAAGGCTTTCCATGCCGTACACAGCTCCTAGGGGCCAACGACGAACGGTCAACGACCAACGACCAAGGACAAATGACCAACGACCGATTTACTCGTGTCCCGCGCCCAGCAGATTTACGTACAGCCGAATTGCTCCTGGAACGCCCGCGGGCAGCTGGCGGAAGAAAGCGTATCCGGTGTAGATGTATGTGCCCTTGCCGTACTGGGCCCGCAGCAGGCCGCCTTTCAGCGGCGGCTCGCCTGGGTCATGAGATGAAAGCAGAGGCCGGAAGTTACTGTCCCACTGGTCCATGAAATACAGACCTCGCTCCTGCACCCAGCCATCGAAATCGCGCTGCGTAATCTGGTTGGGGTAGTGGAACACGCTGTCTTCGGGAGCAAGAATGTCTACCGGAGCTTCCTCGACAGAAACCCGGCTTCGGCTCAGAGTCGCGGGAAACGGCGTGAAGTGGCCGCTGTTGAAATCGCCCGCGCCCGCGTTGTATTGCACGATCAGAGTGCCGCCGGCGGAGACGTAGTCCAGCAGCTTTTTGTTGTTCGTGGCGACATCTTTCTGGGTATCGTATGCGCGGATGCCAAGAACGATGGTGCGGTATTCCGACAGGTTTTCGCTGGCAAGCTTTTCCGCCGGGAGCAGCGTGACATCAATCCCGATCTGCTGGAGCACAGTTGGAATTTCGTCCCCCGCGCCGGGGACATACGCAACCTTGAGATCTTTCGAGACTCTCACATCCACGATGCTGACGCGCTGCAAAGCGGGTTGGTAGTAGTAAGCGCTGGCCAGGTCTTCGCGAGTGACCAGGGTGTAGCCCTCGCTGTAGCTCTTCCCATTGGCTGTTAGCACAGCGCGAATCTGGGCGTGTCCTTCCTTCAGACTGCCCGGAACCACTTTGAAGACAAAATGCTTCTTGTCGCCTCGCTGGTGCAGCTCGACGGGAATTTCTTTGGGCTCGATTAGCCAGCCCGCGGGCGCCTCGAGATGCAGACTGCCACTGGAGGCGCCGGTCAGGTTTGAACTCACGCCCACTTTCACGGTGCGCTCGGAACCATTCGCGATCGGAACGATCTGCTCTCCCGGTTCCAATTCGACCGAGAACGGCGGGACGACAGCCAGCGGACGGCTCTGCTCTGCTCCCTTCTCATCGGTAAATGCCACCAGCACCGGTGCCGAAATTTCGGGCAGGGTCTCAGGGTTCTTAGGGGCGACGCCACGAGTTCGAGAGGCGAGGTCGGGGACATCGTAGTGGGCGCTCACTCGAAACGGCGGTTCTGGGAACGGTAGCGTTTGGTATTGCGAGTTGTCTACGGTGTATACGCTGTCGCGTTCCGGGTCGCTGCGGTGCAGTGCGGGTCGCGTGGGTGGGGTGTTCAGGGGCAGATCCAATTGGAAATCCGTCTGATAGTCTTTCCCCGGCCGCAGTGGCGGAATGTGCTCTTTTTGTTGGCTATCGTCTACTTGACCTTCAAGAAACAGAGAGCGCAACTGCAGCGCGTGGGTCGAGCCGTTGTGCAGCTGCACCCTGACGGTGATTTTCTGGCCGGGAGAAATCGCGGCCAAAGGGTCCTCTCCAGGCGCAAGTGGAGACCTTGAAGCCTGCGGTGAAACCAGCGTGGCCTGGAGTGAAAGATTGAGCGCAAGATTGAGTGCGATCCGGGCCTGCGATTCTTTCTCGATCAAGCGGGCCAGCCGTTCTTGATTGTTGCCGCCGCGGAGCCTGCCTTCGAGACGGCCAAGCGATTCGACCACCGAGGACAATGGCGCGGCAGCGCTGCCCGGGTCCTTCTCCGCAGCTTTTGCCGCCTCAGCAATATTCGCTTCGGCTGCTGCCAGCTCTTTCCTGGCCGGCACATCGGATGGAGAAATCAACGTCCCCAAACTGGTGTCGATCCCATCGAAGAAGTCTTTTTCATGGCCATCTTTGTCCGTGGCTGGCGGCACCACCGAGTCCACCAGCTTGTAGTAGGTGTAACGATCGCCCGGCTCAACCGACCAGCCACCTGCGCCTTGCGAGAGTTGATGCCGTAACCCTTCCATCGCGAACTGGATGTATGACATCCCCAGCAACGGATTCACGTGTCCCGTATTCAGCCGGATGGTGTAGTTTTCCGCTGGGCAGGTGCTCGCCCCAAAGCCGCAGACGTTGCCGATGTAGATCTTCCTGGCCTGCCACGGTTGCAAACCTTCCTTGATCTGCTCGGGGAAGCGCTTCGGGTCTGCCGCCGCGCGGAACGCCTCCTTGGTGAGGATGGCGGACGCCTGGTGATGCCCGTGTCCATCGCGATCCGTCCCGGAGAAGCGTGCCAGCAATACATCGGGACGAAAGGTTCGGATCACTCGCACCATGTCGCTCAGAGGGATGTCGTGCCCTCCCCACTTCTGAAAAGTTTCGTCCGGATTCTTGGAATAGCCGAAGTCCGCCACCCGGCTGAAGCGCTGTTCCACTCCGTAGTTGCGATCGGAGGCTGTGAGCTCCAGCGCGCGCAGCACGCCCAGCACATCGAACAGATTGCTTCCCACCTTGTTCTGGCCACCCTCGCCGCGAGTCAGCGTCATCAGCAGCGTCGTCACTCCTTTGCCGCGAGACTCGAGCGTCAACATGCCTCCGTCTTCGTCGTCGGGATGCGCGACGGTCTGCATCAGGCGGGCCGTGGTTTGGAGCCGAAGCAGCATCTGCTTCAAGCCCGCCGTGCCGGTATCCGGAGGCAGAGGATCGACCGGGCTGAAGCGGGTCGTGGGAGCCTGGGCCTGGGTCGACGCCGCCGGCATAACCAGAACTGCGAACAGGGCGAGACTCAGGGTCCAAATCAAATGTCTTCTCGGGTGTCTCTGAACATCAACACCCCGAGCGGGTAGGCGCGGAAATCTGGGGCTCAGAAATCGTGGGTTCGAAAACCCATGACCGGCATTTTTCATACGTATGGGGTTGTGGTTGTCGGAGATGAGAGGCAAGATTTTTCCTGGTGTTCCTCTTCTATATGGATATGGACTGCGCGGGAAACGAAGAGTTAGCCGCTGACCGCTTGCTCAATCCTACCCGAGTCAGTGGCTTTGCGGTGCGGCGGCGGCCTGTACCGCTTGCTGGCATTCATGGGCGGCGGTGAGCAGCTCGTCAAACCGGCGATCGCTATGCAGGCCGCGCAACAGCGGGTCAGAGAGCAGATTGGAGTAGGCGCAGTAGTTCAACTCAATCGCTGTCTTGAGCATGTGGAGAGCGGCATCTCTCTTGTTGCAGTAGGCGTAAATCGCCCCCTGATAGTAAGAGGCCTCGGGGTCCGGGTCTGAAGGCTGGCTGGTCTCGGCATCGTGCGCCATGCGATCCAATTCGGAGGGCGGACGGAGACCCACGCAGGCTTCCAGGAGATCACGGTGGTGCTGGGGAACATCGGTCATGCGCTTGACTGCCTCGCGAGCCTCCGCCAGCCTGCCTTCGCGCAGCAACAATGAAGGAATAGCGTCTTTAGCCCACTCGGAGCCCGCATCCACCTGAATAAAATCTCTGGCCCGGTCGAAGCGGCCCAGTTCCATGAAAGCCCAGGCGCAAGAGCGGAACTGATAGTTGCCTGGGGCAAGCGTTAGGGCAGTGTCGCATTGGCGTGCCGATTCCTCGAGCATCCCGGCATAGCGCTGCACATAGCCGAGGGTGAAATGGGCTACGGCATTCTCCGGGCGACGTTGGGCCAGTGCTGAGGCAGCCTGGTAGGCTTTTCCCAACTCGCCCCGGTCCACCCGGTTGACGATCAGTTGCGAGGCGGCTGCGATCAGGTTCGGATCGAGCGCGAGCGCCCGCTCCAGTGCCGCGTTGGAGTCCTGGAAGGTCTGCTCACCGCCATTCGAGTAGTTCGCGTCGTAGTAGTAGCGTTGGCCGAGTTCCGCCCAGGCAGGGGCGTAATTTGGATCCAGGTCGACAGCGCGTTCCAGACTCTTGATGGCCTCTCGAGTGGGAGCGGAGTCGTGGGAGGCGGCCATGCTGCGCAAATAAAGATCGTAGGCTTCCTGATTGTTGGGCCGCGTGCCGGTCTCCAAAAAGCCGCCGGCGGCGCCCAGCATGGGCAGCAGTCCTTGACGGACGTTCTTGGCCAGCTTCTCCTGGATGCCGATCAGGTCCTGAGTGGAGCCCGTTAGATTGGTTTGCCACACCAGCCGTTCCGTGCCGGTCTCGATTGCCTCCACCGCGACCAGGAGGTTCGTCCCCTGTTTCTGGAAATGCCCGGTCAGGACTGTGGCCACATGGAGCTCGCGCCCCACCAGCTTGAGATCGAGGTCGGCGCCTACATACTTCCTGGTGACG
>Ga0307471_100000591_pt1 | contig 18738 bp, 14 predicted proteins | sample atmos_gasesAM3C__2_FD_204566 | JGI IMG/M metagenome (GOLD analysis project Ga0307471, IMG submission 204566) | Hardwood forest soil microbial communities from Morgan-Monroe State Forest, Indiana, United States - atmos_gasesAM3C_515 | ecosystem: Environmental > Terrestrial > Soil > Temperate...
AATTGGAGGCTGTTTTTCGCTGGATGAAAGGCGCAGACTCTTTGGCATGAACGCTAAGAAACAGTCCAGCTCCGAATCCAGCACCAATTCCAGCCTTGGGACACAAGCCATGCACGCCCTGAAGGGCCTGGGCCCGCAGACCAAAGCCATTCATGGCGGGGAGCCGAATCGCTACGGCGTGAACGGCCCCATCGTGACGGAGATCATTCGCTCTTCGACCTTCACGTTTACCAACACCGAAGAAATGAAGAAGTGGGCCGAAGGCAAGAACAAGGCGTACATCTACACGCGCTACGGCAATCCAACGCTGTCCGTCGCGGAAAGGAAGATCGCGGCACTCGAAGGCGCGGAGGCGGCCGTGGTTGCTTCTTCGGGCATGGCGGCGATTTCCTCTTCACTATTGGCCGTGCTGAAGGGCGGAGACGAACTGATCTCCACCGCTCAGCTTTACGGAGGAACGTACCGGTTGATGCGCGACGTGTTCCCGAACTGGGGCATTACTGTGCATCACGTGCAACCCGATCTCGGCGGCATCGAAAAGTTGGTGAACGCGCGCACGCGGGCGCTGTACGTCGAGACGCCGACGAATCCCACGCTGCGCCTCGTGGACATTCAAAAAGCGGCCGCCTTCGCCAAGAAGCACAAGCTCGTCACGTTGATTGACAACACGTTTGCCACGCCGGTTCTGCAGAATCCCATCGCGCTGGGCTACGACATCGTGGTGCACAGCGCCACGAAAGCGCTCGCCGGCCATTCGGACATTCTCGCGGGAGTTTCGGTGGGCAATGCCGAGTGGATGGACAAAGTACGCCACATGATCATTCATCTCGGCGGCTCGATGGATCCCGGCGCGGCCTATTTGCTAATTCGCGGCGTCAAGACGCTCGGTGTGCGCGTCGAGCGCCAGTGCGAGAACGCCATGGCCGTCGCAACCTTTCTCGAAAAGCATCCGAAAGTCGAGCGCGTGCACTATCCCGGGCTGAAGTCGCATCCGGATCATCGGCTCGCGTCAAAACAGATGCGCGGATTCGGCTCGATGATGGCGTTTGACGTGAAAGGCGGCTTGCCGGCGGCGCGGCGTTTCTGCGATCGCGCGCGGCTGTTTTTGCTGGCGGCCAGTCTCGGCGGCGTCGAGTCGCTCGTGATTCTGCCGATTTACAGTTCGCACTACAACATGAGCGACGAAGAATTAAAGCGCGTGGGCGTCAGCGCGGGCACTGTGCGCGTTTCCACAGGCCTCGAGGACAAAGAGGATTTGATCGAGGATTTGAAGCAGGCGCTGGAGTAAACCAAACGGGCGTTGGCACTTCGTGCCTCGGGTCAAAGAAGAGGTCGGCGCTACACGAGGAACTATTTCGTGGTGGCTGGGACGGGAGCGTCCCACTCTTCCTGCTGGGGAAGCAGCGACTTCACGATGTCTTCCAATTCGTGAGCGCTCTGAGCATCCTGCGGGTAATTGTGCGCGGTGATGTCGAATGTTTTGCCATGCTTCGCGCGAACTTCCTGCAGCTCTTCTTGCAGGCGGACGGCGACGCGCTTGGCATTGAGGGCATCTGTCTCGGGCAGCACGAGCGCGAAAATGTCTGGTGCGAGCCGGTAGATGGAATCCGTGGGACGCAGCTTGCGGGACATCGCTTTTGCCGTATCGCTCCAGGCTGCGTCGTCGTCGCCGTTTTGCTTTGAAGAGCCGGCAGCCGCTTTGCCTTTGACAACCAGGAGCGAAAGATTTTTCTCCATGGTCATCGCCCGGCGGAACTCCATCGTCAGGCGGTCCCAGAAATGATTTTGGTCCGGCATGGAGTGGAGCAAATCGACACTGGCCTGATGCTGCAGCGTGACGTTGCGCTCCAGCTCGGCAAGGAGTTGCTGCTTCAACTGCCGCACCGTGCGCTGGCGTTCGAGAAGGTAACCGACAAAGAGCAATGTTAAGCCGCAAAAGCCGAAGAACGCCACGCGCAGCGTCCACTTGTTGCCGACGGGGTGGAGAAAGACGAGCGGGTACATAAATGCTGCAAGCCCGCCGGCCAAAACCAGCACGAACACTGCGGCCAGGATGGTGAGCTGCAGCTCACGCTTTTCGAGCCGATCCAATTCCGCGCGGTTCAGGGTTGCCATACTTTTCTCTGCACTTTCCTGTGGGTCACGCGCAGCGGCGCCTTCTGCGCCGAGGCGACACCCGTGAAGGGAAACCAAGCCCTATTTCCATGCTCGCCCGGAGAATTGGCGGTAGCAATGGAACTCGGGATTCTTTGTGACGGAAGTGCTACTGCCTTTCGCGCGGCGAATCGAGTCGGTTTGTTGAGAGGCCGTTTCCGGGCGGGCCGGAAGAGCGGCCGTTCACTGCACGATGCGAATCTCGACGTTTTGTGCCGCGGCATACTCGGCAAGCAGATCGGACATGCGCCGCGTCCAGCGGTCCAGGCCCTCGGGCCCGTTGAACGAAACGACGATGGCGATAATCCCTGTGGTATGTGGCGTGACCATGGTTCGCTCAGAATCGCTGGTAGCGCTGCCATGTGGGCCCACGTCGTCGGCGAACAGCGGCAAACCTTCAAGGTTCAAATCGTATTTGCCGATGCCCTTGTATGTCTCGCCGGCGCGCCCCGCGCGAAAAACCACGGAGCCGCTGACATGCGCCGCATCGTACAAGCCAATGGGAAGGCGGCTTTCAACAGAAACGAGGTTGATCACGTCTACGACCGAGTTGATTTGGGGAAAACCCTTGCCGGCCACGATTCTGCGCAGGAGCGCTTCCGCGGAGCCTCGATACCTTGCCGGGTCCTTTCCCAAAGCTTTGTAGGCTCTGCGGACCGCTTCCACCTGCAGTGATTCCAGCACGCCGCGCGGAAAAGGCAATTCCTGGATTTCGAGTTCTCTCTGATTCATCTCCGCGAGCAGCTCTACCGGTGAGGGGCAAACTTGCACGCGGGCCGTCAGGCAGCCCAGCGCCGTTCGCGGGCATTTATTCTTTAGATCCGCATCAATTTGAATTTTCAATTTTGCGTGTGAATCCGCCTTACTGGATTTACTGGTTGCTCGGTGCATTCTACAACCAGAACGTGTTCCGCCAATCATGCTCGTCGAGGACGACAGGACCGCGCCAGTCGGTAATCAGCTGTCAACCCTGCGACTAAGTTCTGTTCGTTGGTTACCTTGATGGTGTCAACCCTCACGGGGAAAGGCAGTGATTCGCGTCACAGATCGATGTGACGGGAGTGGCATTGCCGGTGTGACGGCGAACGGGCCTTCCGCATTTTGCTAGTTGCTCCTCTGTCGCGTTGCTGTTTTTGCCTTGCCAAGCAGCTCTTAGGGGCACTTGCGAGGCAAAAACAAGTACGCAGGGCTGGCTTGCAAAATCTGTATTTATTTCTTAGGAAATCAATCGCAAAATATTGACTAACAATGAATTGGAAGAAGGTTTCGTTTGAGTCTCGCTGCCGAGAATAAGTCCAAATTGGGCATGACCTATTCCATTCTGATACTGCCATCCCTTGCGAGGCGCGTTGTTAGGTCGCGCCCTCAACCCTTGCTACTCATGCTAAACTAGATGCACTTGCAGGCCCGTAGCTCAGTTGGTTAGAGCGCTTCCTTGACACGGAAGAGGTCAGAGGTTCGAGTCCTCCCGGGCCTACCATTTCAAGTCGCCGCTCCATTTTCTACCTGTGATTTCCTACCTGTGTTCACCCTTAAATGTTGATGCGAGTGTTATGAAGTCTCGGATTTGTTACGATGGGCGCTTCTAGGGGAGTGCGGACGCATTTTTCCACGAGAGTTTGCCATGAAGCCCTTCTTGTACTTTTCTCTGTGCTGCCTTGCCAGTTTTCCCTTCGGTGCTCCGATTGTTGGGCAACAAGCTGAAGAACGTATGCACACCCTTCAATCTGAAGAAAGCCTCGGCCACGCGCATATGGAAATCTCATGTTCTCCGGCGGTGGCCGCAGAGTTTGACCGTGCTCTGGCCTTGCTCCACAACTTTTGGTATGCGCGTGCGTTGCAGGGATTTCATCAAGTCGCAAAGGGCGATCCGGAGTGCGCAATGGCCTACTGGGGCGCGGCGATGACATACAACCATCCATTGTGGGATGCGCCATCGACTGCCGACGAGATTGCTGCATGGGCCTTGGTGCAAAAAGGGTTGGCCGTGAAAGAAGCATCTCCCCGGGAAAGGCTTTATCTTGCTGCGGTCGCGGCTCTCTTCAAGGACGCCGGAGCGGGGCTTAAAGCAACTCGCGACGAAGGTTACCGCAAAGCGATGGTCGCATCCTATGGCAGCTTCCCTGACGATGAGACCAAACTTTTCTACGGCCTTGCCATTCTGGGGACGGTCAAAGAAGGCACCAAAGGTTTTGACGACTACACCAAGGCTGCAAAACTATTTGAGGAAGTCCACGCACGCAATCCCGATCATCCCGGAGTTCTTCACTATCTAATCCATGCTTATGACGATCCGGTCCACGCTGAGCAAGGCTTAGCTGCGGCACGCTCCTATGCGAAGACCGCTCCTGCGGTCCCGCATGCGCTGCACATGCCTTCCCACATCTTCACTCGTCTTGGATATTGGGATGAATCTGCGACGACAAATGAAAAGGCTTGGCAAGTCTCTGAGGCCGACGTTCAGCGTGCGGGAGAATCCGCCTCGTTGCGCGATTTCCATTCGCTCAACTACTTGGAATATGCGTATCTACAATTAGGCCGATATCGGGACGCTCGACGGACCCTCGACATTATTGCAGCACAATATGAAGCACTACCCGATAAGAAAACCGGCACAGATACTCCTGATCTGCAGGCACGGCACGTGCGCGGGAGGACGATTTATGCGCTTCCTGACCGCGTTGTTTACGGATACTTTGACATGCTTACGCGCTACGTTGTTGAAGCCGGAGATTGGAACAGTGCTGCGAATATACCGCTTACGGTGTCTTCACGGGATTTCGTCGCGGCTAGGTTGCAGTTGCAAACCATGACAGCGGTTGCCCACAAAGACGCTCCCGGTGCCAAGTCTGCCGCCGAAAAACTGGCTGGGTTGGCAGAGGAGGCCGGACAAGATTCGTTTGTTCAGCAGATCATCACTGTACAAGCGAGAGAAGCGCAGGCATTGGCTGCTAAAGCGTCTGGGGATGCGGATGAAGCAGTAGCAAAGATGAAAGAAGCTGTTGCGATTGAAGACGCGATCGACTCGCTCTCGCAGCCGCCTTATCCAATTATTCCGGCCCATGAACTGTTCGGCACGCTGCTAATGGAGTTGAATCGTCCTTCCGACGCTAAGGAACAGTTTCTGCAAACGCTCAAACGCACGCCCGGTCGTCCAAAAGCCATTTACGGAATCGCCCAAGCAGCGCAGGCAGCTGGCGACCATATCGTGGCCCGACAACGTTATGGGGAATTTCTGAAACTTTGGATGAGTGCTGACGGCGACCGTCCTGAGATTGCTATTGCAAGGGAATTTCTGGCGAAAATGCCAGCGGTCCAGAAATAACCGGGCTCGGTGGCCGTCGCTCAGAGTGACACGGAGGAGGTCGATGGTTCGAGTCCTCCCGGGCCTACCATTTTTCAGTCCCGCCAAATTTTCTACCTGTGGTTTCCTGCCTGTGTTGCTGTTCGTGTTGTGCCCAACCCCGCATAAATGTAGTGGTCGCCAAAAGCCTTCTTAAGCGCCGTGAACGCTGGCTCTCCAGTACAGTGACCGGGGGCAACGTATTCGACTCTGAACCGATCATGCAGTGCGCTGACAATCCTCTCGATGTCAGGATCGGGCGCTACAACGAGATGAAAGCCGCCCGCGATGAAGTGAATGTGCGGATTGATCGCAGTCGCAGATTCAACGATCTTGTCAATGCCGGGATGCGAACAACCAACCACGATGACCATACCGTCGGGCGTGTTGATGGCGAGCGACAGCTCACGCAATTCCAGCGTTCCCGGCTTATCGGACACCAGTGCGATCAGATGGATATCGGGAGCAATCTCGATATTCTTGTCGACCAGTTGAAAGTTAGCTCCGGGCCAAGCCGATCCAAATCGCATGACTTCTGGCGGCGTGCCCTCGTAGTAGCGCTGTTCTTGAGGGAGCGAGGCGTCCTTACGATAAAAACTGCTCGGTAGGTCGGCACCGTAAACCCCGAACCCCTCTTTAGGTGCGTAAATCTTCACCGTGGGGTTCACCTTCAATAGGTAGGTCAGTCCTCCCATGTGATCTCCGTGTCGGTGCGACATCACCACGAAGTCCAGCTTCGTCAAGTCGATGCCCTTTGCTTTTGCGTTCTGCGCAAGAATGTCAGGGTTGTTGCCAGTGTCGAACAGCATCCGTTTTCCGCCGTATTCGACAAACGCAGCATAGCCCCAGTCTTTCTGCATCGCGGATGTTTTACCGAATGCATCATAGAGAACAGTGATTTGCGCATCGCCAGCAGCGCTCGCCATTGGAGCGGCGGATATTGTCGCGGCACACGCGATGAAAAGCAGGAGTACTGCAGAACAGGAAACCGCCCGGTTATCGGATGCCATGTTTTCCCCCTGCGTTGGCGTGACGACCGTGAAGCAAATTACACACTGCGGAATTACGCAGTCAAGCCAGATGGTTCGAGTCCATTCGGGCCTACCATCTTTCTATTGTTCGTTCTCAGTTTTGCGGCGTGTCGAGGCCAAATTCGCGGTGCGTGGTGATCAGCGCCTGCTTCACCGCCTTCTCTTCGATAACGAAAGAAATGTTGCTCTCGGAAGAGCCCTGCGCAATGGCAATAAGGTTTACGCCGTCGCGGCCCAGCGCGCTGAACGTCTTGCCGGCAACGCCCCGAATCCCACGCATGTTTTCTCCCACAACGGCTACAATCGCGATGTTTGGGTCCACGGTGATGTGTTCCACGTCGTGGTGCGCCAAATCTTTAGCGAATTCCTTGCGCAAAGCCTCCACGGTTCGCTGCGCATCGGTCGAAGCCACGATGAAGCAGATGTCGTTTTGCGAAGAGGATTGCGAAATCAGCAGCACATTGGCCCGCACTTCGGCCGTCGTGGAAAATGTCCGCCCCACGACATCTGGCAGTCCTACAATTCCGGGCCCGCCCACACTAATTAAGGTTACGTCGCGAATGGCCGTAAGCGCTTTGACGCCGCCGCCGATGCTCCGCCCCTGGGGCGTGATTTTTGTCCCCAGCCGGTCCGGCTGGAAGCTGTTGCGAATCCACACGGGGATTGCCGCCTGCACCACAGGATTCAACGTTTTTGGGTGCAACACTTTCGCGCCAAAGTATGCCAGCTCCGCTGCTTCGCGATAAGAAATCTCCGGAATTGTGCGCGCTTCCGGCACCAACCGCGGGTCCGCCGTCAGCACTCCTTCCACATCGGTCCAGATAATGACTTCATCTGCGTCGAGCGCTGCGCCCAGAATAGTCGCCGAAAAATCCGAGCCGCCCCGGCCCAGCGTCGTCAGTTGTCCGTCGACGGTCGCACCAATGAAACCCGTCACCACCGGCACAATCCCTTTTTCAAGCAGTGGGCACAGCCGCGCCTGCGATTTCTCCCGCGTCAAATCCATCTGCGGTTCGGCTCCGCCGTGAAACGCATCTGTAACGACTAGTTCCGTTGCTTCGATCGCTTCACTCGGCGTGCCTGATTCTTCTACGGCGGCCGCCACCAGCGGCGCTGAAAGCCGCTCTCCCAGACTCGAAACGGCATCGAGCGTTCGCGGCGTCAACTCCCGCAACAAAGCCGTCCCGTCGCAAAGCCGGCGGCCCTCCGCGAGAACCTCGCTCAGTCTCCCGCGGATGCGCTCGCGCTCTCTTACATTGGGAATCAAGCTGGTGAGCGCAGCTTCGTGCTGTTTGCGCAGCCCTTCTAAAATTGAAGCGGCTTCCACAGCGTTTCCAACCCGTGCATGATTTGCCGCTTCGATCAGCCGGTTCGTCACCCCGCTCATCGCCGAAACCACCGCCACGCAGCGGTACTCCTTCTCTGCGTCCACAATAATCTTCGCCGCCCGCGCGATGCACGACGCATCGCCCACCGACGTCCCGCCAAACTTCATCACCTGCAACCGCTTTTTCATTTCGGTTGAGCCTTCACCCACGCGCTCTTAGCCTGAACTAGCTCCGGGTTCCTCCATTGTACGGCTTCATGTACCATGCTCCCCGGTGAAACCGCATGGAATATCGAATCCTTCCTAACGGCCTTTGGATTCAGACCACTTTGGCTTCGGCGAGTCCGAGGTAGCAAGCGATGCGCCGCTTCTTCTGGATTCGACTGACCCTCTTCCTCCGGCAAAGCCGCTGGGGTTTCGGGCTGCTTTTTTTGTGGTTCGCCCTGGGGACCGTTGCATTTTGGCATTGGGACCATTTGCCCTTGCGCGAGGCTTTGCTTTGCGCGCTCTATTTCCGTGTTCATCCGGGACCGCTCTCCGAACTCTATTCTTTCTGGGGACAGTGTGTTTTGTTCGGGATCATCATTTCCATTTTTATTCTTCAAGCCCTGCAGCGTTACAATCCGCAGGAGGGAAGCCGCATGCTTGCCCGTGAAATGAAAAACCATGTCATCGTCGTCGGTTGCGGACATCTCGGAGGCCGGCTGGTCGAGCACCTTCGCCAAAGCAAGCTGCCCTATGTCCTGATCGAGAAAGATTCCTTGGCTGTGGATGATCTCCTTCGCGCGGGCGAGCCCGTCGTCGTGGATGATGCGAAACAAGAGAGCACGCTTGTAGACGCCGGCGTGGATCACGCTCATCTTATCGTCGTGACCGCCAACAACATCGAGACCACTCTGCTGGTAACCAAACGCGCCCGCGACCGCAACAAGAAGGCTAATATCGTTGTCCGTTGCTACCTGGACGAATTCACCGAAATTCTGGAAAGCCTGGGCGCCAACGAGGTCATCTCCAGTTCCAAAAGCGCGTTCAAGGAAATCGCCGCCCACCTGGCCGCTCCTGCCGCCTCGCGTTGACTTTCTGCGGGCTGCGTCCTAGCATCCCTGCGACAGAGTGATTCCGTTCTGAAGTTCGCGAGGCACTGGCCGCCGGACCATCTCCATGAGCTCGTCAAAACCACTGGAAGCCCCGCAGCTTTCACCGGCAGTGAATCAGGTTCTCCAGCAGTTCCTCTCAGCAGCCAAGGAATCGCTGGGCGAGCATCTCCTCTCCATAGTTCTTTACGGCAGCGCTGCCGAGGGCAAACTGCGCGCTACTTCCGATGTAAACCTCATTTTGGTTCTGACAACTTTCGAGCAAGCCGAAGTCGATCTCTTGCGTACTCCACTCCGGGTCGCTCAGTCCGCCATCGAGTTGCGCGTTATGTTTCTCCTGAAAGACGAGATACCTCAGGCTGCCCATGCTTTTGCTTCCAAGTTCTCCGACATCCTCCGCCGCCGCGTCGTCCTTTATGGAAATGACCCTTTTGTCTCAATTGCCATTCCTCAAGAAGCTCGGATTCTCGAACTCAAGCAACAGATCTTGAACCAAGTCTTGCGCTTGCGTGCCTTGTACGTGTCTCGCAGCCTGCGCAAAGAGCAACTGAGCCTGGTCATAGCTCACGCGGTTGGCCCGCTGCGTTCCTCTGCTGCCGCCCTTCTCGAGATTCAAGATTCGACCGCAATCTGCGCTCAGCAAGCTTTGGAACGCCTTGGCTCCGAACTCGGCGTACCAAACTGGTCTCAAACCGTTGCTCTTCTCTCCAGCCTTCAGGATTCTCCTATCGCTTCGACTGAAAACATCACTAACATCTTTTTCGCTATTCTTGATTTTGCCTGCCGCATGCAACTCCGCATGGAAACTCTCTCCGCCGAGGTGCGTCGTGAATCCGTTTGATCTTCGCGGACCGGAATTCCTCCTCTTCTATTTCATCTTTACTTGCGCAGTCCTCATCATCCTGATTCTTTTGCGGCGCATCGACGAAAGGCCAAATGCGCTTAAACCTCCGCTCGATGACCCTTACCTTGTTGCTTTTTTGCGCGGCGGGGAACAGGAGGCCCTGCGGGTAGCTGCTCTTTCGCTGGTCGATCGGGGGCTGCTGAAGCTGAAGAGTTCTGGTGCATCCATCTTTTCCAGCGAAGCGGAGAACCAGCTCGAGCTTGCCGATCCCCAAGCGATCGAAGCCGCAAAGAGGCCTATTGAAAAGCGCGTTCTCGAAGCGTTCCAAACGGCCCACCCCATCGGCGCAACATTGGATTCGCTCGTCGGCTGCCAGGCGTGTGCGGACTACGCTATCAGCCTCGAAAACCTCGGGCTGCTGCCCGGCCCCGATACGCGAGCGGCGCGGAATCGACGGCTTTGGATTGCCCTGGCCATCCTGCTGGGCGTCGCTGTGCTTAAGATCCTGATCGCGCTGAGCCGGGGACGGACCAACATTCTTTTTCTCATCGTGATGAGCGCTCTTGCAGCGTATGTCACTTCTCGGCTCAGCAATCCGTTTCGAACCGCCCGCGGCGAGAAATTTCTACAGGACGTGCGGTCCCTTTTCGGTACCCTCCAACTCCGCGCCAACTCGCTTCGCCCGGGTGGCGCGACCACCGACCTCGTTTGGCTTGCTTCTGCCTTTGGACTCGCTGAGGTTTCTCCAATTCTGTTTCCCCAGGTCAGCGCGCTGATTAAACGAAGGCCACAACGCGAGAGCCAAGGCGGCGGGGGTTTCTTTCACTCTTGCGGAAGTTCGAGTTGCGGCGGCGGAGGCTGTGGCGGGGGCGGTTGTGGAGGAGGGGGCTGCGGTGGTTGCGGGAGCTGAGTGTATGAATGGCAGCACGTTCGCAGACAAAGTCGGCTTGGGTTGGCGCCCCGATCTTGCCGCTGGGATATTGAGCCATCTTGAGCGAATCGATTTGCTTGAGATTATCGCCGACGACTTTTTCAGCGCTCCACAACGGCACGTACGAGCTCTTCAAACCCTTTCTTCTCAGGTGCCCGTCGCCCTTCACGGCGTGAGCCTGGGGCTCGCCTCCTCCGTCTCCGTAGAAACAAAACGGTTGGACAAGATGGCTCGCCTTGTAGACCAAGTGCGGCCTCAATTCTGGTCGGAGCACTTGGCTTTTGTCCGCGGAGGCGGCGCCGAAATTGGACATCTTGCCGCGCCGCCTCGCACTGCGGACACGGTCGAAGGAGCGGTGGAAAACCTGTCGCGCGCTGCCGCCCTCATCGGCAGCAATCCCGTGATGGAGAATATCGCTACTCTTATTGATCCTCCGGGCAGCACACTGTATGAGGTTGTATGGATTAGTCGCATCCTTGCTGGCGCAGAGTGTGACCTGCTCTTGGATCTTCACAACGTTTACGCCAATGGCATAAACCACGGCTACGATCCTGTTGCGTTCCTGCGACATTTGCCGGCGGCGCGTATCAAGGCAATTCACATCGCTGGAGGAAAATTCATTTCCGCGCCTGATGGCCGGCCGCGCTTGCTCGATGACCACCTCCATGATGTTCCCGACCCAGTCTTCGTTCTGCTTGAAGAGGCCGCGGCTCTCACACCGAACCCGCTTACTGTGATCCTCGAGCGCGATGGCGCCTATCCATCCATGGATTGTCTGCTCGCGCAAATCGAGCAAGCGCGTCAGGCTCTCACTCGGGGCCGCGCGCGCCTCGTAGCGCAGGAGGTGCCTGCGTGAGCGCTCGCGAGTTTGAAGCGTTCTTGGCGCGAATCTATTTGGACGCTTCCGCTCGGGCAGCTTTCAAGGCGAACCCGCAAGGTGAAGCCTTGCGCGCTGGACTTTCGAAAGAAGAGTGCGCGGCTCTCCGAGAGATGGATTGGGTTAGCCTGGAAATGGCCGCCCGCAGTTTCGCCAATAAGCGCAGGTCAAAGCCCCTCCGGAGCCGTCCAAGGACATTCATCAGTCGGGCGCGCCAAGTTGCCACGGTTCTTTGGCATCGAATACGTTCGGGAGGCTAAGGTCGAAACACTGCTATTGGGCGAGAAGAAAATCTGTTTCAGCGGCCTGCGTACGTTGACTTTCCTTCCGCCGCGCACCTAACATGACAAACGGTAAATTCGCGCCAATCACCATCGCGCGAACCTTTCCTCAGCCAACCGGGTACGCGGGTCAACTTCGGAGAGAGGTGCATGGCATGGACGCACGGCGAATCTTGGGTCTGACTCTGGTTCTTCTCGCGATCGGAGCCGCCGTCGCTTTGCATTTCTCGCCTTCCTCCGCCGCCCCCGCCGTCACGAAGCCCGGCGACGTGAATGACGAACGGATCGCCTCCGACGCCGTCACGGGCGTCAACTGGCTGGTGAACGGCCGCACCAACGATTCGAAACATTTCAGCCCGCTCAAGCAAATCAACTCCTCGAACGTTTCCAACCTGGGTCTGGCCTGGTATCTGGATTACGACGGCTTGATGGGTGTGGTCTCCGAACCCATCGTTGTGGATGGCGTCATTTACGTGAGCGCGCCGCTTTCCAAAGTTTATGCCATCGAAGCCGCCACGGGAAAACTCCTCCGGAAATATGATCCGCAAATTCGTCTCGATCAGGCTTTAAACGGCTCCTATTCCGCGCGCACCAACGGCGGCGTCGCTGTTTGGAACGGCAAAGTTTATGTCGGCACCGGCGATTGCCGCCTAATTGCGATTGATGCCGCCACGGCCAATAAAATTTGGGAAGCCACGGTTTGCGAGCCCACACAGACGGGAATCACTGGAGCGCCACGCGTCGGCAAGGGAAAAATCTTCATGGGCTACAACGGCTCGGACGACGCGGTCCGTGGGGCGCTCGCTGCTTACGACGCGGAAACCGGCAAAGAAGTTTGGCGCTTCTGGACTGTTCCCGGCGATCCTTCGAAGCCGCTCGAAACAAAAGAGCTTGAGACTGCGGCAAAGACCTGGCACGGCGAAGGCTCCTGGAAGATTGGTGGCGGTGACGTCTGGCACGCCATTACTTATGACGACGCCACCGGTCTCGTGATTTTCGGCACAGCCGGCGCGGACGTCGGCTACGGCGAAATGGCCGGCACGCAAATCACCGGCGAAAAACTTTTCTCACAATGCATCATCGCCGTTGATGCTGAAACGGGGAAATACGCCTGGCACTACCAAACCGGCGTCGAGGGTGTACACAACGAAAACAATCAAATCCTGATGGCCGATCTGCCGATCAATGGCGAACGCCGCCACGTTGCGATGACCGCGCCCAAGAACGGATTCTTCTACATTCTGGATGCAAGAACTGGAAAGCTGCTCTCCGCCAAGCCGCTGGTGAAAACCGCTTGGGCCTCAGGCTACGATTTGCAAACGGAGAAGCCCATTCTCATTCCCGCTTCGCAAGGCGGCGGACGCCAGTGGACCGTCCACAACTGGTGGCCCATGAGTTGCGACACGCTCACCGGGCTTGTTTACATTCCAACGACGGACCGCCGCTCCGATACCAAAGCGCCCGTCGAAGCCGGTGAAAGTGGCGCAGGCCTCTTCGGCCGCCTCATCGCCTGGGATCCCATCGCAGAAACCGCGCGCTGGTCGGTCGAAGAACAAATCGCCGTCAATGGTGGCGTTCTTGCGACCGCCGGCAATCTCGTTTTTCAAGGGCAGGGAACCGGTGAATTTGCGGCATACGCCGCCGACACTGGGAAAACGCTCTGGTCCATTCAAACGAAGTCCGCCATCGACTCCATTCCCGTCACTTTTTCCGTGAACGGCGAGCAATACGTCATCACTTCTGTTGGTTGGGGCTCCGGCTCGCGTTTGTTCGCCCCGGCGCGCACCATGGCCACCCCGGAATCCAAGCGCGGCCCGGAGCGCCTCTACGCCTTCAAGCTTGGCGGCGGCGTTCCCTTCCCGACTCCGCAAATTGAAGTTCCACCGGTTCCGAAACCGCCCGAGCAAAAAGCCACCCTGGAAACAATTCAGAAGGGCGAAAAACTCTACGTCTCGTTTTACTGCGAAGGCTGCCACTCTCCGGGTATCGACGGCAGCGGCGCTTGGGTCGAGGACGGCGCGGTTCCCGATCTGCGTTACGCCCCGCCCGAAGTCCACAAGGGTTGGTACCAAATCGTGATGGGCGGCTCGCATTGGTCGAAGGGCATGCCTGGCCTGGCCGATCCGCCGAAGTTTGCTTTTCCGAACGAGCGCCTTACCGTTCAACAAGCTGACGCCATTCACGCCTACGTTATCAGCCAAGCGTGGAGAGCTTACAAAGGCGAACAAACCGCCGCGCACACCAAACGCGAGAACTATTAGCTACCGTACCGTAGCGACACATGGACAAATCTGAAAATCCAAAACCAACCTCGCGGCTGAGAAGCGTGCTGACTGACGTTCATTTCTGGGTGCCGGTGGCGGTCCTTGTGGCCGGATTGCTGCTTCTCAGTTTCATGCGCTAGGAGACGAATCACACCCGCATGCCATCCGCCGCACAACCTCTCAGTTCACCAGAAACGCAAACTGCTTCGCGTGCGAAAAAACTGCAACTCCTTGGCATTCTCTCCGGCTTCACCGCGGGCGCGTGGCTTGGCGCTGCCGAAGCGCCCACCAAACTCGTCTCCATCGGCATTTCTCCTTTCGCGATTTCGCTCATCATGGTCATCGGCGTTTTTCTAGCGCGCTGGAGCCTCCCCGCGCTGATCCTTGGCACTTCCTCCGTTCGCGCCGACGTCCGCCGCGCGCCTCACCTCATCATCTGGGCCGTTCTTGCCGGCTGCCTTTGGGCGGTTGCAAACACGCTCACGATTTTCGCGATTCGCGACATCGGCCTCAGCATCGCCTTCCCGCTCTGGAATTCCAACAGTCTCCTCGGCATTTTCTGGGGCTTTCTTTTCTTCAACGAACTTCGCCAAGCTGGCTGGCGCCGCTGGACCGGCGTGCTCGGCGGCGCGCTCGTGATGTGCGCCGGAGCCACGCTTCTCGCCATTGCATCTTCCACGCAAGGCCCTGCGGGACATTCCTTCCGCGGGGTTTGGGCCGCGCTCGGTGCAGGCGTGCTTTGGGGCACGATGTACATTCCTTATCGCAAAGCCTATCTCACGGGAATGAATCCGCTGTCCTTCGTCACCTTCTTTACGTTCGGTGAACTCGGCATGATGTCCGCGCTCGCCATCGGCTACACCGGCATCGCTCCGCTCCGGCAAGAGTTGCTCAGCGCGCGCGGCGTGATTTTCTGGTTGATGCTCGGCGGTTTCATCTGGGTCATCGGCGATCTCTTCCAGCAATACGCCGCGAAGTACGTCGGCATCAGCCGGGGCATTCCGCTTTCCAATTCCAACCAGCTCTGGGGGCTGCTCTGGGGCATTTTCGTTTTTGGCGAACTGCACGGGCGCAGCTCGTCCACTTATCTTCAAGTCGTAGGCGGCTCGCTCCTCATGATGCTGGGAGTCGGCGCGGTTGCCTTCTCTTCGGCTTCCGGTGAAGAGCAAACGCACTGGAAAGAGGCGGCGCAGCGCGAGGGCCGCCGCTACGGCGTCGCTGCCGATTACGTCGAAGCGCGCATGGACGGCCGGCAAGCCGCTGGCGAATCCGCGCCAATTCGCACAATCTGGGACTGGCTGCTCGTCGCTGCGGCCACGGCAATCTTCGCCGTCTTCGCAACCATGGCTCGCATCCCTCAACTCTCGCTGAATTGGGTTCCAGCTGCGCTCTTGACCCTCGCGCTGCTCGTTCTTCTTTTCATTTGTACGCTCGCCCTCTGGCGCACTACTCGTTTCCACTAAGCTGCTGAACTCGCTTCCGCTTTGCAATCTTGTCCGCTTCGTTTTAGAGTGGCCCCAGCAAGATGACAGCTCTCTCGAATGTGGAAAAAGTCGACCTCGTCGGCGTCGGCCTCAATGCCACGGACACGCTGATCCCCGTCGCGCACTATCCCGCGCGCGGCACCAAAGTCGAAATTCGCCCCACCACCGTTTTGCCCGGCGGGCAAACTGCCACCGCCGTCGTCGCCTGCCAGCAATGGGGACTGCGCACGCGCTACGTCGGCAAAGTTGGCGGAGACAGCGCGGCCGCGCTCCACGCTGCGGAATTTTCGCGCCTCGGCGTCGAAGCGCATCTTCTCACCGCGCCCGAATGCCCGAGCCAGCAAGCGTTCATTCTTATTGACGACTCCGGCGAGCGCACCGTTCTTTGGCGGCGCGACCATCGTCTCGCACTTCGTCCCGAAGAACTCCGGCGCGACTGGATCACCACTGCGCGCGCTCTTCATCTCGACGGCCATGACACCGCGGCCGCCGCCCAAGCCGCCACTTGGGCGCGCGCGGCCGGCGTTCCGGTCATCGCCGACCTCGACGAGCTGTATCCCGGCGTCGAAGCGCTTCTGCGCAACGTCGACTACCTCATCACCAGCCGAGACATTCCCGGCAAGCTCGCTCCGACGGATGATTTGCAGAAATCGCTCCCTGCCGTGCACAAACGCTTCGCTTGCCGCCTCACCGCCGCCACGCTCGGCACCGACGGCGTGCTCGCGTGGGACGGCTCGCAATTTCACTACGCGCCCGCCTTTCAAGTCGAAACCGTCGACACCACCGGCGCGGGCGACCTGTTCCATGCCGGTTTCATCTACGCGCTTTTGCAAGGCTGGCCCTTGCAGAAGCAGCTTGACTTCGCTTGCGCTGCAGCCGCGCTCAATTGCACCGCCGCCGGCGCCCGCGGCGGCATCGCGCCTTTCGCTGCAATCGACCGCCTCCTTTCCACCGGCCCCCGCTACCCCTCGGTCTTCACCCACCGCCACGCCGCCCGCTAAGTAAGAAGATCGCTCGTAAGGGAAAAAACTGCTGAGTACCCCCCACCCCCGGCACTGTTGCAACCTTATTAAAAAAAAGGAGTTGCAAATTGGGCAGTTTGTAAGTGAATGAAAACAAAGAAAGTCGGGAGGGGGTGAAAGCTTGGGGCAATTCGCAAGTGATTGAAAACTCGTCAGGCAAAATGATGAAGGGAGGGAGCACGAGTCAGAAATAGCACAGCGGCCGGGAAAGGAAGACAGGGAGTGACCTGGACTGCCGATTCGAGGCTCAGCATGAATGAACACGGGGAAAGGTAGCATGGAGGGTATCAGTTGGTCAAATATTAAGTATTAAACGGCAGAAAATCGGGGTTGAATGGCGATAAACCAGGGGTGAGAGCAACGGAGCCCAAGTGTTCGATCTTCGCCGGAATCTCGGCAGGCGTCGAGCGAAGGAGTAGGAGATCTGGATGCGGGGCAGAAAATGAGCGCTTATTCATTTGCGCGGGCTGGCGCCCGATGCCAGAATATCAGGATGCAAAAACCAACTTTTTCTTACGTGTCTACCTTTATTAGGGCTTTGGCTCTGACCACTCTGCTCGCCGGAGCGGTCTTGACACCGGCACGCGCCCAACAGGCCTCGACGCCGGGCGCACAGCAGGCGCCGGCTTCGAGCGCAACGCAAGATTCTTCGGCGGCTTCGACACCCGCGAAGCCCGACGCTAAGGCAGCTCCCGCCAAGAAGCCGTCTACAAAGACTGCCCAGGCGAAGCCGGCTGCAAAAACGGACTCGCAGGCGGATGCTCCAGCCAAAGCTTCTCCCTCAGCGAGCGGAGCCGCCGCCTCCACCAAGCACACTCCTACAGCCCAAGCCGGGAAGGCTGACGCTACGAAGACCGGGCAGGCTGCCACTACAAAGACCGGGAAGGCGGGGGCCAGTAAAACGGCCACTGCCAAAACCGCAACTGCCCTGACGCTCAAGACGGACAAGGACAAGCAGAGTTACGCCATCGGCATCAATGTCGGCAAAGGGCTCAACCAGAATCTCAAGCAGAGCGGCGTTGACATAGACCCCGCCATCCTGACGCGCGCCGTCAAAGACGTTCTCTCCGGCGGCAAGCAATCCATGACCGACCAGGAGGCGCAGGCCACCTTGACGGCGCTGCAAGCCGAGATGCGCAAAGCGCAGGACGAAAAGACGAAGCAGCTTTCCGAAGGGAACAAAAAAGAGGGCGACGAGTTTTTGGCAGCCAATAAAACAAAAGAAGGCGTCACCACGCTTCCCGACGGCTTGCAATACAAAGTTCTCCAGGAAGGCACTGGCCCCAGGCCCTCCGCCACGGACGCGGTCACGGTCAACTACCGCGGAGCGCTCGTCAACGGCACGGAGTTCGACAGTTCTTATAAGCGCGGCCAGCCCGCCACCTTCAATGTGACGGGAATCATCAAGGGTTGGACGGAGGCGTTGGAGCTCATGCCGGTCGGCTCGAAGTGGCAGCTCGTTATTCCTTCGGACCTCGCTTACGGCCCCTCAGGCAGGCCGCCGGTGATCGGCCCGAATTCCACGCTTGTTTTTGAAGTCGAGCTCGTCTCCATTCAGCCCAAACCGGCCGCTCCTGCACCCGCCGTCGCGCCAGCTTCGAATCCTGCGCCCGCGGCGGCATCGCCCAATGCGCCTACTCCGAACCCTGCGCCCACACCAAACGCTCCTGCACCCCCAAAGCCAACGCCGCCAGCCCCCAAAGCCGATCAGGCTCCTGCGCCCACGCCAACTCCGAAGCCGCCAACGCCCTAGAATTTTTTTCTCGGGACCAGGAGGATTCTCAAGAAAGACTTGACGACCGCAGCCCTCGACCTGAGAGCCTTTTCGGTGCCTGCTAGTGTTTCCTGTCAGCGACATACCAGGGAAGTGGAATTACTTCCGGGTAGCCCGTTATACGTTCAAGTGGAACCGGACACACTTCACTTCTCGTCGAAGGTCTCTGACCTCTTCGCTAGTCAAAGGATTGTGTCTTTCTTTGGCTCTGTGTAGGGTTTTACTTCTTGAGACTTGGTGCGACCCCGCTGGGAACCGTTCCTTCGAACTTCAGGATGAGCCCTTTCCTTCCAACGGCCCAGCCGCGGTGCG
>Ga0307471_100000592_pt1 | contig 18694 bp, 20 predicted proteins | sample atmos_gasesAM3C__2_FD_204566 | JGI IMG/M metagenome (GOLD analysis project Ga0307471, IMG submission 204566) | Hardwood forest soil microbial communities from Morgan-Monroe State Forest, Indiana, United States - atmos_gasesAM3C_515 | ecosystem: Environmental > Terrestrial > Soil > Temperate...
GACGGTCATCGCCGCGGGTCGCTTCCAGGCGCAGCCGCCCTGTTGCGCGGTGCGGCGCGCGCGCGATGCGACACACGGTCGTTGATGTGTGCACCTCGACCCCGTGCGCCGAGAGCTCGTCGCGAACCAGCGCGCCGAGCTCGGCATCAACGGTCGGTAGCACCTCGGGCAGGGCCTCGATCTGCGTCACTCGCAAATCGCGCGCGACCAGCGCCTCGGCCATCTCGAGCCCGACGTAACCGGCTCCGACGATCACGGCAGAGCGCGGCTGCTGCTCGTCAAGCGTGCGCATCAGCGAGAACGTGTCGCCCATCGTGTGCAGGAGGTGCACGCCCTCTGATTCGCCGAGCGCGTCGCTGCCCGTGAGCCCATCGATCGTCGGGCGCACCGGCTCAGCACCGGTGCCGACGATCAGCTCGTCGTATGCGAGCGCCTCAGCGTGTCCCTCGCGAGCGCGCACATGAAGTCGCCGCGAGTCAGTATCGACGGCCGTCGCCAACGTATCGAGACGCAGCTGCATCCCCGTCGCCTCGAGATCCGCAAGGGTGCGATGAGCAAGGCTGTGCCAGTCGGCGACGTCTCCCGAGACGTAGTACGGAATGCCGCAGATCGAGAAGTTGGGAAAGGCGTCAGCGACAACCACCGTCACGGCCACGTCGGGCCTGAGCTCCCGCATGCGCAGGGCCGCGCTGATGCCGGCGTCGCTGCCGCCGACCGCGATGACGTGCACAACCGCCCTCAGGCCGCCGTCTCAGCCGCCGCAGCAGACCTCGCCGGCGGCGTTCTCCGCGACACAGGAGCACGCATTTGGGTTGTCCGCATCAGCGAGGACCGTATACACCTCCCATCGCGTGTCTGCTCCGCTCACCCACACCTTGTCCTGGAGGGCGTGGCAGCAGGTAACGCCATTCTCCACCGCCGTCGGCAACCCTTCCGCCGTGAGGCGTCGTGTCGCGGCAACGACATCGGCGGTGCTCTCGACCTCGACCCCGAGGTGGTTCAAGGTTCCCGCCGCAGCCGGGCTCTCGAAGAGGACGAGTTTCAACGGAGGTTCGCTGATCACGAAATTCGCGTATCCAGCACGAACCTTCGCCGGTCGCGCTTGGAACAGCTTCGCGTAGAAGGCGACGGCCTCGCCAAGGTCGCTGACATTGAGGGCGAGCTGAACTCGCGACATCGGTGTTCTCCATTGACGGTTATCGATGCATGCCGCGCCACATCCTAACAGACCTCCATCGACGTCTGTCAATGGGTAGAATACGAAGCATGACATCGATCGGCAAGCCGCTGCCGCTCGAGCAGGCGCTCGCGGACCGCGTCAAGGGCTGCTGCCATCCGGTGGCCGCCCCGCTCGGCGCCGATCGCGCCGACCAGCTCGCCGCCATCCACCGAGCACTGTCGGATCCGGCGCGCGTCCAGATGGTGCACATCCTGGCGAACGCCACCGAGCCTGTCTGCGTGTGCGACTTCACCGCCGCCTTCGACTTGAGCCAGCCGACCATCAGTCACCACCTCGCCAAGCTGCGCGACGCGGGGATCGTGATCAGCTCGAAGCTGGGGATCTGGTCGTTCTACGAGCTCTCGCCGCGCATGAGTGACGCCGCCCGCCAGGCGGTCGCGCATATCCGCTGAACGCCACATCCTGGACAACCTGCTCGATCTCGCGGGACTGTCGTCGTCTCCATCTTGAATCGGGGCCGCAACGCCGTATAGTCGCGAACGTTCTGGACGCCCACGACGCTGGGTTGCGAGAGGAGACGGTCATGACATCCGACGAGCTGAAGCAACGCATCACCGCCTGGTGCACCAGCGACGACGACCTCTCGTATGCCGGCGAGGGCTCGGACCCGGCGGCTGAGTTCCTCGTCTCCATCAGCGCAACCGGACAGGGCGGGTCTCCGGTGTCGCTCGAGGTGCTCAAGGCCACCGGATCCGATCGGGTCACCATCCGGCACAGCGCGACGGTCCCGGCGGGATCGGGCAGCGCAGCGACGGAGCTCGTTGACGGGCGGCCCGGATGGGTTACGGCTGCGCACGACGCTGCAGGTGGCGGTGTGACCGTGCAGACGCACGTCTACGAGGATGGCCTCACCAAGAACAGCTTCGTTCACGCCGCCGCAGAAGTGGCACGCACCGCGCGGCTGCTCACCAGTCTCGCGACTGCCAGTGCCAGCGCAGCAGCGACAGCAGGCGCCTACGCGTCCGCGACCCCGACCCCCTCCCCGTACGGGCAACCCGCCCCAGGCATGCAGCCGCTCCCGGCTCCGAGCTTTTCGCCCGCGCCGGCCCCGCAGCCGTCGCCGTCATATGGGCCGGCGTGGGCACCGAGTCACACAGTCCCGCCGCAGGGCATGCGGGCCTGGGCGGCGCCCGACCCCGCGGGACCGGTGGTCGCAAATCTCGCGCCCGGCCTGCCGATCCAGGTGACCGAGGTGCGCGGCGCGTGGGCGCGAATCGTCTGCTCCAACGGCTGGACTGGGTGGATTGACGGGCGGATCATCGGCGTCGCCGCATAGCGGACGCGTGGCCTTGCAGCTCGAGCACGTCCTCTACGACGTCTCCGGTCCGGTCGCGACGATCACGCTGAACCGGCCTGATCAACGCAATGCGCTCGGGCCGGTGATGCTGCGCGATCTTCGCGCGGCGCTCGCCGACGCGAAGCATGATGCCGGCGTCCGAGCGATCGTCCTGACCGGCGCGGGCGACAAGGCGTTCTGCGCAGGCGCCGACCTCGCCGGGTTTGCCGCCGACGCGACCGAGATCGAGCGCCACCGCGAGCGCGGACAGTTCGTCGAGCTCTTCCTGGAGATGGAGCGGCTGGGAAAGCCGATCGTCGGATGCATCAACGGCCACGCGCTCGCCGGTGGGCTGGGTCTTGCGCTGTCCTGCGATCTGCTCGTCGCCGCGGACACGGCGACGTTCGGCACGCCCGAGATACGTGTCGGCTTGTGGCCGATGATGATCATGTCGATCGTCGTGCGCAACATCGGTCGCAAGCGGGCGCTGCAGCTTTTCCTCAGCGGCGACCGTATCGATGCGCAGACGGCGCTGCAGTGGGGTGCGGTCAACCGGGTCGTTACGCCAAGCGAGGTGCGCGAGTCCTCCGCAACGTGGGCGGCCGAGCTGGCGCGGTGGAGTCCATTGATCATGCGCCTTGGCCGTGACGCCTTCTACGACATCGACGGACTGGACTTCGAAGCAGCGCTGCGACATCTGCAGTCGGAGTTGACCGTCGTCAGCCTCAGTGAAGACTTTCGCGAGGGAGTCGCCGCGTTCCTCCAGAAACGCGAACCGAACTTCACAGGGCGGTGAGCGTGGCAGAGCCGCGGCCTGAGCCGGGTCTCGACGATCTCAGCGACGAACTCCGCGCGCGCCGCGAGCGCGCGATGTCGATGGGCGGATCGGAGCGCATCGCCCAGCAGCACGACCGCGGCAAGCTCACAGCGCGTGAGCGCATCGACCTGCTGTTCGACGACGGCAGCTTCGTCGAGTTCGGCCTGCTGGCTCACCAGCACTCGATGACCGGCGGAGCGACCGAGCCGGATCGCACACCCGCCGACGGCGTCGTCACTGGTGAGGGTCTGATCGACGGCCGCCGCGTGTACTGCGCGGCGTACGACTTCACGGTGATGGCCGGCTCGATGGGCATGATCGGCGAGCAGAAGGTCGCCCGGCTCCGGCACCGCGCAATGCTCAACAGGCTGCCGATGGTCTGGCTGCTCGACTCAGCGGGCGCGCGAATCCAGGAGGCGGCCGGCTCCACGTTCGCCGGCAGCGGGGCGCTGTTCTACGAGCAGGTGCAGATGAGCGGCGTTGTCCCGCAGGTGGCGGCGATGCTCGGTCCGTGCGCGGCGGGCACCGCATACATCCCCGGGCTCGCCGACTACGTCCCGATGGTGAAGGGCACGAGCAGCATGGCGCTCGGCGGCGCACGGCTGGTGAAGGCAGCGACCGGTGAGGAGACGACCGACCACGACATGGGAGGCAGCCAGGTCCACTGCTACATCAGCGGCGTCGGCGACCTCGAGGTCGACGATGATCCGGCGTGCATCGCAGCCGTCCGCGAGTTTCTCTCATATCTGCCGTCGAACAACCGGGAGCAGCCGCCGCCGCGCGAGACGAGCGACCCCGACGATCGCCGCATCGATGACATCGGCAAGCTCGTGCCCATCAACCCCCGCTCGGCGTACGACATGCGCAAGGTGATCAAGCGGCTGGCTGATGACGGGCACGTCTTCGAAGTCAAGCCGACCTTCGCGCGCAACATCATCACCGCGCTGGTCCGGTTCGGCGGGCAGAGCACGGGCGTGGTGGCCAGCCAGCCGATGTTCAAGGGCGGCGCGCTCGACATCGACGCGTCGGACAAGGCGGCGCGATTCATCTGGCTGTGCGACGCCTTCAACATCCCGCTGCTGTTTCTGCAGGATGTTCCGGGGTTCATCGTGGGCACGGAGGTCGAGAAGCAGGGCATCATCCGCCACGGCGCAAAGATGCTCTTCGCGGTCAGCGAAGCCACCGTGCCCAAGGTGACCGTCGTGCTGCGCAAGGCATACGGCGCCGGCTACTACGTGATGTGCGGACGCGGGTACCAGCCGGACACGCTCGTCGCCTGGCCGAGCGCCGAGATCTCGGTGATGGGACCAGAGGGTGCGGTCGACATCATCTTCAACAAGCAGATCGCGGCTGCCGACGATCCGGCCGCCGCGCGCGCGCAATATATGGAGGCAGTGCGCCAGACGATCGACCCGTACATCGCCGCATCGTGGGCGTTCGTCGACGACATCATCGACCCGGCCGACACGCGCCGCGTCATCATCGAGTCGCTTCGTGCTGCGTCCACCAAGCGGCTGAGCCGGCCGTGGCGCAAGCACGGCGTGCCGCCGGTGTGAGCGGCGTCAGGAGCGAGCGGTGACCGAAGTCAAGGCGGAGTTGGTCGGCAACCTGTGGAAGATCGTCGTCGAGGTGGGCCAGCAGGTCGAGGAGGACGATACCTTGATGATCCTCGAGTCGATGAAAATGGAGATCCCGATCACGACGCCCGTGTCAGGCACCGTGACGGAGATCCGCGTCAGTGAAGGCGAGGTCGTGCAGGAAGGACAGACCGTCGCGATCGTCGACTGACGCGCCAGTGCACGGCTCGAAGCGACCCGGACGGTCTCTCGTTCCCGGCACGCCGTCGGACCGCCCGCTACCTCGACGCGGCGGTCTATCCTTCACTGCATGTGTCGGAGCATCAAGACCTTACGCGTATCTACCGCTACAGCGACTGACGAAGAGATCCGTGCCGCGGCGCTCCAGTTCGTGCGCAAGATCAGCGGGTATCGCGCGCCGTCGGAGGCGAACCAGCCGGTGTTCGACGCCGCGGTCGACGACGTGAGCACGGCCACGACTCGATTGCTGGCCGGTTTGCGCCCGGGCGCCAGAGCGCCACGTCACTAGCGCGTCACGGGGGTCGTGCCATCGCGCCCGAGCCGGTGCGACATGGGAGGATGGCCGTATGAGCAGCGCGCCGCCTGACACGCTCAGCGTGCGGACCGCGGACAACGTCGCCCTCGGCTACACGACCGCCGGCGTCGGCAGCAGGATCGCCGCACAGCTTGTGGACGGACTGCTGATCGGCTGCCTGCTGCTCGTGGTCTATGCGGCGGTCGCCGCCATCGCATCGTCGCTGACCGGGCCGCAGGCGCCGCTGCTGATCGCGTTGATCTTCGTGGGCGCGTTCTTCGCCGTCGTGTTCGGGTATTTCCTCGTCTTCGAGCTCGTCACCGGTGGACGCACGCCGGGAAAGAACACGATGGGACTTCGTGTGATCTCCCTCGACGGGTCAGCTCCTGACGCGACGGCGATCCTTATCCGCAACGTCGTCCGCATCATCGATCTGACGCTTGGGATCGGTGTCGTCGTGATGTTTTTCCATCCACTCTCACGCCGCCTCGGCGACCTCGCGGCAGGGACGGTCGTGGTGCGGGACAAGCCCAAGCTCAGCCTGGCGGCGGCCGCAGCCGCGCCTCCGGTTCTCCTGCGCACGCCGGACCCGGGTCCGAGCATCGACGGCATCGAACGGCTCGGGTCGACGGAGTACAACGCCTTACGTATTTTTCTGTCGCGGCCCGGACTCGCGCCTGAGCTGCGAAAGCGTCTCGCCGGCGACATTACCACGCGACTGCTGTCGCGTCTCGACCTGCCGCCCGCTGCGCCGGAACGCATGTGGCCACCTGAGCTGTTCATCGAGCGGCTGTACCTGCAGCTCGACCAGCGACTGCGATGAGCCTCGACTCCTTCATCACGGACCGGCAGACGCGGTGGAGCGAGCTCGAGCAGATGGTCAACCGCGCACGCCGGGGCAGGCTGCGAACGACGTCGGCAGACGAGCTCGAGCGCTTCGGCATCCTGTTCCGCCACGCGTCAAGCGACCTGGCGATCGCGCGCCGTGACTTTCCGGATGCGGCGATCACCGAATACCTCAACCAGCTCTGCTCGCGCACCCATCCACTGCTGTACCGAGGATCGCCGGTAAGGCTCTCGACACTCCCCCGCGCATTTCTGCTGGGGATTCCGCGCGCGTGGCGTTCGGCCTGGCCGTACATGCTCACCAGCGTCGCCACACTCGCGCTCGGGTTTCTCGCCGGCTGGATCGCGGTGTACCTGCGTCCGGATCTGCGCGCATCCCTTGTCCCCGCATCGCTGTTCGATCAGATGGCGCGTGGACAGGTGAGTGGCGGCGTCGACTATGCGCCGCTGGCGGCGTTCGACATCATCCAGAACAACATCCGCGTGGCGCTCATCGCGTTCGCGGGCGGCGTGCTGCTGGGAATCCCCACGGTGCTCGCGCTGGTGAGCAACGGGTGGATGCTGGGCACCGTCGCCGCCGCGGTGAGCATCGGCGGCTACAACCTGCAGTTCTGGTCACTGATCGCGCCGCACGGCGTCATCGAGCTCAGCATCATCGTCATCGCCGGCGGCTCCGGGCTGATGCTCGGGGATGCCATCCTGCGGCCCGGTCAGCTGCGACGCGGCGACGCGCTCTCTGCTGCCGCCAGGCGCGCGGTCTGGCTTGCGTGCGGCGCCGCGCTGCTCCTCGTCGTCGCCGGGTGCCTGGAGGCCTTCGTGTCGCCGAGCCGCCTGCCCGAGGGCGCAAAGCTCGCGGTGGGAGCGAGCACCGGAGTGGTGCTGTACCTGTGGCTGCTGCTGGCGGGGCGACGACGGGTGGTTGTGGAGGCGCCGAGCCTCGACCGCGCCGGTGATGCCATCATGCATGCGGGGGGATACCCCCCGCACAACCCCCTGGTGAAACCCGGCTGAATTCATATGGAAGTTGTTCGCATCACCCCGCGCGGGTACTGCCACGGCGTGGTCGAAGCGATCCGCATCGCCAAACGTGTCGGTGCTGAACGCGGTGGATCCGAGCCCGTGACGATGCTCGGCTATCTCGTGCACAACGAGCACGTGACTCGAGAGCTGCAGGAGGCGGGCGTCGGTCTGGTCGAAGAGTCTGACCGCATGAAAGGGCTCGACGCGGTCCACGAGGGCACGGTGATCTTCACCGCGCACGGCATCTCGCCGCAGGTCGTCGACGCGGCGCGACAGCGCGGCCTGAACGTGGTCGATGCGACCTGCAGCGATGTGACGCGCACGCACGACCTGGTGCGAGACCTGGTCGGGAGCGGCCATCACGTCGTGTACATCGGCAAGCGCGGCCATCCCGAGCCGGCGGGCGTCATGGGCATCGCGCCGGGGCACACGACTCTCATCGAAAGCATCGGCGAGGTGGAGGCACTCGAGTTTCCCGAGGGCACGCGGCTCGCAGTCACCTGCCAGACGACATTGAGCATGTGGGACACGAAGGCCATCATCGACCGCCTCGTCGAGCGGTTCCCCCAGATGTCGGTGCACAACGAGATCTGCCTGGCCACCCAGGAACGCCAGGAGGCCGCGGTGCTGGCCGCCGACAACGTGGACTGCGTCGTCGTCGTCGGCAGCGCGCGCAGCAGCAACAGTCAGCGTCTGGTCCAGGTCGTGCGGGAGAAGGCGGGCAAGCCTGCCTTTCTGGTCGACACCGCGGACGATCTCGACCCCACCTGGTTTCGCGGGGTTCGCCGGATCGGCGTGACCGCCGGAGCGTCCACGCCGACGCAGATCACCCGACAGGTCATCGCCGCGATCGAGGCCATGCCCGAGCCGGATCCGGTCACCGCCCGCTAACGTTTTCGCCACATCCGGTTCACGCGGCCGGAATCGGCCATAGCATTCCCCCGTGCAATTCCGATTCGCACGGACGGTGGCGCTCCCCGTCACGTTGAGGCTGGCCCGCTCGCTCACCGCGGTGCAGGGCGGGATACTCCTTCTGCTTGGCGTGTTCGTCCTGGCGCTGACGGCGCTGGGCAACCAGATCTCCATGACGTTCGCCAACGCGACGATCACCGGCGCCGGCGCCGTCGCCATCGGTTTTCTTTACTGCGCGCTCGGCCTCGCCTCGCTCGGGCTCGCGGTCATGCTCGGACGCCAGCCAGGCCGGACACGGCCCGTGCTCGTCGGCCTCGAGGCACTCCTGACCGTGCTTTTCCTGGCGCGCGGCGACTTCTCGTTCAGCCTGCTCGTGAGCATCGGACTGTGCGTCGGCATCGCTGTGCTGCTGGTCACGCCCAGCGCCGCGGCGGCGCTCGTCGACGCACAGCGAGCCACGCCGAGTCTCAAGGAACAGCCCTGACGCGTCGGGCTCAGTGACCCGTGGCAGTGACGCCGCCTCCGTCTCCACCTCCACCGCCCAGCGGACCGACCGGGCAGTTCTCCTCGTATCCGCAGCAGTACGCGCCCTACGCGGGAACCTATTCCGCGCAGTACGCCCCGGTGCCCGTCGCGAGACGGCGCACGGGCTGGATGGTCGCCGCGCAGGTCATGCTCATGGTCCAGGCGATCACCGGCCTGTTGATGGGCATTCTCTGCGTCGCGGTCGGCCTGTACATCCTGATCGCGCGGCGAGACCTCAGCTCGATCACGAGCATCTCCGGGGTCAATGTGTCGCTGTCGCAGTCGTTCCTCGGCGAAGCAGCCGGGGTCGTGATCGGCGCCGGTGTCGTGGTCATCGCGTTGTCAGTGCTCTGGCTGTGGGGTGGCATCGCGACCGGGCGTCCCTCGAACGCTGCGCGGTGGGTGATGGCCGTCTTCACCATCCTCATCACGCTCCTTGACATCGCCGCGCTGCTCAGCCTGGCGGGCCGTGGGGGCAGACCCGTCGGGGCCGTCATCTTCCTCGGCTACGAGCTGCTGATCCTGTACGGACTGCTGCTCGACGGCGACACGCGCCGCGCGTACGAGGGCCGGTAGCAGCCGGGGCGTGCGGCTAGAGCCTCGCTCGCCGCTTGAGCTCGAGGTAGCGATTCACGAGGCGGGGTGACAGCGTTCTCGCGTCGGCGTCGATCGTCTCCACGCCGCTGCGGCGGAGCACGCGCAGCGTGTCATCACGATCGGCAAGCAGCCCCGAAGCGACTGCGCGCGCGAACGCGTCCTCGTCCGCATCCGGGCGCTTGTGCGCCGCCGCGTCGATTGCCGGATCGCGAACCGTGACCACCACGGGGAGGTGCCGTCGCCGCAGGCGGGCGCACTGACGTACCAGCGATGCGCTCTGGTCGACGTCGAGCACATCGGTGAAGATGACCGCGAGCGCGCGCCGCGTCTGCCATCGGCTGAAGTACCCGAACGCGGCGTCGTAATCCGCCTCGGTCTCCCCGGACTGCAGTGGTCGCACCGCGTCGAGGAAGCGGCGCAGCTGCGTGGTGCCCGCCCGGGGAGCCAGCGAGACGGTCACCGTGTCGGCGAACCCGAGCAGCCCGGCGCGGTCACCGGTGCGCAGCGCGACGTGCACCAGCAGCAGTGCAGCGTTGATGGCGTGGTCGAGTTTGGTGAGCGTCCCCGCGCCTACGCCCATGAGGCGGCCGTGATCGAGACAGATGATCACCGGCTGCGCGCGCTCAGGGATCAGCTCCGTGGCCATCAGCGTGCCGGTGCGCGCGGTCGCGTGCCAGTTGATCGCACGTGGCGGGTCATCCGGGACCGCTTCGCGGATGCGTTCGAACTCGCTGCCCTCGGCGCTGAAGCGGAGCGTGCGCATGCCGAGCTCGGCGAGCTGCCCGCGCCGTGCCAGCGCTTCGTACGCGCGAATCGCGGTCAGGTCTGCGTCGACACGGACGGTGTCGTCCTCACCGAGCGCGGACTGACGCCAGCCCAATCGCCATGGGCCCTCGCAGCGGACCACGCTCCGTCCGAACCTCACTTCGCCACGACGGGTCGGGGTCAGTGAATACTCGATGTCGGCCGGCAATCGCCCTCGCCACCGCGCTGCTGCCCGGCGCGTACCGGCGGGCGCCTCATCACGAACCCACGCGTGCGGCGCTCGCCCGATCACGCCGACGTGCAGGACGATCCTGTTGCCGGCGCCCGCCGACAGGATGTCGTCGTGCTCGCGATGCGCCGACAGGCGCGACGAACCGGCCGCGCGGCGGCGATCGGCGAGGACTGCAGCGAGCGCGAACACGACGAGGGTCAGCCCGACTCCGTACAGCGCCGTCACCGCAGCTCCGGCAGCCACGAGCGGCAGCGGCGCCAGCAGCATCGCGGCGCCACGCCAAGTCATCGTGGGACGGGTACCCGCCCCACGGCTCGCCGGACGGCCGCCACCTCACTGACTCCCTGGATCTCCGCCTCGGGACGTCGCACCATTCGGTGCCGCAACGCGGGAATGCAGATGTCCTTGACGTCCTCGGGAACGACGTAGTCGCGACCCTGGATGGCGGCCATCGCCTTGCCGCCCTGAAGCAGCGCGATGGAGCCTCTCGGGCTCGCGCCGAGGCTGAGGTCAGGGCTGGTCCGCGTGGCCGCGACGATGGACGCAATGTACGCGACAACCGAGTCGCTGACCCGGACGTTCGCAACCTCGCTGCGCAGCGCATTGAGCAGGTTGCCGTCGATAATGGCTGAAACTCCGGCGCCGGCCAGGTCGTGCGGGTCGAACCCCGCGTCGACGCGTCGGAGCAAGGCCGACTCATCGGGCATGCTCGGCACCGACACCTCGAGCTTGAAGAAGAACCGATCCAGCTGAGCCTCCGGCAGAGGGTACGTTCCCTCGTACTCGACCGGGTTCTGCGTCGCGACGACGAGGAAACGATCACCGAGCGGCATGCGCCGGCCGTCCGACGTCACCTGGCGTTCCTCCATCGCCTCGAGGAGCGCCGCCTGCGTCTTGGCCGGCGCGCGATTGATCTCGTCAGCCAGCAGGGTATCGGCGAAGATGGGTCCGGGCCGGAACTCGAACGCAGCGCTGTCGGCACGGTAGATGTTGGTTCCGATGATGTCCGACGGGAGCAGGTCGGGCGTGAACTGGATGCGCGTGAAGCGCGCGTCCAGAGCAGCCGCCAGCGCACGTGCCATCAGCGTCTTGGCAGTGCCGGGCACGCCCTCGAGCAGCACGTGGCCGCGTACCAACACGGCGATGAAAAGGCCGTCGATCACCTCGCGCTGCCCGACCACCGCGCGCCCGAGTGTCTCGTGCAGCAGCGCGCGAACCCGCGCGGCTTGCGTGGCGCCGGCGCCGACGTCGTTGCCGATGCCCATCGACATCGCGGGCTCGTCGCTCACGGGCGCCATTGTGCGCGGTCGGCCCACGCGCGCTCGAATGCGTCGACGTCTCGTGCGGCGTGGAGCAGCGTCGCCGCCTCCGGGTGCGCCCCGGCGAGCGTCCGCAGGCTCGCCAGCAGCTGTTGCAGCGACGGAGCGCGGTCGTCGCCGGAGGCGCCAATAACCTCGACGAATGCGCTGTCGTCGAGGTGCGGATCGACGCCGGTGAAGTCGCCGATGCGCCGTTTCAGCTCATCCGCGTAGCGGGCCGCGACCGCGCCGCGCTGTCGCGACCGCGAGAACAGCTGGCCCATCGCCGTGATGTACCCGGCCGCGCTGGGGACGGCAGCCGGATCGGTGGCCGGCATCGGACGCCCGAGACGGCGGCCGTTGACGGCGAGCGCCGCGAGCACGGTGAGGACGAGCAACGCGGCGGCCACGCCGATCGGGCCATTGAAGATCGCGCCGACTCCGTCGGATGACGTGCCCTCGCCGTGGTGAAGCTCGTCGAACGCGACCAGCCCGCCGCGCGACCGCTGCAGCAGGCTCAGCACGAAGTTCGCTGAGTCGTCGTGGCGCAGGCCATCGTTCGAGAACGGCCGGGTGTTGCCCACTGCGTAGACGCGTCCGGCGCCGCGTACCTGGACCGCGGCGGCGACGGCGGCGCCGTCGACCCCCAGCAACGGTACGGCCGGCGGGACGAGCGCGAACGAGAATCCAGGACCGACCGGCACGCGGTGCACACGATCCGAACCGTCATACGGCTGCGCCGGCAGTGCGGTGCCCTCGGGTACGGGCATACCCACCTGCACATTCAGCTGAGCAAGGAGCGGTTCCGTGACAGCGATACTCTGTGCATCGGTCACGACGACGACGTCGCCTCCACTCTGAAGTAGCGCCTCGAGAGCTGCGGACTCGCGCTGCGTGAATGCGACGGTCGGCGCGTAGACGATCAGGACGTCGGTCGAAGACAGATCGAAGCTGCCGCTCACACGGTGGACGGGCAGACCCAGGCGCTGCAGCCACGTGTACAGCGCGAGCGTGCCGAGCCTGCCCGCGGACCGCGACGAGGGATTGTTGTCATCCGCTCCTGAGGCGGCGCTCGCGACAGCGACGATCGCGAGTACGGCCAGTGCCGCGAGCAGCAGCGCCAGCGGGCGCAGCGCGCGACTGATCACGCCGGTGCCCTGGGTTGTGCCCGGCGGGCCAGGTCGCGGATCGCCTCGCAGCGCGCACGAAGCACCTCCCAGTCCGCTCCGCTGACAGCGCGTCCGGAGTACCAGGCGCGGTCGAACACGGCTGCCGCGGGCGCCAGCAACGTCACCAGGTCGGCGTCACCCGCCGCCGACTGCAGCAGCTCCCGCGTGGTCCACGTGGCGTCGATCCGCAGACGGCCCCGCCAGGCCACGTCGAGCAGCGCACTCCGAAAGGCCCGCCGGATCGCCTCCCGATAGTCTTGACGGGCCGCCGCGGCCAGCGCGAGCGACCATTCGGCGTCCGGATCACGCGCGACATCGCCCGGCTCGGCTGCCGCGACCGCGGCTCGACCGGCGAGGTTGCCGCGCAGCCGCCACCACGCTGCTGCCAGCACGAGCACGAGCAGCGCGCTCGTCAGCGCCAGGCTGCCTCCCAATCCGAGCGCGTTGCCCAGCGCGCCCGCCGCGTGGCCGAAGAGGCTGCCGATCTTCTGCAGGAGATTGAGCAGGAACTGTCCCACCTGTTGAAAGAAACCGGACTGCTGATTCTGGTCGATATTGGCAAAAACGGGTGAGCGGTACACGTCGTGGAGCGTGCCGAGCGCCGAATCGTCGACGTGGCACGTCGCGCCCGGTGGCAGCGCAAGCGTTCCGGTGAGCGTGCTCAGCCGTGTGCGAGCGTCACCGAGATCCGGGGGTGAGACGGAGAGGTCGCCGATGATCGGGACGAGGACCTGGACCAGTCTCGAGTCGGCTTGGAGCGCCGCCTCGAGCTGCGATCGGGCACCCGCCGCATCAGCCGGGGTGTGCGCCAGCGCCGTCTCGACCGCCGCGAGGGAGGCGAGATAGCGCTGCGCCGGGCACGTCGCGGCGGTGCCCGCGGCACCGGCGATGACGCAGCTCTCCGCGGCGATCGCGAGCGCGATCGCGACCGCGGCACAGGCACGTCTCACAAGGACTGCGCGAGCATCTCGATGTCGAAGCCTTCTTTGCGGATGCGCGTGTCGTAGTAGAGGAGTGTCACGGTGATGTACGTGATCGGGCTGATGAACACCGATACGAATGCGCTGATCACCTGCAGCACCAGGAAGCGGCCGTTGACGTCGAGTCCGGTCCCTGCGAGACCGAGCAGCGCCCCGAGCACACCACTGATGATCGCGGTGATCAGGAGCACCAGCAGTCGTATTCCGAATATCCGCCGGCCGACACCCCTCACGAGATTCCAGCTGCGCACCAGCCCCTGCCAGCCCGAGAGCCCCTCGAGAACGATGGCCGGCGGCGCGAGCGACGTGCGCACATAGACGAAGACGGCAAACACGAGGAGTGCGACATCGGCGAGGACGCCGATCGCGACGCCGCCGGCACCGACGGCCAAGCCGAACAGCAGCACGAGCAAAACCCCAGCTGCCACAAAGAGAATGAACGATGCGAGCAGGATCAGGCTCTGCGCGATCAGTGGACGAAGCCGTCGCAATGCGGCACGGTACGAGTCGCCCACCGACGTCTCCCGGTCGAGATATCGATCGCTGACCGCACGCGTGGTTGCGGCCTCCGCGAGTGGCAGTGCGACGAAGATCGACAGCAAACCGACGATCGCGGTGGCGACGAACACTCGCGTGATCGGCCCTTCGAGTCCATGCAGCTGGTCGAAGGTGAGTGGCTGCTGCCCGTTGTTGAGCGAGAAGTTGTTGATGGTCTGCTGTGCGGTCGCGAAGCCCGTCAACTGGTAGACGACGAGCTGGACGATCGCGAACGGGACCTGGACGACAGCGCTGATGGCGGCGATGAGCAGGAAATTCCGACGGTACAGCGAGAACGCCGCGTCGAGCAGCTCGCCGACGCTCATGGACCGGAAGCGCCCCGACCCCACGGAAGTGGTGAGGGCCGGAGCCGTCCAGCCGGGGGATGGAGCTCCCCATGGCGGCGCCGGCGGCGGCACCCCGCCGTACCCGACAGGGGGTGGGGGCGCCGGCGGCGGGGGCGGATAGTCCGGTGGGCCCTCGGGCACGGCCACATTGTGGGACCACCCAACCTCGCTGACCGGGAGCTATCCTGACGCGTCTGCTGCCCTACCGATTTTCGAGTGACATGAACCGTTTATCCGGCCTTTCCCGCGCCTGACGATGCGAGCGCTCGTCGTCGATCGCGCCCCCGCCCCGGCGAGCAAGCGGCTGGGCCGGCAACGGACCCCAGCGGCCAACCTGCCGCGGGTCGAGTACCGGGACATCAAGACGCCAGAACCGCACGCCCGCGGCTGGGTGCTCGTCCGCCCGGCGCTCGCCGGGATCTGCGGGCAGGACGTCGCCCTCGTCCGCGGCGACCAGCCCCCGTCGGTGCTGAGCGCCTACGCCGAGCGCTCTCCGGTGATCCCCGGGCACGAGGTGATCGGCATCGTCGAGCGCACCGCGCAGACGCGCTGGGTCCGTGAGGGCCACCGGGTCCTGGTGGAGCCGACGCTCCGCTGCGCGCACAAGGGCCTTCCCGACTGTGCCCGCTGCCGCGTGGGCGAAACCCACCTCTGCGAGAACGCCGACCGCGCCGGAGCGCTCTGCTCAGGCCGCGCGCTGGGCGCGAGCGAGCACACCGGGGGAGGCTGGAGCGAGGGATTCCTCGTCCACGAGGACATGCTGGTTCCTGCCGATGGCATCCCCGACCAGCGCGGGGTGCTCGCCGAGCCCTCCGCGACGGCCCTGCACGCGGTGACGCGCTGGACCCGACGGGGCGAGCGCGCCATCGTGATCGGCTCCGGGACGCTCACCCGTCTGATCGTCGCGACCCTCTGCCGGATGTATCCCGACCTCGACGTGACTCTGGTCCACGACATCCTGGGTGCGACGCGCGTCCGCCGGGGGCGTCGTCTGCTCTCCCCAGCGACGCCGAGAGCCCCGGAGACCGTGCCGAGGAAGGTGCCGGGCGCAGCGCGCGTCTGGAGGGGGTCGTCAGACGAGCTGCTCTCGCGGACGGCCGAACTGGTCGGCGCGCGCCTGATGCGACCCACCGGCGGCGGCGCACCGGTGCTGGACCGCGGCGTCGACGTGGTCTTCGACTGCCGCGGCAGCGCGCAGAGCCTCGACCTGGCGCTGCGGCTGCTCCGGGCGGGCGGGACGCTCGTGCTCGGTGGGCACAGCGGCCGGCACGAGGTGGAGTGGCCCCTGGTCTGGGGACGCGAGCTGACCGTGTGCGGATCCGCCCTGTACGGGCGTGAACCCGGCGGGCATCGGACCTACGCGGTGGTCCGGGAGTGGCTTACCGATCCGTTCTTTCCGATCGACAACATGGTGACCCACCGCTTCCCGCTCGACGAGTTCGACACCGCGCTGCAAACGGCGGCCGCGGGAACATCGGTCGGGGCCGTCAAGGTCGTGTTCGAAGGGCCGATCGGCAGCCTGCGACGGCTTCCGCACGAAGGGGATGAGGGCGCCCAGCCGGAGTCGCCAGTGCTGCTGCAGTCCACCGCGGCCCGCGTCCGAGCCGAGCACTGACCGAGCAGGTTCGGGTCAGACGAAGACTTCGACGCTGTCGCCGTTGATGCGGCTCTTCAGACGCGGCAGCGGCGTGAGGTAGTAGTCGCCGGGCAGCGGGGCACCGTCGAGCGCGAACGACTGCTCGTGGCACGGGCACACAAGGCGGCTGAAGTCCCCGGCCGCGTCGAGGATGCAGCCCTGGTGCGTGCAGACGGCGCTCATCGCCGTGACCTCACCCTTGTGCTGCATCACGAACCCGGTGACCGATCCCGAGGCGAAGCGCACGATCGGCGTGGTCTGCAGCGCGGTGAGCGTGGTCACCGCCGTCCACTTCGCGCCCCATGGAACGAGCACGCCCTGCGCCGGCGCGGGCGGTTTGCTGTTGTCCACCTGGCCGACCAGGCGATCGGCGGTGACCCCGACGACGGCGGCGGCGGCCGCCAGCCCGGCCCCGCGTAGGAAATAGCGCCTGCTCGGCGCTCCCGGTTGCGGCTCGCGGAGGCTGCGTCCGAGGTCATCGACGAACTCGGCACGTGGAGCGGAGTTGGACGGGTGGGCGGCGCGCAGGCGCGCCGCGGCGAGCAGCGTGCTCGCCTCCTCGGCCGTGAGCTTGCCCCGGGGCGGGCGTTTGTCGGCGAGCAACGCCTCGATCGCGCGCTGCAGGCGCTTGTCACTCACAGCTCGAATTCCTGCGCAGCGCGGCGCAGCGCGCGAAGCTGCATCACTTTCACGTTGCCGATGGTGGTTCCCATCTCATGGGCCGTTTCCTTCAACGAGTAGCCGCGCAGGAACCGAAGCTGAAGCACATCGCGGTAGTTGGAGGGGAGGCCGTTCAAGATCCGCTCCACATCGGCGCTGTGGTTGTCGCTTGTCGGCAGCTGCGGCCGGTCGGCGGTCTCATCAGGAAGCTCATCGACACCGAAGCGTCCTCGCCAGTGGTCGGCGAGGACTGTCTTTGCCGTGGCGATGAGGTAGCTGCGCAACTGGCCCACCGTCGCACCGGTGCGTAGCCGGGGCAGCGCGCGCTCGAACACCGACGATGTGACGTCCTCGGCATCAGGCCGGTTGCCCACGCGGACATAGACAAATCGATACACCGGCACGACGTGGTCGCGATAAACGGCGTCCCAGTCCTCGACCGGCAGGATCCCGCCATCGACAACCTGTAGCAGGTCCTTGGCATATGCATCGGGCACCACTGTCTTACTACGCCTGGGAGTTACTCCCCGGAGAAACGACCTGGGTCTGGGCACCATCCCGCCTCCGTCCCGGCTCTCACGGCGTGACTTTACGCCCCCCGCGCCGTGAATCCCCAGACCACGGGGTCCAGGCGCGGTGACGCATGCGTTCGCGCGAATGGTGCGGCGGCCGTCTCCTGCAGTGCGACGAGCGGCTTGATGAGAGGGTGAGCGGCGATGGCCGCATCGCTCAGGCCGGCTTCGGCAAGGACCTCACGCAACCGGCGCAGCTCGGACTCGACCATCGCCTGTGCCCGCGCACACACTTGCGCATCATCGACCTCTCGGTCCGGTTCGATGCACTCACGCTGTTGCGAACTCCAGACGTCGTTGACGACGCGCACGGCTCTCAGCCGACTGTCACGGCCTGCGTCGCGGAGTCGCACGGGCACTCCGTGCGCGTAAACGGTCAGCCACACGTCGCGGGCTTCGGCCTCCGCGACACGCAGCGCGTGGGTCATCGTGCGCAGCGAAGCGTTCGCGTGCGCAAGTGTCGCCGCGATCTCGCTCACCAATCGCAGGTGCTGGCGCACCCGCCAGAAGCGATCGATCGCGTCGCTGTCGACACACGACAGGCGAAGCTGTTCGATGTCAACCCTGGCGACTCCGACGACGTCGTCAATAGGAACGAGCACCTCCACATGCGCACCGGCCGCGCCCATGATGGAGGTGGGACGCCACGTGCCGGCCGCGGCATCCCAGCAGTCGACCGGGATGGCGCGAAAGCGCGCGGCATCCCTCGCTGTCGCCAGCGCTGTGTGAAAGCGCGCGACGCCGGTCGTCGTGCCGGACTGCGATCCGGCGATAGCCACGGCCATGAGCGGGGCCCCTGCGATGACGTGGAGAAGACGAGTGGGGAGACGGCCGCTGTCTGGCGGCGCGCCGCACAGTATGCGGCCGATCGCCCGGGAGCGCTACCCCATCGGCGGAGGTGCGTGCTCGCTGTGCGGCGACCACCAGGCATCGGGTTCTCCGCTCCATCGCGGATCACGATGCTTGGCACGGACGACCGTCTTGATGTTGCCGCGTACGTTGAAATCCCCCACGACCTCGCAGTACAGCGGATCGAGCAGCGCGACGAGGTCGCCGAGGATCTCGTTCACGACGTCCTCATGGAACACGCCACGATCACGGAATCCGTTGATGTAGAGCTTGAGCGACTTCAGCTCGACGCACCGAGGTCCCG
>Ga0307471_100000593_pt1 | contig 18682 bp, 23 predicted proteins | sample atmos_gasesAM3C__2_FD_204566 | JGI IMG/M metagenome (GOLD analysis project Ga0307471, IMG submission 204566) | Hardwood forest soil microbial communities from Morgan-Monroe State Forest, Indiana, United States - atmos_gasesAM3C_515 | ecosystem: Environmental > Terrestrial > Soil > Temperate...
CTGGACATGGTACTTCCCAAGATTCGCCGGCAAAAACCAGCATTCGCCCGGGCCGAAGGGAAACGCAAAGTCATGCGTACGCAGAATTCCTTCGCCGGAAAGCGGAACCATCAGATCGAAATGAGAGGGGTCCATCGTCACCGTGAAGGGATTCGTCGCTTCTCGTCGTTCTGTAGCAAAGTAGCGGCACGCAGCAAGAAGCCACCGGTCACCCTCCTCGGCAGGCAAGGAAAGCGGTGATGTCCTGCCGGCTGTCGTGCTGCCAAAATTCGTTACTGCCAGCGCCTTTTCGACATGCAGCTCGCGCGGATTTCCTTTCGAATCCACCCGGCCGTAGTCGTACACGCGGTAGGTCAAGTCCGAATACTGCTGCACTTCAAAAACGATTACGCCGGTGCCAATGGTGTGCGGCGATCCTGCGGGGACAAAAATGGTGTCGCCGCTCTGCACCGGATGCGCTTGGAAAAGCGATTCGAGCGTGCGTTGCTCCAGCCCGCGCAGAAATTCCTGTTTGCCCACACCCGGCTTCAGGCCGAGCAGCACCTGCGCATTCGGCTCTGCGGAAAAAATGTGCCACATCTCGGTCTTGCCGAATCCGCCCGCGGATTTTTCGTGTACCGCGGCGTACGCGTCGCCGGGATGAACCTGAATCGACAACTTGTCGGTGGGAAAAATGAACTTTGCCAGCAGCGGGAACGCGTCGCCGGCTGCGAACCGCGTGCCGCGCCACTCCGCCGGCATCTCGCGCCAGGCGTCGCCCAGCGATTTTCCGCGGTACGGCCACGAGCCGATGCGGCAGTCGAGCCCGGTCAGCCAGGCCTCGCCCAGCGGCTCCGCAAGATCGGTTTTGTCAGGATAGAGCGGCGCGAGCGAACGAGCGCCCCAAATCCGTGGACTGAAAATCGGCTCGATGCGTAGCGGCGCTGGATTCACAAATCAAGCCGCGGCTTCGGCTCGCGAGAAGAAATGATCCAGGCGGCGTAGCCCTTCGTCGATACGCTCGATCGACGTGGCATACGACAATCGCAAATAGCCCGGCGCGCCGAACGCATCCCCCGGCACCAGCGCGACGCGCGCTTTGTCGAGCAGCAATTTCGCGAGCTCGGTCGTATCCTTCGCCAACGCCTGGCCGCTGCCGCCGTTGGCCAAGTGCGCTGCAACGTTCGGAAACGCGTAGAACGCTCCGCCGGGCATTTCGCACGCTACGCCGGAGATCCCGCGCAGCCCTTCGACGATGCGCTTCCGCCGCTTCGCGTATTCCGCCAGCATCACCGGCACCGAATCCATCGAGCCGCGCATCGCTTCCAGCGCCGCGTGCTGCGCGATCGACGTCGGGTTCGACGTTGACTGGCTCTGCAACTTCACCGTCGCCTGCACCAGCGCTTCCGGCGCCAGCGTGTAACCGATGCGCCAGCCGGTCATCGCGAACGTCTTCGACATCGACCCGATGATGATCACGTTTTCCTTCGACCCAGCCGCGCTGGCGATCGAATACGGCTTGTGCGGCTCGTACGTGAAGTGCGAGTAGCACTCATCGCCCATCAACCAGACATTGTTCTTCTTGCACGCCGCAAGAATCTTTTCGTATTCGTCCGGCGGAATCACACCGCCGGTCGGATTATTGGGCGAGCTCAGAATTACCATTCTTGTCTTCGGCGTGATCGCTTTTTCGATCACCGACGCTTTCACGGCGAATCCATCCTCAGGGTAGCTCGGAACAAAAACCGGGGTTGCTCCCGCGTATTTCACGATGTCCGGATAGCTCACCCAGTAAGGCGCGGGAATGATGACCTCGTGGCCCTGCTGCACCAGCACGCTGACCACGTTGAAGATCGAGTGCTTGCCGCCGACGTTGACCACGCATTCCTTTGGCTCGTAGTTCGATCCAAGTTCGCGTTTATGCCATGCCGCGATCGACTCGCGCAACGGCAAGATGCCTCCCGTCGGCGTGTACTTCGTCAAATTCTGTTCGATCGCGCGGATCGCGGCTTTCTTGATGTGGTCGGGCGTCGGAAAGTCCGGTTCGCCCGGACCGAAGTCGGCGATATCCACGCCCTTGGATTTCAGCTTGTCGGCTTCCGCGATCACGGCCGACGTCGGCGAGATTTGGATGCGGTTGATGCGTTCAGTGAATTGCACTGCGTCTCCTCATTCTGTAGCTCACCCCTTCAGGGGTAAGAATTTTTCCGCTCGATGCAGATCGCGTTCGTCAAAGACCGCTAGGAAATCTTCGCTCGCAGCCGCTCTTCCACCACCGGTGGCACCAGGCCCTCCAGCGGCCCGCCAAGCTGGGCGATCTCTCGCACCAGCTTCGCGCTCAAATAACTGTATGGCTCGCCCGGTAGCATGAACACGGTTTCCAGCCGCGGCTCGAGCTTCCGGTTCATCAACGCCATCTGCAGCTCGTACTCGTAATCCGACACCGCGCGAATCCCGCGCAGGATCACGCCGGCGCCGCGCTTCCTCGCATAATCCACCAGCAAGCCGTCAAACACGTCCACTTCCACGCCGGACCAGCGCTTCGTAACCTCGCGCAGCATCTCCACCCGTTCGGGCACGGAGAACAGCGGCTGCTTGTCGGTGTTGCGCAGCACCGCCACGATTACCAGATCGAACATCTTCTCGCCTCGCTCAATCAGGTCGAGATGTCCGTTGGTGACTGGGTCAAACGAACCGGGATAGATGGCGATGGATGTTTTCATCGAGACTGCCGCTCGGTCACCGTATTCTAACCCACCGGCCGCGCTCGACGCCGCGCAAACTTCGTCGCCGGCCGACGCCGATCGAGCCAAAGTGGCCGACACAGTGTCGGGGTCTAATTCACCTCAACCATGCGCACGCAGTTGTAGGGGCGCAGCATGCTGCGCCCCAGGTCCGCACGATGTACGCCGCGGTCCGCCTTCCGACTGTTGCGGCACAGCACTGCGGTGCCCGTCTTTGACCGCCACCCAATGCCATCCGCACATTTCCATTTTCCAACCGCCAAGACTTGTGACACCATGCCTGAGCTTTCCCGACAGGGCGGCGGGCGGCCGTTTGAATCGATTCAACTCACGGAGATCGTTCGACATGACAATGGGTTATTGGTTGCAGGCGCTTAGCGTGCTCACCTTTTCGGCTCTCTTGTGTGCTGTGCGTGCCGGTGGGCAGGGCCAACCGGCGCTCAACCTGATGCCCGTTCCCGCGGACTTGCAGATGGGCAGCGGAAGTCTGCGCATGGATGCGTCCTTCTCGGTCGCGCTGACCGGGCACGCCGAGGCGCGGCTCGATCGCGCGCTGCAACGCTTCGAGCAGCAATTGTTCAAGCAGACGGCGATACCCCTCGGGCCAAAATCGCCCGGAACATCCACCGCGACGCTGACGATCCACACCGACCACGCCAGCAAAGACATTCAGGAACTCGGCGAAGACGAAAGCTATCTGCTGGAAGTGACACCGGAAGGCGCGAAGCTGACCGCGCCGACTCCGCTCGGCACCATGCATGGCCTCCAAACGTTCCTGCAACTCGTCGAGGTATCGCCGGAGGGATTCGACGTTCCTGCGGTAAAAATCAACGATCGTCCGCGCTTTCCCTGGCGGGGGCTGATGATCGATTCCGGCCGCCACTTCATTCCGCTCGACGTGCTCCGAAAAAATCTCGACGGGCTGGAAGCGGTAAAGATGAACGTCTTCCACTGGCACCTCTCGGAAAATCAGGGCTTCCGCGTCGAGAGCAAAAAATTCCCCAAGCTCCACGAACTCGGTTCTGATCACCTCTACTACACGCAAGACGAAGTGCGCGACCTGATCGCTTACGCGCGCGATCGCGGCATTCGCGTCGTTCCCGAATTCGACATGCCCGGCCACAGCACCGCGTGGTTCGTCGGCTATCCCGAACTCGCCAGCGGTCCCGGCCCGTATCAGATCGAGCGCCGCTGGGGTGTCTTCGATCCGGCGATGGATCCCACTAACGAGAAGACCTACAAGTTTCTCGACGAACTCGTCGCCGAAATGGCCAAGCTTTTTCCCGATCACTTCTTCCACATCGGGGGCGACGAAGTAAACGGCAAGCAGTGGGATGCCAACGCGAGAATTCAGGAGTTCAAGAAAGCCCACGACCTGAAAGACAACGCGGCCTTGCAGTCCCACTTCAGCAAAAAAGTGCAGGCCATCGTTACCAAGCACGGCAAAGCGGTTGTCGGTTGGGATGAGGTCTTTGTCCCGGGCGTGCCGAAAGAAGTTGTGATCCAGTCTTGGCGGGGACAGGCCGCGCTGGCCCAGGCAGCGCAACAAAGCTATCGCGGCATTCTTTCAAACGGCTACTACATCGATCTCGGCTGGTCCGCCGCGCGCCACTACGCCAACGATCCTCTGGGCGGCGCGGGTGCGAATCTCACGCCCGATCAGCAAAAATTCGTGCTGGGTGGCGAATCCACCATGTGGTCCGAATACGTAAACGCGGAAAATATCGACTCGCGCATCTGGCCGCGTAACGCCGCGATCGCCGAGCGGCTGTGGTCGCCCCAAAACGTCACCGACGTCGCCTCAATGTACGCGCGCCTCGACGTGATCGGCACTCGCCTCGAGTGGCTCGGCCTCACGCATCGCAGCTACAATCGCAAAATGCTGCAGCGCATCGCCGGCGCCGCTTCTCCCGAAGAATTCGCCGCACTTCGAACGCTCGCCGATGCCATCGAGCCGGTGAAGGACTACACCCGCGAAAAACTCGCGCCGTCGGAGCCGCTCAGCACCACTCCGATGAATCGTCTCGTCGATGCCATCCCGCTCGAAAGCGACGCCGCTCGCCGTTTCGGTGAACTCGTCGACAAATTCCTCGCCGCCGGCTGCCGCGACGCCCAACTCGAGTCTCGCCTCCGCGCGAAACTCACCGCCTGGCGCGACAACGACGCCAACTTCCAGGCACTCGCGCAGCGCTCCTTCCTCGTCAAAGAAGGCGCCGACGCCTCCACCGCACTGTCTTCGCTGGGTACAACAGGTTTGGCCATGCTCGAAGCTATCGCCAAAGACGCACCCGCGCCCGACACATGGAAAGCTCAACAAACCGCAGCCATTGCCGAGATCCAGAAGCCGAAGGGGCAACTCCTGATCGTCTCCGCAGCCGCGGTGCAGAAGCTGGTCGACGCGACGGCGAGCGTTGGAGGCTGCGCCGGAAACAAGTAGTGCCCTAGATCAACCATTCGTCCGTTCAACGCCGCGGCGAGAACTCCACTGCGTGCGCTTCCTTGGGCGCCTGGTTGTGGCATACTCCCGCGCCCGAGTCGTGAAACGTTCCGCCGGGCACCGGGATAAACTCCCACGTGTACGCGTGCGGCGACAGGGTCACCTTTAGCACGCCAAACGTGTCGGCGTCCCGCGCTTCGCTGTTCGGAATCGCAAATCCCAGCGGATCATGGCTCCGGCCGCCTGTCCCTGCTACGATCTCGCGAATCCCCTTCGTGAAATCCAGCTTGCCCTCCGGATCCTGCGGCGCAAATCGCTCGTACGAGTGTTCATGCCCCACCAGCATCAGGTCGGCGTGCGCTTCGTAAAGGTCCTGCCATAGCTGCTTCAACTCCGGATGCACTGCGTGCTTGCGAAAAACTCCGCTGCTGTACAACGCATGGTGCCCGTATGCTGCGATGCACGCGTTCGGGTGCGCCTTCAAGTCATCGTGCAGCCAAAGCTCCTGCGGCGAGCCCTTGCCGCACCCGCCCACGCCAGGTGCCGCGCAATTCGTGTTCAGCACGATGACGTGCCACACTCCTAGATCGTAGCTGTAATAACCCTTGCCCGCGGGGCCAGCCTGTTCTCCCCAATACTGAAAATACGCCGCCGCTCCCGGATCGGCGTATTCGTGATTCCCGAGTGCCGGTCGCGTGCGATCCTTGAATTTTCCCCAGGTGGTGTCGTAGCAATTCTTGAATTCCGCCGCGCTTCCTCGTTCGTACGCCAGGTCGCCCGCCGCGAACACCGCTCCGGGAATTTTCTCGATTAATTTGGCTGTCGCCCTTGCACCTTCCGGATACTTGCAACTCGCGATATCGCCCGCGCCCACCAGAATGTAGGTGCCGTCGGGCGCAGGTTGTTGCCAGGCGGGAGCCGTCGAAGCAGGCGAGCCAGCACCAGACGTGGACGCGCCCTTTTCCTGCGTGCGTCCCCGAACGGCGAAAGCACTGAAAATCGTTACCGTAATCACTGCCGCCGAAACCGCCTTGAATCGTCCCAGATTGCCCGATACTCGCTCGCAACGTGTCATTGTCCTCGCCCATCCAACAAAGCGGCTAGCCTATCACGGCCGCCAAACCGAACCGTCACTTGGCTTGGCGCCCTGGAAGGGTACTTCGAGGAACGCAGGGATTGGGCGAAATATTCACAGGGGAATCAGATTTACCGCAATGAACCGTAAGTAATTGTAATTAAACAAGTTGACCGCTGTGAAATATCTCGCCGGGGTTGACTTGTCCCTCTGGACAAGGTAGACTCTATTTGCGACTGTTTCAGTCGTATATGGCGAAGGCCTCGGTGGGAGCGGCCTCAATCGATGTTTAAGCTTTCTAAGAAAGCCGACTACGGGTTGATTGCCGTCAAGCACCTGGCAACGCATCGCAACGGGCACGCCTGTAGCGCGAATGAGATCTCCGAAGAGTACGGAATCTCCACGACTTTGATGGCCAAGGTGCTTCAAAAGCTGGCCCGCCACGGATTGGTTGCCGCCAAGCACGGTTCCAGCGGCGGATATCAGTTGGCGAGAAACCCGGAGCAAATCAGCGCCCTGGACGTGATTTCGGCGATCGACGGACCGGTGCTGATTACGTCTTGCGTGACCAGCCACGGCAATTGCGACGCCACGGACAGATGCTCGGTTCGCGAGCCGCTGCGCCGCGTCAACGAAAGCATCATGAATGTGTTGAACACGGTCACGATTTCGCAGATGAGCGAAGATCCCCATGAGCCCGTGCTCGTGGCGCTGTCCGCGCCTCCGCGATAGGGCGCCGCGCGAAACGGATTTTGGAATTTGGATGGGAAGTAGGAGACGAAGATGGCCGTTAAGCTGCCGATTTACATGGACAATCATGCGACCACGCCCGTTGACCCGCGCGTCGTCGAAGCGATGCTACCGTATTTCACCGAAAAATTCGGCAATGCCGCTAGCCGTAACCACTCGTTCGGCTGGGCCGGCGAGGAAGCTGTGGAAAACGCCCGCGCGCAGGTTGCTTCACTGATTGGCGCCACGCCCAAGGAAATCATCTTCACAAGCGGCGCCACCGAGTCCGACAACCTGATGATCAAGGGCGTCGCTGAAATGTACCGCGAAAAGGGCAATCACATCATCACCCAGGCCATTGAGCACAAGGCTGTACTCGACACCTGCAAGCGCCTGGAAAAATACGGTTACGAAGTGACCTATCTCCCGGTGCAGAAGGATGGTCGCGTCAATCCCGAGGATGTCCGCAAAGCGATTACGCCGAAGACGATTCTGATCACGATCATGTATGCCAACAACGAAATTGGCGTGGTCAATCCGATCGTCGAAATCGGCAAGATCGCCAAGGAACACGGCATCATCTTCGCCGTCGATGGCGTTCAGGCTGTCGGGAAGATCCCGGTCGACGTGCAGAAGGACAATATCGACCTGCTGTCGATTTCCGGCCACAAGATCTACGGCCCCAAGGGTGTTGGCGCGCTTTATGTTCGCCGCCGCAACCCTCGCGTGCAGCTTTCCGCCATCATCGATGGCGGCGGCCACGAGCGCGGTATGCGTTCCGGTACGCTCAACGTCACCGGTATTGCCGGCCTGGGCAAGGCCTGCGAGATCGCTCAGCAGGACATGCCCAAGGAAGCCGAGCGCATGCTCGCGCTGCGTAATCGCCTGCAAAAGGGTTTGGAAGCCAAGCTGGACGAAGTGTTCATCAATGGCTCCATGGAACACCGCCTCCCGAACAACCTCAACATGAGCTTCGCCTACGTCGAAGGCGAATCATTGCTCATGGGTATCAACGACGTAGCCGTTTCCAGCGGTTCGGCTTGCACCTCTGCAACCCTGGAGCCCAGTTACGTACTCAAAGCTTTAGGCGTAGGCGAAGACCTGGCGCACACGTCAATCCGCTTTGGCCTCGGCCGCTTCAATACCGAGGAAGAAGTCGACTACGTGGTCGACAAGATGGTCCAGGTAGTCACCAAGCTCAGAGAACTGTCGCCGCTCTACGAGATGGCCAAAGAAGGCATCGACATCTCCAAGGTCAAGTGGCAAACAGCCTGACGAATTTATCTAAATATAGCGAAGGACACACAATGGCTAACGAAGGGACAATTCGAATTCATCGCTCGATCGCAGGCACGGGTGCGGCATTTCGCGTATCCTTCGTGCCTTACGATTCGGACGACCAGGGCGTTGCTGGCATTCGTTCGTTTCACGAAGTGCAGCATGTCCGGGCGTTCTTGAAGACTCTGGGAGTAGGCCAGGACTTGATCGCCGACGCGTTGCGGCAGCTTGCCGCCGGGCGCTCGGCGTCTTTGCCCAACGTCTCGATTGCCGAATCGGTGGTGAAGAGCGCTGGCCTGGTAACCACCGCGAGCATGGCTCGCCGCTAAGCTTTTCCCGAGGGACGTGGGAATCCTGCGCCATGTCTCGGCAAGACGTAGGGTTCGAGTACGATGGCTTTTGTAGCGGCCGCCTCCCGAGGCGGGCACCTTAGGCCTTAGCAACACCCAGCGAAGGAGCAACAAAATGGCGTATAGCGACAAAGTAGTCGATCACTACAACAACCCGCGCAACGTTGGCAGTCTCCCCAAGGAAGATCCCAACGTCGGCACAGGTCTGGTCGGCGCGCCCGAATGCGGCGACGTGATGAAGCTCCAGATGAAGATCAATCCCGACACCAACGTCATTGAAGAAGCCAAGTTCAAGACGTTCGGCTGTGGCTCAGCGATTGCCAGCTCGTCGCTTGCCACCGAATGGGTCAAGGGTAAGACCGTCGAAGAGGCCCTGAGCATCAAGAACACCGATATCGTTCGCGAACTCTCGCTCCCGCCGGTCAAGATTCACTGCTCCGTGCTCGCCGAGGACGCCATTAAGGCCGCAATCGGGGACTGGAAGAAAAAGCACGGCGTTGAAGTCCCGGTCCACGAGCGCGCCTCGCACTAAAGGTCGCGCCCCGGTCGTCTCGGTCGCAGGCGCGGCGGGCTGTGCCCGGGTGGTTGCCGTTGTAGCGGTCAACCAATCCGGTTGAGCGATGGTGAGGGTTCACAGGGTTTTTGCATGAGCACAACCACAGTTTCTCTAAACACGCCAACGATCCACTTGACCGAGCGGGCCGCGAAAAAAATCCGGGCTATGCTCGAAAAGGATGGCGTCTCGCCTGAACAAGGAGGCCTCCGTGTCGGCGTGCAGGGTGGCGGCTGCTCCGGCCTCTCTTACGCCATGCGCTTGGATACTCAAGCCCGCGACCGCGACAAGATTTTCGAGGAATTCGGAGCCCGCATCTTCGTCGATCCCAAGAGCCTGCTCTACCTCAACGGCACCACGCTCGAGTACGAAGAGACGCTGATGCGGCAGGGATTCGTCTTCCAGAATCCCAACGCCGCCCGGAACTGCGGTTGTGGTAGCTCGTTCACGGCTTGATCCCCGGCTGGCTAAGTGCCTCTAAAATGAACACTTGCGAAAGTGGATCAAAACAAAGCGCTTTAACCATCTTTAGAATGAGCACTTACAGAAAAACTGGGAAGGGGTGCCCCGTGCGTTCGCACTTTGCCTCAGGCACTCAAGCCGCAAAGTCTCCATGAACGCTCCTTCCATAGCTTCTGCATCTTCTGCTGGTCCACAGAAGCGCGACCACTTCTCGCTCTTCGGCCTCCCGCGTAAGCTCTGGATCGAGATGAGTGCGTTAGAACAGAAATTCCTGCAATTGAGCTGGAAGCTGCACCCCGACAATTTCGTCAACGCTTCTCCTGCGGAGCAGGAGCGTTCCTTGAAGGAAAGCTCGCAGCTCAACGACGCGTATCGCGTCCTGAGCCATCCCGTCGCCCGCGTGGAATATCTGCTGGAAATCGAAGGCACGCGCAAGGAAGGCGAACATAAGCAGCAAGCTCCGCCCGAACTGCTCGAGGAGGTCTTCGAGCTGAACGAATCGCTGGACGAGTTGCGCGAAGCGAAAAGCTCAGGTGGTGACCTGGCTACGCTCAGGGCGAGGTTGGAGTCGGCGCAAAAGCACTTCCAGGAGACGCTCGGAGAAGTCGACGCCGATCTCCAAACGGCCGCGAAGCAATGGGACGCCGCCATCGGCGACAACGACCGCAAAGCAATCATGGTCCGTTTGAACGAGCTGCTGAATCGCCGGTCGTACATCCGCAACCTGGTGAACAAAGTCGAGAAGGAACTGCTGTGACTCGGTCCGTTGCAACTGGGCCGCTGTAGCTCAGGCCTTCAGGCCTGAGGCTTTTTTTCGTAAGACGCGAGCGACAGCAAACATGGGAAGAATCGTCGGAATCGATCTCGGCACAACGAACAGTCTGGTCGCGTACACCGATCCGCAGACTGGCGCGCCGAAATGTATTCCAGGACCGCATGGCAGCACGCTGTGTCCCTCTGTGGTCAGCGTAGATGCCGATGGGCGCATCATTGTCGGCGAGCCCGCGCGTCGCCGGCTTCTGACTCAACCCGAGCGCAGCATCTACTCCGTGAAGCGCCTGATGGGACGCGGCGTCGCCGACATTCAGGACGAGTTGCGGCTCTTCCCGTTTCGCATCGACGCCGCCAGCAAGAATGTGATTCGCGTCAAACTGGGAGACAAGTTTTTTACCGCTCCGGAAATTTCCTCGTTCATTTTGCGCGAGCTGAAAAATTGGGCCGAAGCGCACTTCGGCGAAACCATCGACCGCGCGGTGATCACCGTTCCTGCCTACTTCAACGACGCACAGCGCCAGGCAACCAAGGATGCGGGCAAGATCGCAGGGCTCGAAGTCTTACGTCTCGTGAATGAGCCGACCGCAGCGGCGCTCGCGTATGGACTGCACGAAAAGCAGCGCGGCAAGGTGGCCGTCTACGATTTGGGCGGCGGCACGTTCGATATCTCCGTGCTCAAATTGATTTCTACAGGCGAAGGCGACATTTATCAGGTCCTCTCCACCAACGGCGACACGCATCTGGGCGGCGACGACATCGACAATTTCCTGCAAGCTTTTGCCAATGCGGGGATCGCGCGACAGCACAAATTCGACGTCATCACCAAGCCGGAATTGACGCAGGAATTGCGCAAAGCCCTGATTGCCGTGAAGCACCAGCTATCCGAGAAGGATTCGGTGACGCTGCGCTTCGCACTGCCGAGCGGCGCGATCTTCGTACACGAGTTTTCCCGCACGGCGTTTGAAGCCCTGATCCGACCAATCGTCGACCGCACGATGGCGCCGGTGAAGCAGGCGCTCTCCGATGCGCATCTCACGCCGGCAGATATCGACGAAGTCGTTCTGGTTGGCGGGACGACGCGCACGCCCCTGATTCGGCAAACGGTCGAAGACTATTTCAAGCGGAAGCCGCATACGGAACTGAATCCCGACGAGGTCGTGGCCCTGGGCGCAGCCGTTCAAGCCAACATTCTCGATCGCGGCGTGCAAAACATGTTGCTGCTGGATGTCACGCCACTGTCGCTCGGCATCGAAACGTATGGCGGCACAGTTGCGAAAATCATCCCGCGCAACTCCACGATCCCTGCCAGTGCGCAGGAGATGTACACCACCGGCGTTGACAATCAGACCGGGATCGACATTCATGTGGTCCAGGGCGAGCGCGAACTCGCGAAAGATTGCCGCTCGCTGGCGCGTTTCAATCTGAAAGTGCCGCCTGCTCCCGCTGGTCTACCGCGCATCGAAGTGCGCTTCTTGATTGATGCCAACGGCATTCTGCAGGTTGGCGCCAAAGATCTGCGCAACGGGCAGCAGCATTCGATCGAAGTGCAGCCGAGCTACGGCATCAGTGATTCCGAAATCGAGCGCATGCTCGAAGAATCGATCGCATACGCCGAGCAGGACTTCGCCGATCGCCAGGTGATCGAAGCGCGCACCGAGTCCGAAGCGATACTAGGCGCGACGCAAAAAGCACTGGCGAGCGGCCAGGCTGCCGCACTCCCAACGGAAGAACGCGCGACCATCGATCAATCGATCGCCGCGCTGAAAGAATCGGCAGCCGGCAGCGACTACAAGCTGATCCGCAAGCGCATCGACGAACTGAATCACGTGACGGAACATCTTGCAGAACTGGTGATGAACAGCGCAGTATCAAGTGCACTGGAAGGCCGCAAGATCGCCGAGGTTTAACGCACAGGAGAGCACCATGGGTGGCAACAACCCATACATCGAGGAAGTAAAGTACAAGCCGGCCACGAAGAAATTCAAAGTGACTTTTCTTCCCAGTGGCAAAACGATCGAGGTCGATCCGGCGCAGATTCCCTACGGGCACAACGGCATTCCCGGAAGCATTCTCGATATTTCCGAAGGCATCAAAGCGGGCTTGGATCATGCTTGCGGAGGCGTCTGCGCCTGCTCCACGTGCCACGTAATCGTGAAGCAGGGACTGGAGTCCTGCAACGAAGCGACCGACGCGGAGCTCGACGAACTCGATATGGCGCCTGGCATCACGCCGAAGTCACGTCTGGGGTGCCAGACCGTGCCCGACGGCACGACCGACATCGTCGTGGAAATTCCCGAGTGGAACAAAAATTACGCGCGCGAATTGGATCATTGACTTTCCTTTCTATGACTCTTTGCTTCGGCGGTGTTTCTTTCTTCAGGAGCGGCAATGCCTGCAACTTTCGATTGGGACAACATCGAAGATATCGCTATCGCGCTGACGGACAAGTATCCCGACACCGATCCGCTGACCGTGCGCTTCACCGACATGCACAAGTGGATCACCGAGCTGCCTGGTTTTTCGGGCGACGCGAAAGCCTCCAATGAAAGCAAGCTCGAAGCCATCCAGATGGCCTGGCATGAAGAATTCCAGGATCGTCAGAGCTAAATCGTCGCTGTAATCGTCGGCGGCGAGTCCATCGACAACAGCCCACGACCCCTTCTATTGCACCCCTTAAGCGTGCTGACGCGTCAGTGCGCTTCGGCCGCTTTGCTTTTCTGGCAGGACTTGGTTTCTTCCACCAAACGCCGGAAAGCCGCCTCGGCTTCCATCGGTGTAGCATACTCGCCAGCTTCAACCTTCTTGGTCGTGTCGGCAAGGATGCGGTTGATGGCCCGCCGGCATGCCGGATTCTTATCTGCCTTGAGTTGTTCCGCCAGCTGATTGAGGTATTCGGTATCCATTGTTCTTGGCCGCTTTCTTTCCTGGGTTCCTGCCTGATTTCGATTGGATGACGCAAGGCCATCCGGAGGTGCGCAGCGTAGCGGCGGTCATCGCGCCGATACTCCTGCAGCTAGTGCCGCAAGGAGCAATTCGAAATTGGCTTCACCTGTACGTTGGGCCGACTTTCGGCGCTCTTCGCGCGCCGCTACACTGCGAATCGTTGGGAAGCGTGTGGGTCGGAAAGAAGAACAATGCTAAGGCTGGACTATATCTCCTGTATTTTGACGGTCATCTCGACGGTGCTGGTCGGGAAGAAATTGTGGCACGGGTGGGTGATTGCCGCCGCCAACAGCGTGATCGTCTGCATCATCGGGATGCGCACCGCTCAGTTCGGGTTCGTTCCGGCCAACCTGTTTTGCATGGGGCTGTACGCGAATAACCTCTGGAGTTGGCGGAGCAAGAAACCATGAAGACCAAGAGAGCGGTGAAGCTGAAGCGCGCGGCGGCGGTGGCTGCCCTGGTTGCCGCGACCGTGGGGGCGCCTAGCCGGGCGCGCGCGCAATCCGAAGAGAAGCGCCCGGTGAAGCATCTTGTCACGCCGGTCATGCCAGAGCTAGGGAAGAAGCTGAACCTGTCGGGAACGGTGCGGATCGAAGTGGTGATCGCGCCGGACGGCTCGGTGAAGCGCACGCGCGTGGTGGGGGGACACCCGGTCCTCGCCGCCGAAGCCGAGCACGCCGCCCAGAAGAGCACGTTCGAACCGGCCTCGCACGAAACGACCGAAACGATCGATTTCAAGTTTTGACCCGCCCGCTAGAGTCCAAGTAGGTCATCCGCTGATCGCAAGACAAATCCGTCAACCGTCGGAGTGCACGAGGCATGCGCAGGTAAGGTTAGTTTCGCCTAGCCCCGGCGATCGTCGGTTGACATGGCAATGTTCTTTGTAATACAAAGTACTTGGAGATGCCCATGAGCGAAGCGCGAGCGTTGCGGGCCCGTATTCTTGCGATTGGCGAATGGTTGTTGATCGCCCCGGCGGCGGTGCTGCTGGCGACCGCTTTCCTGCGTCTGGCCCAGCCGCGCCAGTACGAACCGGCCCGCACAAGCTGGAGGATTTTTGAATGGGCTAGTACGCACGTGTCGCACTCCAGTGCGGCGATCCTCTTTCTTGCCCTGCCGGGTTTGGCGGCCGCAACCGGGGGTGCTGCGCTCGTTCGAGGGTGGCGGAGGAATGAGGCGTTGCGCAACGACACGGCATTGACTCTGGCCGCCGGACGGAGGCATCAGGCGACGATCGCGTTGGCGCTGGCAACTTTGGCCGCGGCCCTGATCATGGCAATCGTGATTTCACACGTTCTCGCAGATTGAAGGTCGAAATCGCGCGATCGACGATGGGGCTTCAAGAGATGGCCACGCGAGTCTTCAAAGTGATTGCGATCGGCGCGATTTTGGTCTTCGTCGGATGCCTCGGCTTGTTTTTGTCGTTAGCGCTGGAACACTCGATCCCGGTGACGCTGCCCGCGCCGACCGGGCCGTTCGAGGTGGGTCGAGCGATCTTCGATTGGAAAGATGACAAGACGCCGGATGTGCTGGCGCCGGTTGCCGGAGCCAAACGCGAGCTGCTGGTCTGGATGTGGTACCCGGCGGACCCTGGGACAGCTTCGGGCATAGACGATTACATGCCGGGACCCACGCGGGCCGCGGCCGAGCGGTGGACGGGTGTGCTGATCAGCAAGTTCCTGACCCGGGACCTTTCCAAAGTGCACGGGCACAGTGTTCGAGATGCAGGCTTCTCGATGCAGCAGGCTGCAAATCCGGTGGTGATGATGCGTGCGGGGGCATCGCTGGAGGTGGTGAACTATTCGACGCTGGCCGAGGACTTGGCAAGTCACGGGTACGTCGTGGTGGGTTTCGACGCACCCTATCGCTCCTACACGGTTGCGTTCCCGGATGGGCGGGTGATGAGGCGCACTCCAGAAAACAATCCGGAAAATTGTCTTGGCGGAACGGCAGCCGAGGAGGACCGGTGCGCGGACAGGCTGTTAAAAGCGTGGACGTCGGACATGAGCTTTGTGCTCGACCGATTGCAAGAGCTGAATGATGTAAGAGAGGGAACAGAGTTCGCGGGGCGGCTGGATTTGACGCGAGTCGGAGCGTTTGGACACTCGTTTGGCGGCGCGGCGACCGCGCTGTTTTGCCTTCGGGATTCGCGGTGCCAGGCGGGAGTCGATGTCGACGGCGCGCCGCACGGGGAGGTGATTCAAAAAGGATTAAAGCAGCCGTTCGCATTCCTGCTGAGCGATCACAGCCATGAGCCGATTGCAGAAACGAGCCAAGTTCAGGCCGATATGCAGTCGATCTACGAGCGGCTGCCTCCAGAGACGCGGCTACGGCTGACGATTCGCGGAGCCAATCATTTCACGTTTACCGATGACGGAGCGTTGCTGAAGAGCCATCTGGTGATGGGATTTTTCCGCGCGACAGGAAGACTGGGAATGAGCGGGCGGCGCCAACTGGAGGTCACCTCGTACTGCCTGCGAAGTTTCTTCGATGCGCACTTGAAAGGGACGAAGGATCTGCCAACGAAGATTCCATCGCCGGTATATCCCGAAATTCAGGTTGTCAACTGACGGTTCGACGAGTGAAGGGCAAACTCGAGTGAAGCGAAATTTGGCTTTTCTCTTACCGAAGTGGTAGCCCGGACGGGACTCGAACCCGTTGTCTCTGCCTTGAAAGGGCAGCGTGTTAACCAGATACACTACCGGGCCACGCAAGCAGTTTATCACGCGGCGAGCGTTTGCTTAAAGGCACGCCGAAAGATCGCGGCCACCGAGATCAAGCGCTGCGGTGTACCACCACTGCAGGTTTCGCTAACCTGGCTGTCCTCGTCGATTGGAGGAGTTCCGGCAAACTTGTCGGTTGTTTCCCGCGAACAAACCGACGGATCGCTCCAGCGTAGTGAATTGCATCCTGTAAAGCAAAGGCACCAGCAGTGGGCAAGCGCGCGCCAGCCGAAATTATTTCCTGGGCCGATCATAATATGCCTTGACACGCATATACGTGATGCGGTATATTTGAATTATGGAATCGGTGTTCGAAATCATTGCGGAGCCGAACCGGCGGGCGATCTTGGGCCTGCTGGTTTCGTCGCAGCAGTCGGTGGGAGAGATCGAGCGGCAGCTGGGTATGACGCAGCCGACCGTTTCCAAGCACCTGCGGGTGCTGCGCGAGGCCGGTTTCGTAGAGTCCACGGTGGATGCCCAACGCCGTCTTTACCGACTGAAGCCAGAACCGTTTGCGGAGGTAGAAGCGTGGCTGGCGCAGTTCCGGCGGTTCTGGTCCGCCCATGTGGATGCTCTCGAACGGCACCTGGACCGCATGCATTCGCCAACACCATCGCAAAACAAGACGGAGAGAAAAACGAAACCGCCCATCCCGCGAAAGTAAAAAAGGAGAAAGCAAATGAAAATCAAAGTGACCAGCTTGTTCGTAGATGATCAGGACAAAGCCCTACGCTTCTATACGGAGGTTCTCGGACTTGCCAAGAAAACCGATTTCAGTCAGGGTCCCTATCGCTGGCTGACCGTAGCCTCGCCCGAGGAGCCGAATGGCACGGAGCTGCAACTGGCGCTGAATAACAACCCCGCTGCGAAAGCGTATCAGGAGGCGATCTTCCAACAGGGCCAGCCCGCGTTCATGTTCTTCACCGACGACATCAAAGGTGACTACGAGCGGATCAAGACGCGCGGCGCCGAGTTCACAATGCCGCCCAAGGACGTGACCGGTTCGACGATTGCGATGCTCAAGGACACCTGTGGCAACCTGATTCAGCTTACCCAACTGGCAAAGTGGTAGGGATAAGCCGCTCGGCGACAACGAAGAGAAAGACGACGAGAAGACGATGAGCTATAGCGAACGCGAGCAGTACACACCGGGTCCGGCCAACATGGCTCACGTGCAGAAGGACGGTGAAAAGTGGGTGCTCGTTCTGGTCAAAGAACTGCGCCACGCGCCGGAAAAAGTCTGGCAGGCGCTCATCGACCCGGCGCAACTGCGCGAGTGGGCGCCCTTCGACGCCGAAGGGAGCCTGGGCACGGTGGGCGCCACGGTAAAGCTCACCACGGTAGGAGCGCCCGAGCCACGTATCACCGAAACCAAAGTGACGCGAGCCGACGCTCCGAGGATGCTGGAGTACACGTGGGGTCAATTCGATATGCGTTGGCAACTCGAAGCCTTTGCAGGCGGCACGCGGCTGACGTTGTGGACCAACATCGGTCGCCGCTTTATGTCCATGGGTGCTGCGGGCTGGCACATCTGTTTCGATGTGCTGGATCACTATCTCAGCGGTCAACCCATCGGACGCATGGTCGGCCCCGAAGCGATGAAGTTTGGCGGCTGGCAGCGATTGAACGCGGAGTATGCAAAACAATTCGGAATTGAGGCGCCCAACTGGCCGCCTAGAAAATCGTGAATGGAAGGAGCCTTAGCAATGACAAAGAGAAATAAAATTATCTATTGGATCGCTACTCTCTGGCTGGGATCCGGAATGCTATCCACGGGAGTTTTGCAGTTGTTCAAGGCGAAGGCAGAAGGAGCTCTGTCTCCGCCAGGAGTGTACGGCATCGCGCATCTCGGCTATCCGGTGTATTTCTTGACGATACTCGGCGTGTGGAAAATTCTAGGAGTGGTAGCTCTGCTTGTTCCTAAATTTCCTTTGCTAAAGGAATGGGCTTACGCAGGCTTTTTCTTTGCGATGTCGGGAGCGATATTTTCGCACATCGCCGTGGGTGATCCGGTGAAGGAACTGATTCCTTCGTCATTGCTCCTGATCCTGACTCTGCTATCGTGGCATTTCCGGCCTGCGGATCGAAATACTATTTCCGTGGACCAATACAGTCACGGACAAGACTTCGGATCGCCGAAGACCGCAACGCAGACGTCCTAAAAAGACGCACGAGGACCGGAGCTGCACATGAAGAAGGCCGTAGCGACGGAATCTGCATCTGCACTGATCGACGCGCGGATCGAGGAATTTGGGGACTGGCGCGGGAAGACACTCGCGAAAGTGCGCGAGCTCATCCACAAGGCGGACCCCGAGATTGTCGAAGAGTGGAAGTGGGGGATTCCCGTCTTTTCCCACGGCGGAATCGTCTGCACGGGAGAGACGTACAAGAGCGTCGTCAAATTGACATTTGCCAAAGGAGCCGCGCTGAAGGACCCTTCCGATCTATTCAACTCTAGCCTCGAAGGGAACGTGCGGCGCGCGATCGACATCCGTGAAGGCGAGAAGGTGAATGAGGCGGCGTTGCGGGACCTCATCCGCGAGGCCGTCGCGCTGAATCTGCATCTCAAAGAAAAGAGCAAACCGAAGGCTGGCCAAGCGAGCAAGAAGCGAGCCGGCTAAACTGCCGATCGTCA
>Ga0307471_100000594_pt1 | contig 18650 bp, 18 predicted proteins | sample atmos_gasesAM3C__2_FD_204566 | JGI IMG/M metagenome (GOLD analysis project Ga0307471, IMG submission 204566) | Hardwood forest soil microbial communities from Morgan-Monroe State Forest, Indiana, United States - atmos_gasesAM3C_515 | ecosystem: Environmental > Terrestrial > Soil > Temperate...
CGGCTCCAATATCGATGACCTTTCCTTTTAAATATTTATCGATAAATGCAGAGCCGCGGATGTCGTTGGTTTTTCGTGCCTCGTGCATGACAATTTCCGTTTAATTTTCGCTTTTCAATCTCATATGCCCTAGAATCCGTCGTCCGGCTTCCATCGTTTGCTTCAGCGTTTCCCGGCCGGCCGGCGACAGGCACATCGTGAGTACGGTGACGGCATAAGATAGAATAAGACCGCCCGATAGCAGAAAAAGCGGTGGCGCGTGTACCAGTGTCCGGTAACCCAGCAAGGCCAATCCAGATGCCAAGGCACCGGCACTCTGCGGCAAAATCGCGCGAGGTATATCCCATCGCCCGATCGGGCCGCTACGAGTAGCATACCACCAGAAAAACGGCGTGAGCATATACACACATATGGCGAAGGCAGTCGCCACGCCGACAGGGCCATAGGGCAACCCGATCAAGAAAGAAATAATACATATGATAGTGCTTACAATACTCCACCGCGCAAACTCGACAGCGCGGCCTTGGCTTATTAATAAAGGGCCTAACGGATAATTGACTATCTGTACCAAGCCGGAAATCGCCAAAGGTTGAAATATCGGCACTGTGTTAACCCATTGTTTGCCCAAAAGCATGGGCACCAAGATATCGGCTAAAACAATCGCCCAAATTATTCCCGGCCATATCGCAAGAGTCAGTTGTCTTACAGTTTTAAAAAAAATACTGCGATACTGTTCTGGTTCGCTGGTGAGCCGGGAGAGAACAGGTATTAAAATGCTCGTAATAGGGCCTGCAATCCGTTGCAGGGGAAACAGCAACAGTTTGTAGGCGCGATCATAGAGGCCTAAGTCATGATCACCCCATCTATGGCCAATAAGGACGTTATCCATGTTTCCGGCGAAGTAGGTCGCCACATTGGCACCCGTTAAGTGGCCGCCAAACTGCAGCATCGCGCGCAGGCCGGGAACGCGGCGCGGGAGGGATGGCTTCCATCCGGTTGCGATCCAGACGCCGATGACGGGCAGGATGATGCCGGCGGCGGTGCCCCAGTAAAGCGCCCAATAATTTTTCAGGATCAACGCGCCTGCGATCGAAACGGCCAACCCAGCTATGGCCCCGAGAGCGCCGAGCACGGCCGCGACGCCGAATTCCATGCGGCGCGTCAAAATGGCGCCCGGCTGGTTGCCGGCGGCGCCGACCAGAATGAGCAATCCCATAGCCATCGTCAGCGGCACCGTGCGCGGCTCGCCGTAATACCAGCCGACCACAGGGCTGATCGCGATTATAAAAATGGTGAGCAGCAGGCCCACGGCGACATTGATCCAGAAAAACGCATTGACCTCGCCGTGATTGAGCCCGGGCTTTTGCACGGTGGCCTGGCTGAGGCCGAGATCCTGAAACATCGTGATAAAGCCGTAGACGGGGCTGACCATCGCAAGGATGCCGAAATCGGATGGAGGCAGCAGGCGCGACAACACGATGACCGAAACGAACTGGCACAGCACTTTCACCACTTGCAGCAGGCCGGAATTGAAAATGCCGGAAATCATATGCCGGCCCATTTCATTGTGGCGGGGTTCGAAGGAAGTTTCAGCCATGGCGATCTAGGCCAAAACTTTGGGCGTCAGATAAAACCATTCCATGATCACCATGCGGTTTTCGGCGAGGAGGGCGAAACGTTCCCTCGTGTTATAGGGCGCGAGCTCTGCAAAATTATAATGGCGCACCTTGCGCGCATCATCCACACTTTCAATCACCTCGATATGATGCGTTTTTTCAAACCGGCTTTTCAGTGTGGTTGAGATCGTGGGGTCTTCCAGATCATGCACCTCGATCAGCAGGTCGTGCGGCGCCAGAAATTGCGCGACCTTTGGTGTAAACAGGCTTTTCTCGTAGCCTTCGCAATCCGAGATTATCAGTGCCCGGCCGTTGAATTTCATATTAAGAAGCGTCGTTTCATCGCAGAAAGCGCCAACACTCAGGCGATTTGAAATTCCATTCAATTCGGCCATTTGCCGGCAGAGATGTTGCGCTTTCCTATCGACGTCGAAGGCGTGAATTTTGGCGTCGGGAAATTTCATGCCGAGGCCTATGGCGTAATAGCCTTCGGCGCATCCGATATCCACGATATCGGTGTAAGTATTGGCCAGTATTTTGGCGAACAGCGGATGAAGTTCGGATTCATAAGAGCCCAGAAGCTTCGGCAAAAGGGCGCTGCCGGAGGCTTTGGACGACGGATATTGCATGCCCTTAAACGGACCGTTACGGACGGTCAGATCCGGAAAGCTGCGCCGGATGAATTCCGGCGAACCGAGAACGCTGCCGTCTCGCGCGGCCTGCGCATGCCGGTAGAACAGCAAAAAATATTCCGACAACACGCGGCATTGCCGGTAAAAAAACCAGAATAAATTGATACGAGCCGTTTTCCGGATGAAGGCTTTCGAGAGCGCTTTCATTTTCTCAGCGCTCCGTGCGGCACCGGGATCGTTTTTGCAGGCTGGAAATAGACCCAGGCAACGCAAAAAAGGATCATGCAGATGTTGAATTGACTAAAAATTTCGGCCTCCACGGGGCTGCGTATCATAAAATAAGTGAAAATGATGAAGGCGAAATTCTGTTCCTGGGTCATGGTGTTTAAAACCCTTTTGACAACGCGGCGGCCAAGAACGAACAGTTGGCTTAGCATGATGATTAATCCCACCAGGCCAAGACTAACCAGCATTTCGATATATTCGCTGTGAAAACCAAAACCGGGCCCCGGCGGCACATGCGATTCATACCAAAGCTTCCGCGCCGTGGGATTGTCCACCCGCCAGAATATGCCGTAACCCAAAAGTGGCCGCTCGCTGGCGATATTAAGTCCGTTTTCCCATAAATACGTGCGCCCCGTAAGGGATGAGCTCTTGCCCATGAAATGCAGGATCGAATCCGAATCAAAATTGGCGATGGATCCGATTACGGTCGCAGACAAAGCAATCAAAAAAATGAAAATGCCGATCGCCAGCCGCGCCTTCGGCTGAAAGCGTGTAAGAAAGCACACCGCGAGGAATATGGCGACCGCAAAACAGGCGGCCAGAATGGCGCCAAGCGAATGCCCGAAATAAATCAGAACGGGCGTGAGCAAAATGCCCGTCAGCGCGGCCAGACGAAAAAAACGCGATTGCCCTTTGTCCAGATAAACCGCGACCGCTACCAGCATCAGCAACGACATGGCGCCGGAGAAGGCATTTTTGCTGCCGAAGATGCCGGTATAGGCATATTCGCCGGTGGTCGAAATGATTTCCTGACGTCCCACGGCGAGGCAGCAAATGGCGATCAAGATAAATGTGGACAGCAAAGAGGTTAGGAAAACCCGCGGCTTGATGCACCAGCCGGCCAGAATTCCGATCGCGACCGTGGCGGCGAATTCAAATCCGCCCTTAAGGGATGTTTGCGGCGCATCCGACCAGGCGGTCGAGAGAATTGTCAAGGCGGGCAGAAGGAAAAGGGGCCAGTTTTTGGATATGGCGCGCTGCGCTTCCTGAAAATTGCGCAGGACAATCAGGAGCCACGGCGCCAGAAAGCCGAGGATGGCCGGCAGGCCCCACATATTCGAAAGCAGCAGCATCGAAAAGGAAAAGAAACATACAAAAAAATCCAGAATATGGGCACGCTGCCTCGGTGCGGCCGCGATGCCGGCCGGCCGTGTCTTTGGCGAACGCAGAACGGGGGTGTATATGTTGTGAACTTTATTCATGGAGCAAACCGAAATACTGATCCGCATACAGTTTGGCGGATGTTTTCATATTGAGGTTTTCCGCGACATAGCGGCGCGGGTCGTAGGCGGAGCGCCGCTCCATGAAACGGCCGAGCGCGGGCTCGAATTCCGTCATGGTACGGAATTTTTCGCCGCAGGCAGGCGAAAAGAACGGCACCGATGATGCCGCCGGCGGCGATTGAGAGAATTTTTTCCACAGCGGATCGGCCCAGAAGCCGTTATCCCATGCCAAAATCGGCACGCCCGAAGCCATCGCCTCCTGATAGGCCATGCCTTGCGTTTCGTGTTCGCACAGGAAAATCATGCCGCACGCGCTGCCGAGCAGTTTTTTATACATCTCATGATCGTACATTTTATAACGGACCGACTGGTGGGTTAATCCCCGCTTATCCAATATGCGCCGGATAGGCTCGATCATGGTTTTCTCGAGCTCGTCATGGTTCCAGCGGATTTTATCATAAATAATGAAATCGCAGTTTTTTGTTTTCCCGCGCTGATCGGGCCATTGGTCGAGATCGATGCCGGCGAACCATGAAAAGCAATGATCGCCATAGACCGGCTTGTAGATATCCATGGTCCATGGCGCCACAGTCACATATTTCCTGAAACGCGGATCTTTGAAAAGATCGGGCGCCAGCTGCGGATGATCGTAAAGCCCCGGACCCAGCACGGCGGGGTTGGGCAATTTCCAGTTTTCGAGCAAGCCCGTATAGCCAATCAGCCCGACCGGATAATCTGGATTCTTCCGCGCCGTACGGTAATCGTTTACACGCACGCCGAAGCCTGCTTTTGCCAAGCCGCGCCGCAGCAGATCGAACCACACGGCATAGCCGGAGGTTTTCTGCCGGTGATGCGTCATATGATATAGCGGCCGCAAAATCTTTTTGAGATAGCGATCGTATTTGACGAATTTATCGGCCTCATATTCCCGATAAAAGAGCAGAAGTGTTTTGCGGCCGGGTCCCGGTTGAGAATACGATAGAGTCATTTGTTATCCTTTGTATTATCGTCCCACGGCCCGGAATATAATTTAGTCTTATTCGTGCGGCACAAAGCGCGCCGAAGCGATTTCGGCCGTGACCGGCTTTGAATAGGAAAACGGCCCCATCCATGCATCCTCGACCGCCGAGCCCGACCACAGGCTCAGGAACAGATAACCCGGATTGCGAGGAATCGATACGCCGGGCGGTGTTTTATACACCTCCTTGCCATCCACCAGCCAGATAATGGTGTCTTTGGTCCAGTCGAAGGCGTAGTCGTGAAATTCCCTGGAGGAGTCGAAGCCAAGATCGACGACCTGGCCTTTTATGAGTTTGCCCTGGGCGTAATGATTAACCTCGACCTTGCTCGGGTCTTTGCCCAAAAATTCGAAATCGATTTCATCCCATTCCGGCACGCCGTGCGGCGGCCCGATATAGGTAAAAAAGGCGGTGTTGAGGCCGGAGCCGGCGGCCGTGCGCAGACGCGCCTGGTAAAGTCCGTAACCAAGCCGGTCGGTCGTATGAATCTCGGCGCAGCCGATGGGTCGGACCTTGCCGCCGTTGTCGGAAAGGGTAAGGAGAAGTTTGTTGTCCTCGGTTGCGACATTTTCGGCCCGCCATTCGCAGGACTGGTGAGGCCCATTGGTCCAGCCATTGGAGACGTACCAGCGCGACGTGTTGAGCGAGGAAAACTTGTCTTCAAAGGCCATATTGACGGCGGTGGCCGAGGTCGCGATGCCCACGAGGAGAACGGCCAGCGTGAGGATGCGAGAGCGATGTTTAATCATTGGGACTCCGAAAGCTGTTGCCGGCGCATGTAACCAGCAAATTATAACAATTATGTGGCCCTTTTTACCAGCCGCCGAATGCTCGCCAAAGGTGGCGGACATTCTGTCGCAGCTAGATTTCCATCAGCCGCACAACCACCCCTGCATGTAGGGCGCCGCGCAGCAACCAGAAGCGCAGGCGGGCGGGGCGGATGAGGTTCGGCGCAGCCAGCAGCAGGCAAAAAAGAAATTTGCCGGACGCCAGCAGGATGTTTTTCACGCGCGCAAACGGACAATTGCCGGTTTCTTGCAGCAGCATCAAACCGTGCGTGCGGCCGGTGCGGAAACGCCGTCGCAGCAGCCACGCGAAATTCGCTCGCGCGGCGGGCACGATTTCCGTGACTACAGCTTCCGGCGCGTAGGCGATTTTGCCACCTGCACAATAAAGCGCGGCGAAGAAAACGCTGTCCTCGCCGCCCGTGCGGCCAAGTTCTTCGCGGAAACGCAAATTTTGCAGGGCCGGGGAGGTGCGTCGCAGTAGGACATTGCCGCAATAGCCGGTTTTGATTTTGTCTGCGCTCCAGACGGGATTGGTCGAGAAATAATCGCCGTCGATGATCCAATCGGGACAATCGGGACCGTAAATCGCGCGCACCGGACCCAGCACCGCATCGGCCTGCTCGATATCCAGCGCGGCGGCGAGCGCCTTAAGCCAAGCGGGATCGGCGATTTCATCATCATCGATAAAAGCGAGCAGGGGCGCCGTTGCGGCATCAAGGCAGGCGTTGCGGGCGACGGAAATGTTATGCGCGGGCGCGTGGATATAAGTGAGATCGAGCGCATTTTCGCGCGCGGTTTTTTCGATTAATTCGCGCGCGGCTTGCGTATCGTCATTATCGGCAACAATAACGCGGATTTTCCAGTCCGGCGGCAGCGCAAGCCGCGCCAGCGAGCGCAGCGTTTCCGCCACATGCACGCGGCGATAGGTGCAGAGGCCGATATCGATGTTCATGATGTTTTCTTTCCCAGCGACGCCAGCATTGCGCGCCAGAATCCGATCGACCAGCCGAAATGCATGATCATCGCCGCCGGGCCGGCCAGGGCGATCCGTTTATCGCCGGCACGGATGCCGAGCCTGATCCCGTAAGCGAGGCAAAAACCCGCCCATATGATCAACGGCCAGGCGGCAATTTTCCAAATCGGCGCCAGCAAAGCGAGCAGGGCGGCGGGCAGCACGGCGGCTGGAACAAGCTGACGCAATTTCGGCGTGGCGCGGTGTTTGAGGATCGTGCGACCGCGGCCATAGCCGAATTTCATATATTGGCGGAATAAAGCCAGCGGTTTGGCGCGCGGATAATAGGTAAGGAATGTTTTGCCCGTCAGCCAGATTCTGAAATTTGCCTTGCGCAAGCGGGTGTCGAGTTCAGCATCCTCATTATGCGAAAAAGATTCGTCGTAACCGCCCACGGTGCGGAACGCCTCGATGCGCATCAGCGCATGATGCCCGTGATCGACCCACATGCCGCGCTTGCCGATGACACGGTGCGACGAGCCGCCATGGCCGAGCAGGGAATTCTGTGCGGCGGCGGCAGCGCGCTGAAATGTGGTGTGACCGGCGGTTTTCATCGCCACTACCACCGAATCCGCGCCGCTGTCGCGTGCCTCCGCAATCAATTTGGCGCAATAATCGTCGGGATAATCGGCATGCGCGTCGATGCGGATGAGAAATGTGGTGTTGTCGCCATAGGCCGCGACCGCGCGGTTAATAGCGGTGGCCTGAATGCGTTGCGGATTGTCGAGCACGGCGATATTGGGATTTTCCGCGGCCAGTTTTTGGGCAATCTGTTTGGTGCGGTCGGTGCTGCCGCCATCGGCGATGACGATGCGCAGGCCCGTATTGGCCGCCGCCATCGGACGCACCAGCGTTTCCAGATACTTTTCCTCATTCAGGCAGGGAATGACGATTAGCGCTGATTCAGCCATTGGCGCCTCCGTCCAAGCGTGCGCAGGTAATCCACCAGCGCCGTGCAATCGTTTTGATCATAAATCCATGTCGAGCGGGGCACGTTCGAAACAGCTTGCTCCAGCTCGCCGTAGCGCGTGGGCGTCAGGCCCGCGAAAAAATCGGCCAAGGAACGGCCGAGCGGCTCCTCAAGCGTCACGCCCACGCCGAGCTGCTTAAGGAAACGGCCGCTCTCGACCGAGGAGGTGGCAATCGGCACCGCGCCGAACAATCCGCCTTCATATAGCCGGTTGGGCAACAGCCACGAGGAATTGAGATCCTGCTCGAACAGATCGATCACCCAGTTGAAATGAATATTGCGATAGATGGCGGCAAGATCACCGGGACTGTTGTAAGCGCCGTGAAAACGCATGCCCGGAATGTTGCCGATTTCAGCCGCGAAATTTGCGAACAGATCGGGCGCGGGCCGCCCGCGAATGATAACTTCGACTGCGCCGTTGCTCCGCTTTATTAATTCTTTCAGGATTTGCAGGCTTTGTTTGCAGCGGATAATGCCGAACCAGCCGATGACCCATGGCGGGCCGGAAGGCCGTGCTTTTATTTGGTCGGGAAACAAATTGCCCGTATCCAGTACTTTATTTTCCACCAGCCGCACGGGCAATCGCACCTTCGACAAACTCTCGAAATAGCCACTGACAAATGCCAGTGAACTGGTGATGAGTGCCGAGGCGCGTTTGGCCAGCCAGCCTTCCAGCGTGCGCAGCGCCGATCCGATCATATCACGGCGCAGCAGCAAACGGTGAATATCGAGACATTCGTAAACGAGGATGGCAGCCGGGTGGCGGAAGTTTCGTCCGCGCGCGCCGATCGCCAGCATTTCCAGATTGCGGGCGATGATAATATCCGCATCGGCGAACAAAGCGCGGTGCTTGTTAAGAAAAAGAATGGTACCAATCACGACCGCAATACGCTGCAGGAATCCAGCGTTATGAGTGCGGCCGAAATCAATGGCCGCGCTGCCGTCAATCGTGACGATCGGCTCCGACGTGCGGCGGAAGCCGGCCGCTGTCACGGATGCGCCGCCCGCGCGCAGCATCGCGATGCGGCGTTGAATGGCCGCATCGGACAGATCATGCGCCAAAAGCAGGATTTTCAGGTTACCGGCGCTTGTCATTATTTTTTATCGTGCGCGCTCACGAATCGTCTCCTTCTGTCGTGAGCCGGCTTCGGGGAGCGTTTAATTTTTCCGGCGCTGAAGTTTCGAGCGAGGCCGGATGTCCTGATCGCGCGCATCATTGAGAACCACGCCGATCACATTGGCGTCCGCCAGCGAATCCAGACATTGCTTCACTTCGTTGGCGCGCGTGATGCCGTCGCGCACCACCATCAGCACGGCGTCGACATGCGGCATGAAGGCAATCGAATCGTCCTGCGCCAGCACCGGCGGCATGTCGTAGATGATAAAGCGGTCGTTGTAGCGCGTCTTTATTTCACGCGCGAGCGTGGCCATTTTGGGCGAGCCCAGAATTTCCGACGAATAATCGAGCGGCGGGCCAGCGGGCAGGGTGTTGAGCCGGTCGAAATTGGGCCGCACCAGGCATTCATGCAAGGGCGTGTCGTGCAGCAGGTAATTGCTGAGGCCGACGGTCGGCTCCATGCCCATATATTCGTAAAGGTTTGGCTTGCGCAGATCGAGATCGGCCAGCAGCACCGTTTGCTTGAGATCGAGCGCGATGCTGAGCGCCAGATTGAGCGCGATGGTGGTCTTGCCGTCGCCGTAATTGGGGCTGGTGATCGCCAGCGTGCGGAAGTTCGATTTGTTCATGATTTGCAGGAGATGCGTGCGCAGAATGCGGAAAATATCGGCTTCCTGCGTGCGCGGATGATGCGCAAGGATGCGGTGCCGCTCCAGATGCGCCTCGTCGACCTGAAACACCTGCGATTGGGTCATTTTCTGCAACGGCTCGTGGGTATGACCGTTAAGAAGCCGGCTTTTCGTCGCGGACGATAGTTGATCGGCGAAATTGGTAAGGCGCGTCGCCAGATTGGTCAGACCCTTGTCCGGCGCCTGGCGCATGTCCTCGAAAGTATCTTCGGGTTTGTTGATCATAATTTCGCTTCCTCAGGACAGGCCGATGCGTTGGGCAAAGATGCTCCACAGCACATCCACCGGCATGACGATAAGATGGAACACGATCAGCGTGATGATCGAGAGGAAAATCGCCGCACTGATGGCATAGGGCCGCAGGCGCACCACACGCATGGTCTCGCCGCGCGTATAGATATGGGGAATCTGGACCAGCGGCGCGGCACCGATCAGATTCGCCAGATGCTTAGCGCCGACGATGCTTTGGTTGATCGCCTGCATGACGATCACGCTGCCGATGCCGCCCAGCAGAGACAGCACGAAGCCGCCCAGTATCAGCATCAGGCGCGAGGGATGCGTCTTGAGCGGCAGCTCGGGCGGGTTGATGACGTAGAGCCGCTGGCCCTTGCGCTCCTGCACCATCTGCACGTCCATGTCGGCCGCCATCTTCTTTTCCTTCAATTCGCGATAGCGCAATTGCGCGTTGTCATAGTCGCGGGTCAAAACGGCCATTTGCTGGGCGAGCGACGGATTTTCGGCGATGGCCTGCAGATATTTGGCGTGCTGCTTGGCGAGCTCTGCGCGCTGATTGATCAGCGATTTGTGCTGCTCCTCGGCCGAATGCAATTGGGCGATGAGTTCGAGATAGGCCGGATTGTCGGCATCCTGCTTGAGTCCCTCGTGCGAGGTGCCGCTGCCGGCGATGGCGAGCTGTTTTTCAAGCTTATCGAGCTGATGCTGAAGCGCGATCGTGTCCGGGTTGTCGGCGCCATAGGTATCTTTCGCCGCCGCCAAATTGGTGCGCGTATCCTCGACCTGCGCCTTCAATTGCGCCGTATCGGCGCCGCCGCGGCCGCCATGTTCTTTGCGCAAGGCGTCGATCTGATGGCGCGCCTTGACGACATCCGGATGATCGGGGCCGTACTGGGCGGTCAGCCGCGTATATTCCGCCTCCAACGCCTTGAGCTGGGTCGCTGGCGTTGTCAGCACCTGGCCGTCGGCGATCACGCGCGTGTAGGGATCGACGGTGGCGAGCTGCGCGCGCAGCGACCCTTGCGTGCCTTCGTTGGTGGCGATCTGGCTGTCGAGGCCCTGCAGGCTCATCACGGTGGTCGCGGCCGCCTGCTGGTTGAACATCAGGGATTCCGGCCGGCTGGCGCCATGCGCTTCCTCGAAGGCGGCGATCTTCTTTTCCTGATCGGCCATGGTGGTGTCGAGCAACGTGATCTGCGCGGCCAAAAAGTCAGAAGTGGCCTCGGCTTCGGCGTGCCGCTGTTTGAGATCCTCATCGAGGAAACGGGTGACCAATTCGTTCGTCACCTGCTGGGCGATTTGCGGATCGCTGTAATCGAAGCTGAGGGTGAAGGCGATCGCCGACAACTGGTCGGCCGAAACTTTTTCGGCCGCGGCGGGATTGACGACCGTGCTGCCGATCAGATTGAGCCGGATCATGTTGCGCATATGATCGGCGACGTTCGCCATCGGCATGCGCCGGCGGGAATGGGGATAAAGATCGAATTTCGTGATGATATCGACCAGCGAAGCCGGCGCCGTCACTTTTTGTTGGATTTTGTTGATGCGCAAATCCGCCAGCGCTTCCGGCGTGTTGTTCGGATTCATACCCATCGGCGTGGTCGTGTCGGGCGCGATTTGCGGCTGCTCGACTTCCACCGTCGCCATCGCCCGGTAATTCGACCAGCACAGCGCGAAGATGAACGACGCCACCCACAAAACCGAGAAGGCGAGCAAAAAGTATTTCTTTTGCCGTTTCACTATCGTCAAGTAATCGTGAAGAGTTAGCTCTTCCATTATTTATGTCTCCGGGTTGCGTTCCTACGGAACTTCGCGGAGCCCTTTTATGGGCCAACAATATGGCTTCATTATTGCAGATTCCATGCCCGTGGCCTGTAAACCAGGCCTAACGTGACCATATTGTCCCGGGCAGTTCCGCTTGCACTATTAAGTGTTTCATAGCGGTATTGATAGGTTGCCGCAACATCGAGACGATCGGTCGCATGGTAGGTTAAGCCCGCATTCCCGGTTACGAGATACTCCAAATTCCCGGGCGCCGCCGATTGATAATCGGCCGATTGATAGCTGGCGCCGACATTTATGGAGAAATTAGGGTTAAGATTGTGCGCTTCCGTCAGCGCGAACGTGGTTAACAGGGATTCCGTGCCGTTCCCGAAGGGATAGTCGGTGCGGGAGGCTGTGAGGTTGGTCGTATCCTGCTGCCCTTTGAAGGTGAGGTCGGCCGAATAGGTGTATTGCAGCGACCAGGGCTCCTGCACCGCGCCGGAGCCGAACTGCCGCCATTCCTGCACGCCGGCGAGCACTTTGCCGGTCAGGCGCGGGGTGAGATTGCTGATCCAGCCGATCGAGGGGCCGACGCTGTCGTCGTAAACCTTGGGCCCCGTGGTCGACATATAACGCTGGGCCTGGACCTGAAAAATGCCGGCGTTACGCGGATCGAAATTGTGCGTGTAGGACGGCGTCACCGACACCTGATCGTAATCGGCGAAAATCGAATTGTCGTAAGTCGAGCGCGCGACGGACGCATCGAGCGCGACTTTGTCGGTCGCTGTCGGGCTGAAGGTGATATTCGGCGCCGCCGAAAGGCCGAGATGCCGCACCGCCGTGTTGGAAATGACGTTGTTGATGCCGACCGGTAACAGTTCGCTGGTGCGTGTGGTGTCGTAATCGGTTTGCTGCTTGATGCCGATGCTCCAGCGCTGGTTTTGCTTGGTAAAATTGATTTTGTCGTGCAGGTCGGTTGAATCGAAATCCGATTGATTGAAGACGTTTTCATTCACCAGCGCATCCACGCTAAGAAGGGCCGTCGGCGTTTTATCGGTCAGTATAAATTCGGGCGCCGTGATCGAACCCCAGAGAGGCTTGTGGTCATTCACCAGTAGCAGCGGGTTGGATTCCCACGACCCGGTTTCCGCCAGCACCGCCTGCAAATTAAGGCCGCCGGGGATTTGCGGCGTGGTGTCGTCCGCGCGCGCCGTCTCCACAGTGAAAAGCATGGCGCAAACGGCCGCGAGGCATAAGCCCGCCGGGGACAAGCGCCGGATCGTCGGCGGTATCAAGGCCGGTGGGAGAAACATGGATTACAGCAGGCCTGCGGTGGGAACCACGACAACATCGCCGGGATGCAGGACGACATCCTTGTCCAGCTCGTCGCCTTCGATCACGTCGCGGTAGGGAAATCGGGTAGACGTTTCCTCGCCATTCTCATGATGCAGAATGATGATGCCGCCTTCGCTTGCGTAGGGCGTCAGGCCGCCGACTTGGCTCAAGGCCTGCATGACGGTGAGGCCGTGGCCCATCATCAACTCGCCGGGCTTGTTGACTTGCCCGATGACGCTGACGGTATGACCAAGCGCGGCCTTGATCGCCACCGTTACGGAGGCGTCCGGCACCAGCTTGCCCAATTTGGTTTTGATTTCTTCCTGCAATTTGGCGGGGGTTTTGCCCTGCGCCTCGACCGAGCCGATCAGGGGAAAATTGATGGTGCCGTCGCTCAGCACCAGCTCTTCCTGATCGAGACCTTCTTCTTTCCAGACGGTCACCTGCAATACGTCGCCGGGCATGATTGTGTAAGTGGAGTCGGCCGCAAAGGAATGGGTAGGGGCGGCGCCATATAAGGCAATTGATAAGACGAGCACTTTCAGGGCTTTTTTCATGTGTTCCTCACCAAAACGCGGCCCTCTCATGGGGCGGTTGCGGGTGGGGAGTATAGTTAGCCGGGCATAGTGGTAAAAGCGTTATTAACCATGGTCGTTACTTTATAGAAATGACACAACAAGCTATTGATATAACTGACAAATTATCGGCGGAGCCATTGCCGGCAAGTTGTTTTAATCATTCTCTATTGGCAATGATCCTTAAAAACCCTAGTTTTTATTCGGATGCGGCATATCGTCATTGATTGGCAGTTTTATTTTGCAAGCTTGGAAACTCCAATTAGAATTAAGTGTTTTATTTGTAAATCCAAATGCAGCGGTCAATCTTATCTTGCGTGATCTTGTACGGAGGCGTCTCTTGAAACCTCATCTTTTCTTGCTGGCTATTGGCGCCGTCCTTCTTTTGGGCGCCGGCCCCGCTTGGGCGGCGCCTGTCGATTTTTTGGGCTCTGACCATCATGGTGATTATTCCAGGGATGGCGGCGACAAAGATTCTTACCATTATTCCTCTTCCTCCGGGCATCATGAGGATGATTGGTCGGGCTATGGCGATGATAAAGACAAAAAATCTTCATCCGATTATGGCATCGGGAACTATGACAAGGATGATAAGGATTATTCATGGAACAATGGCGGCTCGCATGACGATGATGGCGATTACAAGGGAAAGAAATACTTCCCGCCGGAATATGGCGTCTACCATGCGGATTACGACCGGCACGGCGATACGGATAAAGACGATGACCATCATTACTACGCCAGTATTTGCGATAAGGACGATAAAGGTGGCCGTCGGCATCACCCGCACGATCCGGACTGCGATCACCCGTTGCCGCTTCCGGGCGCTTTGCCCTTGTTCGGCGCGGGCCTGACGGCTCTGGGACTGATGCGGAGAACGCGCCGCCAACAGTCTCTGGCGTCCTGAACGCCCCTGACTTCAAAAATAAAAAGGAATAGAAGGTGCAGGAAAGCATGAGGAAGTTCTGCGGGTTCATCTTTGTTATTTCTATAGTGGCCGGCGCGACGCACCCCGCGCAGGCCTCGATCGATCAGCGCTGCCTTGCCCTCTGCGCCAATGGCGGTAAGGCGCAGGATGTGTGCCTGCCGCAATGCACCTACGACAAATCCGCCGCCAAGCCGGGCACCGAGCCCGGCACCGCCAATCCGCACAAGGTGCTGAACGCGCCGCAGCCGCTTTCGGAACTCGTTTTGCCCAAGTCCAAAACCGCCAAACCGGTGGCGGACAAGGATTACGCCTGCGTGGCGCAATGCCAGCAGAGCGGGCAGTCCTACCGCCAATGCAATCAAAGTTGCGTGAAAACAGAATGCAAAGTTGGCGATACGCGTTGCCACGATTTGCTGGGCGCCGTGCCGGGAACCTTGCCGCCTTCGCCGCTTGAGCGCACAATCACGCACTAAACATGGTTTCCGCTCTATCTCGCCGTGGCATCGTCCACGTTCTTTTCCATCCGGTCGCGGCCAAGCGTTTCGCGGAGCCGCTGGTGCAGGCTTTGATCGCGGACGGCTTTGAGGCCGAGCTTTGGGTACAGCGGGTGCCCGGGACCGATCCGTTTCTCGGCAGCCTGACGGTGCCGGTACGTATGTACGCGTCCAATATCAGTCTTAATCCGCTGGAGACGGCCGCCGCTTTTATCGCGTTGTGGAGTCAGTTACGCCGCCGCCGGCCGCGCATCGTCGCCGCGCATTTTTCGCGCGGCGCGTTTCTGCCGCTGCTGGCGGCGCTGATCTCGCGCGTGCCGGTACGCATCTATCACAATCACGGCGTGCCTTATCTCGGCTATCGCGGCCTGCTGCGCTGGGCGCTGCAATGTTTGGAGCGGGTGAATTGTTATTTGGCCACGCATATCGTCACCGTCAGCGCCGGCATGCAGCCGATTTTGCAAAAACTGGCGCCGGCAAACCGGCGGGTGACGATGTTCGGGCCCGGCTCGGCCTGCGGCCTGGCGCCTTTCGAATATCACGAGCCGGATATGCAAGCAAAAACGGAAGCCCGCCGCGCCTGGAACATCGGCGACGGCGAGCTGGTTTTTCTGTATGTCGGCCGTCCGCACCGGCGCAAAGGCTTTCATCTGATGCTGGAAGTTTTTCAGCGGTTGTTCGGCGCGCGGCCGGATGTGAAATTGCTGATGTGCGGCTGCAGCCCGGCCGATGTGGTTGCGGTGCTGCCCAGCGCGCCGCCCGGCATCCGTGCGCTCGGCTATCGCGAGGATTTACGCGGCGTTTATCAGGCGGCGGATGCGGTTTTGCTGCCGAGCCTGCATGAGGGCTTCGGCAATTCATTGCTGGAAGGTGCGGCGCAGGGCTGCGCGCTACTGGCTTCCAATATTCCCGGCCCGGACAGTCTGGTCGAGGACGGCAAGAACGGTTTTCTGACCGTGCCGGGGAGTGCGGAGGATCTTGCGCGCGTTTTGCGCCTCATGGACCGGGATCGTCCGCGGCTGCAGGCGCTGGGCGTGGCGGCCTATCAGAAGGCGCAGCAATTCCGGCGCGAGCTGGTGATCGCGCCTTATATCGCTTTCATGCGCGGCCTATGCGCGGCGGATTCCGGCTTTGCCGAAGAAAAGAGCGGTGGTAGACTTGCGGCTTGAAGATCCTCTTTTTCCTGCCCGCTTGTCACCATGAACGAAGCCGAAGTCATTGAAATCTGTCGCGAGGCCATCATCGTCATGCTTAAGGTGGTGGGGCCGATCCTGCTGGCCGGATTAATCGTCGGCGTGGTGGTTTCACTCGTTCAGGCGGTGACGCAAATTCAGGAAATGACGCTGACTTTCATTCCTAAAATGCTGGTGATCTTCGCGCTGACCTTGTGGCTGCTACCCTTCATGATGTCGACGCTCGGCGGCTTTGCGCATTCGCTGGGCGACCGTATCGTGCAGATCGGCGCCAGTAATGATTAAGCCATGACGAGCCTGCAGCTCGACAAGTTCCTGTCCGGCCACGTTTTCGCTTTTCTGTTTCTTTTCGCGCGCATCGGCGCGGTCTTGATGCTGATGCCGGGCATCGGTGAAAGTTATGTGTCGAAGCGCCTGCGCGCGATGTTCGCTCTGACCGTCAGTTTTCTTTTGTTGGGGCCGATGCTGCCGCATGTGCCGCCGCCGCCATCCGACATCCCCGGCCTCATCCGTCTGCTGGGTTTTGAAGTGCTGGTGGGACTCTTTTTCGGCTCGCTCTTACGTCTGATTATGAGCACGCTGGAAACGATCGGGTTCGTTATCGCGTTGCAAACCGGCCTTTCGAACGCCGTCATCCTCAACCCGGCTTTGGCCACGCAAAGTCCGCTGCCCAGCGCCTTCATGAGCGTCGTCGGCGTGACGTTGGTCTTCACCACCGGGCTCGACCATTATCTGCTGCGCGGCATGATGGCGACCTACGAAGTTTTCCCGCCCGGCGGCGTGATTGCACCGGGCGACATGGCGCAAAGCTTTACCCATGCGGTCGCCGGCAGCTTCGCCGCCGGCGTAGAGCTCGCGGCGCCCTTCATGGTGATTGGGCTTCTGATGTTCGTGGCGCTCGGCGTCATGCAACGCCTGATGCCACAGGTGCAATTGTTCCTCGTGATATTGCCGGTGCAGATCTGGGGTGGCCTGTTGCTGCTGGCGATCACCATCGGTACCATGATGACTCTTTGGCTGCGCTATTTCGACCAATCGGTCGGCGGCTTTTTGGGGCGTTAAGTTTTCCTCTCCCTCAAGGGAAGAGGAGAAGGTGATCATGGCCGAGGAAGATCAGGACCAAAAAACCGAATACCCGACCGGCAAGCGGCTGGACGAGGCGCGCGAGCGCGGTCAATTGCCGGTCAGCCGCGAGGCGTCGACCTGGGTTTTGTTCACCGGCATCCTGATTTGTCTGGCCTGGCTGCTGCCGCCGATGACGATGAAAATGATGACCACGCTGCGCGTTTTCCTTGAAATGCCGCAGGATATCAGCGTCGAAGGCCACGGGTTGCGCAACGTGTTCTTCAACATCATTCAGCATGTCGGCCTCGCCACCATGCTTATTTTCGCCGTGCTGGTTGCCGCCGCCGTGCTCGGCACCCTGGTGCAGACGGGGTTTTTCGCCTCGCTCGAGACCATCCGGCCCGATTTCACGCGCGTGTCGCCGGCGACCGGTATCAAGCGCCTGTTTTCGAGCCGCTCGTTGGTCGAGCTCGGCAAAAGCTTTGTAAAGCTGGTGGTGCTCGGCACGGTGGTATTTTTCACGCTGAAGCCCGTGGTGAACAATCTGCCCGGCATACTCGGCCAAAATCTGACCGAGGTGATGAATTTCCTGCATCGCGAGGCGATTCATCTGGTCATTCTGCTGATGCTGGTTTTTACGGTCATTGTGGTGATCGACCTGATTTATCAGCGCCACCAATATATAAAAAGCCTGCGCATGACCAAGTCCGAGGTGAAGGACGAATTCCGCCAGCAGGAAGGCGATCCAATGATCAAATCGCGCCTGCGCCAGATACGCATCGAGAAAGCGCGCAAGCGCATGATGGCCCAGGTGCCGAAAGCCGACGTGGTCGTCACCAATCCGACCCACTACGCGGTCGCCATGCAATACGACAACACCAAGATGGCGGCCCCGGTGGTGCTGGCCAAGGGCATCAACCGAATCGCCGAGCGCATCCGGGAGGTGGCCGAGGAGCACCGTGTTCCCCTGGTCAGCAACCCGCCGCTTGCCCGCGCGCTTTATGATACCGTTGAGGTTGACCAGCAAATACCGACCCAGCATTATCGCGCCGTAGCCGAAATCATTTCGTATGTATACAAGCTGAAACGGAAGAAATTTTAGGCTAGAATTGCCGGCTCTTACCGGGCGGATTCGGGCATGACGGTTGAGGACATAACGGCGCAAGAAAAATTGCCGCTGCCGAGGCGGCGAACGCGCGCCGTGGTGGCGTCCGCCTGGCTTGCACGCATGCTGGCGGGTCTCGGCGTGATGACGGTGCTGGCTACGCTGGCCATCATCGTGCCGTATCTGGTTTCAGGTTTGACGGCGGCGGCCATCAGCCTGGTCATCGCGCTGTGCATTTTTGGCGCCGCGGCTTTGATCTGGCGCGAATTGATGCGCACGCATTTCGATTCCCGGCGCGAGATGCTGCTGTATGAAGCGTTTCACAGCGTGCTGACACCGCAGCTCATCACCGACGAAGGCGGCAACACCATTCTTGCCAACCGCGCCTTTCGCGGCTGGATCGATATCGGCACGCAGAATGCCGAGAAGGCTTTAGCCACGCGGTTCGAGGCCAATCCCGAAGTCACGGCGGAATTCCGGCAGCTGAAAGCGCTGATGCAGAAGGGCCAGCCCGGCATCGCCGAACTGCCGGTGCTGCGCGGCGGCAAGGTGGTGGAATGGCGCCGTATCGTGGCGCGGCCGATCGAGGGTGCGGGCGGATTCTAT
>Ga0307471_100000595_pt1 | contig 18643 bp, 16 predicted proteins | sample atmos_gasesAM3C__2_FD_204566 | JGI IMG/M metagenome (GOLD analysis project Ga0307471, IMG submission 204566) | Hardwood forest soil microbial communities from Morgan-Monroe State Forest, Indiana, United States - atmos_gasesAM3C_515 | ecosystem: Environmental > Terrestrial > Soil > Temperate...
CTTCCAGCGCAGGAAGACAGTCGGCGAGCAACGGGATGCGCCGTTCGCAGCTTGCACGCGCGCAGGCGTCGCGCGCCGCGCTGTCGATCAGCGCACGCTCGACGTCATCGAGCCGCCCGCCGCAGAGGACCGCGACAAGGTCGACAACCGCGGCCGCAGCGTCATCGACGTCGTTGGAACCGGAGTCGAGGACATTGACCGCCGCGCCGCTGCCCGGCGCAAGAGCCAGGTAACTACCACCCAAGGCGTCCACCACGCCTCTGTACTCGCCCTCCGGGTCGATGATCACCGAGTCGACGCCGTGTGCGGCAGCCTCGAGCACGATCGTGCCCAGGGCGAAACTCTTGCCATGCCCCGACGCGGCGAACACCGCGATGTTGGCATTGGGATGGCGCATGGTGTCGAAAGGGTCGAGCCGCACGGGCACGCCGGTGCGCTGCGTCATGCCGATGCGGTATCCGTGCGGATCGATGCCACCGGCATCCACCCAAGGAACGCAGCTCGCCGCGGCACCGGACTCGACCAGCTTGCCGCCACCCAGCGCGTCGGTCGCGAGCGGCAGCGTCGTGATGAATGCGGCGAGATGGCGAAAGTGCGCGGGCTCCGCACCCATCGACGCAGCGACAAACGCGAGCCGTACCGCGTCGCTGCGCCGATGCAGTTCGTCGAGCGATTCGGCGCGTACGGCGGCGGTCACGGAAAGATGCAGCGCCCGACCGAGATTGCGCGCGAGCCGCGCGCGCAGCGTGAACGCCGAGTCCAGCGCGACGTCAACATGCGCATCGCCGATGACCCCGCGCTCGGCCTCGAGCATGCGGTGCGCGGAGAAGTCGCGAAGCCGTCGGCCCAGAGACGACAGTGCATCGGACAGCGAGGCGGGCGCGAGGTGGATTGCGATGTCGCATTCGACCGCGATCGCCAGCAGCGGCGCAAGCCAGCCGGCGGCCACTGCGTGCCCAGGCAGCCGGCGCAGCGTGAACCCGCGGACGTACATCGTGCCGACTTCCAGATGCGCAGCGTGTTCGCGCCACGGAACGGGCACGCGCAGGCGCAGCCCGTCGCCGAGCATTGCGGGCAGCTCGACACCGGCGAGGCGGCGCGCGGCGACGCCGCACGCGCGCACTGAGTCCATGAATCGCCCGACAGCGACGTCGAGCTGGCCCGCCGATCGCGCTCGCGCGGCGAGCATGATCGAGCGCACGTGCGGTTCGCCATCTCGCAGCCGCTCCGTCCAGTGAGTCTGCATGGCGAGCTCGAGACGGCCCGCATTCGCCTCGGCGATCGCCGTCGCCGGGAGGACGGGGCGCACGCGCACCAGCAGCTGCACCGGCATGTCGAGGGTCCGGCACAGGCGACCGAATGCGGCCAGGACCGCTCCGCGACGCGATGGGTCGAGGGCAGCGACATCCATGTCGTCAGTGGCGATCAGGCCGGCTCGCGTGCCGTCGGGCAGCTGCACCGCGTCGTCCTCGACTGTGAATGGACCGGGCTCGACCCATCGCAGCGAGGCACGCGCACCGGCTCTCACGGGGCGTGAATCTGCCGCAGGACGCGCGAGCCAAACTCGCTCAATGCGTGGGCCGCTGGGCCGGTTCCCTCGAGGGCGAGCACATGGTGGCGATTCTCAGCATCGATGAGCGCACCGTCCTCCGGTATCTCTGCCACGAGCAGGCCGGCCAAGTCGGCGATGGTGTCGGAGAGGTCGATGTCCGCCCGCGCGCGGTTGACCACATAGCGAAGCTGGTCGCGGATGCCGGACGTTCGCAATGCCTCGGTGGTTCGATATGCGTCCTGCACTCCACTGGCGGTCGGTGTCATGACGATGAAGACGTCGTCAGCACTCGCCAGCGCCGCCCGGGTCCCCGGAGTGATGCCGGCGTCGACGTCGATGACGACGGCGTCGAACCCGTCGTCGTCCAGACGAGCGAGCAGATGCGCGACACGGTCCGCGTCGACCCCGGCGCCACCTGCAGCCGTGGCCGCTGGCCCCCCGATCAGCACGTGCACGCCGGAGCGGTGCACCACCATGACGTCGGGCGCTCCCGGGTGCAGGTGCGCCGACCCGCTGACGGGTTGCGGGATGCCGAGGCGCACGGCGACGCTCGGACTGAGCGCGTCGAGGTCGACGAGCGCCACCTGCATCGGCGTGTTCGGACCGACATCCGATCGGGCACTCCTCCCGTGTCGGGCGAGCCAGCAGGCGAGCTCGACCGACAGCGTCGTGCGACCGGTGCCGCCCCGCAGCGAGAAGAAGACCACGCGGCGCGCCGTGCAATCCGCCATCGGACGCCGCGCCGGCCATGTGGCTGCTACGGACGTGGTCGCCGCCGCGACGCGCGCCGGCTCGGCGCCGACGTCGGGGGCCCGATGATCGCGAAAGAGCGGGACGATCATGCCCGAACTTGACTCGGTGCGCTCCGGTGCGCGCACTGCGGACGCGGCTTGGCGTGCCGTCGACGCCCTGACGCCCAGAGCCGGCGTGGATATCAGAAGCGACCCGTCACGGGGTCGCGTCGCATACCGCGCAGCGAGCAGCGCCCAGTCCAGCGCGGGCCTCCCGCCAACCCGCAGCCAGCCGAGGCCCGCGCTCAGGGTCGCCACCAGGACCGCGCACGGGAGTGCAACCTGGCGGACCACGCCACTCCGGACCAGCAGATATGCGATCACGAAGCCGGCGGCGACCACGAGGAGTTGAGCGGCGCCGAGACCGAAGGCCAGCCGGTCCGGCCGGTCGAAGCCGTCGGCGAACTCGGCGTCATCCACGTGCGCACCCCTCTCGAATCGTGGCCGCCGGGGGCCGCCGGCCGCGACTCTCTAGTTCTCGCAGAATCACAGAAAAGTAGCAAGAGAGCAGGCTACGGCGGCGGACAAACGTGACCCTCGGGAGCAGACCCGCGCTCACCGCATAATCAGCGCAGATCAACAGCGGAGGAATGGTGCAGTGGCGACGATCGTGAAACCCGAGGTGGCGACCTACAAGCAGTACATCGACGGGACCTGGGTCGACGCCGGTTCCGGCGCCACCTATGAGGTGATCAACCCCTCGACAGAAGAGGTGATGGCGATCGCGCCCGCGGCGAGTCGCGAGGACGCTCGCCGAGCGGTGGCCGCTGCCCGCCGATCCTTCGATTCAGGTGAGTGGCGGTTCAAGACCCAGCAGCAGCGGTCCGAGATCATGTTCGAGATCGTGAAGCACCTGCAGAAGGTGTCCGAGGGCTGGGGGCTGATCGAGTCGCAGAACGCCGGTGCGGTCATCCGCAAGGCAGCGGTGGTCGACGTCCCGCTCGCCATCGAGCACTTCCGCAGCCTCGCCGAGCAGGCGCTCTCCATCCCTTGGTACGAGCCGCTCGCCTGGTTCGACCAGCCCTACGTCTCGTGGAACTTCGTCCAGCGCGAACCGGTCGGCGTCTGCGTCGGCATCATCCCCTGGAACTTCCCACTGATCTTCGCCGTGTGGAAGATCGCGCCGGCGATCGCGATGGGCAACTCGGTCGTGCTGAAGCCGGCGCCGCAGACCCCGCTCACGGCACTGGAGTTGGTCCGCGCCATCGACGAGACCGGGCTGATCCCCAAGGGCGTCATCAATGTCGTGACCGGCCCGGGCACCGACCTCGGCGCAGAGCTGGTCGAGAGCCCTGACGTCGACAAGCTCGCGTTCACCGGTTCCAGCGCCACCGGCCGCAAGATCATGGCCGCCGCGGCGCCGAGCCTGAAGAAGGTGACGCTCGAGCTCGGCGGCAAGTCCGCCAACATCGTGTGTCCCGATGCGGACCTCGACATCGCGGTCGACGGCACGCTGTTCGGCGTGTTCTTCCACCAGGGACAGATGTGCGAGTCCGGCACACGGCTCTACGTGCACGAGGACGTGTACGACGAGTTCGTCGATCGGGTGGTCGCGACCGCCAAGAGCCTAAAGGTCGGCGATGCGACCGACTTCGACTCGCAGGTCGGTCCGGTGATCAACCGCGGGCAGTACGACATGATCCTCTCCGCCGTCGAGCGCGCCGTCGCGGAGGGCGCGAAGCTCGCGGCCGGCGGTGGTCGCGCGACCGGAGTCGGCGAGCGGGGGTACTACGTGCAGCCGACCGTGCTCGTCGATGTCCCGCCCGGGTCACACGCAGCGACCGAGGAGATCTTCGGACCGGTGCTCGCCGTGCAGAAGTGGCGCGACCTGGGTGAGGTCATCGAGCGCGCGAACGCGACGACGTACGGCCTGGCGGGCGGTGTGTGGTCGCGAGACACGCGTGGTGCGATCGAGGTGGCGAAGCGGCTGCGTGCCGGGACGGTGTGGATCAACGACTGGCACCTCCTCAACCCGCAAGCGCCGTTCGGCGGCTACAAGCAGAGCGGCATCGGCCGCGAGCTCGGGACATATGGATTGCGCGAGTACACCGAGGTCAAGCACATCCACGTCGACCAGGGCGTCCCCCGCCGCGAGCGCTACTTCTGGGACGTGCTTTTGGGCTGAAGTTCAAGACAGGTCCGACACAAACGCGGCGATCGCCGCCGCGACCTCGTCGGGACGCTGGACGGGGATGTCGTGGATCCCGTCCACCCAGACCACGCGTGCCCGTTCCCCCATCACCGCACGGGCATGGTCCATCGCACGCACCTTGGGGGTGTCCTCGTGATCGGGATGTCCTGCCGGGATGAACAGCAATGGGCACGTGACCCTGGCCATGAGCTCGTAACCGTCGAGCTCGAAGAGGTACCGCGCGATCTGCATGTGGTTGGCGAGCGCCAGCCGCGGCCGGAGCGTGCCGGCGCCGCTGCCGTCATCCTCGAAGTTGCCGAGCATGATCTCCGCGGCGGTTTCGGAGTCCGACCCCTCGCTCAGCGGTGAGGACTGCATCCACTCGCCGATCGTCTCCTTCGTCAGGCCCGTGAGCGAGGGGGGCTTCATCATCTGCTCGGCCATCTCCCAGGTCGGTCCGAAGTAGGCCTTGAGGTCGGTGGCACCCCCGTCGACGCACACCACGCCCAGCGTCGACGGGATGGCCGCGCCGTAGGCCAGTGCCACCGAAGCGCCCCAGCTGTGGCCGACGACCACGGCCGGAGCTGGGTCAAGCTGCTGCATGACCTGGGCCACGTCGTCCACAACAGTCGGGAAGTCGTAGCCGGTGTCGGGTTTGTCGCTGCGGCCGTGACCGCGGAGGTCGGCCGCGATCACCCGATGTCGCGGAGCCAGCCGCTCGGCGACCAGGTCCCACCAGTGGGCGTTGCTGGCCAAGCCGTGCAGGGCGAGGATCGCCGGTGCTCCGCCGACGTGATCACGTACGGCGATCGTAGGTCCGGCCGTCCCCACCCGCAGCTCGACGACCTCGTGAGCCATCGCGGGTGATTGTCGACGACGCCGACCCGTGCCCGTGCCACCCGGTAGCATGCCCGTATTCAGGGGGCCCCGACAAGCCCGGATGGAGATGAGACCTGGCAGCCATAGAGCCGTATGCCCGCCGCCTGCTGCGGGATGTGCAGCCCATCGTCGTCGCCAACCGCGCTCCGCTCGCACTCCAGCCGGCTGATCCGTATCGCGGCGTTCCGGAGCAGCTGGTCAAGGGCGTGGGCGGGCTCGTGACCGGCCTCAGCTCGCTCGCTTCCGCCACCGATGCGACGTGGGTGGCAGTGGCCCGCGACCAGTCGGATCGCGTGCTCGCCCAGCGGGGAGACCCGGCCACGCTGGTCACCGAGGACGGCACCGAATACCGGGTCGCGTTCGTCGACCCCGACCCCTACGCGTACGACCTCTACTACAACGTCATCAGCAATCCGCTGCTCTGGTTCATCCAGCACTATCTGTGGGACCTCGCGCGCGAGCCAATCGTGGACTCAACGACCCAGCGGGCGTGGAGCGAGGGCTACGTTCGGGTCAACCAGCTCGTCGCCGAGCGGGTCGTCGCGCAGGCGGCGACATCAGGCCGGCCGCCCTTCGTGTTCGTGCAGGACTATCAGATGTACTGCGTCCCGGGATACGTGCGGGAGCAGCGGCCCGACGCCCTCATCCAGCACTTCGTGCACATTCCCTGGCCGACCCCCCAGTACTGGACGGTGCTCCCCAAGAACATCCGCGATTCCGTCGTGCACGGATTGCTCGGCGCTGACATCATCGGTTTTCAGACCAGCCGCGATGTCCGCAACTTCCTCATGACCTGCGAGGAGAACCTCGGGCTCGGCGTGGATTTCCGCGAGCGGGCTGTGTTCTTCGGCGGCCGCGCCGTGTGGGTGCGCAACTATCCGATCAGCATCGACGCGGGCGCATTCCTGGAGCTCGCCGCGCGTCCGGAGGTGCTGGTGGAAGAGGAGCGGATCGAGCAGTGGCGGCCGAAGCACCTGATCCTCAGGGTCGATCGCACCGATCTCAGCAAGAACATCGTCCGCGGCTTCCTCGCCTACGAGCGGATGCTGGTGAATCACCCGGAGCTGCACGGCGAGGTGCAGTTCTGGGCGTACCTTCAGCCCAGCCGCCAGGACATCGACGACTACCGCGCATACCTCGGCAGCGTGTTGAGTGTTGCCGCGCGCATCAACCGCTCCTACAGCCGCGGCGGCTGGACGCCGATCCGCGTGGAGGTCGAGGACAACATGCACAGGGCGGTCGCCGGCTATCGCAACTTCGACGTGCTGCTTGTCAACCCGATCTACGACGGCATGAACCTCGTGGCCAAGGAGGGGCCGCTGTGCAACCGCCGCGACGGGGTGCTCGTGCTCAGCGAGAACGCCGGCTCACATGAAGAGCTCGGAGCCTACGCCCTCACTGTCAATCCCTTCGACATCGACGAGACTGCGGAGGCGCTCTTTCAGGGCCTGACAATGGAACCCAAACAGCGCGCAGCCCGCGCCAGTCACATCAGGGACACCGTACGCGCGAACGACATCAGTCGTTGGATTGCTCAGCAACTGCAGGACATGCGAGCCCTGACGGAGAGGGATACGTAACGACCCCGGCGAGTTGCGGCGAAGATGCCGAAACGCCGCCGATGATGTATCGGTTGCCGGATTGCAGGTGACCAGAGGGTCCGCCGCGATGTGCGGGGCGAATACCGCTCTGCTAGTGCGTGAGCCCCGTGAAGACGACGATCGCGAGCCAGCCGATGAGCGCACCGAACGTCACCCAGACGGGCACAAGACCGCGGTCGCGAAAGCGACGCCGCTGCCGCAGATACCGCTCCCGAACGGCGAGGTCGTCGCTACCGCTCGGTTGGGGCAGGGTGGGGGATCGTCTGGGGGGGGCGAGGGAGGGCATGGTTCAATCGGAGAACGGACGGCTGGGGGGTTGGTTACGCCGCCGGCCAACCCGTGCGGGGTACTATCACCTTTAGGCCCCCTGTCGATGGGGTGATCAGTCGTGTGCCGGTGTTGGCTCAGGGGGCGGCGCCGGTAATTAAACCCATCCGAGGAGACTTGTGCCACCCGACTCCGTTGCTCAACGAGCCGGGGCGATCGGCCTCGACAAGCCGATCTACACCATCAGCATCGCCGCGGAGATCCTGGAGACGCATCCGAGAACGCTGATGATGTACGAGAGCCTCGGCCTGCTCGTCCCCCACCGCACGTCAACCAACCGAAGGCGATACTCGCAGCGCGATGTGCTCACGCTGCAGGCGGTGCAGCGCCTGACCCGCCAGCACGGTCTGAACCTGAACGGCGCGCGGTACGTGATTCAGTGTTTGCGACTGCTCGACAAGCACCACATCGCACGTCCGCCGGCCTTGAAAGAGCTCGATATCACGCACGTCGAACTCTGAAGCAGCGACGGCTATACTCGCCGCTCGACAGATCGGTGGAGACCAGCCAGCAATGGAGGGCGCGTGGACGACGATGGCCCCATAACCGTCCTGCTGATCGAGGATGACGCCGACACGCTCGAGATGTATCGGTTGCGCCTCGAGCGGGACGGCTACGACGTCCGAACAGCGACAGACGGCGAAGAGGGGTTGGCTCGCGCTGTCGAGCTGCGCCCGGACATCGTGTTCCTGGACATACGGCTTCCGAAGCTCGACGGGCTCGAGGTGCTCGGGCGCCTTCGCGAGAACGAGTCGACCGCGCAGATTCCTGTGGTCGTCCTCAGCAACTACGGAGAGAAGGATCTCATCGACCGGGGGCAGACCCTCGGTGCGCTCGAGTTCCTGGTCAAGGCGCACACGACGCCGGTCGATCTCTCCGAGGGGATCGACGAATGGCTGAAGGAGTAGCCGAGGACAGCATCGCCTCGATCGCCCGCGAGGTGGCCGACGACGCGATGCGCCTGGTTCGCGCCGAGATCGCGCTCGCCAAAGCGGAGATGCGAAGTGCAGCACTTCGGCTGGCGTTCGGCATCGGCTTGCTATCCGCCAGCATGGTGCTGCTGCTCATCGCAGTGATAGATGCGCTCGGCGCGCTTCCGGAGGGAGTCGGCCCTCGTCTCCTCGGGAGCAGCTGGCTGGCGTGGCTGGCGCTCGGCGGGGTGCTGCTGATCGTGGCCGTGCTCATCGGGCTCGCTGGCGCGTTACGTCTACGGAAGGCGCTCGGCCAGGGCCGGGACGCCGTGAACATCATCAAGGAGGACGCCGAGTGGGTCAGGCGGTTGACCGGGCGCAGCAAGAGCGGGAGCTGACCAAGCAAGCGCTCGAAGCCGACGTCAACCGGCTCGAGGCGCGGGTGCGCGCCGAGCTGGACTGGCGCGCCCGGTTGCGGCGAGACGGCGCCCGCTATGCGGCGATGGGTGCGGGGGCGCTGCTGGTGGTCGGTGCGCTCGTGGCGCTGCGCCTCCGGTTGCGCCGTCGAGACAAGCCCTCGGAACAGCATCCAGCATCGCTGGACGAGGTGGCCGCGGAGCTCAAGCAGCTGCGGCGAGACCTGGAACGGAAGAAGGGATCGACGCCGCTGTGGCAGCGGGCGGCCCTGGGCGCTCTGACGGCCGCCGCGTCAGCGGGCGGAACCGCAGCGGCGCGCCAGATGATGGGGCGCAGCGACGACACCACGAAGGGAAACGAGCGCCCGCATGCCGGTTGACCCCTGGCCGGGCGGCCAGCGACGGGTGCTCGGCAGGCCGCTTCCGCGACGGCGCCGCGCCGGACTGAAGCCCGATGGCACGGCGCGCGGCCGCGGACCTGACAAGCGATTCGGCCTCGGGCGGCGCACGCGGCGCGCACTGCTGATCGCCTCGGCGGTCGTAGGCGCGCTGATCCTCACCATGGCCGGGCTCGTCGTGTACGCAGCGTTCACGCTGCCGAGCATCGACAACATCGGCAAGTCGACCGGCACGATCAAGATCCTGGACCGCAACGGCAAACTCATCGCTGAGGTCGGCCGCAACGGTCAGAACGAGACGACGGTCTCCATCGATCAGATCGCGCCCGTCCTGCAGCAGGCGACGCTGGCCGCGGAGGACCGCAACTTCTACCACGAGGGCGCGTTCGACTTCAAACGCGTTGTCAAAGCGGTTGTCGATGACTTCATCCTGCGCCGTCCTGCGGAGGGCGCCAGCACCATCACGCAGCAGCTCGTCAAGGAGGCGTTCTTCGGCCAGCAGGCGTCGAAGTCACCACTGCGCAAGATTCGCGAGGCGTTGCTCGCGCAGGAGATCGAGGGCCGGTGGAGCAAGCAGCAGATCCTTGATCAATATCTGAACATCACGTACTACGGCGAGAACGCATACGGCATCGAGGACGCCTCGCAGCGTTATTTCGGCAAACACGCGAGCCAGCTGACGCTGCCTGAGGCCGCGCTGCTCGCCGGCCTACCACAGGCGCCGTCGTACAACGACCCGTACAGCAACCTCAGTGCCGCCTACTCGCGGATGCACTACGTGCTCGGCGGCCTGGCCGCCATGGGCGCAGTCACTCAGGCGCAGGCCGATGCCGTCGATCCGCTGGTTGGCGGCGACACACCGACCCCTGCGCAAGCCGCGGTGCAGCAGCAGAATCAGCAGAATATCCACGCCGATCTGCTCAACGGGCAGCCGAACGTGACGACCGGTCCTGCGCCGCATTTCACACAGTACATCCAGAACCAGCTGACGCAGCAATTCGCCGACGACCCGAGCTACCTCAACGGCAGCCTGGTCGTCACGACGACACTGGACCTCAACGTGCAGAGCAAGGCGCAGCAAGCCGTCACCGACGGCGTCGCGAAGATCGGTCACGGCGCGAACAACGGCGCGCTGTTGATGCTCGACCCCAACACCGGGCAGATCCTGGCCATGGTCGGCTCGGCCGACTTCAACAACGACAGCATCGCCGGCCGGTTCAACGTCGCCGCCGACTCCGTGCGCAGGCCCGGGTCGTCGTTCAAGCCGTACGTGTACGAGGAGGGTTTCAAGGAAGGAGCGCTGACTCCCTCGACGATCCTGAACGACACACAGCAGGAATCGAAGGCGCTCAACGGCGTGCAGGACTTCGACCGGCACTACCTCGGCCAGATCACCGCGGCGCGGGCGCTGCTCCTGTCCCGCAACATCGCGACCGAGCAGGCCATGGAGATGGCGGGGGTCGACAACGTGATCGACTTCGCGCACAAGCTGGGCATCACCACGCCCCTTGCTCGCAACGCCACCACCGGGATCGGCACCTCCGCGGTGTACATGACCGAGCACGCCGCCGCCTACGCGGCGTTCGCGAACGGGGGTCACAAGGTCACGGCGTACGGAATACTCCGCGTGGTCGACGGCAACGGCAACGTGCTCGCCGACAACTCACGTCCCGCCGGCCAGGGCGAGGTGATGACCCGATCGCAGGCGTGGGCGATCACCAACATCCTGCGCGGCTACGCGCACTACTGGGGCTTGCCGATCAAGTGGGACACCGCGGGCAAGTCGGGGACCACCGACAACTTCGTGGACGCCTGGTACATGACCTACACACCCGACTGGGTGGTGGCGACGTGGACGGGCCATACCTCGGGCGACAACACGGCAGAGGTGCCGATGGACGGGGTGTTCGGAACGACCACCGGGAAGTACATCGCCGCGCCGTTTGTGAACTCGCTGCCCAGGCCGAGCCGATTCGTTCCCGTGAGCGGCTCGCTGTCCGACTGCGCGGCGACCGACCAGGCGTTCGTGAGTCAATCGGGCTGCCCGACGCCATCGCCGACCGCGACGCCGACTCCGTCGCCGACGGTCAGTCCGTCACCGACCGCGTGCGCGAGTTCGGGAACGCCGCTGGCCGTTCCAACCGCAACCGCATCCCCCTGCCCGACGACCACACCGTCGAGCGGGCCGGGACCGACTTCAGGCGCGCAACCGACCGGGGCGGCAGCCCCGCCTTAGGGCTTGGGGAGAAGCTCGGTGAGCGGACCCTCGAAGCCCGCGAGGACCGAGTGCAGCTCCAGCATCTCGTCGCCGCTGATGGGCTCCGAGACCTCAGGAATGCCCTCGTCGATGGTGGGACGGCGCTCTTCGTCAGCCTCAGTCTGGAAGATGATCTGCAGCAGATTCTCGTCGTTGCACGACGCGCAGGTCACGCGAACGAGCGCGCGATTTCCCTGCTGGGCGAGGACGTTGATACCGCAGTCGGCCATGTTCTCGCCGCACGCTGAGCAGCGGTACCGGCGGGCCTGAAAGCGGAGCAGTTCGAGTAGATCCATCGCTCCCAGTATAGGACTCGTGCGCCGATGCCAAACCGGGGTCCGCCACCCCAGACGGCCTTCACGCGCACCGTGCCGCCCTGTGATTGGGGAGCGAATTTGGCCTGGGTTACACTCGGAGGCCGCCGCTGGGGAGTGGCCAAGTGGTAAGGCAGCTGACTCTGGATCAGCCAATCAGAGGTTCGAATCCTCTCTCCCCAGCCATGTCATGTCTCAGGACATCGCGGACGCATGTCTCACGACATCGTGGACGATTCTAAGTCGGCCGGCTCGGGTTCCTAGGGGCTGATAGTCGCGAGACGGATCCAGCGTCAGCTCGCGGATGAGGTCGCCGTCCGCGCCGACGATGCGGATGTCCTTGTTGGCGATGAACAGCGTGATCGGCTTGTTGCGGTTGACCACACCGAGGCCGATGTGGTGGAGCCGGCTGAGGTAGCGGACGGTGACGCGGCCGAAGCTGTCGACGTGGTCATGGCGGACGCGGTAGTGGGCTGGCGGTGCAGCGCAGGTGGGTCCGGCTTTGATGCGGGCGCGATAGACCTCGAGCGGCGTCTTGTCATGCAGCGCGCGGTGTGGTCGGTGCTGGTTGTAGTGGGTGCGGAAGGTGTCGAGCTGCGCCTGGAGCACCGGCAGCGAGCGCGCCGGAGCTTGCTTCGCCAGGTAGCGCTTCAGGGTTTGATGAAAGCGCTCCACCTTGCCGCAGGTCTGTGGGTGGTACGGCGTGGAGTGCTTGCCTTTGACGCCGAGACGTTCGAGCTCGGACTCGAGCAGGACTTTGCCGTTGCGTGACTTGCCGCTGAAGACGGCGCCGTTGTCGGTGAGCAGGGCAGCGGGGAAGCCGTTGACGATCCAGGCGGCAGCGAAGCTGTGCACGACGTCGGCGGCCTTGACCGAGCGGAAGGCATCGGAGACGACGAGCAGTCGCGAGTGGTCGTCGAGGCAGTTGAGGATCTCGACGTCACTGCCATTGGCTAGCCGCCAGTGCGTCGTGTCCGCCTGCCAGAGCTCGTTGGGGAGATCCGCTTGGAAGCGAATGAATGAGGACCGGGGACGCTTCTGCGGCTGCGGCGTGATCAGCCCGTGGCGTTGCAGGATGCGCCAGATGGTGGCCATGGAGGGAGCCGCACCCAGCTCGAGGCGTAGGTGGTGGGCGATGGTGTGGGGGCCGCAGTCATGGCCCGCGTCGCCGAGCTGTTGGCGGAGGCGAACGATGGCGGTCTGCACGTCCTCGCTGACTGCGTGAGCGCAGGAGCGGGGGCGACGGGAGCGCGGTTCGAGCGCGTCGTAGCCGCCGGCGTGGTATCGCGCGATGAGCTGGTAGATCCAGCTGCGGGCGATGCCGTGCGACCTGGCTAGCTCCGTTGGGCTGCGTCCCTCGAGCAACACCGCGTCGACCACATATCGGCCCAGCCCCATAGCGACACCCCCAGCTGCACTTGGGTGTCCACTATGTCCCGAGACATCCCTCGCCCTGGCCGTCCTCTATGTACTGAAACCAAGCACTCTCTCCCCAGCCATTGTCATGTAGAGATCCGGCTGATCCCTGACAAAAGGGGTTCAGCTGATGCTTTACACGACTTCGGGTGATGCTTTGCACCGGTTTCGGCTGACGCTTGACACTCCCTCACATGAGGGAACTAAGCGTGGCGGAACAGCGACACAACGCAACTGCGCTTGTGCCTACCCGGGGACGGCGTATCCTGCCGGTCACCATAGTGGGAGACGAACATGGCGCAACAGACTGGAGTACCTCTCGACAGGGTGGCGCAGCGCCTCTTCGGGCTCATCGACACGCTCGACGCCGTGGCGGTCAAAGGACTGATCACCGACGACTGCGAGGAGGTCGACGAGTTCAGCCGCACGTGGAGGCGCGGCCGGGCCGCCGTTGCCGACTACTTCGACCAGGTGTTGACCACGATCTCGGACGTCCACACCGACGTGGGCGACGGCGCCACCCGGGAGTGGGCCGACACCGGCCTGGTCACCTGCGACTGGCGGATGGCCCTGATGCACACGGTGCCGCTGCCCGAGGCCCCGGCGTCCTGAGGCCGCGGCTGCGCCAGGGCGCCTCGGTCACGTGACCTCGTGCTTCTGACCGAATCCGCGAGCGACGACCGAACGCCGCCGGAGGCGTACGACGCCCGCGAGCACTACACCAAATACGAGTACCGCGTCCCCATGCGGGACGGCGTGCGGCTCTTCACGTCCGTGCTCGTTCCCAAGGACACGTCGACCACGTATCCGCTGCTGCTAGTCCGGAGCCCATTTGGCATCAGTCCCTACGGTGTTGACGAATACGCCGCGCCCGCTGGGCACACGGACGTCTTCCTGAACGCAGGCTACATCTGGGTGCGGCAAGACGTGCGCGGCCGCGGCTTGTCGGAGGGTGAGTTCACCCACGTCACGCCACATCGCCCGAACAAGCAGAGCGATGCGGACGTCGACGAGGGCACCGACATGTATGACACCGTGGAATGGCTGCTGGAGCACGTGCCCAATCACAACTCGCGAGTTGGCGTGTGGGGCATCTCATACGCTGGGTTCTTCGCCGCCGCCGGTATCATCGACACGCATCCTGCCATCAAGGCGGCGTCGCTCCAAGCACCGGTCGCGGATCTGTTCCTCGACGACGACTGGTATCACGGCGGCGCCCACATGCTTGCGCATAACTTCGAGTCGGCGGCCGGATTCCCGCCTCAGGGGGGACCACCGCCCAAGGTGCCGGTGCCCTTCGACTACGGCACGAGTGACGGCTATGAGTTCTTTCTCGAGCTCGGCACCCTTGAGAACGCAACCACGCGCCTGGGACGGGCAAACCCTATGTGGGACGAGACCATCGCGCATCCCACCTACGATGAGTACTGGCAGTCGCGTGCCATCAGCCAACACCTGAAGAACATCCGCTGTCCAGTGCTGATAGTGGGCGGATGGTTCGACGCCGAGGACATGATGGGACCGCTGCGCGTGTATCGCGCCATCCGCGATCACAACTCCGGAGTCACCCTGGGCATCGTCATGGGTCCCTGGGCGCACGGCGGATGGGCGCGGCACGACGGCCGGCGGCTGGGCAGCGTCGACTTCGCCGCCGACACCGCAAAGCACTATCGGCAGAACATCGTGCTGCCGTTCTTCGATCGCCACCTGAAGGACGATGACCATCCGAAACTGCCGCAGGCGTACGTGTTCGAAACGGGCACCAATGTCTGGCGCGGGTACACCGCGTGGCCTCCCCCGGACTCGACTCCGCAGAAGCTGTACTTCCGCGAAGGAGGCGGGCTCTCGTTCGACCCGCCGTCAGCGGCGGACGCGAGCGATACCTATGTGAGCGATCCCGGCAAACCGGTTCCCTACGTGGGCTATACCACGCCGACGATGCCGGAGGAATACATGGTCGCGGATCAGCGGTTCGCGGCGACCCGACCCGATGTGCTCGTGTACGTGACAACTCCGCTCGAGGAGGATCTCGTGTTGGCGGGTCCGGTCTCACCCGTGCTGTTCGTGTCCACCACCGGCACTGACTCCGACTGGATCGTGAAACTTATCGACGTCTATCCGCCCGACCGCAGTGAGCCGGCGGAGACAAACGCCGCGCACCTCGGAGCGGATCCGGGCCCCCCGGCGATCAGGCTCGCGGGGTATCAGCAGCTCGTACGCGGCTGGCCCTTCCGCGGCAAGTTCCGCAAGAGCTTCGAGCGCCCCGAGCCGTTTGAGCCCGGGAGCGTGGACGCGGTGAACTTCACGATGCCCGACGTGAATCACGTTTTCCGTCGCGGCCATCGCGTCATGGTTCACGTGCAGAGCAGCTGGTTTCCACTCGTGGATCGCAATCCACAAACCTTCGTGAACATCCCGACCGCGAAGCCGGAGGATTTCAGGCCGGCGACGCAACGAGTTGTCCGCTCCCAGACCCAGCCGTCGGGCGTGGAGGTGTTCGTGCTGCCGGTTGCAGGGAACGCCACCAATCCGGGCACCATGCGATCCGGGGCCTGAAGAGGCAGTCTGAAGGGGCTTCATGTTCTCTTGCGCGAGGCGATGGGAGGCAATCGGATGACAGATCACGAGGTCGGTACGCGCAAGGAGTGGCTTGCCGCCCGAGAGGAGTTGCTCGTACGCGAGAAGGAACTGACTCGGGTCGGTGACGAGCTGGCCCGCAAACGGCGCGAGCTGCCGTGGGTCCCAATCGACAAGGAGTACCACTTCGACACCGACGATGGCGGCAAAACGCTCGCCGAGTTATTCGACGGCCGGTCCCAGCTGCTGGTGTACCACTTCATGTTCGGACCGAGCTACGAGCTCGGCTGTCCGGTCTGCTCGTCGAGCGCCGATAGCGTCAACGGCGTCGTCGCTCACCTAAACGCGCGCGATGCGACGATGGTGTACATCTCACGTGCGCCGCTGGAGAAGCTCCAGGCATACAAGCGACGAATGGGCTGGAGCTTTCCGTGGGTGTCGTCCGCGAATTCCGACTTCAATTTCGACTTCAATGTGTCGCAGACTGAAGGACAGGCTCACGAGACGGTCGGGCCGATTGTCGAGGCCGGTATCCCGCCAGTCCTCGCTCACATGGCGCAGACGACTGGGACCGACGTGGCCGGCTACCTGTCGGAGGCACCAGTCTTCAACACGTTCGTGCTGGATGAGGGCACTGTGTACCACGCGTACTCGACGACCGCCCGCGGGCTTGAGTTCCTAATGGGCTACTACCCGATTCTCGACCGAGCGCCGAGGGGCCGCAACGAAGCCGAGTCGTCGCCGGTGTGGATCCGCCGGCACGACGAATACGAACGCGAAAAGACGCGAACAGCAGCGCCGCACCGTAGTGAACCTACCCGGGCGCTCTGACGAGGGATGGGCACCGGGCTCTCGCCGACGCGATATCGAAGGAGCGACGACTACAGCTGAGAGTATCGTCCGCGTCGTGAACAACCGTTGTCGCGTGGCGCCAGGACCGGTCTGCTGGTCATGAGCAGCCAGCCACCGCCTGGGCCGCCAGATCCTCCTGACGGGCCACCGCCCCTCGGCGCCCAACCGCCGCCCGTCGGCGCCCCGCAGCCCTCCGAGGATGATCGCCGTCGCAAGGCCGCAGTGCCGTGGTGGCAAACGCCGGTCGGGATCGGCGTGATTGGCGGGATCGTGGCCGCAGCGATCGCGGCGGTGATCGTCGTCGTTCTGCTCAAAGGAAACAACACACCTCCCCCTGCAGCCAGCAGTGGTGGCGAGGTCTTCCTCACCGCTGCGTCGGCCAACGGACTCGATCCCTTCACTGCCTCCGTGATGCTGCCGACTCCCCCGAGCAGCGCCACACCTGCGCCGACCGTCACCCCCGCGCCGACCGCGACCGGAGGCGCGACCGTGGTCAACGCGGCGTCGGGTGGCGCTCCGGGCCTGTACGGCGGCACCCGGCAGGTGCGCAACTGCGACAAGCAGAAACTCATCGACTTCCTGATCACCAACCCGGACAAGGGCCGCGCCTGGGCCGAGGTTGAGGGGATCAATCCGCAGGACATCCCCGCATACATCAATGGGTTGACCGCCGTCATCTTGCGCAGCGACACCCGCGTCACCAACCACGGCTTTCTCAACGGTCAGGCGACCACCTACCAGGATGTGCTAGAAGCCGGGACCGGCGTGCTGGTGGACGAGTTCGGCGTCCCCCGCGCGCGCTGCTACTGTGGCAACCCGCTCACGCTCCCCGTTCCGACTCGAGTTACTCCAACCTATGTCGGCACTCCCTGGCCGGGTTTCTCGCCCACCACAGTCGTCGTGGTCCAGCCCGCTCCGCAACCCATCACGGTGATCACTGTCATCGACATCGTCACCGGCCAGCCGTTTGGACGCCCTGTCGGCGGTGACGGCCCCACCGATACCCAAGCGCCGGGGCTCGCAACTCCCACTCCGGCGCCAACGGCATCGCCCTGCGTGGGCGCTCCTCCCTCGAATGACGACCGCACCTGCGATCTCACCGCAATGGGCACTGCCACAGCCTCCTCGACCTTCTCGAGTCAGTTCCCGGTGAGCTCGGCGTTGGACGGTAACCGAGCGACATCGTGGTTCAGCGCCGGGAAGGCCGCGGACGGGGAAGACTCGACCTTCACGTGGACCGCAAGCCACCCGGTGAAGATCGGCTCTGTGTCGATCCTCAACAACTCTCAGAACGAATTCGCGAACGCCCGCACGGGGTTTTCATTCACGTCCGTCACCGTCCAGCTCAAGGATGCCGGCGGAGCAGTGGTGGCCTCGATGGACGCATCGCTGAACGACCAGGACATCACCGTGACCTTCGCCGGCGGCGTCACGGCCTCGACGATCAATCTTGTGCTCCATCACCACATGGATCCCACATGTGGAGGCTTCTCCGAGCTGATCGTGCGCGGCCTCTCGGCCTGATCTTTCGCTACTCCAGGGTTCTGGTCCACACTGGCAGGATCAGCCCGAAAGGGACGAGGTGTCCGTCGTGCCGTCACCCGCGATGGGGCGTGCAAAGCTTCCTCGACCGGTCAGATCGAAGAGGATCAGCCGCATCAGCGGGCCGGTCGCCGGACGTACCGTCTCGACCGACGCCGCACCAAAGCCAGGCCAGCGGATGCCAAGGTACACGGGCTGCACGGCGGGGGCGCCCGGTGGGCTCAGCGGATCTCCGGAAACACAGCGGACGCGCGGGGTACCCCGAGGATCGACGAGGACCGCTGTTCCCGATTGAAGTACGGCTTGATACGTGGTGGCTGCTCGATTGCGATATCCGTGTGCCGTCACGCGCACGTCCTGGCGCAGGACCGCGCTCGTCAGGGACTTGATGAGGGCCCCGACATCTGACATTGCTATGTGTTGCGCCAGGGCCCAAGCGCTCGCTCTGCTCGCGTCGGTCGACAACAGCATGCTCAATTTGCCCGCGTCGCAACTGCTCACACCCCGGATGCCGGCGTACAAACCTGGATCGGATCCCGACGCGACCCTCGTCTCCGGTGCGCCGCCGGCGGAGGTGGGCGCGGGGCTTGGGTTCGCCGCCGGCTGGCCGGTCGTCGAACCGGCTGCGGGTGGCGTCGCCGCTGCCGCGACCACAGAGACAGTGAACGGGTCCATGCCG
>Ga0307471_100000597_pt1 | contig 18621 bp, 15 predicted proteins | sample atmos_gasesAM3C__2_FD_204566 | JGI IMG/M metagenome (GOLD analysis project Ga0307471, IMG submission 204566) | Hardwood forest soil microbial communities from Morgan-Monroe State Forest, Indiana, United States - atmos_gasesAM3C_515 | ecosystem: Environmental > Terrestrial > Soil > Temperate...
TCGTGACCTGAAGAACGACCGAAGCGAAATAAACGTCGGGATATTTGCGGAAGGCGGCGGAGAGGCGCTTGATTTCGCCTGCCCAGGCGGAGCGGTCGAAAGGCGCAGGGTCGGCTTCGCCAACATGAGTTTCCGGTCTCTCCTTGGAGAAATCAGGGGATTTGTCCTCCTCTTCGGCGCGGACAGCGGTGTCGGTACGCACGTTCATCAGCGCGGGAACAGCGCGCTTGTATTCGCGATCGGTGAGCTCCCACAAGACGCGCGCGATGGCATCCTGATCGTTGCCGAGAGGAAGCGTTCCGGAAGAGACACCGCTCGAGCGGCTCTGCCCGTGGGTATTGTCGAGGTCGGGAGTGCCAACACGCATGGTGACGTCGGCGAAGCGGCGGGCGATGGCCCGGTCATCTAGAAGGCTGCCGTAGGCCCCGGTAAGCATGATGAAATCCTGGTCGTAGACCGTGTAGCTGAGGTAGTAGGGAGGCTGGTCGGAGGTGCCAAGTTCCGTGATGGCGCGGGAAAGCTCGGTTTGCATGGCCTTCAAGACGGGATCGTTGGTGGATACGCGCGCCGATACCCTTGACGCGGTGCTCGGCGCCGAGGTCGGCTTATCGCCTGCGTCGGACGGGACAGGGAAAAAGACCAGCTGAGCTCCGAGGAAGCTGGCCGCGGCCAGGCGCAAAAGCTTTGCTGCGCGGACGTGTAGTTGTCCGCGATTTGGTGACAGTTCAGAAATAGGCATGAAAAGTGGACTCCCCTTCGGCGGTCGATTGAAACAGTCAGGCCATTTCAACGGTCAAGGTCCACCCCTGCCAGGCGGCCTGAGTAACGCAGAATTCGAGTATGCCTTAGTGTTTTGACGCGCGCAAATGAGGTCTTGCGGAAAGGTTACTCCCCATCGAATGAGGCAGGCATAAAAGACCGAATTGCCGGTCGAGGGCCGTTGACGCGTTTGGCGAAAATCACATATCGCCGAAGCGTTCGGCGGATTTGAGGCGGGCGCCGTTGGCGAATTCAGCAGCGCTGACTTGTTTGCGTCCTTCGAGTTTGACGGACTGCAACCGCAACGCGGTGGCCTTGCCGCAAGCAACAAACCAATCCCACTTTCCGCCGAACAGCGCACCAGGCACGGAGCGAGCGGACGCGAAGGAAGGATCGGAGCGGATTTCTGCTGGCAAAGCCGCGTCGTTAGCCGCTGGCTCGCCCCAGAGGTGGCAGGTCTGGCCGCGAAACGTGGTATAGGCGCCGGGCCAGGGAGCGAAACCGCGCATACGGTTGTAAATTTCCAGAGCAGAGCCATTCCAAGCAATGCGGCCATCCTCCTTCTTCAAAATGGGCGCGATGGTCGCCTCCGCGTGGTTCTGTGGTCTCGGAACGATTGTGCCCGCGTCGAGCCCGCGCAGGGTTTCTTCAACGAGAGGGGCGCCAGCTTCAGACATTCGCGCCGCCAGTTCGGGGGCAGCCTCGTCAGGGCCAATTTCCATTTCACGTTGCAACAGGATTCCGCCGGTGTCCATGCCCGCGTCGATGCGCATGGTCGTGAGGCCGGTCTGTGTTTCGCCGTTAGCGATGGCCCAGTGAACGGGAGCGGCGCCGCGATACTTCGGGAGCAGGGAAGCGTGAAGATTGATCCAGCCGTGCTTGGGAATCGAAAGGAGGCGTGCAGGGATAATCTGACCGTAGGCAATAATGACGATGACGTCGGGCGCAAGCCTTTCGAGGAACTGCTGGACTTCCGGTGCGCGAATTTTCTCCGGTTGGTGCACGGGAAGATGCGCGGCGAGTGCAACGTCCTTCACGGGGGAAACCGAAATTTGCTGTCCGCGGCCGCGGGGGCGGTCGGGTTGCGAGATGACGCCCAAAACAGCGAACTCGGGCCGTGCCAGAAGATGTTTGAGCGTGGGGACGGCGAACTGGGGGGTGCCACAAAACAGGAGGCGCATGGTTCAGACTCTCCGGGCCGAAACAAAGGGTTTGCGAAATACCGAGGGGACAGGCGTTGAAATCGTGCTGAAACAGGGCGCCGGATTCCTTCGCTGGCACCCGGGATAAAGCTGCGCCGCTACCGTGTGAAGTTTACGGAACTTACCACTCTCCTTGTTTGCGAAGCTTTTTGATTTTGCGCTTGATGAGGTCGCGCTTCAGCATGCCTAGGTGCTGCAAGAAGAGGATGCCATTGAGGTGATCGATTTCATGGCAGAAGGCGCGCGCCAGGAGGTTTTCGCCGCGAATTTCAAAAGGCTCGCCTTTGACGTTTTGTGCTTTCACAGTGACGAATTGCGGACGCACGACGTAGCCGCGAAAGCCGGGAATCGAGAGGCAGCCCTCTTCCTCGCGGACTTCGCCTTCGGCGTGGGTGACTTCGGGGTTGGCCAGAACGATTTTGGCTTCGGGATTTTTCCCGCCGGTCACGTCCACGACCGCGAAACGTATGCTTTTGCCGATTTGTGGGGCGGCCAGGCCAACGCCCTGCGCGGCATACATGGAGGCAAACATGTCTTCGGCAAGATCTTCGAGTTCGGCGTCAAATTTCTGCACCGGTGCGCCGGGCCTTTCGAGTACCGGATCGCCGTACTTGACGATGGGATAGATTTTGCGCGGCGGCGAAGACAGCTGTGGCGTCTCGGTGGCGGTAACCGCAGGTGTTTTAGAACTCGTTGATTTGTCGGACATAACCGTCGAAGTTCCGCCGCGTCTCCGCGAGCGAGTCCCCACCAAATTTTTGCAGAAAAGCATCGGCTAACACAAGAGCAACCATGGCCTCGCCTGCGACCGCACCGGCAGGCACCACGCACCAGTCGGAGCGCTCATAGGCCGCCTCGACCGGCTCCTTGGTAACCATGTTGGCGGTGTGCAGCGGCTTGCGCAGCGTGGAAATGGGCTTCAGATAGCCACGCATGACGAGGTCTTCGCCGTTGGTGATGCCGCCTTCTAGCCCGCCGGCACGGTTGCTGAAGCGGCGAAAACGGTGCACGGCCTTATCGTAGAAGATTTCGTCCTGGACGTCGCTGCCGTGAGCCGCGGCTATCGAAACGCCCTCGCCGATTTCGACGGCCTTGACGGCCTGGACGCTCATGAGCGCCTGGGCCAGGCGGCCATCAAGTTTTTCGTCCCACTGAGCGTGGCTGCCGAGACCGGGCGGAACATTGTGAGCGACAATCTCGAAGACGCCGCCGACGGTGTCGTTGGCCTTGAGAACGGCGTCCACTTCGGTTTTCATTTTGTCCTGGGTGGCGGCATCCGTGCAGCGCAGAGGGGAATCCAAATCCGCGCTGACGGCGCGAATGTCCTTCCAGGTGGCGGGACGCTCCAGACGGATGTTGCCTACCTGGAGGGTGTGGCTGGCGATTTCCGTGCCGAATTCCTGCAAGAGGATTTTGGCAAACGCGCCGGCCGCGACGCGCGCGGCGGTTTCGCGGGCGGAGGCCCGCTCGAGAACATAGCGCGCGTCGTGATAATTAAATTTCAGAGACCCGGCCAGGTCCGCATGGCCGGGCCGGGGTGCCACCAGCTTGCGCGCGCCAGGGTCATCCTCGGAGGGCTCCACGGGAAGGATTTTTTCCCAGTTGGCCCAATCGCGATTCTCGATGCGCAAGGCGATGGGAGCGCCGATCGTGTTGCCGTGGCGAACGCCGGCAAAAATCTCGGCGCGGTCCTGTTCGATTTTCTGGCGGCCGCCGCGACCGTAGCCCAGCTGACGGCGGTGCAACTCGGTGTTGATGAACTTGAGGTCGATGGGGAGCTGCGCGGGAAGCCCGGAGATGTAGGCGAAAAGCGCCTGTCCATGCGATTCGCCGGCGGTATAGAATTTCAGCATCCGCGCCTCTGTCCTCGCGTGTCCTTTGACCATGCCATCAGGAGGAAGAGACAGTCTAGCGACCGCGGCCTGCGGCGTCCAGCAAGCCGCGTTGTGTGCCTGAGCGTTGAGCAATTCACGCAGGATCTCGGCGGCAGCTTTCGCTCCGTGAGGGATACGCTCGTGCATATCTTGGGCGGCGAGTGGGACTTGCTAACTGGAAGGAGGGTCTCATACCGCTCAATTCTTGACGGATTTGCGGACGCGGCGCGACAACCTTTTCCATCCGGACGCATTTCCCAACGTCGCTGCGGTTCGGAGGAGGTGGGCAGAAGTCGAAAAAGAGCAAACCGAGTTCGTGAATCGCCTGACCGAAGAAGCCCTGGCAAAAAAATGCTTCCTTTTCGGAAAAAGGAGGTCAGCTTGGGGCACTTGATGCAGCATCTCGCTAACCACTCGACTTACCGTCGAGCTCAAATCGCGCTGACGATGCGACAGCTGGACGCGGAACCTGTGGCTACGGACTTCCACCTGTTTCTGACGGAAGGCCGCGGCGGCCGTTAGTCATTCAGCGTTGGGTTTCTTTGCCGCCGACGTAGAGGGGCATGAGGATTTCGATGGCGATGCCGCGCCGCCCCTGGCCCAGGTCGTCGATGCGAACCACTCTGCCAAGCGATTCGCGATTGAGAGAACCGGGAGAGTCTGAATACGGGAAGGTAATGAACACGCGCATGCCCTCGATGTACGTCCCGTTTTTGGAGGCAAAGTACACACTTTCCCGGGTCGTGTTCAGCGTAGGGAGAATCTCGTCGAAGTTGAGATGAGCATCCGAAGGCCGCACGCGAACCACCTGCTGAAGCTTCAGACGAGCCCGACGCCGGCGCTCTGGTGGATAGCCCATAGTGTCCTGTCTAACCAGATTACCGGACATCGGCCGGTGGCGACCGCGGATGTGGCCCAAGTTGCTCTTTTGACAACGGGAGCGGCCGTCGGGAACGACTCTTCCGAACAGCGCAAGCCCCTGTCGACTGAACAAGATACGGGAGGTCAGGGCGGCGACACGCCGGAGACGGGGAGTTGCCGGCGCCTTGCTGCGAATCGCTTACTTGACGCATCGTTGCCAGCGAAGTTACGCTTCGGGTAGTGCTGTTTTGGGCGAGAGGCCCAACGCAGAGGACGGGTGCAGACAGGAACTTGTGGCCGACACTCCGCTCCAGGTAACAGGCAATCATGCCAAGCAGGAAGAAGTCCCTTCGGTCGTCGAAGTGCTGGAAGGTGCGACGAAACGGGCGATAGCCGCCGTTCAGGACTACTCGCAGCTTTCCTTCCGCGCGCTGGCCAATCTCGCGACTCCCCCGCATTATTTTCAGGACACGCTCGTGCAGATGGATGACGTGGGCGTTGGCTCGGTGCCGATCATTCTGCTCTCCGGATTCTTCATCGGTGGCGTCATGGTGTTGCAGACCGGCGCGCAGTTCGTGCGTTTTGGGCAGACGTCGTTGACCGGAGACGTGGTGTCGCTGGCGCTGGTGCGCGAACTTGCCCCCGCGATCACGGGCCTGCTTACGGCGGGGCGGTGTTCGTCGGGAATGGCTTCGGAGCTAGGTTCCATGCTAGTGACCGAGCAAGTGGATGCCATGCGGGCGATGGGCACGGACCCCAGCCGCAAGCTGGTCACGCCTCGAGTGCTGGCAAGCCTGGCGATGGTGCCATTGCTGACGGCCATGATGGTGTTCGTTGGTCTGCTGGGTGGATGCGTATCTTCGGTTTTCTCGCTGCAACTGAGCGCGGTGGAGTTTTGGCGGCGCGCCATCGACATTTTGGAATTCTCGGACCTGATGCAGGGATTTTCAAAAGCCGTGGCATTTGGGTTGATTCTCTCCACGGTGGGCTGCTACAAAGGATTAACCGTGCGCGGCGGCACGCAAGGGGTCGGCCGCGCCACGACGCAGGCGGTCGTCATTTCCTCCGTGTTTATTATTGTGGCCGACCTCTTCTTGACCAAGCTTTCTCTCTACCTGGCCAACCGGGTCTTCTAAACCTAATCCCCGGTCGAAATCGATTCGCCTTTGGCGAGAACGCGGTCGAAGAAGTCCGCGCAGGCTTTGTAGCCGCGCACCCAGGAGCGCCACAGCAAAAAATCGTGGATCTCGTCAGGAAAGACCATCTGCTCGAAGGGAACTTTCTGTTCGCGAAGACGCTGCACAAGGTCGACCATCTGGCTGAAGTCCACGTTGCGGTCGTCATCGCCCTGAATCAGGAGCACAGGCGATTTCCATGATCTGATGGAGGCGTTCGGCGAAGACTCGAACGCCAGGCGCATGGCCTCCGCGCGGTCGGGAGGGCCGCCGCCCTCCTGCCCACCCGAGCCGCCGCGGAAAATGCCGCGCGCGGACCAGTCATGCACGCCGTGGAAGTCCACGCCCGCCGCGAAAATGTCGGAATTGCGCGCAAGGCCCATGGCCGTCAGGAAACCACCGTAGGAGCCGCCCCAGAGCCCGATCTTCTTAGTGTCCACGACCGCGAGCGTTTGGAGATATTTTGCGGCGGCGACGATGTCCTGATATTCCTCGGCGCCGCGCGGCCCGCCTTTCTCGCGTTCGCGGAATGCGCGGCCGTACATGATGCCGGTACGGTAGTTGACCGAGAGAACCACGAAGCCGCGCGAGGCGAGATACTGATTCTCGGCGTAAGCGTTGTGATAGTACTGCATGTAGTGAAAGCCGAGCATCATTTGGCGGCGCGAGCCTCCGTGCATGAACAGCAGCGCCGGCCCGGCCGCGGTGCGTCCGCGTGGAACAAACAGTTGGCCGTGAATCTCGAGGCCGTCTTCGGCAGGGAATGTGACTTGCTTGGGCGCGACGAGCTGCGCGGTAGGAAAATCCCCGGGAAGAAGGCCGGCAATCATCTCGCGTCCAGAAGAAGTGAGGTGATAGGGCATGGCCGGGGAGACGGCGGTTGAGCCGAGACAGACAATGGTGCGGCCGTCGGAAAGTTCGACCGGAGTCCACTCCATCGTTGGGCCTTTACTGAGCGGTTCGGGCTTGCCGCCGTCGACGCGCACGCGCCACAGATGGCGCCGGTCGATGTCGCCCTGGTTCGAAGAGTAAATCACCGAGTGCGCATCGCGCGATACCGTCACGTCTTCGACCTCGAATTCCCCGGGAGTGAGCAGCGCGGCCGCGCCGCCGGAAGCAGCTATGGAGTAGAGATGGTTCCAGCCGTCCTGCTCGGAAGCGAAAAGGATGCGGTTTCCGACGAAGTGAAAGGATTTATTTTCAGTGAGATTCGGAAGCGATCCGTTCTGCTCCTCGCTGCTGTGCCAGATTGCGTGAGCTTCGCCGCTAGAGGCATCGGCAACGTAAATAGCCCAAGGATTGGGGCGAATCTGAAGAAGAGGAAGACGCTCCTCGAGGCCGTGGATGCGGACGAAGGCAATCTGCTTGCCGTCGGCGGACCAGCGCGGCATGGAGTCACGATCTACCGACGGCGCGAGGTAGCGGATGGATTCCTGCCCGAAATTGTAGATAGCGATGAAGCTGTGATCGCCGCGATGCGAGACGAAGGCGATTTCCGAGCCGTCGGGCGACCACTTCGGCGAATCATTTTCGCCGCGCACAAACGCAAGTTGATGTGCCGGCGTCGCGCCAGACACGGGGGCGACCCAAAGTTGGCCGCGCGCAGCCCACACGGCGGTGGTGCCGTCGGGCGAAAGTTCGACGTCCTCGCAGCCTTCGCGCGCGCAATCCAGGTCGCCCAGATAGCGCGGCTCGCCCTTGTCTACGTCCACGGCCCACACTTGCTGCTTGGGCCGCGTGACGTTGCTGGTGGGGTCGGCAACATCGCCTTCGGCGTTGAGTTCGCTGCCTCGCGAATAAACGACGGTGCGGCCGTCGGGAGTGAGCCGAAGACTGGCCAGGGCCATCCCGTCGTCTGCCGAGTAATGCGTGACCTGCCGCGCCGCGAAGCCGGGAGCGTCGGCGATCCACGCGTTGCGGACGCCCCTGGCATCGAACACCCAGGCGACGCGCGGCACGCGTGCTGCAGCGGTCAAGTTGTCGGGAAACGGCGAGCTCATAACCTGCTCGACGGTGAAGCTTTGCGCCGAGGCCATTTGCGGAACAAGCATTGCGCACACGCCCGGAACAAGAAACGCAACCAGATCGAAGAGAGCTGGCAATCTAGACGAGCCGGAAATCGTTTTCACCGAAATCTCCCCTTTACTCCCAAAGCCGCTGTATTGTACGCCCATCTCGCTTTGTTCAGGCCTTAGGGAAACGATTGCACATTAGGCTCCCTTTCCGGAAACCAAAGGCCAATTGCCGCTATAATCGCAAGTATGATCGGAGACGGGTCTTTTCCCTTTGGAGAAGCGAGATCCGCGATTGTTTTTGAGAACGTGCGCATCGGCTTCGACGAAGGAGAGATTCTGCGTGGGGTGTCGTTTGGCGTGCGCGAGCGAGAGACGGTGGTCTTGCTCGGCGAAACCGGCACTGGAAAGACCCTTACGTTGAAGATGGCTGCAGGGCTATTGCGGCCGGACAGCGGATGCGTCGACGTGCTGGGCCAGAAAGTATCGGAAATGGAAGAGAAAGAACTGCTGGCGTTTCGCCGCAAGATCGGCTTCATGTTTCAGGAAGGAGCTCTGTTCGACTCCTTGACGGTTGCGGAGAACGTGGCGTACCGGCTGCATGAAGACGGCATGCCTGCCGACGAGATCGAGCCGCGCGTGAGAGAAGTGCTGCGCTTTGTGGAGTTGGAGCATACCATGGGCCAGCTTCCTTCCGACTTGTCGGGCGGCATGAGACGGCGCGTTTCGATCGCGCGGGCCCTGGCAAATCGGCCTCCCATCGTGCTGTATGATTCGCCGACGGCGGGCCTGGATCCCGTTACCTCGCAGACGATTATCACGCTGATCTTGCGCCTGCGCGACATGTATGGAGTGACCGCCCTACTCGCTACCCACCGGCTTCAGGATGGATTCGCGTTGGCGAATTTCCATTTCGACCCTCGTGCGGAACGCGTGGTGGCCAACTCGCGAAATGGGGGTGGGCCGGCGGCAAATGCGGCGCGGACGCGGTTTCTGGTGTATCGCGAGGGTGAGATTTATTTCGAAGGCGAACCAGAAGAAATTGTGAATACGAAGGATTCCTATCTAAAGCGTTTCTCGGTGTGAATTTGCGATAGTGTTCTTTTGGGAATGCGGGAGGAAAGAACAAAATGCCACAACGAAAACAACTTACCTGGACGGAGTTGCGGGTGGGGCTGTTCGTGATGGTGGGCTTGTCGGTGCTGGCAGCCGGAATCTTCTATGTGACCGGCCAGGGAATTTTGGGTCCGAAGTACCGGCTGAAGACGTATTTGCCGGAAGTTTCCGGGCTGGCCAAAGGGGCGACGGTGCGCGTGGACGGCGTGGAAGTGGGAAACGTGGAATCCATCACGTTTTTGCGGCGAACCCCAGGGAAGGCCATCGAGCGGAACAAAAATATCGAGGTGGTGATGCGCGTGGACCGGAAGTTTCAAGGCGATATTTTGACCGATTCGATAGCAAGCCTGAGGACGGAAGGCCTGCTGGGCAACCGTTACGTGACCATTTCGCGCGGAATCACGGGGACCCCGATTGCTGATTCCGGAGTCATTCCGGGAACGGAAGAAAAGGCCATGTCGGAGGTGGTGGAGAGAAGCGCGGAAGTTCTGGGCAATCTTTCCGCCTTGTCCACCGACGTGCGCGAGCTCGTTGCCGGCGTGCAGGAAGGCCGTGGCTCGCTCGGGAAAATGCTGACCGATGATCAGGCTTACAACCATTTGAACGGTCTCCTGGCCAAGGGCGATGCGATGATGACCGGCATTCGAGATGGCCAGGGCACGTTTGGAAAACTGGTCGCTTCCGATGACCTGTATGCGAAGGTGGATAAAGGGATGGATGACGTGAACGTCATGCTGGCGGATATGCGCGCCGGCAAAGGCACGCTCGGCAAATTGCTTTACGACCCGACGCTCTATGACCAGACCAAAGAGGCGGTGGCGAATGGCAACTCCATGCTGAAGGATGCCCGCGCCGGCAAAGGCTCGCTGGGCAAGTTCATGACCGACGACACTTTATACGACAAGCTGCGCGAAACCAGCGCGAACGTTGCGTCTGCTTCCGCAAAGCTGAATGACAACACCACCACCGCGGGAAAATTGTTTACCGACCCAAAGCTTTACGACAATCTGGCCGGGTTGACCGGAGACATGCGCCTGCTGATTGGCGACTTTCGGCAAAACCCGAAGAAATTCCTGCACATCAAGATCACCCTCTTCTAAAGCCGCTGGCGCTTTGCCGGAACCGCCACAATGTGCTGTAATGCGGCTGTAACAATCGGTGCATACTCTTGCCGTTTGAATCGCTTCTCGTTCGAGGCCCATGGAAACGCAGGATGTAGCGCAAAAACCGGCACGGACCGAGCCGGCCAAGTCCACCCTTCCGCAGCCAGGGCGCCCGGTTCCGAGCCGCGCTTATCCCGGCGCGTTAATCGTGGTGGAGGGCACGGATGGCTCCGGAAAAAGCACGCAGCTGTATTTGCTGAAGCGCTGGCTGGAAATCGGCGGCTACCGGTTGCACTTCACGGAATGGAATTCCTCGCCGTTGGTGAAGTCGGCGACGCGGCGCGGCAAGCAGCGCCGCTTGCTCACGCCGACTACTTTTTCGCTGCTGCACGCCGCGGACTTTGCCGACCGCTGCGAGCGCCAAATCATGCCGTTGCTTCAGGGAGACTACCTGGTCCTGGCTGACCGCTATGTTTACACGGCCTTTGCCCGGGACACGGCCAGAGGCTGCCCGCCGCACTGGCTCAGAAATCTCTATCGCTTTGCTCCTGTCCCGGACATCACCTTCTACTTCCGCGCGCCGCTCGACGTGGCCGTGAACCGCATTTTAAGCGGGCGTCCCAAGCTGAAATACTACGAAGCAGGCATGGACCTCGGATTGTCGTACGACCGGGCGGAAAGTTTTCGCTTGTTCCAGGCGCGGATTCTAGAGGAATACGACAAAATGGTAGATTCCGACAGTTTCGTCGTGCTGGACGGCACGATGCCCGTCAATAAATTACAGAAACAGATGCGCGAAATCGTCGCTTCGAAAATCGATCTCAAGCGTTTTGCTCCCCGCGCTGAGGAAGGGGAGTAAGCATGCCCAATCAGGAAAAGGAGAAGCCTGCGGCGACGGTTACCGCGACAGAGGCGGTTGCGCCCCCGCCCCCTTCCCCGCCGCCACCAAAACCGGCTCCCGCCTCGGAAGATAGCGGTACACAGTATTTCTTCGGCGAACCTCTCGTCGGATTCGACCCGAGCGAAATCACCGGCAGCCTGATCGTGATCGAAGGCATGGACGGCTCGGGACGCTCCACGCAAATCACGCTCTTGCAGGAATGGCTCGAATCGGAAGGCTTCGCCGTGCAGACCAGCGGCTTGCGGCGTTCGAATCTCGTGGGCCGCGACATCGACGAGTTGCTCGCCAAAAACGCCGTGACGCGGCTGACATTGGCCTTGATGTATGCGACCGACTTTTTTGATCAAGTGGAACACCGCATCCTTCCCGCGCTGCGTTCCGGCACCATGGTGCTCGCCGACCGTTACATTTTCACGTTAATTGGCCGCGGCGTGGTGCGTGGAATCAACCGCGACTACATGAGTGGGCTTTACGCCATGGCGCTGCGGCCACATCTTACTTTTTGGCTGAACGTCCGCCCGGAAACCGCCTTTGGCCGCGAATTCCGCAAGGCGCAAGCCATCAGCTACTGGGAAGCCGGGCGCGATATGTCACTTTCGCACGATCTCTATTGGTCCTTCATCCGCTATCAGACTATGATTAAGCGCGAATTCGAGGTGATGGCCAAAAAGCACAACTTCATCGAGCTCGACGGCGAGGCCAGCGTGCCTGCTGTCAATAAACTCCTGCGCCAGCGGATCGCGGAACAGCTGGGCATTCGCTCGACGAAGTACACTCCCTCCTCAGCCTTGTCTCACCTCTGGCGGTAGCATTGCCGATGCCTGAGCCGATCCACATCGCGGCGATCGACGCCGGCTCCAACGCCGTGCGCCTTTCGGTGGCGCGCGCCCATTCCGCTTTGGACATCGAACCGCTGCAATCGGAGCGCTACCCGCTGCGGTTGGGTGAGAGTGTTTTTCTTCGACAGCACTTCAGTAAGGATGTTTTCAAGAAGGCCGCAAAAGCGTTCCGCCATTTTCACGACATCATGGACGAATTCGGAGTGGCGCGGTATCGAGCAGTGGCGACCAGCGCTACGCGAGAGGCGGAAAATCGCGACGCGTTTGTGCGCGCGATCAAGCGGAAATCCGGAGTTCTTCTGGAAGTAATCAGCGCAGCGGAAGAGTCCCGTCTCGGCCGGGAGGCCGTGCTGGCGGCCTTGGGGCCTGAAGCCGCTCCGCGCTGTATTGTCGATTTGGGCGGCGGAAGCCTGGAGATCAGCATCCTCCGAGATCACAACGTGGAACAAAGCGCTCAGTTGCCGGTGGGCACGGTTCGGCTCATGACCACTTTGGATTTGCCCGGTGTGATTCGTCCCGCGCAAAGGGAACAGGTACATAAATACGTGCGCGCCTTGCTCGAGTCAAAACTCGTGCCGCGGCCCAACCTGGGAGAAGGGATCGCCGTGGCGCTGGGCGGCAACGCCGAAACGCTGGCTGACATCGCCCCGGGCGAGCGAGTGCACGGCTTACAGACGATCGAGCTCTCCCTGTTGCGGGAGCGTTTGCCCGACATGCTCGAGCGAGACGTGCACGATCGAATGAAGACTTATGGGGTGCGCCGGGACCGCGCCGACGTGATGGGCATCGCCGCCATTATTTTTGTCAACCTCGGACGCTACCTGAATCTGCGGCTCTTTGCCGTCCCGGGGGTCGGCGTGCGCGAGGGGCTTCTGCAGGGAATCGCGCACGAAACGTTCTCGCGCAAAGAGCCGCACCGCTACAGCGGCGCCGCGCGTCAGTTGCTCGTGGGGACGCGTAGCTTTGCTCGCAGGATCGAATACGATCAGCGGCACGCGGAGCACGTGCGCGAGTTGTGTCTTCAGCTCTTTGACCAGCTGCAGCCGGTACACCGTTTACCGCCGCAAACGCGCGTGCTTCTCGAAGCGGGAGCGTTGCTGCATGATGCCGGACACATGATCAGCCACCGTGGACATCACAAACACGGAGAATACCTGGTTTTGAACGGCGATATTCCCGCGCTGGGGGGCCGCGAACGCGCCATCGTCGCCGGTCTGGTGCGCTATCACAACCGCAAGTCGGAACCTGCTGGACATCACACCGCGTATTCCTCCCTGGATGATGCCGATAAGCCCATCCTGCGAAGGCTGGCCTCGATTTTGCGGATTGCCGAGAGTCTCGATCACTCACACCGCCAGCGCATCGTGAAAATTCGCGCTTCGTTTCAGCGCGGGGCCGTTGGCTTGGAAGTGCAGGCGCGCGGCGATCCCGGCGAAGATTTGCGCGACGCCGGGCGCAGCGCGGAATGGTTTGAAAAAGAATGTCACGTCAAGGTTTACACGCGGCGGGCTCCCGGCATTATGAATCGAATCCGGCGTTTGTTCCGCCCATCGTCGGCGTTGAGTGATTCGTGAACGACTCCATGGGTCGTGGAAAACGTTAGGAGAAAAGGATGCAGCTCTACATCGTTCGCCATGGCATCGCCATCGATCGGGAAGACCCGAAATGCCCTCCCGATCCGGAAAGGTATTTGAGCGAAGAAGGTGCCGAGAAAACGAAGGCAGTTGCGAAGGGTCTGGCTTCCCTTAGGGTAGCGCCCGGCTTGTTCGTCACCAGCCCTTACACGCGCGCGGTACAAACGGCGGAAATTTTTGCAGACGCCTTGGATTACTCCAAGCAGAAAATCCGGCGAAGCGAGTTGCTGCTACCCGGCGCCGAGCCCACGCTGCTTTTCCGCGAACTCGCACGAGACAAGCAGGCTTCTTCGATTTTTTTGTTTGGTCACGCTCCGCATCTTGACGATGTGATCGCCACCGCTTTGGGCTCGAAGAAGCGCGTAACGACTCTGAAAAAAGCAGGCGTTGCCCTCGTTGAGTTGAAACGCATTTCTCCTCCAGCCGGCATTCTCGCCTGGCTTGCTACTCCCAAAATGTTGCGGCGAGCCGGGAACTAGACCATGGGCCTGCGACTTGCTTTGGGTTCCCAAGGTGGTTGACTTAACGCTCCGGTTTCACTAGCCGGACGCCACAGAAAATGGGGGCGTTTGCGGAGCCGGCAAAGCGACGACTGTCCCCGCCTTGACCACGGGCTTCAGAATCAGAGGCCTGCCTAGATATTCTTCGAGCAGATGCTTGCCGGCCGCAATGCGCGCGGCGGTGTCCACGTCGTCCGCCAATCCTCGAACCCGAAGCACGATGGTTTCTGCGGACTTGTCCGCATGGAGCCCCGCACCGCTTTCCACCCCGCATTTGCGCAGCGCAAGGGCCAAACGCAAAACGCCGGCCAGTGCGCGAACGCGATTCTGCCGCTCTGTAGATAATTTGGAAAACGGCCCGCTCTTGTCAGATGGTTCTGTGCCCCGGTGATACCGGACCACCATTGCGAGCAACTCCCATTCCTCGTTGTTCCACCCGGGCGGGAGCGGAAGGCCAAGGATAAACTTCCGTGCCGCCTTCTGCGGTGATCGATCCGCGTCAGCATTTCCGACACCGTGCAGTCGGGCCGCGGTCAACAGGATGCGATCGAGCGTCGGCTCGCAAAAGGCGGGACCGGCATCCGCTCGTTTCAAGGCTAGGTAAACCGCCACGGCAATGCGGGAAACCTGTGAGGTGCGGCTCACATCGGGATCGACGGCCCGCGCCGTGGCGCGCAGTCGGGCTTCTGCGGCCGCCTCGACACGGCCATTCGTGGGCAAGCCAGCACGCCACAAATTCCAAAAGCTGGTCTTCCCGAGCGTGAGTTGCCGATAGGTTCGAATGCAGTGTTGGCGTTCCTGGCCAATCGTCTCCATCCACACGTTCAGGGAATCTTCCGTCTCCACGAAATCCGATTTTTTGACGATGTCCAGCAGCACGTCGAGGTCGTGCACTTCTCCGAGCAAATCCTGGACGCGCTTCAAATTCTCGCTCCAAAGCGCGTAATGCTCCGGTAGCAGGCTCTCAACCGTGTAGCGGAAGCGTTTCAGGCCGATTCGCAGCGCATGCCATGGCTTCGGTTTCTCCGTGCACAGGGCTTTTGCATGAAGTTCCTTTGCGGCTTCGAATCGTTCAAGCGCCATGCACTCCGCGGCCGGACTACCAGCAGGCACCATCCGGCTGCGTTGCCGGAGCACGCGTGCCATTCTTCTCCACGATCTTCGATCGAATTTGGCGACGACGCGTACCGCTGCTTCCCTCAGCTCGGGCTCCTTGGACTCAAACGAAGCTTGCAAATGCGCGCGGACAGGATCGTTTTCAGGCCCGAGCTTCTTGACCCACTCGTTCATGACCTGGGCATCGCGCAGTGCGCCCAAAGTGCGGAAAAGCTTGCGCGCCGCCTTGCGCATCGCAGGCCAGGCCGGATCGGGATCGATTTCTTCCATGGCTGCAGCGACCGAGCGGCACCGCCGGATGGCCACGCGGAGGTCGTGGACCGCGTCCATCTTAGGCGACGAGCGCACAGAGTCCAGTTCCTTCAGCACTTGGTCCATCCAGAAAGCCAGATCGCGGCGCTCTAGGTGGGCCCCCGTGGAAAGGGGAGTTACCGTGGACACAGCTAGCCTCAAAGTGTCCGCCCGGATGTTTCCCTTGGTAGTGAGAAAACCCCTGTCGGGCGGGTGACATAGAGTAGCTCCTCGAGAACCTATACGTCCAGCCAGGCTGTGAAAACTTTGTGGAAATGTTGATAGAAATTTGGAAAACCGAAACGATAATCCCTTCCCTGGCGTTCCCTGTCCCGCGGGTTTTCTTGAGTGCCGCCTGTGGGCGTGCTGTCTTTTGACGGTCCACGCCGGAGTCCCCGAACCGGCAGATGCGCAGCAGGCAAAAACCAATCCTAGACTAGCGTGCTGAAAACAAATCACCTACAAGCAAAAAAGCCAGTTAGATCACCGAACCTCCGTCGTTCCTTCATCCACCTTTCGGGCGAATTGCCATGAGCGATAAGCCCATCGAAAAGAAGCTGCCCCTGCACTTCTTGCTTGGTTGTCTGAGAACGCACTTGCGATTTTCGAACTGGCGCGCCTCGCGGAAGTGGCGAACCTACCCCAGTGAGTTGCACAAGTGCGAGAAACGTCCGGATCGAAGCGCATCGGCCTGGACGGAATGCGCGAAGCATTTCGATACTTTTCTGAAAGAATGCAGGAGGTGGCCAGTCTGCCCAGGGTAGTGGGTTCGAGAGGAGTGCTCCGCCTCCTGCGTTCCTAAAGTTGAGAGGGCGGCAAGCCTAGTTCTCCCGGCGCACTTATTGGAACCGTCAAAGCAAACAGGGAGCAATCCACATCAAACGGCAAGGGTGGAATGCGGGAGTCTTGCAGGTATTTTCCTCGCTAGCGCGTCACGGCGAAATAGATCACCTATGCCCAACTGCATAGCCCATGAAGTAGGCACCACAGGATGCTTGCGTTTCTGGACCACGATAGCACCATTGCCAAGGACATCCCCATGGCGTAACCGGAAGGACAGTCCAGTCACAGTCACTGGTGGCGTTGATTCCAGTTCATCAATGCGCCGCTCTAATTCTTCGATTCGCGACTTATCGTCATCATCGCTAAATTGTCCCTCGCCTCAAACCACCACTTGGATTGCTCATCCAGGCAATCGCGCAAATCATTCTCGCGCAGTTCCAAGACCGGTGGCGTTCCCGTCTCACTGGTAGGCGCAGTACCAGTTACCATCTCCTGAAGCAGCGCCCCGATATTTTAAGCTGCTTCGGGCGGCGATACACTAAACCCTGACTTCTCCAGTTCTTTCTGCAAGGCCATACCATACGCAAAGAAAGCTTGTTGCTGCTCTACGGTATTGGGCGCAGCAGCGCGGCAAGCTTCAATGCACTTCTGAACCTCTCGCGCACTGTGCATTCTGCGCCAGTGCGCCACTACGACTTTTCTCATAACCCAGTGAGTGATCGGCCATGAGCCAATCTTCCTCAGAATACGCTCGCGCATGTCCATCGGCAGCCACCGCCCCCCAGGAATGCCTGCGAGTTTACACCTCTGGCGCCTCGATGGCTGGCTTTGATTCTATTTGATTTTTACGGGCCGTCATGGAGTCCCCGCAGTTTTAGGATTGAACTGCGGTAGAGGCAGGAGAGGAGATTCTATCACGCGACACGCCGGGCCGTATCTTGCGCGGTACTTGGTTGTGTTATAGCCTCTGTATCGTTATGGGAGTCCGGCCTCAGGGCGGTCACACCGGCTTCAGCCTTCTCGAAATGCTGTTTGCCGTCACGATTCTGCTGGTAGCCTTGGTAGCCGTTGCGCAACTCATACCGGCTTCGATCATGCTGAACTACCGCAACCGCATGGATTCTTCTGCGCTTGTTTTTGCGCAGCGCGAACTGAATCAATTTCTTGACCAGCCGCTGAACGTTAATGCTTTCACCGATGCTGATGGAAACTTCTGTATTCTTGGAGATCCCGCGCAGCCCAATGTCCTTTTGCCGAATGCGGACACTGTGATTACGTTTGCCGGGCAGCCAGCCATTGACTTTAGCCAGTCCCCGACCATCGGCTACAACTTCACGTCGCTGCCAGATGCGAGCAACAATTCCTACGAACTTCGCTGGGCCGTTGTCCCGATCGGAAAAGGCTCAACGGCTTACTCGAAAAGATTCATCATTGGTGCCAGGCACTTGGGCGGCAATGGATACTTGCCGCCCGTGACGCTCGATACGCTGGTGTCAAAATGAGGTGTCCGCCAGCATTGATTCTGTTTGAGTTTGCGGGGTAAGGATGTGAGCCCGGCTCCAGAAGTGTAGTTGGACGCGCCCAACCTGTGTTGAACGGCCACGGACCGAGATCCCCTCCGCTTGACCGACTGGATTGAGGACAAACCACTTACGGGATCAGAGGTTTGGTCCACGGCTTGCTTCACTAGAGCTGGGCACCCTGACCATTCAACGTGCCCCAACTCCGAGGATGGAACAGCCCACTGTTTTTGGGTGCCCAACTTCTCGACGAACGGGGGACAGAAGAACGCAATTTGCCTGAGAGTAACTATAGGCATAGCATTTTCAGGAGGCTCCTGTGAAGAAACTGAAATACCTCAGCTTGGCATTCCTCGTCGCTTCCTCGCTGGCTATCCCGGCTACGGCGCAGAGGCACCCGATGGGCCGGATGGGTCAGATGAGTCACCGCAACAACTCGCCGGACCCCACCAAGGGCAGCAAGGCGGAAAAGACTCGCACACGCGAGGGCTGGGAGAAAAACGCCAAGCACAAGGCTAAGGGTCACAGCAAGTAGGAACAGCCCCGCTAAAGGCTCGATCAAAATGCAAGCATTCACCTTGATTGATGCGTCCGCGCCCGCGAACTGGTCCGCGAATAGATAAGCGCCACCGTTAACGGACTGGTGGGAAATACTGGTAAACGTCCATGCCGCCGTCAGCGAGCAAGCCAGATTAGCCGCGCAAAAGGCATTAGTCTGCGGCCCGCACTGGCCGGCATGAGGAACCACTGCGCCGCGGTTAGGAACACGCCTAGGCCAAGAATCACGGCCAAGAGTAGAAGAGTGCTTTTCATTCTCTATCCCATAAATCCGAGCTTGCCGCCGTTCGCTCTGCCGCTAGGCTTGTCGCTGCCCGGCCCACAGATGCGGTCTATAAAGTCTGGCTGCTCCCGGTTGGCCTCTGCAAAAGCCCTTT
>Ga0307471_100000598_pt1 | contig 18595 bp, 16 predicted proteins | sample atmos_gasesAM3C__2_FD_204566 | JGI IMG/M metagenome (GOLD analysis project Ga0307471, IMG submission 204566) | Hardwood forest soil microbial communities from Morgan-Monroe State Forest, Indiana, United States - atmos_gasesAM3C_515 | ecosystem: Environmental > Terrestrial > Soil > Temperate...
GAGCGTCGGAACCTTCCATACTCCTCGGGATAATAGGTGGAGAGTTCTGTATCGTTAAGCCGAGGTTGGATGAATAACGCATGACAGCTCCTGCAGCGATGAACGGCGAAAGTCCCCGGAAGGTTATGGATGCGATCCCGGGTCAAAAACAGGCGCGGCGCGTCCTCGCCTTCGCATAGGGGACAGGTGGTGGCGCGCGATTGGGATGCGTGAGCGGTAGCGGAAGTCGCGTTTGTAAAAGGCTCTGGGTTCCCGCCGGTCTGGGAATGACGCTGGATGGACCCTGATTTGTTCATCACATTACCGCCGTAAAACACTAGCAAGATTCGGCTGAGCCGAGAGCGCGGGTTTGAAACCTGTCCGTATAATTAGATTTCTTTTTGCGTACTTTGGGCTCTTTGCGGTCAATTCCCTTTGTTTGCGGCGTCGCCGCGCTACGTTAATGGAAGTCGCGGCTGGGCGCGCCATTGGGCTTGAACGTGACTTCAGGTCGCCAGAATCTTTCCGCAACCAGATGAACTACGCCATCTTCAACTTGCAACATGCCGGTGATTCCAAGAAAACTCACCGTCTTCGCCAGTACAGCATAGCGTTGAAAAATACTCTCCCATACAACTACGTTCACGAAGCCGGTTTCATCCTCCAACGTCATGAAAACCACCCCACCAGCGGTGCCGGGACGCTGGCGGCAAATTACCAGACCCGCGTAATTGATTTTTTCGCCGTTCGACATTCCCACAACTGCTTGTGCATCAGGAAGTCCTTGATCCGTCAGAATCCGGCGTAGCGGCTCTAGTGGGTGGCGCCGCGGGCTGTGCGCAGTCGTCCGATAGTCCCAGCCTACTTCTTCGAAGGCGTTCAAAGGCTCGAAGGCGTGTGGCTTTTCCCGACTGGGAAGACTTAGAGAGTCCTTCTGGTCGCGCGCGAATCGGTGCACCTCCCACAAAGCCGACCGCCGGTCGATGTTAAAGCTTTCCAAGGCGCCCGCCTCAGCGAGCGCGCTAAGAACACCTTCATCGAGCGTCGCGCGGCGGACAAAGTCTTCCAGAGATGAAAACCGCGTAGCGCGCCGGGCCTGCGCTAATTTTTCCCAGTCTCCTTCTCCCAAACCTTTCACGTAGCGCAACCCCATGCGCACGGCCAAGCCGCCGGCGCTTTCACCACAAGACTCTAAAGTGCACTCCCAATCGCTGGCTTGCACGTCGATGGGTCGCACAACTACATAATGGCGCTTGGCGTCCTCCACGATGGTTGCCGGGGCATAAAACCCCATGGGCTGGGCATTGAGCAGCGCACAGGCAAATTCCGCCGGATAATGACATTTGAGCCAAGCAGTCGCGTAAGCGATCAACGCAAAGCTCGCCGCATGACTTTCCGGAAAACCGTACTCACCAAAACCGCGAATTTGTTCAAATACTCGCTCGGCAAATTCCGGCTTGATCCCCTTCGCTTGCATGCGCGTGATGAGTCGCTCGCGGTGGCGCTCCATTCGACCGGTGCGGTGCCACGCGGCCATATCACGCCGCAATTGATCAGCCTCTCCCGGCGTATAATCCGCTGCCACCACAGCGAGCCGCATCACCTGTTCTTGAAACAGCGGCACGCCCAGAGTTTTTTCTAACACCGGTTTCAAAGAGTCATGCGGAAATTCCACTTCCTCTTTACTCTGGCGGCGTCGCAAATAAGGATGCACCATGCCGCCGGTGATAGGACCCGGTCTGACGATGCTGATCTCGATCACCAGATCGTAAAAGTTTCGCGGCTTAAGGCGCGGCAGCATCGCCATCTGCGCGCGGCTTTCGATCTGAAACACCCCCACAGTATCGCTGCGGCAGATCCTATCGAAGGTCGCCGCATCCTCCGCTGGTACGGTCGCCATGGAAAGATTGATGCCGCGGTGCTGGCGCAGAAGCTTGAAGCAAAGATCGAGCTGCGTGAGCCCGCCGAGCCCGAGCAAATCCACTTTAAAGAGACCGAGATCTTCCAGGTCGTTTTTGTCCCATTGAATCACCGTGCGCTCCGGCATGGTGGCGTTTTCAATGGGAACAAGATCGTGCACCGGTTCGTGTCCCAAAAGAAAACCGCCGGGATGAATCGAGAGATGGCGAGGAAAATCAAGCATCTCATTGGTGAGCTCAATCAGCCGCTGATTCTGCCCAGTTGCTGGGTTCAAGCCCATCTGCTGCAAGCTTCCAGGTAGAACCGTGTCATAGGACGAGAGAAATTTCGCGGCTCGGTCCAGCGCAGTTTCGGAAACCCCTAGGGCCTTGCCGACGTCGCGCAACGCGGATCGGGAACGGTAGCGAACAACATTGGCCACCATCGCGGCACGGTCGCGTCCGTACTTATCATAGACATATTGGATCACTTCTTCACGGCGGTTGTGCTGGATGTCGAGATCGATGTCCGGCGGCTCGGCGCGCTCTTGAGAAATAAACCGCTCGAAGAGCAAACCCGCGCGCACCGGGTCGATGGCGGTAATGCCGAGACAATAACAAACAGCCGAATTCGCCGCGGAGCCGCGCCCCTGGCACAATATGTCGTTGGCACGGCAGAACTCGACGATCTCCCACATGGTCAGAAAGTAACCGGGGTAATCGAGGGCTTCGATGATCCTCAGTTCTTTTTCCAGTTGATCAGCAACTTCAGCGGGCAATTCACCTCGATAGCGCCGCCGGGCTCCGTCGAAAGTGAGCCGGCGGAGCCACGCAGCCGATGTGGTCCCGTCGGGCATAGCCTCCGACGGATAACGGTAGCGGATTTCATCCAGCGAGAAATTGCAACGCTCGGCAACCTCCTGGGTTCTGGTCACAGCCGCCGGATCATCGGCAAAGAGGCTTGCAAAAGCATAGGAGGTTTTGAGCGCATGCTCGGCATTGGGTTTGAGCCTGCGACCGCAAGACGCAACGGGAATGCCGTGACGTATGGACGTCAAAACGTCCTGAAGCGGGCGGCGGGCAGGAGTATGATAAAGAATTTCGCTGGCCGCCAGGAGTGGAAATCCATAACGTTGGGCACGCTCGCGCAGCCGTTTTTCATAAATGACCTCCTCCTCCCGCCGGTGCCGGGTGATGATCCCGTAAACGTTATCGGCAAATGCGTCTCGCAATGCGTCAGCAACTTCATGCGGTTCGGCTTCCCTAACAATTAAACTTTGGTCACCGCCCCAGAGCGCTATCAGTCCCGTCGCATGGTCGCACACTTCATTCCAGCTGACGGCGCTTTCTCCTTTTTCCGAGCGTAGTCGGCCGCGGGTCAGAAGCCGGCAAAGGTTTGCATAGCCGGCACGGTTCTGGACCAAAAGAACAATCGCGGAACCGTCATCGACGCTAACCTGCGCGCCAACCAGGAGCTTCAGACCCGTTTCCCGAGCCTTCACATGAGCCCTTACAACGCCATAAACCCCGTCTCGATCCGTCAGCGCAAGAGCGGGTAGACCAAGCCGCTGCGCCTCGTCAACCAGCTCTTCGGGGTGACTTGCTCCCTCGAGAAAGGAAAAATTACTCTTGCACCAGAGAGGAACGTAAGAGGTCATGGCCAACGATAATCGCCGAGAATCCTGCACCTGCTAACGGTGATCGTGTATCTATTGACGTGAAATTATCAGATCAGCGGCAAACAGCCAATCAGCAGTAGGGGCGGGATTGAAACCCACCTCCACTGCTATTTCTGCCTGCGCGAAAGTCGAGAGGTAACCGAGCTATGAATCCGGATGAATTGGGCCGGTTTAGAGCAGTAGACGGAGTTTCAAAAGGGATGCGATTTCCTGAAAGATCAAATTCAGCTGCGTGGTAACGTTGGCGGTCATGTCTACGATGTAGACTTTGCCCTTCTCCTGAGTCGAGTCGATGCAGGGGCCAGCGGCACAGGGCCAGCCATCCACCAAATCTGCGTGGGTATCTCCGTCGATGCTCGTGAATTTGGCGTTGCAAACGCTGGTCAGGCTTTCCACGACTCCCGTCGCCGCATTCAAGATATCGGTCGCATTGGCCATGCGTGCAAGCAGACATTTGGCGTTGGCATCAACGCTGTTTTGTGGATCAGTCGGTACACTTTTTCCTATGACGATGGCAAAAAACACGATATCGTGAGCGCCCCCAGCACCACAGGAGCTGTTACCAAAACCACAATTTCTGGTGACATTGGCTTCGTACATGGCGCCGTTGGTCGTGCAATTGATCAGAGACCGTGTGCAGCGGATGACGTCTTGATAAAGCTGCGCGTTATTGGTTACGCTCTGACTGCCCGGGCAGCCAGTGGAGGACCAGCTACCGGGAATCGCAACGTAGCACGAAGTGCTGGCCAGCTGCCGTCGATACATCCACGGGTTTGCGCTTGAAGAGCTATAACTCGGAACTCCCTGGGTACAGCCATTGGTAAACGGCCCGCCGCCGGCATTTGAATTGCCATTGGAAGGGAGCGGGCTATTATCTTTCGGACTGTGCTTACAGTCAGAATCACTATTGCGCCGCATAAATGTCGGCTGACCGTCGGTCACGAGCAGCACCGTTTTACGCGTCGTTGCGCGCGTGGCATCATCGAACGCGGGAGCCAACTGGCCGCGCGCCGTTCGAACGGCTTCCATAGTGTTGGTGCCACCTAAAGCCACAAGCCCGTTCACTGCGGTCTGCAGCGTGGTAATATAAGAACTCGTTGCGTAGTCCAACGCTACGTCAGGCTGGCAAGCTCCCGTGGACGTGGAATCCTGCCCGTTGACCCCGCAACCGCGAGTCGAAAAGCTGGTCATGCCGATTCTGTCATCTGACGAGAACGTATTAGACAGACCTATAAATTGATTGACCGCGGTCTTTAGCGCGTTGATCTTGGGATTGCCAGTCCCATCCACTGAAGTCATCGATCCCGACCTATCGAGCACGAGCATGAGGTCAATCGGTCGCTCCGGCCCCGCCTGCGCGATAGCGGCGACATTAATTGTGGAAAAATCACCGGGTGTCAAAAAACCCAATAATTTTAAAAAAGTGGTCTGGACGGGTTCAGTGCCTGTCACCTGTACATTCGTGATCGGCGGTCCGCCAGGCGCAGGGGCGTCAAAGAATGACACCGCCACGCTAATATTGCTGCCGGCAATCCCCGTGCAGGCGCCCGCGCCGCTCATGGCAACCTTGGCGCCATTCATCACCATGGAATCGCAGGCCGCGCGGGTAGCCTCACTTTCATAGCCTGCCTGACCCTTCAAAACCTTGGCAGCGGCAAGAGCGGCGCCGTCCACGAGACGTGAGATGCGAGCTTTTTCGACATAAGCTCTGCCAAAATCCAAGGCAAAACCAACAAAAGTCCCCAGCAGGGCAAAACCCAGCGTCATGAATACCAGCATGGAACCTCTTTGGTCTAACTTGCGCATGATTGTGATCCTGCCCCGGCCCGCTTTGCTCTAGCCGGCGCTGCTAACGTTAGTAAAAATGGTTCGATCATAGATAGTCGTATCCATCTGATTTCCCACGAAGGTAAGGATGGCGGAATGGTAATCGTAGAAAACTTCCATGACGTGAAAAGTTTGTCCCGGTCCCACGCTGTTGATGCCTGACAGAGTGACGGTTTGGTTGATTGGACCAAGTTTGCTGGATTGTCCCATGCTGCCTCTCTCAATCTGGCTCGATATCTTGTACACGCATGGCGCCTGAGGGCACGGCACGGCGGGATCTTGAACGATTTTCGAATAAATAACGTTCCAGTGCGCGGTATTGTCGTTACGGATCGTCGGCGCAGCGGCGGCGATAATCGCATCGAGCGCCACATTGGGGTCTGTCCCTCTGGAGGCGAGGTTGGCTCCCTCGCGAGTGGTATGGGTTAAAGTAATGTAGGTACTGATAACATTGCCGACTTCGATACTGCCGTAGGCCAAAAGCAGGAGTAACGGCGATAATAATGTTAGCTCGACAAGCGCTTGTCCCTTCTTTGAACGGCCGATATTTCGAATCGATACCATGGCGGTCACCCCGGCTTTTTAACTGCTTCCGAACGGTTCATTTTTCCATGTGCTCGTGATCTGAAAGGTAACTCCCGCAGCAGAAAAGAATTGCGAGAAAAACGGCGTCAAGGAATGTTTGTGTAAAGTCACAGTCGCTATTACGGTTTGATTCGGTCCACCCGCCGGCTGCGAACAGGGAGCATCTAAGCAGACAAAAGTAAAGTTTGGACCTAAACTGGGGCACTGCAAGCCGGTGGCAATCACGTTCGCGCAGAAAAGGTTATGAATGGCGTCAGATCTGGCAATATTGTTTCCGTTGCCATCTTGACTTGTCCGACCGGTTACCATGTATCGGCCCGCTGAGCGTAATGCGTGCTGCAAAGTGACTTTTGTGTAGAGCAAGTGGGAGAACTCCACGACCGCCATGAAGATCGAGAAAAACAGAAGAAACCCGAGGGTCAGCTCAACGGCGGCTTGGCCTCTTTGATCACGGACAGATGCTGGACTCAGCATAGACACCTCGGTAGAGTTTGTTAGCAGCTTCAAAACGTTGGCTCACGACATAGATTCCGATTCCATGAACCGTGCCAAATGAGCCTGACAGGGATGTCGGTAAAATTGTCTTTTTTTCAATGAATGAAACGGCTTATGAAACTATGAACGAGCGCGTTACCAATTGTGTGCAACAAAATCGTACGGGCACCTGACGGGATTGAACTTTAAAAACGAAGGAAATTGCGGTTTCGTGAGATTTATGGGAACAAGGAAACGGGATCGTAGGAATTCACTTCAACTGAACCGGTGGCTTGCTTTGGCATGCATTGTCATCGATAAAGCCGCACTGGATATTCGATTCGTCTCTTGCCTTTCAGGCGTCGAGAAGTCGGGTAGGCAATCAATAGCGGCTCATTTTGACTTCAGTGGCGCTGGGCTGTGGGCGAAAGTAATTTCTTGGCGGCGAAAACAGTCGAGGGCGTGATCGTTGATCATCCCGGTAGCCTGCATGTGGGCGTAACAAATCGTCGAACCGACGAATTTGAAACCGCGCTGTTTCAGATCTTTGCTGAGCGCATCGGACTCGGCGCTCGTAGCCGGGTAGTCTTTCAGTCGCTTCAATCGATGCACAATCGGCTTCCCGTCCACAAAACGCCAGATGTAACTATCGAAGCTGCCGAACTGTTCCTGAACCTCCAAGAATCGCCTGGCATTATTGACGGCAGCGACAATCTTTTGTTGATTTCGTATGATGCCCGGATTCTTGAGCAGCGATTGTAGCTGGCGATCGCCATACTTGGCGACGCGTTGCGGATCGAAACCAGCAAAGGCCTTCTTATAAGCTTCGCGTTTGCGCAAGACTGTATACCAGCTCAATCCCGCCTGCGCCGCCTCCAAAGTAAGAAACTCAAAGATCTGTCGGTCATCGTGAACCGGCACACCCCACTCGGTGTCATGATATTCAATGTAATCCGGCTTGCTGAGATCAACCCAAGGACAACGGCGTGTGTTGTCGAATTTTTTCATGGTGGTGCTTCCTCTCGATTGGAGTTACTACGAGTCCTTTATCAGCGCCATGGCTTCTTCGTGCCTCGATGCATCATAGTTTTAGCAACTGAGCGCTGCTCCTGTTGTCTTTGCCGGATTCTCGACCAGCCGCCGGTCCCGCATCCAGATAAAAATCAAATAGCAACTCACCGCAGCGCCGATATGCTTCAATGTGTGGCCGCTGATCACTTGTCCAAAGGAGAAGATATCCTTATCCAGGAACTCATAAAGTTTCGCGCCCGCATACCAGGCCATCACGCTATAGAGGGTCCCGGTGCTTGTGTAGCTCTTCGGACAAAGCCACAGAATAAGGGGCATCGCTACGGCCGGATATAACTGAGTTAGCAAGTAAGGCCGTAAATCACCCCTTCCCCAAGTCTCCGTCAGATGCCAATAGAATACCGTTGCCGCGCCTAGCAGCACGAGCGGCACAAAAAGCACGACACCTGCCCGGCGGCTTAGATATTCTGTGATGATGATCGCAAACAGCGCCATGAACGTGACCGCGATGGGCAGTCTATCCCATACCAAACGGTCGTTGTTCGGACTCAAGTGATAGAAGGCGGAACCGACTCCCATGAGAGCGACCGCAGCAAAGAAAAACAAATGCATCCACCGCTCCCTCGAATCCATTTGACACTTTGTGCTTCCCCACGCGACGTGCCAGATTCCCAGGCTGCCAACAAAGACGAAAGGAACATTGGAAATGACATTCCAGAAGTTCGCAATACCTAGCACGGCACGTTGGTCGGCGAAATCGTGGTACCAGAGGGGCTGGGCAATTGGGGGAAATAGAATAAGCCCCGCGAGTCCCAGGGCCGCCAGCCCAAGGAGTATAGGAATCATGAAACACTGCATTGGCTATGCGACTTCGACCGGCGGTTAGAATTTATTGCGGCTTACGAAACCGCCGAAAGATCACAATGAGCCAGACAATAAACCCCACAATAAAGCCGGTTAGGAGGGGGGCGAAAATCCTTATCGGCAGTGTAGGCGGATCGCTACCGTTTGCCACCAGTATGGTCCAATGAATACCGACAACCAGCACCAGGAGCAGGCAACTAAACCAATACCCGTGGGCGGCAAGAAACTCGAGCGAGTCGTCCCGCCGCTCCGGCGCCAGCCAGTAATCTCGATTGGGAAAATTTACCCACTCGGGTCTGACCCGCGGCAAAAAGCCGATGAGAAAGCCGATCAAGACCGGGTAGACTAGAACAAAAGATAATATAAAGAAGAGATAACCGTTTCGCGTCATCCATCCATCGGGATCGTCGTCGCTGCCAAAGTGACTCGCCACCCACTCGGGCAACTCCCCGATGGTGAAAAGAACAAATAGAGTCCCCATCAGGGCAAGGACACCAAGTATGGCCAATGAACGCGGGCGGATCACAGGACACAAGACAGTTTGCTGCCGCGGATAAAAGAAACAAAGAAACAACCTAGAGCGGCGGAGCCGCAACCAAACCAAAAAAGCAAGAATGACCGCAGAGGCACAGAGCACGCAGAGTTTTTTTTCCTTTCACAATCTTCCCCCTCCATGGCCTCATCGCTTCAGCAGTGAAAACTGTGGCTGATTTGTGCTTTGGTGGAGCCGCGGTGAAATATCCGCAAAATTGCGCCAGCCGCGGAAAGTTTCAAGAGGACGGCTCAAGCAGCCTCTTCATCGTTCTCGTTGGTGCGAGCTGCGGTAAAAGCTTAACGCCCCAAGCTCTTCGTCAGTGCGTCCAGCCCCTCGGCAATCATGTCGTTGCTATTCTCTGGCACTTGCCCTTGCGGAGTGAGATGGTTAATCAGCTCAGGCAAAACCTGGGACATAGCCGTGCCCGCCTGATCCTCCGACATCCCCAACTTAGAGGCGATATTCCCCATCGCGGGTGAACCGAAAATTTGCTGCAGCTGCTCCGCCGAGATTCCCATATTCTGGCCTGTGCTTACCCATGAGTCGGCCTGTTCCGCCATGCCGCCCTGACGAAACTTGTTGAGCACTCCGTCCAATCCCCCGTTCTGCTGCAAGAGAGCGAACGCAATTTGAAGCAATGAATTTCCACCCCGCGGATTATTTCCGGCGAGACCGCCGAGCACGTCGCCTAACGGGTTCTGCGATTGATTGCCGCTAAGCATAGCGCCGACGTTACCAATTATTCCATCCAGAAGTCCCATAACGTTTCTCCTTTCTTTAACAAAGCCTGTTCTAGCTCATTTGAGAGCCAAAAGAAAAACTCCGCCAGCCACCAGCAATATGCCTAACCAATCCTTCAGAGCAGGCCGCTCCTGAAGAAATACGACCGCAAAGATTGCAACGAGCACCACGCTCAGCTTATCCACCGGCGCAACCTTCGAAGCTTCTCCGGCCTTCAAGGCGCGAAAATAACACACCCACGAAGCTCCGGTTGCCAAGCCGGATAAGGCCAGAAACGACCATGTTTTAGGGTGGAGCGCAAACGGATCACTCCACTTTCCGGTGTAATAAACAAACCAGGCGAGGACGATCAGGATAACGAAAGTACGTATCAAGGTGGCGAAATCCGAGTCCACGCCTTCCAGGCCCACCTTCGCGAAGATCGCGGTGAGCGCCGCAAAGACTGCCGAGAGAAGCGCCCAGTAGAACCAAATTTGCGATGTCATACTTTCAGCACGTTTTGTTTGTTCTGCTTTTTCACTGGCATCCTGGATTACCGTCTGTCATCCATTCGGGACCGGGAAAACCGGAGCGCGCCTTTCACGCTACGAGGAGCTACTCCGCTTTACAAGCCTGACAATCAACGACGACCGCCTTTGTGTCGTTGCCACGCCGGAAAGAGAATTCGGTCTTGCCGGAACCGATTTTTCGAATCGCCTGCCGCAGATCATCCTCGCTGGAAATTTTTTTGCTGCCAATCGCCAAAATCACGTCTTTAGTAAGGATCCCGGCCTTGGCCACCGGACGCCCACTTTCTACCTCCATGACCACCGCTCCGGGCGGCATCGCTCCAAAGGTGGATGCGCTCTGTTCTTTGTTGATGAAAGCGACCCGAAAACCCAAATCAGGAACGTGAAACCCGGTTGCCAGTGACGTCGCGGGAATCGCACCACCAAAGGTGCCGGCCAGTTCCTTGATCGCCTTCTCCATATCGGAACCACCGGCTTGAGATATCGGTTCTTCCTTGCCCGTGACCTTCTCAGCCTGAGCTATTAGCGTCGATCGTACGGTTTCTTCCCTATTTCTTGTTACAAAGTAGGCGCCGCCGGCCGCGGCAATGAGCAACGCAGCCACACCTGCCATGAAGAAGCGTGACCAGAGGAGTCCGGTTACAACGTTGGTCGGCTGTTGCGCCGCTCCATCACGGCTCTGGCGAACCGTGCCAACAGTTACCGCGTTTCCGGTCTGCCCCAGTAGTTCGGTTACTCGCTCCGCGAGCTTGTCAAATTCCACATGGCCTGTACCCGCTTGCCAATGGCTCAAATCAGCGCCATTCAAAAGCCTGAATGCCAGCGGCGCATCGATAACTTCGAGAAATACAGGAACCAAAATACCCCGGCGTTTCCCTTCGGATGCTTCGTTGCGAACCCATTCAGACCCCACCGAGACTCCCGACCAAAGGACGATAACGCACTTGGCGTCAGCAAGGGCTTTCTCGATGACTTCGTCGAACGACTTACCCAACGGTATCTTTCGGTCCCACCACACAGACCAACCGCGCGCCGCGAGAGAGTCGGCCAACGCCTGAGCCTTTGGCCGATCCTCGGTCGCGTAGCTGATAAAAATATCCGCCATCGCGCGCCTACGGTTTAGGATGGGTCGGATCGATCCACAGAACTTCTTCCGGTTGTTCAACCGTAGGTATATCGAGATTTACCACGACCGTTTCTTGGTCGCTGCGCACCACCACGCACATGAGTGGATCGTTCGCCAGCGCATTAATCTCCTGATGCGGAACAAAAGGCGGCACATAGATGAAATCTCCCGGCCCCGCGTCGGCAAAAAACTCCAAACGTTCTCCCCAGCGCATACGCGCTCTGCCGCTAATCACATAGATGACGCTCTCCAGTTCGCCATGATGGTGGGGACCGGTCTTGGCATTCGGATGAATCTCAACCGTGCCGGCCCATATTTTGTTCGCGCCCGCCCGCGCATGATTGATCGCCGCCGCCCGGGTCATGCCGGGAGTCTGCGGGGTATTGAGATCGAGTTGGCTAGCCGGAATAATTTTGACTCCATGATCGCGCCAATCGCTGCGAGATTCAGTGCTCATTGAAACCCTCCTTCCAGATTGCAAAGAGCGAACGAGAAAATTTTTGCGCCGTGCCCTTCGCGCTTAGCGAAATTCTCTCAATTGTTATCCAACAACATAACGGTTTAGCTCGCGGCTGAATTCGAGTCCAAGTCCCGGCTTCGATGGCACAACCAATTCACCCTTCACCGGAACCGGCACCTCTTCGAAGAGCCGGAAGGACCAGGGCATGTACTCAACCGTAAGCCCATTGGGAATCGCCGCAACCAAGTGTACGTGGACTTCCGGAATGAGATGGCTCACCACCGGCAGGTTGAACGCTTCCGCCATGCCGGCGACCTTCATCCAGTTCGCGATGCCACCGACCCGCAGGAGGTCAATCATCACGATATCCACCGAACGCGCTTCGATCATATGGCGAAACGGCGTGATACCGTAGACGCACTCCCCGCCGGCGAGCGGCGTTGCCAGCGCATCGGCGACCCGGGCGAGACCCGCATAGTCGTCGTGGACGGTCACGTCTTCCAGCCAGTACAAGTGAACATCTTCGACGCGCCGGCCGATGTCGATGGCCTGATTCACGCTCCAACGCTGGTTGATGTCGCACATCAGATCGATATCAGGACCCACCGCCTGGCGGATAAGACGCGCGCGTTCCACCTCACGGGCTGGAGTCGTATCGCCCGGCAAAGCAAGCTGCATCTTCATCTGTTTAAACCCCTTCTCCACCAGCCGCGGTCCTGCTTTCACGACGTGTTCCAAAGGAGCGGTTCGTGACAACGCACCGCTGGCGTACGTGGGAACCCGGTGACGGAGCCCGCCGAGCAAGGCGGCGAGGGGCTGGCCAAGCGCCTTGCCTTTGATATCCCAAAGCGCCATGTCGATGGCAGAAAAGGCAAGCGTCGCTATGCCGCCGGGGCCCGCACTCGCCGCTGCGCTACGCAGTTTGCGCCCGACTGCTTCGCTGCGCAGCGGATCTTCTCCCACCGCCAGCTCGGCTAATTGATCCACGGCGTGCTTCAACGTCGGAGTGAGGGCCCATCCGAAAAAGGTTACCCCGATTCCTTCAATCCCGTCGTCGGTCGCTACCTTGAGCGTAACGAATTCGAGAAACTGCCGGTGGAACCCGGGGCCGTCGGCAAGCGGCTCCTCCGCGGGAAGATGGACAACCTGTGTCTGAGTGCTTTTGATCTTCACGGTCTATTCCCCCAAAAGAGTGTTGATAGTGAAGGGGCAAGCCTTCCGAGTCAAAGGCAATGGGCCTTTACCTTGAGGCGACCTGCGAGCTGGCGGTGATGGAGCGGCCGACAGGAAAAGACTTGCAACCTCTGACCAAGCACCAAAGAAGTCATTGCAATCTTTCGCTCGGGGTGCCTTCGCCTCTCCAGGCTCACCCCTTCGCTCCGCTTTCATGATTCAGAGAATCGAGTATTCATAGCCTATTCACCATAACTGGCGCGCGGGATCAAATTGCAAATTTATTTCCACAGCCGCTGGACGAAACCTTCCTTTTCCAACTCCTGGAAGAAACGAGCATCGATAAACTGCTCCGGCCGAAGATTTGCCACTCGGGGATCCGTCTCGGCCATCTGGTCCATGATCGTTTTCAAAGCTTCCGGAGACGGCCCGGGAATTTGCGGAATGTTCTGCAAAACATACAAGTCGTAAAGGTCATTCACAAAGGCGGTATCGTCGTTGCGTAAATATTTCTTCATGACCTGAACGCCGAAGGCGCGCTGGGTCTTGGCGAAGTGTACTCCCTCCACGTAACCGCGGACAAACTTCCTGACTGTATTTTCGTTTCGCTTAATGTAAGAACGCGTCGTGCCGAGCGACGAGGTGGGAAAGCTCAGGCCCATTTTTGCTAGGTTGGCCAGCTCCTTGAACCCTTCCTTGCGCGCGACAATGGTAAGCTCCACGTTAAGCACTGCAGCGTCCAACGCGCCGCCCCTCAGCGCGTTCAGCAGATCCGGCATGCCGCCAGCTTGAATCACCGCAAAATCACGCTGCCGCTTGATCGGCCATTGTCCCTCGGCATAGCGCAAGCCGAAATCCGTCGCCGAGCCGAAGCGTGAAATACCGATCCTTTTTCCCTTCAAGTCTTCTATCCGCCGAACTTCGGGGCGGGCGATCACAGAGAATGTCATGACGTTCATCGAACTGCCGATCACCACCAGATCGCCACCGGCGAGATTGGAATTAATGACCGCGCCTCCGGTGAAGAGGCCGATGGGCACCTCACCCGATTGGACGACTTGCGCTGCGCGACCGCCGCCGCCGACATAAAGAAGCTCGACGTCCAGGCCGTATTTCCGAAAGATTCCTGCTTCATAGGGAATCCACGCTGCTGCCTGCGATCCCCCGATGGCACTATAGGTTACACGCAGTTTTTCGGGAACGGATTGCGCCGCAACGTCGAAGCTGACCAAGAGAAGAAAAAGAAACACTCCCGGCAGGTAACGGAATCGAAGGGTCATAACGCCGCCCCGCAGATAGTCTTCATTTATTTTTGCAGTGGTTCTCTCTGGTAGGCGATCCCGTGTGCCTCCAGAAACTCAATCGCAATCTCTTCTAACGCTGCCTCTCGAAACCGATACCACTCCTCGGCCCGCCCTAGCCTGTGCACGGCGTCTTTGAAGCGTCGAAAAGCTCCGCGCCCGTGAATGGCGTTGAGTAACTCATCCGTCACAGCGGCATCGGCAAGGGAATCGGCGAAGCGTTCCATGATGGACCATTCGTGAATCTCGAACTTACCAGGTAACGGGAGAAAGTCCTCCGACTGTAGCACCTCTCGCGCCTTTGGCAGAAAGTTTTTTTGCCACTGAGGAGCATCTTCGGCTTCTTCCGGATCTTCGGCCAAGGCGACTTCCTCGTTCGTTAAGGTGATAAGCTCGCCGGTTTTTGGATTGATGTAGGCCGTGCTCTCATCACTGACCATTTCCATATGGTCAACCACATCGCGTAATGAAACAATCACAGCCATGGTGAGTTATATCATGGGTTAGCTTTACCCGTCGCGTTATCGCGTGAAGGCCGCCTTGTTTCCTCCGGGACTTTTCCACCCCAGAGTTCCTTCAGGAAGCCGCTTTTTTCCAGATTCTCGACGAACGTGTTGTCGAAGACTTCGCCTGGCTTCCTCCTGATTTGGATCCCCTCTTCTCGCGCCATCTCGATGGTGTCCGCTACCAGCTTGGGAGGAACCATCATGCGCCGGTTGATCAGTCTCACCGCATAGGCATCATAAGCGGATTGGAGAACCTCCGGATCTTTGATGCTAAGGGTTTTGCCCACTGAAGCCATAGCCTGCTGCGGGCTTTTCTCCACCAGGTAAATAGTTTCGGCCAGCGCGGCCACAAACCTCTGCACCAGAAGCGGCCTCTCCTTCAACGTCCTGGAGTTGGTGAAAAGCGAGCTGTAAATAAACGGAAGGCCAAGGTCGTTCAGATAATAAATCACATTAAAGCCGTCTTTCTTGCCGCGGACATCCAGAGGCGGCTGAATGAGCGTCGCCTGAACAATATCTTGCAATAGGGCGCTGTAACGTTCGGTGGGCGTCCCTCCTAAAGGGCGCAAGATCACATCCCTCTCTGTCAGATTGAACCGTTTGAGAACTGCGATTCCGAGACGGTAAGTAAAGTCTCCTGGGCGGCTTACCCCGATGCTCTTGCCTCTAAGGTCTACGGGCTTCTTGATGTCGTTGCGGGCCAGGAGCACATAGGGAAGTCCGAGAAGAGGTGAAGCCACGAGTTTGCCGTCTGCGCCCGTAGCTATCCTGACGATGTTGGTGTCTGCATTACAGTAAAGAAACTGTATCTCGTCCGAACCCAACGCCGCCATGGCCACGGGACCGCCTCGAAGCACAATATGTTCAAGCCCGATCCCATATTTGTCGAAAACCCGGCTGTCGAGGGCGGCGTACAAGTGGATAAAGCCCCCCGTAACCGCGCAGGTGCCGACACGGACTCTTGCCACCGTTTCGCCGGGTTTGGCAAGATAAGGATTGGCGCGCGCGAATTCTCCGGCCGCGCCGATGAACCCCATCACAAGCATCACCGTAACCAGCGCATCTCTGGCTGCGGGCGCTTCAAGTAGTTTCAATCCTGAAACTCCTGACTATGATTTGCTTCTAACCGTCTATCGACAAGTAATCTTTTCGTTCAATGGGATGGAACATTATCACTAAAACCCACCCCGAAGCGCAAGGCCGGTGCCTGCGGTGATGAGTGAACAATCGGTATGATTTAGAATTGGAATTTCTCAGCGTTGCTTCTGGGGCGTTTCCACGGTTTCAGCCACCACGACTCGATCCCGACCCTCGTGTTTGGCGCGATACAACGCATTATCAGCAATCCCCAGTAGCGTCTCCGTGGTGGAGCCATGTTGCGGAAAAGTTGCCACGCCCAGCGACAGGGTAATCGGTTCCAATAGTCCATCCTCATAGGGCACATGGAGTTGTTTGACCGCTTGTCGCACCTGTTCGGCGCGCTGTTGTGCCGTTTCTAAGGAGGTATCGGGCAAGAGCAACAAGAACTCCTCCCCACCGTAGCGACACGCAATGTCCCCTCCACGAATACACCGCTTCAGAAAAGCCCCCAATTCACGCAACAACATATCCCCTGTAGCATGCCCGAAACTATCGTTAAAGCGCTTGAAATGATCGATATCGACCATGATCAGGCCGATCGACGACTGATAGCGGAGCGCTCGGCGCAGCTCGCGTTCCAGAGATACTTCTAGGTAGCGCCGGTTGAATAAGCCTGTCAGGGGGTCGTGAAGGGATTGCTGGCGGAGCGATTCACGCAGCTTCAAATTCGCCAGCGCCAGCGCCACGCTATCGGCCGCGGTCTGACACAATTGGATGTTGGCTTCATCAAAATTTTCAGCCGCTGTGCTTCGCAAATGCAGCACTCCCAGGATCTCTCCCTGCGCGATCATGGGCAAGCATACGGAAGCGGCGGGCACCGGCTCGGTAAGATGAGAACAAAGCAAGTTTGTGCCGGCACCCACCAAATGCATTCGACCGCGCCGCAGGGCCCAACAGTCGTTAGGCGTGAATACATGCTGTGTCGGCGGATGGTCCCCCCAAACAACCGCGGCTTCGACCAGGTTGCGCGAGCTGCTCATGACATACAACGCGCCTGCCTCTTCGGGGAACAGTTGCGGCACCGATTCTTTGATGACCGCGTGAACCTCTTCCACGGTTACGCAGCTCTCCAGTAGATCGCTCATCTCGTTCAGAGCCGCCATCCTGCGGTTGCGTCGCTCAAGTTCATCGAGCCCCTGTCTTAGTTGCTCGTTGGCCTTCTGCGCCGACGCATCGATTTCTCGGTGCTGCGCAACCACCGCGGCCACGCCTAGACCCATCATCCCCATAGTTCCCATGTAGGCTTGCAACAGTAAAAGGGCCTCGTTCGGCGGAACTCTGGCAAAAGGGCCGAAGCCGTGCAACGTGCCCAAGATCGCGACGCCCGACAAATAAAGGTTGACGGTCGCGGCTTCACGCTGACCGAAGCGGAGCCCTACCCAGACGATGATCGGCAAAATCAAGAACTCTAATGGATAATTTTTCACGCCCAGAGGGGATAGTCCTCCAAACACCGCTAGACTAAGGAAAATGAGACACAACGCTAAAAACATCACCTCCAGCACACCGTCGTCATTCCGGCGCCAACTAGGATTTGAAGCCCACAGAATAAGGACAGGCGTAAAAATGAGAGCTCCCCCGGCATCGCCTAACCACCAAGTCAACCAAATTGGTTGATAGTCGGCCCAAACGGCCAACCCGCTCAACACTAAGGCGGTAACGCCAAAGGTCGCGCTCACCATTGTACTGAATACACCCGCTAGCAGCGCGAATTTAAAAATATCATAGGCGCGATTAAACATTTGGGAACCGTGGGCAAATCGGTTCACGAGTTGAGCCCCGACCAAACCCTCGAGGGTGTTGCCCACGGCTATTGCAATTGACGCTGGAATCGAGCCCGAGGTCGTTAGATTCACCAAGAACGCGCCTAGCAAGATACCCGGCCAGATCTGATTTCCCAATAAGAGAAAAGCAGCAAGCGCGATCCCTGTGGGAGGCCAAACGGCCGTCACATTGGGGTTGACGAAGGCCAGCATCAAGCCGACTTTACCGGCGGCGAAGTAAATCGCGGCCAAAAGCGCCGTTTGAGCCAGATTTGAAAAAAGCTGTCGCGAAGGCATTCTCATAAGTGGTGCATCGATCGGGAAGTTCCTACGGTTGACACAAAGGATCCGGTCAAATGGCTTTCGGTCGCGCATCGTGTTGCGCGACGCTGCTCGCACTGCGCGACGGCGCCGAATGAATAATGCTCTCTTCGAGCACCATTCCTACTTATTTCATTGGAAACAAACGAACGTGAGATCTAACCAACTCATTAAGTTTACTATGTCAAAGTCCTTTGTAAAGCGGTTTTCAACATCCAGCCGGCTTGCATGTCTTGAGTTGTCGCAGGCCGGACACAACTGGCCAAAAGCATCGTCAACAATTTTCGTCGGCGACAAAGAAGGCAGGGATAGACGGCAAAAAAACCGACTAAAGAAGTTTACCCAAGGACTATTTTCTTCGGCGATGTGAGTTGGCGCTCAATGGATGTCGCGGCGATTAACTACGCCGCTGCAGGAAAATGAATGCAAAAGGCGCTCGCCGATCAAACCGCTGCGCGCGCCTTCGCCTTAGCGGTTCACTGCCGAGATTTGCTGCTCCGGACGAAGCAGCAGCTTCTGCACACGCCAGTTCAGTACTTCCGCAACGTAGAGTTCATTTTCAGATAGGCAAGCCATTTCGTGAATCCAACCGAATTGCTTGAGCTGTTTGCCGGACTCCCCAAGCACACCCAAGACTTTTCCGTCTAGGCTCAATTTATATATACGTCCTGGATACGCATCAGCG